>Ga0210124_1000024_pt1 | contig 106610 bp, 96 predicted proteins | sample Muzzi_PWC_D2_FD_185554 | JGI IMG/M metagenome (GOLD analysis project Ga0210124, IMG submission 185554) | Wetland microbial communities from San Francisco Bay, California, USA, that impact long-term carbon sequestration - Muzzi_PWC_D2 (SPAdes) | ecosystem: Environmental > Aquatic > Marine >...
CAACCGCCAATCCAGGAATACGGAGATGGTTCTTCCGCCGCGCGTCAACCCGGACCTTGACGGAGCGGCGAACTTCGGCGGCGATACTCTTGCCATCGATCAGCTTGGCGACCATGAATTTCAGGTTATGGTTATGGAAAGCGAGGGCGCGATTCTCGCATGCACCCTCACCGAGGACAACAGCGAGAGGGTGCAGCCATAACCGGTAAATGCCTGACGGCAGGCAGACATAAAGGCACACACTGGTATTTGACCGTTTCGTAGGCAGCACGTATCATCGCGTGGCTCAGCGGCGTGGCTTGCACGGTCACCGCAGCCGGACTGGCGAAACGGGGTATAGCGCAGCCTGGTAGCGCGCCTGCTTTGGGAGCAGGATGTCGGGAGTTCGAATCTCTCTACCCCGACCATATTAGGACAGCAATCGGGCACTGCAGTCCAGGATGCTTGCCTGGCGCCCGTAGCTCAACAGGATAGAGCACCGGCCTTCTAAGCCGACGGTTGCAGGTTCGAGCCCTGCCGGGCGCGCCATACATGGCGGGGTAATCGTTTACTGTACAATAGGTTAATGGTGGACGTAGCTCAGTTGGTAGAGCCCTGGATTGTGATTCCAGTCGTCGTGGGTTCGAGTCCCATCGTCCACCCCAATTTCAACACTGCGCAAAGCAGGTGGGTGCTACCAGGTGCTTGAATACAACAGGCGGCTTGTGGTGAAATACCCCGCTTTTCGGGCCGTTAGCTCAATTGGCAGAGCAGTGGACTCTTAATCCATTGGTTGTAGGTTCGATTCCTACACGGCCCACCAGATACGACCCGCGCCCGCCGCGGGTTTTTCATGTCCTGCAAACCCTGCCGTTCGGGGTGGCAGGTAACCCGGTGCGCTGACCGGAAAATCAGGGGTGCGCAAAAGGACCGCGCACCGCTATAATTTTGTGACGCAGTTAGCTAACAGTCTGACTGAACAATATTTTGCCGTGCGAGAGTGGCGGAATTGGTAGACGCGCTGGCTTTAGGTGCCAGTGGGGCAACCCGTGAGAGTTCGAGTCTCTCCTTTCGCACACCCTTACGAAAGACAGCAAGGCCAGGTAAGCCCGTGGTTGGGATAGTGACTGAAACCTGCGAACACCAGGTCGCAGTGGCTGGTAATTCATGTACGAGGTAATGTGATGCAAGTTTCTATGGAGAATACCGGGGGATTGGGGCGCCGCATGACGGTGCAGGTGCCGGCCGAACGTGTGGATGGGGAAGTTACCTCACGTCTCGAATCCATGACCCATACTGTGCGTTTGGACGGATTCCGCCCCGGCAAGGTGCCGCTGAGCGTCGTCAGGCAAAAATACGGCAAGCAGGTTCACGAGGAAATCCTGCATCAGGTTATCAACTCGACACTGCAGGAAGCCATGGTCCAGGAGAATATCCGGCCGGCGGGCGAGCCCACCATAGAGCCCGTGACCAGAAATCCGGGGGAACCCATCGAATTTGTCGCTACCTTTGAAATATTCCCGCAGCTGAGCGACGCAATCAACTATGATTTCAAGGTCGAAAGGCCTGTAGTGCAAATTGAGGACGATGATATTTCCGCGATGCTGGAAAACCTGCGCAAGCAACGTGCCACCTGGGCGGCGGTGGAACGAGCCGCTACCACGGGTGACCAGGTCGTCATCGACTTCGAGGGCACAGTTAATGGCGAGTCTTTTACCGGGAACAAGGCCGAAAACATGCCGCTTGTACTTGGCTCGGGCAGCATGGTCCCAGGATTCGAGGAGCAGCTTGCCGGGGTTTCCGCAGGTGATGAGAAATCCATTGAGATCACCTTTCCCGTTGACTATCCGGGCACCGAAGTCGCAGGTAAGGCTGCCGTCTTTCGCATCAAGGTTCACGAGGTTTCCACAATGGAACTGCCGGAATTGAATGACGAATTTGCCAAGGCCTTCGGTATCGCGGAGGGCAGCATTGCTGCCCTGAAAGCGGAGGTAACGGGCAATATGCAACGGGAGCTAAAGGGCCTGATCGCATCCAGTCTCAAGAGCCAGGTGTTCGCAGGGCTGCTCGAGAAAAATCCCATTGAAGCTCCACAGCAGATGGTCCGAAACGAAATCCGGCAGCTTGGCATGCATGGGAAAAGCGCCGGCACGGATGAGACTGCACTGCAGGCGGAAGCGGAGAGACGGATAAAACTCGGCATCATCGTTTCCGAGATAGTGAAGCGAAACCAGATCCAGCTGGACCCGCAACGGGTCCGCGAAACCGTGGATACCATCGCCGCGTCCTATGAAAAGCCCGAGGAAGTGGTGCAATGGTATTACGGCAATCAGGAAATGCTCTCCGGCGTGCAGTCCGCGGTTATCGAAGACCAGGCAGTTGAGTGGGTTATGGAGCACGGCGGGGTCGAAATTTCCGACAAAGCATTTTCATTCAACGAACTCGTTGAGAAGGCCAAACAATCTCAAGGATAACCCTCCATGTCCGATAGAAACCCCATGAACAGCGCGCTGGATACCAGGGCACTCAATCTGGTGCCGATCGTTGTTGAACAGACCGCACGCGGCGAACGCTCCTACGATATTTACTCCCGTCTGCTCAAGGAAAGAGTGGTGTTTATTGTCGGCCCGATAGAGGATTACATGGCCAATGTTGTCGTGGCCCAGTTGCTGTTTCTCGAGTCCGAAAATCCCGACAAGGACGTCCACCTCTATATCAATTCACCCGGCGGCTCGGTCACGGCTGGCCTGGCGATTTACGACACCATGCAGTTCATCAAGGCGGATGTCAGCACCATGTGCGTCGGACAGGCGGCAAGCATGGGAGCGTTGCTGCTGGCCGGCGGTGCCAAGGGCAAGCGGGTCTGCCTGCCGCATTCCCGAATGATGATTCACCAGCCGCTGGGCGGATTCCAGGGGCAGGCAACCGATATCGATATTCATGCCAGGGAGATCCTGCTGATTCGGGAAAAACTCAACCAGATACTCGCCAGGCACACCGGACAACTGTTGGAAAAGATCCAGCAGGATACCGAGCGTGACAACTTCATGGGCGCGGAAGCAGCCAGGTCATACGGGCTGATAGACGAGATACTGGAACATCGCAAGCGGGGCCGTGAATAGAGCCGGACAGAAGCCAACCTGTGGTACGATTACTATATGAGCCCGGTAAAATCCAACTAAACGGGAGATAAACCACTGAATTCAGCAGGAATCCTCGCCAATAATGGCATAGAGGGAGTTGATTCATAACAACAAAGGATGATACAAATCTGTTCTAGGGCAGGTTATTTTTGTAGATACAGGTGAGGGCTTGAGATGACCAACGAGCGCAACGGCAAGGGCGAAGAGGGAAAATTGCTCTACTGTTCCTTTTGTGGCAAAAGCCAGCATGAAGTCCGCAAACTGATCGCCGGCCCGTCTGTCTTTGTCTGCGACGAATGTGTGGAGCTGTGCAACGATATCATCCGGGAGGAGATGCAGGAGAAATCCGCCTCGGACGGAGAGCAGTTGCCAAAGCCGCACGAAATCAATGATGTTCTCAATGAATACGTCATAGGTCAGGTCCGTGCCAAAAAGGTGCTGTCCGTAGCTGTATACAACCACTACAAGCGTCTGGATGCGAAAACCCGCAAGGATGGCGTCGAGCTTTCCAAGAGCAACATCCTGCTCATCGGACCTACCGGTTCCGGCAAGACCCTGCTCGCCGAAACTCTGGCACGCCTGCTCGATGTACCTTTCACCATCGCGGACGCGACGACGCTCACCGAGGCCGGTTATGTTGGCGAGGATGTCGAGAATATCATCCAGAAGCTGCTGCAGAAGTGCGATTACGATGTCGAGAAGGCCCAGACCGGTATTGTCTACATCGATGAAATCGACAAGATTTCCAGGAAATCCGACAATCCGTCGATTACCCGTGATGTGTCGGGCGAAGGCGTACAGCAGGCATTGTTAAAGCTCATTGAGGGCACGATCGCCTCGGTGCCTCCGCAGGGTGGCCGCAAGCATCCACAACAGGAATTCCTGCAGGTTGATACCACGAATATCCTGTTCATCGTCGGTGGTGCCTTCGCAGGTCTGGACAAGATCATACGCAGCCGCTCCGAGAAAGGTGGCATCGGGTTTGCCGCCGAAGTCAAAAGTAAATCTGAGGAAGTCAGCCTGGGTGAAATCCTCTATGAGGTCGAGCCTGAAGACCTGATCAAATACGGCCTGATCCCCGAGTTTGTCGGCCGTCTGCCGGTGGTTGCCACGCTTGAAGAACTCGATGAAGATGCGCTCGTCCAGATACTCACCGAGCCGAAAAACGCGCTGACCAAGCAATATGAAAAACTTTTCGAGATGGAAGGTTGTGAAATCGAATTTCGTGACGAGGCACTTAGGTCCGTGGCCTGCAAGGCGATGGAACGCAAGACGGGTGCCCGCGGGTTGCGCACCATCCTGGAGCAGGTGCTGCTGGATACCATGTATGATCTGCCTTCACTGGAAAACGTCAGAAAAGTGGTCATCGATGAGAATGTTATTGTCGGTAGTGCCAAGCCCTACATGATTTTTGACACCCCGGAGCCAATCGCCGCTTCCGAATAATCACCTGATTTAAACAATAATTATAAGCAATTCTCGAAACGCTCATGCCAGATATGACTGCTGGCATGTTCTTTGCCTCTAAAATATATGTTCGTCAACAATGTGGTTGAAGAACCAGAAAGCTCCCCCATATTGAGTAGCTCATGGTTGCAGTTCTGGCCTACAGGCTATCGACGGGCAAGGCACCGGGCTGGTAACTGTTGTGACGGAATTCTGGCAAGATAACGCCGACAACCCGGATAAATCAGACTTGAACAGAAACGGATGGGTATTGACATGACAGACCAAGCCACAAAAGCAATTCCGGTGTTACCGCTGCGAGATGTGGTTGTATATCCACACATGGTCATTCCACTCTTCGTTGGCCGCGAAAAATCGATCAACGCCCTGGATACCGCCATGCAGGAGGACAAGAAAATCCTGCTGGTGGCCCAGAAGAACGCCGAAGTGGATGATCCAGCCGTCGAGGATATCCATGAAATCGGTACCCTTTCGACCATCCTCCAGCTGCTCAAGCTGCCTGACGGTACGGTCAAGGTACTGGTTGAAGGCGCCGAACGGGTACAAATCACCGGGTATGAAAACACGGATGCCTTTTTCACCGCGAATGTCGTGCCCCTTGAGCAGGCAGGGGAGGAAGACGAAAAGGAACTGGAGGTCCTTACCCGCTCCCTGATGGCCATTTTCGACCAGTACGTCAAGCTCAACAAAAAGGTGCCACCGGAAATACTGACTTCGCTTTCCGGCATCGACGAGGCGGGCAGGCTGGCGGATACCATTGCCGCGCACATGTCGCTGAAGCTCGATGAAAAGCAGAAGATCCTCGAGATCAAGAGCCCGCGGGCGCGCATTGAACGCCTGATGGTCCTGATCGAGGGTGAGATCGACATCATGCAGATCGAGAAACGCATTCGCGGCCGCGTCAAGCAGCAGATGGAAAAAAGCCAGCGCGAGTACTACCTGAACGAGCAGATGAAGGCCATTCAGAAGGAACTTGGCGACATGGAGGACACGCCGAACGAACTCGAGGAACTGGAACAGAAGATCGAAAAGGCCGGCATGAGCAAAGAGGCCAAGGAGAAGGCCACTTCGGAACTGAACAAGCTGAAGATGATGTCGCCGATGTCGGCCGAAGCTACCGTGGTGCGCAACTACATTGACTGGCTGGTCAGCGTCCCCTGGAAGAAGCGTTCCAAAATCCGGCATGACCTTGCCGCGGCCGAAAGCGTGCTGGAAGAGGATCACTATGGACTGGAAAAGGTCAAGGAACGGATTCTGGAATACCTTGCCGTACAGCAGCGCGTCAAGAAACTGAAAGGGCCGATTCTGTGTCTGGTGGGACCGCCCGGTGTCGGAAAGACTTCCCTGGGGCGCTCTATCGCGCGCGCGACGGGACGCGAATTTACCCGCATGTCTCTGGGTGGGGTGCGTGACGAGGCAGAAATTCGGGGCCACCGCCGGACCTACATCGGCTCGCTACCGGGCAAGATTATCCAGAACCTGTCCAAGCTGTCGGTGCGCAATCCGCTGTTCCTGCTCGACGAGCTGGACAAGATGTCCATGGATTTTCGCGGCGATCCCTCATCGGCGCTGCTGGAGGTGCTCGATCCGGAACAGAACAATACCTTCAGCGATCATTACCTGGAAGTGGAATTCGATCTCTCGGATGTCATGTTCGTGGCAACCGCCAATACCATGAACATCCCGGCACCCCTGCTGGACCGCATGGAGGTGATTCGTATTCCGGGTTACACGGAAGATGAGAAGATCAACATTGCCATGCGTTACCTGTTGCGTAAGCAGATCGAGAACAATGGACTCAGGCAGGAAGAGTTGAGCATCAGCCAGAACGCCATCCGGGATATCGTGCGCTACTACACCCGCGAGGCCGGGGTGCGCAACCTGGAGCGTGAAATCTCCAAGATCTGCCGCAAGGTGGTCAAGGAACTGGTGTTGCATAAACAGGACAGAAAGGTATCCATCACGCCGCGGAATCTGGAAAAGTATTTGGGTGTGAAACGCTTCCGCTACGGTCGTGCCGAGGAGTATGACCAGGTTGGACAGGTCACGGGGCTGGCCTGGACGGAAGTCGGCGGTGAACTGCTCACGATCGAATCCACCATCGTGCCCGGCAAGGGCAAGATGATCCATACCGGTCAGCTCGGCGACGTGATGCAGGAGTCCATCCATGCAGCCACGACGGTCGTGCGCAGCCGCTCGGAAGCGCTGGGCATTGATCCGGAGTTCTACCAGAAATACGACATGCACATCCACGTTCCGGAAGGTGCTACACCCAAGGACGGACCCAGTGCGGGTGTAGGCATGTGCACCGCACTGGTTTCAGCCCTGACGGGTATCCCGGTACGTGCGGATGTTGCAATGACGGGAGAAATCACCCTGCGTGGCGAGGTGCTGCCGATCGGAGGCCTGAAGGAAAAACTCCTGGCGGCACATCGAGGCGGGATTTCCATCGTCTTGATTCCTGAAGAAAACCGCAAGGACCTCGCGGAGATTCCGAAGAACGTCAAGGACAAGCTGGATATCCGTCCCGTGAGATGGATCGACCAGGTGTTGCAGGTAGCACTGTTGCACCAGCCGGAACCGCGCCAGCCCGGCGACATCAAGGCACCCGTCAGAAAGGAGACGGCCAAGGCCAAGATCGCGACCAAAGACAAGCCGCTGAGATCGCACTAGCCGATCTGGCGTCAGCGAACCCGCCGGTTTCTGTCAGGGTGACGGGAAACGGCGGGTTTTTTGCTTCGCACAACTGTGCTTTAATAGCCGCCGTCCAGGGACAGGCGGACCGTCCCGTTCAGAACGATGCCGGCGGCGGTCCAGGCCAGGCACACTACCCCATTACAAATAACCACATACTGAGGAAGAAACCCTTATGAATAAATCCGAACTGATCGATGCCGTTGCAAGCGGAGCAGACCTTTCCAGGGCAGATGCCAGCCGGGCCACCGATGCCGTTCTTGACAGCATCATCATTGCACTGGGTAATGGGGATCAGGTCGCTTTGGCCGGTTTCGGTACGTTTTCGGTTCGCGAGCGTGCTGCCAGGACCGGACGCAACCCACAGACGGGCGAAACCATCCAGATCAAGGCATCAAAATCTCCAGGCTTCAAGGCTGGCAAAGCCTTTAAGGATGCCGTAAACTAGCGCGCCTTTCGGGTGCTTAGCTCAGCTGGGAGAGCGTCGCCCTTACAAGGCGAATGTCGGGGGTTCGATCCCCTCAGCACCCACCACGGATCAGGAGTGGTAGTTCAGTTGGTTAGAATACCGGCCTGTCACGCCGGGGGTCGCGGGTTCGAGTCCCGTCCACTCCGCCATATCGTAACGGGAAAGGGCGCCTCTCATGGGTGCCCTTTCTTGGTTTTCAGCTTTAGATAATCATACAAACGGGTATTCCCAAGAGACAGACAATGCTACAGGCAATTCGAGATCGTGTAATGGGGGTCGTCGGCTGGATTCTCCTCGGCCTGCTATTTATCGCATTCGCCTTTTTCGGGCTCAACTCCTATCTGAAAACCAGGACGGCGAACTATGCTGCGCTTGTCAACGGTGTGGAGATCACTCCCCGGCAGCAGCAGCTCGCCTACCGAACCCTGCGGACGCGCATGCAGGAACTCATGGGTGATGCCTACAATCCCGCGACGCTGGATGAGGATGCTCTGAAATCGTCCGCCTTGCAAAAGTTGATCAAGGATGAGTTGTTGCTGCAGGCCGCAGATGAAGCAGGCTTCGCGGCCAGTGATCAGCAAGTCGCGGCAAGCATCAACTCGATCGATGCATTCAAACAGGATGGAGTGTTTTCCAAGGAAAAATACACACGCATACTGAAGTTGCAGGGCATTCCGGCCGGAGGTTTTGAATGGCAACTGCAACGGGATATTATCATCAAGCAACTGCAATCCGGCCTTCTCCAGACAGCGATAGCAACCCCCGATGAGCAGCGGCAGGCCTTCATGCTCAAGGCGCAGCAGCGCCGCATTCGTTATCTCACGCTGCCGGCGAAGAAATTTGCGGATCAAATCGAAATCTCCTCCGCGGATATCCAGAACTACTACAAGACACATGCCGATGCATTCATGACGCCCGAACGCGTCAAAGTCCAGTATCTGCAACTGGATGCAGCAAACATAGCGCTGGACAAGCCGGTCGACGAAGCAGCGGTGGAAGCACTCTACAAGGAACACGCCGAAACTTATGTGACACCGGAACAGCGTCACGCACGGCATATCCTGATCCAGCTGCCTCCGGATGCGGATGCCGCGGCAGATGCGGCCGCCCTGCAGAAGGCCCGGGATGCCATCAAGCGCATCGAGGGTGGCGAAGACTTCGCCAAGGTCGCGAAGGAAGTCTCGGACGATCCGGGCTCAGCCCCCAACGGGGGTGACCTGGGCTTTTTCGGACGTGGTGTCATGACACCGTCCTTCGAGGAAGCGGCTTTCTCCCTGAAACCAGGAGAACTCAGTGAGCCGGTGAAGTCACAGTTCGGCTATCACGTTATCGAGGTGATGGAGATCAAGCCTGCCGTGACCACACCGCTGGACGAGGTACGCGCCAAGCTTGAAGCGGAGCTGCAGGCGGATGAGCGCAGTGATCTGTTCTACGAAAAATCCGAGACGCTCTCGAACCTGACCTTTGAACAGCCCGACACCCTGCAGGGTGCCGCTGACGCACTCGGGCTGGAAATTCAAGTAAGCGACTGGATCAGCAGGGACGGTGGCAGCGGCATCGGTGCTGATCCCAAGGTCGTCGAGTCGGCTTTCAGTGAAGACGTGCTTCTGAATGGGAATAACAGCGCACCCATCGAGACCGGCGATGAGCAGGTCATCGTGCTGCGAGTGCTGGAACATGAGGATACCGCACGGCAACCGCTGGAAGCCGTCAGGGACACGGTAAAGCAGCGTATGATTGAGGATCAGTCCCGCAAGCGTGCCGCGGAAAAGGGCGCAGCTATGGCTGCCGCCCTCCAGAGTCATGAGACCACTCTGGAAGAGGCCGCCGCGACGGTTGCCGTGGATGTGCAGAATACAGGGCTGGTCAGGCGTAATGACACAGCCCATCCGGGTGCCATCGTGGCCAGGGCCTTTAGCCTGGATGCACCGGTAGACGGCAAAACCGTTTATGACGGATTTACCACGCCCGACGGAGATTATGCCATCATCGCACTGGACGAAGTGAAACAAGGTGATCTGATGTTGCTGCCGGAAAAAGCACGCACCCAGGTCGGACGGGAACTCGGCTCGATCAACGGGGAAGTGGAAATGGCGGCCGTACTTGAAGCCCTGAAAATGCAGGCGGAGATCAAGATTCCGGCACCGTCCGAAGAATAGTCCTCAGCACTGCAGCAACCAGGAATCGACGACTGAAACTGCACTGGCAAATCCTGCTGGCACTGCTGCTGGCCGTAATCGCAGGCCAGCTGACGGGAACGGATGCGGCAATCCTCGGCGTCCGGTATTTCGATGCATATACATTTCTGGGCACGCTGTTCATGAATGCCCTGAAAATGCTGATCGTGCCGTTGATCATGTCTTCCATAATCACCGGCGTAGCCGGTATCGGCGACAGCGATGCAATGGGGCGCATGGGCGGCAAGACCCTGCTTTACTACATGACGACCAGCCTGCTGGCGATCAGTGTCGGCCTGCTGCTGGTCAACCTGGTGCAGCCTGGAATCGTTGATGGTACACCCGCCAGAGATATTGTCGAGTTCGCAGCCGAAGACACAGAAGCCATCTCTGCCAGCGTGGCGGGGCGCGGTGCCGGCGATATCGTGGATATCTTCATCCGCATGGTGCCGGCGAACATCGTAGCGGCAGCCGCCGAAGGCAGGATGCTCGGGCTGATATTTTTCAGTCTGTTGTTTGGTTATTTCATGACCCGGATCGACGGCGCGGCGGCCAGGACACTGAAGGACTTCTGGCGGGGCATATTCGATGTGATGATGAAGATCACCGAATGGGTCATGCGGTTCGCGCCAGTCGGGGTGTTCGCGCTTGTGGCGAAGGTGGTTGCCTCCACCGGTTTTGCTGCCTTCAAACCGCTGATGGTCTTTTTCTTCACGGTCCTTGCCGCACTCGCCCTGCACCTGTTCGTGGTCCTGCCGTCGCTGCTGAAACTGGTCGGGCGGGTTTCTCCGCGACGCCATTTCCAGGCCATGTCACCGGCCTTGCTGACCGCATTCTCCACGGCATCCTCTTCCGCGACCCTGCCCATCACCATGGACTGTGTCGAAAATCGCGCCGGTGTGTCCAACCGCACCACCAGTTTCGTACTGCCACTGGGCGCAACCGTCAATATGGACGGAACGGCCCTGTACGAATGTGTCGCGGCAATGTTCATCGCCCAGGCCTATGGCCTGGAAATGACGCTGGCGACCCAGTTCACGGTCGTGCTGGTTGCGCTGCTGACCTCCATCGGCGTCGCCGGAATTCCGGCCGCGAGCCTGGTGGCGATCACCATCATCCTGACAGCTATCGGTCTGCCGGTGGAGGCGGTCGGTCTGATCCTGGCCGTGGACCGGATACTGGATATGTGCCGCACCAGTGTGAATGTGTTCAGCGACTCTTGCGGCGCCGTCCTGATCGGCCGCCTCGAAGGCGAGAGCGGTATTCTGCAGAATCCATCTGCAAATGCATGACCCGAAACCGCATTGAAATATTATTGATTATGCGTTTTGTTCAGGTAGGACCCGCTTCCGCATTATCTGCATTGGACGCCTGAGACCCGGGTACGCAATTCAGCAACGTAGCCCGGATGCAGCATAGCGGAATCCGGGAAGACAGGTACCAATCCCGGATTACAGCCTGATGGCTTTTATCAGGGCTATGGCTCCTGGATTCTTCGCGCCGGAGGTCCTACGGGTACTTCTATTGCGCTGTAGGAGCGGTCACATGACCGCGATGCCAACTAATCCAGCGGCGCCATACCGACGATATTGTAGCCGCCATCGACGTAGGTGATCTCCCCGGTAATTCCCGATGCCAGGTCCGAGCAAAGGAAGGCCGCGGCATTACCGACGTCCTCGATCGTTATATTGCGACGCAATGGAGCGATTCCTGCGAAGTTCTCCTGGAGTTCGCGAAATTTGCCGATGCCTGCGGCCGCCAGTGTCCGGATCGGCCCGGCAGAGATGCCGTTCACGCGAATCCCTTTCGGCCCGAAACTCTGAGCCAGGTAGCGGACATTAGCTTCCAGACTCGCCTTGGCAAGTCCCATGACATTGTAATTGGGGATCGCCTGTACCGCGCCCAGGTAAGTCATGGTCAGCAACGCTGACTTGCGCCCTTGCAGCATCGGGCGGGCTGCCTTGGCCAGTGCGGCAAAGCTGTAGGAACTGATGTCGTGAGCGATACGAAAACCTTCCCGGGTAATGCAGTCGAGGTAATCCCCGGCCAGCTGGTCGGCCGGGGCGAACGCCACCGAATGGACGATGATATCCAGGCCGTCATTCCAGCGTTTGCCCAGATCGACAAACAGATTCTCGATCTGCTCGTCACTGCTGACGTCACAGGGCAGGACGAAATCGGAATCGCATTCCGCCGCCAGCCTGGTGACGCGCTCGCCCAGCTTTTCGCTCGGATAACTGAAGGCCAGTTCAGCGCCTTCGCGCAGCATGGCCTGGGAGACCCCCCAGGCGATGGAACGATTACTGGCAAGCCCCACGATCAGGGCGCGTTTCCCACTGAGGAATCCCATGGCAATACCTTTGTGCTGTTTATGAAAATTGTGCCGCGATATCCCCGGAATTACCGGGGCCGCCTGATGAAGTGCCGCTAACTTACCGGAAAACACCGTTAAGGTGAAGTCTCACGAGGCTATCCCTTGCAGTGTGACGGTCTTTATAATGGCAGTCCATGTGCCCGGTTCCCCTGCGCTGCGTGCGCCATTCACTGGCTGTGACCAGCCTCGCGCTGTGCATGAGTATCTGCCTGCTGGCCGGTTGTGATGATGCCCCATGGAACCGGCCGTACCCGGCGGCGGAGGCCGGCGAAAACGTCCTGTATTCCTCCTTCAAGGAGCGCCCCAAACACCTCGACCCGGCGCAGTCCTATAGTTCCAACGAGGTTACCTTTACCGGGCAGATCTACGAACCACCGCTGCAATACCATTACCTGAAACGCCCCTATGAACTGGTTCCGCTGACCGCGACGGAAGTGCCTGAGCCCCGCTATCTGGACAGCGACGGCAATCCGCTGCCAGCGGATGCCGCGGCCACGGAGATCGCCTACAGCGTGTACGACATCAATATCCAGCCGGGCATCCGCTACCAGCCACATCCGGCCTTTGCCACGGATGCAGGGGGCAAGGCACTCTACCTGGATCTTGCACCACAGGACATGGAGAATATCCACTCCCTGGCGGATTTCCCGGAGACCGGTACCCGCGAACTGATCGCAGCGGACTATGTCTACCAGATCAAGCGCCTGGCGCACCCGCGTCTGAATTCCCCGATTCTCGGCCTGATGAGCGACTACATCGTCGGCCTGAAGGAATACACAGGTACATTGGCCGCGGCCTGGGACGAGATCGCCGCAGGCAATGAGGAAGGTGTGTACCTCGATCTGACGCAGTACCCTCTGGCCGGCGCGGAAGTGCTCGATCGCTATACCTACCGCATCCGGATCAACGGCAAGTACCCGCAACTGCTCTACTGGCTGGCGATGCCGTTTTTCGCGCCGGTACCGCAGGAGGCGGACCGTTTCTACTCCCAGGACGGCATGCAGCAGCGCAACATCACGCTGGACTGGTATCCCGTGGGGACCGGCCCCTACTTGCTGACGGTCAACAATCCCAACCGCCAGATGGTCATGAGTCGCAATCCGAATTTCCACGGCGAGACCTACCCGACCGAGGGTGAACCGGGAGACCGGGAGGCCGGCCTGCTGCTGGATGCCGGCAAACCGCTACCGTTCATCGATCGGGCGGTGTTCAGCCTGGAGAAAGAGGATATCCCTTACTGGAACAAATTCCTGCAGGGTTACTATGATACCTCCGGGATTTCCTCGGACAGCTTCGACCAGGCGATCCAGATCGGGCCGGGCGGCGAGGTGGCACTGACCGAGAGCATGCGTGCGAAAGGCATCGAACTGAACACCGCGGTCTCGACCTCGATCTTCTACACCGGCTTCAACATGCTGGACCCGGTGGTCGGCGGCGACACCGAGCGCGCCCGCAAGTTGCGCCAGGCGATCTCTATCGCGGTGGACTTCGAGGAATTCATCTCGATCTTTCTCAACGGCCGCGGCATCCCGGCGCAGGGGGCCATCCCGCCCGGCATCTTTGGCCATGTGGAGGGCAGGGCGGGCATCAATTCCTACGTCTACGAGTTCGGCGAACACGGGCCCCGGCGCAAGTCCATCGATGCTGCCCGCCAGTTGCTGGCTGAGGCTGGCTACCCCGAGGGCCGGGACATCGAAACCGGCAAGCCGCTGGTGCTGTATTTCGACACCCCGCAGACCGGACCGGATGCAAAGGCGCGCCTCGATTGGCTGATGAAGCAATTCACCAAGCTCGATATCCAGCTAGTGATCCGCGGTACGGACTACAACCGCTTCCAGGACAAGATGCTCAAGGGCACCGCGCAGATTTTCCAGTGGGGCTGGAACGCCGACTACCCGGACCCCGAGAATTTCCTGTTCCTGCTCTACGGGCCCAATGCCAAGGTCGGCAGGAACGGCGAGAATGCCGCCAATTACGACAACCCGGAGTTCAATCGTCTGTTCGATCGCATGAAGAATATGGAAAACGGTCCGGTGCGCCAGGCAATCATCGACGAGATGCAGGCCATTACGCGCCACGACGCCCCATGGCTGTTCGGCTATTTCCCGAAGCAGTTCTCACTGCACCATGCCTGGTACCTGAATTCCAAGACCAACCTGATGGCCAACAACGCCCTCAAGTACCGGCGCATCGACCCGGAGTTGCGCGTGCGCCTGCAGGCGGAATGGAACCGGCCGGTGCGCTGGCCGCTGGGGCTGCTCGCGGTCCTGTTGCTCGCGGTGCTGCTGCCGGCCTGGATCGGCTACCAGCGGCGCCAGCGCATGCCGGCACACCACGGGGCTCGCTGATGTTCGCCTATCTCGTCAGACGTGTCACCTACGCCGTCCCGATCCTGATTGGCATCAATTTGCTGACCTTCTACCTGTTTTTCGTGGTGAACTCGCCGGATGATATGGCGCGCCTGCACCTGGGCATGAAGCGGGTCACACCGGAGGCAATCGAGAAATGGAAGGCCGGTCACGGTTATGACAAGCCGCTGTTTCTGAACGCAACGGAAAGCGGCGTCGGGCAGGTCACCGACACCATCTTCTTCGAGAAATCGGTGCGCCTGTTCGCCTTCGATTTCGGCAGTTCCGACGACGGCCGCGACATCGGCTTCGACATCCACCAGCGCATGCTGCCCAGCCTCGCCATCGCCATCCCCAGCCTGCTCATCGGCCTGCTGGTGAACATCAGTTTCGCCCTGCTGATGGCGTTTTTCCGCGGTACCTACGTGGACGTCTCCGGGGTGGTGCTGTGTGTGGTGCTGATGTCGATCTCGGCGATGTTCTACATCATCGGCGGCCAGTACCTGCTGGCGAAGCTGCTGCGCCTGGTGCCCATCTCCGGCTTCGAATCCGGCCTCGACGCCCTCAAGTTCATCGTCCTGCCGGTGGTCATCGGCGTGGTCAGTGGTATCGGCTCCGGCTCGCGCTGGTACCGCACCTTCTTTCTGGAGGAGGCCGGCAAGGACTACGTGCGTACCGCGCGCGCTAAGGGACTTGCGGAATCGCTGGTGATGTTCCGCCACATCCTGCGCAATGCCCTGATACCCATCGTCACCGGCGTGGTGGTGGTGTTGCCGCTGCTGTTCATGGGCAGCCTGCTACTGGAGTCGTTCTTCGCCATCCCGGGGCTCGGCAGCTACACCATCGACGCCATCAACAACCAGGACTTCGCCATCGTGCGCGCCATGGTGTTCCTGGGCTCGGTGCTTTACATCATCGGCCTGATTCTGGTCGATATCACCTACACCCTCGTCGACCCGCGGGTGCGCCTGGCATGATCAAACCAGTCATCCTCTGGACGGACGCCCTGGTCTTCCTGCTGGTTGCGGTGGTGCTGGTCTTCATGGTCTATGCCCGCGGCAAGCCGCACCTGCGCGCGCCCTGGCAGCGCGTGCTGCGCGGCCGCATCGCCGCCGGCTCGCTGGTGGTCCTGCTGGCCTTCGTGGCGATGGGCATGCTGGACTCGCTGCATTTCCGCCTGCCCCTGGCGGATAGCGGCAAAGGCGGGGAAACCCACTATGCCGTGGAGGTGCTGAGCGTCCTCGACATTCTGGTCGGGCCGCTGCGCACGCAGGTCGAGAAGACCTATTCGGCCCCCTTCGCCACCCACCTCTACACCCGGGAGAACATCGAGCAGCCCGACGGCAGCCTGCTGCGCGACTATCCGCGGCTGGAATACGCCGGCCGCCATCTCGCCGACCCGGCCAGGGAGCGGCGCGCGGACATCCTGAAACGCGGCGCCACGGCCATCGTCCAGACGGTGCCCGCGGTGGCTCTGCTGTTGCTCGCCGTCGCCTTCCTGCTGGGCAGGCGCACGGGGCGGGGCATCCGCGCCGCGCTGCGTGACATCCTGCAGGGACGCACCGAACTTCCCTGGCGCGTCATCCTGGGGATGCTGGGTCTGCTGCTGTTGCTGCTGTTCCTGGTGGTCCACCTCGGTAGCGTCTATCACATTCTCGGTACGGACAAGGTCGGCCAGGACGTCCTCTATCAATCGCTGAAGAGCATCCGCACCGGCCTGCTAATCGGCACCCTGACCACGCTGGTGATGCTGCCCTTCGCCGTATTTCTCGGCATCCTCGCCGGCTACGCCCGCGGCTGGATCGATGACGTGGTGCAGTATATTTATACCACCCTCAATTCCATCCCGCACGTGCTGCTGATCGCCGCCGCCATCCTGATGCTGCAGGTCTACATCGCCAACCATCCCGATATGTTCGAGACCACGGTGGAGCGCGCCGATATCCGTCTGCTGTTCCTGTGCATCATCCTCGGCATCACCAGCTGGACCGGGCTGTGCCGGCTGCTGCGCGGTGAGTCCCTGAAACTGCGCGAGGCGGAGTATATCCAGGCCGCCATGGCCTTCGGCGTCTCCCATGGGCGGATCATCACCCGCCACCTCCTGCCCAACGTCATGCACGTGGTGCTGATCACGGTGGTGCTGGATTTCAGCGGCCTGGTACTGGCGGAGGCCGTGCTCTCCTACGTCGGCGTTGGCGTCGATCCCACCACGAACAGCTGGGGCAACATGATCAACGGCGCCCGCCTGGAGATGGCGCGCGAGCCGGTGGTATGGTGGTCGCTGCTGTCGGCCTTCCTTTTTATGTTCACCCTGGTGCTCGCCGCCAACCTGTTCTCCGATGCGGTGCGCGATGCCTTCGACCCGCGGTTGCGGGAACGCTGATCCAAAGGTGCCGCAATCGTGACGCAAACCCTGCTGACCGTCGAACATCTCACCGTACGGCTCGGACAAGGCCCCGGCTCCGTCTGCCCGGTCGATGACGTGAGCTTTACCATCCATCGCGGCGAGACCTTCGCCCTGCTGGGCGAATCCGGCTGCGGTAAGTCCATGACCGCGCTGGCCCTGCTGCGATTGCTGCCACAGCCCATAGGCCGCATCACCAGCGGCGAGGTCAGACTGGACGGCACGAGTCTCACAGCCCTGCCGGAACGCGATATGCGCAAGATCCGCGGCCGGCACATTGCCATGATCTTCCAGGAGCCCATGACCTCCCTCAACCCGGTGCTCACGGTCGGCGACCAGATCGGCGAGGTGCTGCTCCAGCACCACGGCATGCAGGGCAGGCGCCGGCGGGAGCGGGTACTGGAACTGCTGGACGCCGTCGGCATCCCGGACGCTGGCCGCCGCGCTCACGAATATCCGCACCAGCTCTCCGGTGGCATGAAGCAGCGCGTGATGATCGCCATCGCACTGGCCGGAGAACCGGACCTGCTGATCGCCGACGAGCCGACCACGGCCCTGGACGTCACCATCCAGGCGCAGGTACTGGAACTGCTGCAGCGACTGCAGCGCGACACCCATATGGCCATCCTGCTGATCACTCATGACCTCGGCATCGTCGCCGGTATGGCCGACCGCGTCGCAGTGATGTACGCCGGACAGATGGTCGAGGAGGCCGGTCGCGACCGTTTCTTCGGTGATGCACGGCATCCTTACAGCCGCAAGCTGTTCGAATCCTTGCCTGAGGTGCGCAAGCGCGAGCACGCCCTGGAGACCATCCGCGGCACGGTGCCGGCGCTGGACCGGGAGTTCCACGGCTGCCGCTTCGCGGAACGCTGCGACCACGCCTGGGACCTGTGCAACCGCCGGGTGCCGGCCTGGAACCGGGCGGGGCAGGGTCACCATGCCCGCTGCCACCTGCTGGATGCCGCGGTTGAGCCACCCGTATCTGCCATTGCGGAGTCGCCGCCCAGTCCGCTGGTGACCGCGAGCCTGGTACACAACGGAGCGCTGCTGGAAGTAACCGATCTGAAGGTCCATTTCCCGATCCACCGCGGTATCTTCAAGCGCGTGGTGGGCCACGTCTATGCCGTCGACGGGGTCTCGATGCGTATCCCGCGCGGCTGCACCCAGGCGCTGGTGGGCGAATCCGGCTGCGGCAAGACCACCGTCGGCAAGGGCATCCTGCAGCTGATCCGCCCCAGCGGCGGCAGCGTGCGCTTCGACGGTACCGAGCTGACCACCCTTAAGGGTGAACGCCTGCGGCGCCGGCGCGCCGATTTCCAGTTCATCTTCCAGGACCCGTATTCCTCCATGAACCCACGCATGATGGTGGGCGACATCGTCGAGGAGGGCATGCTGGCACAGGACATTGGCGGGACCCGGGAGGAGCGGCGTAACAGGGTAGACGAGCTGTTCGGCCGGGTCGGCCTGTCCGGACGCCATATCGAGCGCTATCCGCATGAGTTTTCCGGCGGCCAGCGGCAGCGCATCTGCATCGCCAGGGCGCTGGCCGTGGAACCGAAGCTGGTGATCTGCGACGAACCGACCAGCGCGCTGGATGTCTCCGTGCAGGCACAGATCCTGAACCTGCTGAAACAACTGCAGAATGAACTGGGCCTGTCCTACCTGTTCATCACCCACAACCTCGCGGTGGTCTCCTATCTCGCCGACCGGGTCGCCGTCATGTACCTGGGGCGGATCGTGGAGGAGGGGCCGGTGGCCGAGGTGCTGGAGCACCCGCTGCATCCCTACACTGAGTCGCTGCTCTCGGCCGTGCCGCAGATCGACCCGGACTCGAAGCGCGAGGTCATCCGCCTCGAGGGTGATCTGCCGTCGCCGGCTACTCCGCCTCAGGGATGCCACTTCCACCCGCGCTGCCCGAAGGCCATGCGACGTTGCCGCGAGTCCTACCCGGAGACAACCCTGAGCGGAGATCACAGCGTCCGCTGCTTCCTGCACAGCTGATGCAGGCTGTGCCATGCGCACCAGAGCCAATAAATTTCCATACTGGTTCCCACGCTCTGCGTGGGAACCGATGAGTCCGCGCCTAAGGATAAGCGATATGCGTTCCCACGCGGAGCGTGGGAACGAGAACCCGATTGATCCCCTCGGCAATTGTCCCTGCGTCGCCTCAAGGCGCCTGCTTTCATACTGGTCAACTGGTTCCCACGCTCTGCGTGGGAACGAGAAATTTTGTCGAGCGGAATCCGGGTTTGGTTTCTGTAATCCAGATCCCGCCTCAAATATGTAAAATTACCGATATACGTTGTATTCAGGTAGGACCCGCGCTCCACCGGTAAGACTTTCACGCTACTGCATTTGATGCCTGAAATCCGGGTATGAAATTATGAGATAGGTTCTAGGGCACCCGGCCCCGATGATGCTAGAATCCGCAACTTTCACCGACAACACCTTGCAGCAACACGAGGCCCACCCATGACCCGCAAGTCCTTCCATCCTCCCGTGCGCACCCTGATGGGCCCCGGCCCCTCGGACGTCAATCCACGCATCCTCGAGGCCATGTCCCGCCCGACCATCGGCCATCTGGACCCCGTGTTCGTCGACATGATGGATGAAATGAAGGTCCTACTGCGCTACGCCTTCCAGACCAAGAACGAACTCACCATGCCGGTATCCGCGCCGGGTTCCGCCGGCATGGAAACCTGCTTCGTCAACCTGGTGGAACCGGGCGACAAGGTGATTGTCTGCCAGAACGGTGTGTTCGGCGGTCGCATGAAGGAGAACGCGGAACGCTGCGGCGGCACCACCGTCATGGTGGAGGACACCTGGGGCGTGGCGGTCGATCCCGACAAAGTCGAAACGGCCCTGAAGGCGAATCCCGATGCGAAGATCGTCGCCTTCGTACATGCCGAGACCTCGACCGGCGCTATCTCGGACGCGAAGACCCTGGCCGCAATGGCGCATGAACACGATTGCCTGGTGATCGCGGATACCGTCACCTCGCTCGGCGGCTCCCCCCTGCTGGTGGATGAGTGGGAACTGGATGCAGTGTACTCGGGCACCCAGAAATGCCTTTCCTGCGTACCGGGCCTGTCGCCGGTCACCTTCAATAAAATGGCCGTGGAAAGGGTCACCACCCGCAAGAGCCGGGTGCAGAGTTGGTTCATGGACCTCAACCTGGTGCTGGGCTACTGGGGCGGCGGCGGCAAGCGCGCCTATCACCACACCGCGCCCATTAACACCCTGTACGCTTTGCACGAAGCGCTGGTGATTCTGCAGGAAGAGGGTATCGAGAATGCTTGGGCACGCCACCAGAAGAACCACGAGGCCCTGCGCGCCGGCATCGAGGCCATGGGCCTCAAGTTCGTGGTGCCGGAAGGCCAGCGCCTGCCGCAGCTCAATGCCGTATCCATTCCGGAAGGCGTCGATGAGGCGGCTGTGAGAAGTACACTGCTGCGCGAATACAACCTGGAAATCGGCGCAGGCCTCGGCGCCATGGCCGGCAAGATCTGGCGCATCGGCCTGATGGGCTACGCCAGCAACCCGACCAACGTGCTGTTCTGCCTGGGTGCTCTGGATGCCGTGCTGAGCGGCATGAAGGCCCCAATCGAGTCCGGCGTTGCCGTGGAAGCGGCCCGCGCGGCCTACCGCTAGTACCGTTCCCATTCACATGGAGTCCGCTGTGAAAGCGATAAACATCAAATACGCCCTGCCAATTTTCTGTGTGCTGCTCGCCACTATGGTTTCATGTACGGGCATCGATCTGGCGCCCTCCCGGCAGGCGATCGATGTCCAGGGGCTGGGCCATAATCCCGAATGGCAGCTCGTCATCGAACCAGCGGGCAGGCAGATCACTTTCACACTTGCGGGAACCGAGTACCGGCACCAATATCCTGAGCAGGGACCGGTGCTGTACAAGGAGGACACCCGCACAACGATCTACCATGCCTCGAACGACAAACAATCCATGAACATCTTCGTCAAGGGCATCGAATGCCGCGACAGCAAAACCGGCAAGGCCCACGAAGTCACTATCACTGTAATGCTGGACGCTGTTGGGTATAAGGGGTGCGGGGATGTGTTGAACCGCTAGGAAAAAGGGGTCGGATACAATTTCCTCATAAATGCATCCAGCCCCTACAAAGGGTTCACTGTGCCTGCAACCAGCAGATTACTCCTTCTCGAATAGATAAAGGTATTTCCCATAGCCTTCCGCCTCCATCTGCTCCTTCGGGATGAACCGCAGGGATGCCGAGTTGATGCAGTAGCGCAGTCCGGTCGGTTTCGGGCCGTCGTCGAAGACGTGTCCCAGGTGGGAACCGGCCAGGTGGCTCTTGAGTTCCGTGCGCTTCATGAAGAAACGGCTGTCGGTGTGTTCCACCAGGGCGTCCTCCTCGATGGGCCGGGTGAAGCTCGGCCAGCCGGTGCCGGATTCGAACTTGTCCGTGGAGCTGAACAGGGGTTCGCCGGAGACGACGTCCACGTAGATGCCCTCCTTCTTGTTGTCCCAGTATTCATTACTGAAGGCCCGCTCTGTGGCCTCGTTCTGGGTCACGTCGTATTGCAGCGGGGTCAGGCGGGCGTGCAGTTCCTCCTCGGATGGCTTGACGTAGTTATCTGTTTGACTTGCGGTATCTCCCGCTGCGGTGTCCCGTTCCGGCTCCGAGGCTCCTCCCGTGAAAGGCAATATGGAGACGACGGGGACGGAGAGCAGCAGCGGAAGAAGGATCAATTTACCTGTTTGCATGGTCTTTACCCTGGGTTGCGGCTTGATGGAAGGCCTATGCTTGTACGACTGCCGGGGCAGCCGTGAGTTCCGGCGCCGGTCGTGATACGCGGCATGGACGTATTTAACGGCAAGTGAGTTCTTCGTAAATGGCCTGGACCGGGGACCGATAGCATCACTGCGTGAGAATCTAAAGGAAAGTAAACACATGGAAAGGAATGCCTTCAAAATCATCGCCAACACCCTCGCGATGGTGGTGATACTGGGGTTCATCTCGGTCGCCGCCAACAGCCTGCGTATTTCCCTGCAAACCAGTGGTGTTTTCGGTCCGACCGTACTGGCGACCGATGCGGCCGGAAATGTCTATATCAATCTCGCATCCACCCTGTACGTGCTGGACGAATCCGGCAGGCTCGAGAACCGCATTCCCGTTTCGGAACTGGGCTTGCAGGGAGCCACCCTTACCGACCTGCTGGCACTTCCCGATGGCAGGCTGCTGATCGGCAGCGGCAACAGCAGACCGAAAATCCGCTCCTGCGATCTGGTAAAACGCCTCTGCGCGCCTTTTATCCGGTCCGGTAACGAGCCCGTCTCCGCCTTCAAGATGGCGTGGGATGCAGAGCATCAGCGCCTGCTTGTGGTCGATGGCAAACCTCACCGCATCCTGGTCTATGACCGCGGCGGGAAACTGACCCTCGAAAGCAAGGGTGGCAAGCGCGGGCTGTTACTGCCGAATACCATGCTGCTCGCCGGTGACAGCAGCGCCATCATCGCCGATACCAATCATCACCGCCTGGTCGCTCTCGATGCACAGACACTGTCCAGGGAACTCTGGGAACTGCCGGTGCGCAACGATCTCGGTAATTTCCGCCGCGACTGGCCTACGGATGTTGCCGCTGTCGGTGAAGGCTACTGGGTGATCCTCGACGACGACCTGCTGGAGAACGGCGATGTGGTCCTGTTCGCCGCCGGGGGTGAAGCGATGCGGCGGCTGTCCTTGCCGGATGACTGGGACCCGATCAAGCTGCATGCCCGCGGTCACGATGTACTACTGGCCGGCTGTGGCAGCGTCGATCTGGTCAGCGTGCCCCTCGATGGCAAGAGCGTCATGCCCTTCGGGGATGCCGCGTTTCGCAACCGGCTTGCCGAGGTGCGCAATTTGCGCAGGATTGCCGACGACTGGTGGGGTAGCTGGATCTGGTTGGCGATCGTTCCGCTCCTGGCGCTCGGGGCCATCGCAGCCTGGCTGGACTGGAAACGGCGCCAGGGTGTGTCCGGCCCGGTGCCGACCGCCGTGAAACCGGAAACCCTGCCGGAGAGCGCGGACGGCATTTACTGGCTGCAGCCGGACCCGAAAGTCGCCGGAATGTGGCGGCTAAGTCGCTGGCTGTTGTATCTGCTGGTCGCGCTGTTATTGGCACCGGCAATCTATATCGCAACATGGGCGGGGCTGGAAAAATCCCTGGGGATCATCGTCCCGCTGATCGGCGGCTCCGCTGTGATGATGGTGATGCTGGTCACGGGGCTCAACACGGTCAACAGCGGACGGCTCGGCGTGACGCGGGAACAGGTCGTGCTGAGTACGGATAGCAAGGCGCCGCGGCATTTCCATCCCCGGCAGCTCGTCTATAGCAACAGCTTTGTCTCCTCGGGGGACATCACCGTCTACCTGCGCACGGGCAAGAGCGCGATCTACAAACCCGGCGAAATCTCCGGCTACCTGGAGCCGCGGCTCGCCTCGGCACGGAAACTCAAGCCCTTGCAGAGCTACATCTACCTGCTGCAGCAAGGCGACCGGCTGACCTGGGTCAGTATTCTCGGTATCGCCGTTCTGATTGGTCTGTCTTTATACTCGAAGCTGAATACGAGCTGAGGATTCATGCTGGCGGGGATCAGCATTCAGCGGTTGGTTGGGCGAGCCTGCGAAGCCCAACGGTCAGAAACAAGGCGATGACGGTTTGTTGGGCTTCACGTTGATCGGCCCAAACCTGCACTTCCGAGGATTCGTGCATGGTACCGAGTGTCAGTCGGCAAACGCATAGGGCAGTGCCTGCACCATGAATTCCGGTCCGTCCGAAGCTCCCAGGTAGACATCCCCCGCCTCGGCCGAGGCGATCTGCAGGATTGACAGCGCGGCAACGTCACCGTCCGGGTGCGGCTGTGCATCCACGATGCGGCCTACCGGCTGTTCGTTGTCGCCGGCTGAAAACAGGGGATCCCCCGGCAGCGGTGGTTGGCTGGTGGCGATATGCCCCAGATACATGCGCCGCTTCAACGTCCCCAGGTACTGCATGCGCGCGACGATCTCCTGGCCCGGGTAGCAGCCCTTCTTGAAACTGAGGCCGCCGACGAGCTGCAGGTTGGCCATCTGCGGCACGAACATCTCCGCCGTCGTGGCGAATACCGCCGGCATGCCGGCGAGGATCTCCAGCAGCCGCCAGGCCGATTCACCTACCGGCGCACCGTGCACGTTGAGGGTATCCCACAGGGACTGCGCCGATTTGAAGGAAGCCGCGAAGACCTCGAAGCGCGGCTGGATGCCGGGGATGTGCAGCACGGTCAGGTCGCCGCTACGGCTGACCTCGCCGTCCTGCTCCGGCACCTCCCCGGTGATCGACTGCAACCGTTCGACGGCATCCTCGCCCGAGACACCGACAGACAGGAAACTTCCGCTGGCATCTTCCAGGGTCACGTCTGAGCGCATCACATACATGCGCAGGCGCTGAATGACCGCTTCCAGGGTATCCGCCGGCAGGCGCAGGTAATAGTTGCCGCCCTGGCGGAAGACCCGCGTCAGGCCCAGCATGCGGCCCTTGGGTGTGCAATAGGCGTTCAGCTGGCTGTGTTCCATGTCGAGCGCGCCGATGTCGTTGCTGAACTGGGACTGCAGGAAGCTGCCTGCATCCTTGCCATGCGCGGCGATGATCCCGTAGTGACCCAGGTCGGTGAACACCAGTCCGCTGACGCTGACCCGTTTCTCGCGTTCCGGGTTGCCGAAGTGTACCAGCCGGTCGTCTTCGAACTCGGCGCCGCAATCCACCAGGAATGTTTTCCAGTCTGCCTTCATAGCGTTGTACCTGCCAGGTTGGAAGGCAAAGTCTAGTCGAAGCGCAGGCGACTGTCAGCCAACAGGCGCATAGCACGGCTGCTGGTGTTCCAGCATTGGCGATGGTATAACTCCGGCAACCCGACGCCGCCGTGATATGACCAAACAGACAACCGCGCCAGTCTTTCTCAACCTGTTCCGGATTCGCTTTCCGGTTGGCGCGGTAACCTCGATCGGCCATCGACTGTCCGGTGTCTGCCTGTTCCTCTCCCTGCCGTTTTGGATCTACCTGCTGGAGTTGTCACTGGCGGGCCCGGAAGACTTCGCACAAGCGTTGGACATTCTGGCTTCCCCCTGGTTACGGGCTGGCCTGGTACTCGGCGCCTGGGCCATCTTTCACCACCTGTTTTCCGGCGTGCGCATCCTGCTCATGGATACAGGCACCGGCCGCGAGCTGCGGGTGTCGCGGCGTACCGCATGGTTGGTCAATGCCGCAGGTTTCGCCATGGCGCTCGCCTGCGCGGGGTGGCTGTTTTGAGCCGGCCCACACACGGGCTGCGCGACTGGCTGTTACAGCGCATCAGTGCCGTCTACCTGGCCGGCTTCCTTGTCTTCCTGATCACTCACATCGTGCTCAATCCGGCGCCGGATTACGAGACCTGGCGCGCCTGGTTCGCGCACCCCCTGATGACCGTTGCCAGCGCGGGCTTCGTGCTGGCCGTGCTGTTGCACGGCTGGGTCGGCATGCGCGACGTGGTGTTGGATTACGTGCGCCGGTTGCCGTTGCGCCTGCTGCTCTTGTCCCTCATCGGCCTGCTGCTGACCGGCTGCGGACTGTGGGCGCTGCGCGTCCTGTTCGTCGTCGCCCGCTAGCATGGATATTCCACGTCGCCAGTTCGACACCCTGATCATCGGCGCCGGTGGCGGCGGGCTACGCGCCGCTCTGCAGCTGGCACGCGCAGACGCCCGTGTCGCGGTCGTCTCCAAGGTGTTTCCCACCCGCTCGCACACCGTCGCGGCGCAGGGCGGGGTGAACGCGGCGCTCGCCAACGTGCGGGCTGACAACTGGCACTGGCACATGTTCGATACCGTCAAGGGAAGCGACTACCTCGGCGACCAGGATGCCATCGAATACATGTGCCGGGCGGCGCCCAGGGCCGTCTACGAACTGGAACACTTCGGTGTACCGTTCTCGCGACTCGATGACGGGCGCATCTACCAGCGCCAGTTCGGCGGCCAGAGCATGAATTTCGGCGGGGAGCAGGCCGCGCGCACCTGCGCCGCCGCCGACCGTACCGGCCACGCCATCCTGCAATCGCTTTACCAGCAGAACATCCGTGCACGCACCCATTTCTTCGACGAGCATTTCGCAATCGATCTGATCGGCGACGACGAGGGCTACATGCTGGGCGTACTGGTGCTGGATATCGCTACGGGGGAGAAGCTGGTCATCGAGGCCAAGACCACACTGCTGGCAACCGGCGGCGCGGGACAGATCTTCCGTACCAACACCAACGCCCTGATCAATACCGGCGATGGCATGGCAATGGCGCTGCGCGCTGGCATCCCGCTGCAGGACATGGAGTTCTTCCAGTTCCATCCCACCGGCATCGCCGGCAAGGGCATGCTGATCAGCGAAAGCGCCCGCGGCGAGGGCGGATACCTGATCAACTGCAAAGGCGAGCGCTTCATGGAGCGCTACGCCCCGCATGCGAAGGACCTCGCGAGCCGCGACGTGGTGAGTCGCGCCATCGTCACCGAGATCCGCGAAGGGCGCGGCTGCGGTCCGTACAAGGACCACGTGCTGTTGCAGCTCCATCACCTCGACGCGGAGATGATCCGCAAGCGCCTGCCGGCCATCCGCGACCTGGCCCTGACCTTCGCCCACGTCGACATGTGTGATGCGCCGGTACCGGTGTTTCCGACCGCGCATTACACCATGGGCGGCATTCCGACCAACCGCTTCGGCGAGGTGGTCGCCCCGATCGAACATGGACCGGAAGAACCCATCCCCGGACTGTACGCAGCGGGGGAGTGCGCCTGTGTCTCGGTGCACGGCGGCAACCGCCTCGGCGGTAATTCGCTGTTGGACATCATCGTGTTCGGCCGTGCGGCCGGCAACCGTATCATCGATCACCTGCATGAAAACCGCTACCACCGCCGGCTGCGTATCGAGGATGTGGAACCCGCGCTTGAGCGACTGGCGCGCTGGGAACAGCACGGGGAGGGCGAGTCGGTCGCCGGGCTGCGTAACGAATTGACGCGCGCCATGGAGGAACACTGCGGCGTGTTCCGCATGGAGGAAGTGCTGGAAGAAGGCGTGCAGAAGATGCAGGCACTGGAACGACGTTTGCGGGACGTGCGGCTGACGGACCACAGCCAGTGCTTCAACACGGCGCGCATCGAGGCCCTGGAACTGGAAAATCTGATGGACGTGGCATTCGCGACCATTCTGTCTGCGCGGGCACGCAAGGAAAGCCGCGGCGCACATTCGCGCGTCGATTTTCCCGATCGCGATGACATCAACTGGCTGCGTCACAGCCTGTATCACCGCAAGGAGCGCAGCGTGGACTACAAGCCGGTGCGCATGAAGCCACTCACGGTGGCATCGTTTCCGCCCAAACCCCGTACCTATTGATTCGGAGACGACTCACCATGAAGTTCCGCATCTATCGCTATAATCCCGAGACGGACAGCCAGCCGCGCATGCAGGACTGTGAACTTGCGGATGCGCAGATCGATACGGAGATGATGCTGCTGGATGCCCTGCTGATGCTCAAGGCGCAGGACGAGACCCTGTCCTTTCGCCGTTCCTGCGGGGAAGGGGTGTGCGGCTCGGACGGCATGAACATCAACGGCCGCAATGGCCTGGCCTGCGTCACTCCGCTGTCCACCCTGAAGACCCCGGTGGAGCTGCGGCCGCTGCCCGGCCTGCCGGTGATTCGCGACCTGATCGTCGACATGGCACAGTTCTACACCCAGTACCGTGCCGTCAAACCCTACCTCGTGAACCACGACCCGGAGCCGGAAGTGGAGCATCGCCAGTCACCTGAGGAGCGCGACCGGCTGGACGGCCTGTACGAATGCATCCTGTGCGCCTGCTGTTCTACCTCTTGCCCGTCGTTCTGGTGGAACCCGGACAAGTTTCTCGGGCCCGCGGCCCTGCTGCAGTCCTGGCGTTTCCTGGCGGACAGCCGCGACCAGGCCACAGACGAGCGCCTCGCCAGCCTCGACGGGCCGTTCAAGCTGTTCCGCTGCCACACCATCATGAATTGCGTGGAGGTCTGTCCCAAGGGGCTCAGCCCCTCTGCCGCCATCGGGCACATCAAGGAACTCATGCTGAAGCGGTCGATGTGATGCAACCCGGGGAAGACGACAGCAGCTATCGCCGCCTGGCCTGGCAATGCCGACGCGGCATGCGTGAACTCGACGAACTGCTGAACGGATTCCTGGTGAACGGCTACCGGGGGCTGGATGTCGCGGGTCGAACCGCTTTCACGGACCTGCTGGAATACCCGGATACCGTGCTGCTGGAACTCCTGATGGGACGTATGACCCCGACCGACAGGGAGGTCGCCGACATTGTCCGGGCAATACGCAACACCGCTGCAGTTTGAGATCGGGCCGTCCCGCATCCTGCCGGTCTGGCTGTTGCTGATACACGGGGCCGCCATGCTGGTCCTGCCGCTGCTGCCCGTGCCGTTGCCGCTGCGCCTGGCGCTGGCGGGCGTGGTAGTGCTCAGCCTGGCCTGGTATTGGCACCGGATGGTCAGCCGGAATTACCCGTATGCCGTGCGCGAGCTGCGCTGGGAGGCGGGGAGAGACTGCGTGCTGCAGCTGGCATCAGGCGAACAGCTGCAGGCGCAACTCGCACCGCGCGCCTTCGTCATGCCCTGGCTGGTGATCCTGTATTTCAGGGGCCGGCCGCGACAGCTGGTGCTGCTGCCGGACATGCTGTCAACCGAGGCATTCCGGCGCCTGCGGGTGCGACTGAGGATGGAGCTGCAACAGCATTCGAACGGATAATTCTGTTCTTCCGGGAAACAGGTAGCCTGGATGAAGCGCAAGCGAAATCCGGTGCGAAGCGTGGTGATACAGCTACAGGACTCAACCCCAGGTACGATCACCAGCAACGGTATTTACCATAGCAGCGATCCCCTGACCGCGAAGGTTGTTCGATCAATCGCGCCGACGGGTTGGTACGTAGGACCGGCGCCTCGCCGGGTATAAGCCGGTTTTCCGCTTCCGACCCTTTCCCCGCGGGGGGGGGGTTCTACATGCAAGGACGAACCAGCGGATCATGAATTTTGAGACAGGTGCTAATGTTTTGTAGGAGAGGTCGCCTGATCGCGATTGCTATCCGTGAAAAATCGCGCCGAAGGGCGGCATTCCTACACCGGTGCCGTAGACCCGCATGCCCCGCCTGATCCAGTGCCTCCTGCTCCTGCTGTGCCTGCAGCTTGCAGGTTGCACGCAGCCGCCGGACGATGTCATCCGTTTCGGGCTCGCTTCCGCACCGGCTAACCTCGATCCCCGTTACGCGACGGATGCTGCATCTGCACGGATCAATCGCCTGCTGTACAGACACCTGGTGGACTTCGACGACCATGTCAGGCCGGTACCCGAACTCGCTGACTGGGAACAACTTTCGCCGTGGCACTACCGCTTCCGGCTCAAGCCCGGAGGCGCACCCTTCCATGACGGCACACCGCTGACGGCACACGACGTTGCCGCCACCTACCGTTCCATCCTCGACCCGTACAGCACCTCACCGCATGCCACCACGCTGCACCTGATTTCACACATCGAGGTGCTCGATGATGCCACGCTGGATTTTTATATTGATCGTCCCGATCCGCTGTTTCCCGGCTACCTGGTGATCGGGATCCTCCCTGAGGCAGGGATTATCGCCGGGGTTCCGTTCCACCACCAGCCGCTGGGCAGCGGACCGTTCCGCTTTGTTGCCTGGCCGGAACCCGGCAGGCTGCGGCTGCAGCGGCTGCGTGACGGCCAGGCGGTGGAATTCCAGCATATCGGCGATCCCACCGTGCGCGTATTGAAACTGTTGCGCGGCGAGATCGACCTGCTGCAGAACGATCTGCCGGCGGAGCTGCTGGCCTACCTGGAGGAACAACCGGAGATCGAGGTTCGCCGCGGCCCGGGGAGTAATTTCTCCTACATCGGCTTCAACCTGGCATCGAAGCCCACGTCCGATATCCGGGTGCGCCGCGCCGTCGCGCATGCCATCGACACGGGGACCATCATCGAGCACCTGCTGGGGGGGGGCGCCCGTCCGGCGGCGGCGCTGCTGCCGCCCGATCACTGGGCCGGCAACCCGGCACTCATGCCGCTCACGCATGACCCGGCGCTGGCACGGCGCCTGCTGCAGGAGGCCGGCTACAGCGAGCAACACCCGCTGCAGCTGCAATACAAGACCTCCACCGACCCGGTACGAGTGCGCATTGCGACCGTCATCCAGCAGCAGCTCGCGCAGGTCGGTATCGATATGCAACTGTTCAGCTATGACTGGGGCACCTTCTTCGGCGACATCAAGGCCGGCCGCTTCCAGATGTACAGCCTGGCCTGGGTGGGTATCAAGACACCGGACATCTTCCGCTACGCATTTCACAGCAGCTCGCTGCCGCCGGAAGGCGCCAATCGAGGGAGATTGAACGACGCCGGAATCGATCATCTGATCGAGGCGGCGGAGCAGGGCACCACGTTGGAGGCGCAGGCGGAATCCTACCGTGCTTTGCAGGCGAAGTTACTGGAACTGCTGCCCTACGTGCCGCTTTGGTACGAGGATCATGTCGTGGCGATGCGTAGTGCTATCAACGGTTACCGGCTTGCCCCGGACGGCAACTACGACGGTTTATTGCAGGTCGAGAAGGATTAAAAGGTGTCAGGAACCTTTTCATATATGCCGGAAAATAATATTTCCCGCCTTGGCACCGAAAAGGTTCCTGACACCTTTTAACTCTCTATAATCCGTGCAATGCAAACAGACGACTTCCTCATTCGGATCAGCATCGACGAACAGCGGCTGCAGCTGCTGCAGGCCGGTCACATCGTCATGGACGTTGCCGTGGCCACGGCACGCAACGGGCCGGGCGAGATCATGCACAGCGAATGCACCCCGCGTGGTTGGCACCGCATCCGGGCGAAGATCGGCGCCGGCTGCCCGGTTGATACCGTGTTCGTCGGGCGCCGCCCGAGCGGGGAGATTTACACGCCTGCCCTGAAAGATGTCCACCCCGACCGTGACTGGATGCTCACCCGTATCCTCTGGCTGTGCGGCGAGGAGCCGGGCCGGAATCGCTTCGGCAACGTGGACTCGATGCACCGCTACATCTATATCCACGGCTGCCCCAAGGAAGACCCCATGGGTATCCCTTCCTCACACGGTTGCGTGAAGATGCGCAACGACGAGGTCATCCGCCTGTTCGACCTGGTTCCCGCGGGAACACGTGTGCTGATCCAGGAAGCGCCGCTGGGCTAGGATTGGCGACCACCAGCAGGTTGTGATTCAATATCGCGTGTAGGGGTGGTCTCCTGACCGCAATGCGATCCACAAACAATCGCGCCGAAGGGCGGCGCTCCTACAGTGCAGCGAAAGAACTTGCTGCCTGAACGAATGTTCCCTACCTGTGGATAGCCGTGAATACCGCTCAATCAACCACCCGGTACAGCGTTTCCACGACGTCGCGTGTACCGGAACGATAGGTGAGTTTTTCGTCATCAATGCTAAGGATCTCGTCGATCTCGGCCTCGTTCACCTGCATCAACGGTGGCGTACTCTCCGTGTAGATCCAGGTGATCAGGTTGCCGTCGAGGGACCAGGCACCGCTGTAGGTCCAGACGACTTCTCCCGCGACGGTCAGGGTACCGGCGAAACTGGCGTCGCTGTTGATGCTGAACAGCGTCACGACTTCACCCGCTTCCGGATGCTGCTCTTTAACGATCCATTGCCCGTAGAGTGACTCGGCACTGAACTCCGCTGCCGGTGTATCCGCAGCGGGTACGTCCGGTGTCAGCGCATCCCCGGAATGCGGGGAATCCGCCACTGCGGGACCGGCTTCTGCTTCCTCCGGCGCGGCAAGCGGCGGCTTCAGCTCCGATACGGGTGCGACCTGCTTATCGGCGGCTTCGATTTCCGGGACCGAGGCATCCACATCCGCAGGTGCTGATTCGATAACCGCGGCTGCCGGCTCCGGTTCCGTTCCAGGCTCGACTGCAGTGCCGGTGTCCGTGGCCGAGGAGGCAGGTTCAGCGGCCACCGCCTCATCGGCGGTGGTTGCTGTTTGCTGTGGCAGGGCTGCATCCGCAGCAACCGCAGGCGCCTGCGTTTCCGCCGCCGCAGCCTCGGCAGCAACTGAAGACGCTTGCGCTTCTACCGCCGCAGCGGCAGGTTCCTGTGAGGCGGGTTCCGCAATGGCAAGCCCGTAACCGGTCAGCAACAAGACGGCCAGGCACGAAGTTTTGAATATGGTAGGTCTTTTCATATCAGGACTTGCCCCCGGTGTAACGATGTCTGGCCCGACCCTTCACTGTGCCAGGTAGGTATCGAGGAACGATTTCAGCCCGTGAGTATACGCCTCGCGGCTGGTCAGGAAAGCATCGTTGTGATCGCCGTGCAGTTCCAGGAACCGCTTCGGTTCGTGGGCATTTTGGAATAATCGCTCACCGTTACTGAAGGGAATGATCTCATCCTCTCGGGCATGCACAACCAGCAACGGCCGCTCGATCCGCTCCAGCTTGGCGAGGTTGTCGTAGCGATAACGGCTCAGCAGTCGCACCGGGAGCCAAGGATAAATCGTCGCGGCCAAATCCGGTACCGAGGTGAATGCCGACTCCAGGATCACCGCTGCGGGCCGCACGCGACTCGCCAGATCCGCGGCCACGGCCGCGCCCAGGGAACGACCGAAGAGGATGATTTCTTCGGCGGGAATGCCGCGTGCCTCGCGCAGGAAATGCCAGGCCGCGTCCACGTCCCGGTAGGTCCCGATCTCCGAGGGCTTGCCCTCGCTCTGTCCATAGCCGCGGTAATCGAAGATCAGCACCTGCAGGCCGAGTGAGTGCAGCAGGCGGATGGAATCCAGGCGGTGGGAGATATTACCGGCGTTGCCGTGGCAGAAAAGCAGGGTGGCACGCGGCTGGTCATGCGGTACGAACCAGGCGTGCAGATACAGGTTATCCGCGGTTCGCAGGGTGATGTCCTCGTAGTCCAGCCCGATGACCTTGGGCGTTGCCTCCAGTGTCCGGCCCGGCATGTCAGGGATGTAGATCAACCGCGGCTGCATGAGGAAGGCATACAATGCCAGCATCACATACAGCGCAACGGCAATGACCAGTAGATATGCGAGGTTCTGCAGCGACATGAATCTATCCATGGATAGGCAGGATTGGTTTGCATGATACACAAGGTCGCCCCTCACCGCGTGTAGCCCGGATGGAGTGAAACGGAATCCGGGTTAGTCATTAGTTGCATATTCACTGTTACGGCCTCCCTCCTGCGCATTCCTGATCGTATAATCACCTGATGCTGTCCTACCTCGTCCAGCGCCTGGCCGGCGCGCTGCTGGTGATCCTTGGCGTGGTCAGCATCGTGTTTCTGCTGGTCCATCTGATTCCGGGAGACCCGGTGGAGGTCATGCTGGGCGAGTCGGCGTCCACCGCCGATCGCGCGGCCCTGCGCGCCAGCCTGGGACTGGACCAGCCGCTGGCGGCGCAGTTCCTGGACTATCTCGGCAGGTTGCTGCACTTTGACCTGGGAACGTCCATCCACCAGCGCCGCGCGGTGAGCGAACTGCTGCTGGAACGCCTGCCTGCTACCGGCCTGCTGACCGCCGCTTCGCTCGCGGTCACGCTGCTGCTGGCGCTGCCACTCGGCATCCTTGCCGCCGTGCGCAAGGATACGTCCTGGGACACCGGCGCCATGGGTTTTTCCATGCTGGGGGCTTCCATCCCCAACTTCTGGCTGGGGCCGCTGCTGATCCTGGTGTTCTCGCTGTGGCTGGGCTGGTTTCCCGTGAGCGGCCGGGAAGGGGCGGCCTCCGTGGTCCTGCCGGCACTTACGCTCGGTACCGGGTTGACCGCCGTGCTGTCACGCATGGTGCGCAGCAGCATGCTGGAGGTGCTGGGCGAGGACTACATCCGCACGGCACGGGCCAAAGGCTTACCAGGTCACCGAATCATTCTGCGCCACGCTCTGCGCAACGCACTGCTGCCGGTAATCACCCTGCTGGGACTGCAGCTCGGCGCACTGCTGGCCGGGGCGGTGATCACCGAGACCGTGTTTTCCTGGCCCGGAATCGGGCTGCTGACAATCGAGGCCATCCAGTCGCGCGACTACCCGCTGGTACAGGCCTGTGTCCTGATGATCAGTCTGGTCTACGTGGCCGTGAACCTGTTTACCGATCTCGCCTACGCACGGATTGATCCCCGCATTCGCCTGGGAGGAGGGCGCTGATGCGCTTCTGGCTACCGGCCGGCATCCTGGCCGCCTGGCTGGTCATGGCGCTGGCGGCGCAATTTCTGCCACTTACTCCGAATGCAATCGAACTGCCGCAGATCCTCGCGTCACCCTCCGCAACGAGCTGGCTGGGCCATGACGATCTCGGCCGGCAGATCGCGGACCGCCTCCTGATTGGAGCCTGCACCTCGCTGCTGGTATCGGTCTGGGTGGTGGGACTCTCGTTGCTGGTCGGCACACTGTTCGGTACCTCGACGGCCTATCACGGTGGCTGGTGGGACAAGCTGGCGGTGCAACTGGTGGATATCTTCCTGGCCTTCCCCGGCATCCTGCTGGCCATCGCGCTTGCGGGCCTGCTCGGGCCGGGCATCGACAACGTGGTGATTGCGCTCACCACGGTCGGATGGGTAGGCTATGCGCGCCTGTCACGGGCGCAGGTGCTGTCACTGAAGCACCGCGAACACGTGCAAGCAGCCGAGGCCCTGGGCAGTAGCCGCTGGTGTATCATGCGCAGGCACCTGCTGCCGCTGATGGCGGCGCCGCTGATCGTGGAGGCCACCTTCGGCGTTGCCGCGGTCGTCATCGCTGAGGCCGGGCTGTCCTTCCTCGGACTGGGCGTGCAGCCACCGCAGGCCTCGTGGGGGGCGATGATCCGTGACGGTAGCCGCTACATGCTGGTCGCGCCGCACATGGTACTGGCACCCGGGGTGGCGATCTTCGCCGTGGTGCTGTCGATCAACCTGCTGGGAGACAGGCTGCGCGACAAACTGGATACAAAAATGACTGCAAAGACAGGAACTCCATCATGACACTCGGACCCCTCATGGTCGACATCGCGGGATACGAACTCGATTCGGAAGACCGCGAACTGCTGCGCCACCCGGCGGTCGGCGGCGTCATTCTGTTCAGCCGCAACCATGACGACACGGAACAGCTCAGCGCACTCATCGAGGAAATCCACAGCCTGCGCGATCCCCACCTGCTGGTGGCCGTGGACCAGGAAGGCGGGCGGGTGCAGCGTTTCCAAGACGGTTTCACCCGGCTGCCGCCGCCGGCCTGTCTCGGCAGGATCTTCGACCACGAGCGCAAGCGTGCCCTGCACCTGGCCGAGGTGACGGGCTGGCTGATGGCGGCGGAGTTGCGCGCCGTTGGCGCCGATATCAGCTTCGCGCCGGTGCTGGATCTCGACTATGGTGTATCCACCGTGATCGGCGACAGGGCCCTGCACAAACACCCGGACAGCGTGGCTGCGCTCGCCCGGGCCTACCAGCACGGCATGCACGAGGCCGGTATGGCGGCTACCGGCAAGCACTTTCCCGGACATGGCGCCGTCGTCGCCGATTCCCACACGGAACTGCCCGTCGATGAACGTCGCTTCGAGGACATCGAGCAATGGGACCTGGTGCCGTTCGAGCGCATGATCCATGCCGGCCTGGCCGCGGTCATGATGGCGCATGTGATCTATTCCAGTGTGGATCCCAACGCCGCCGGCTTTTCACCGTTCTGGATTCGCGAGGTGTTGCGCAGACGCCTGGAGTTCCAGGGTGTGGTGTTCAGCGATGACCTGAGCATGGCTGCCGCGGCCAGTGCCGGCGACTACGAGGCGCGTGCCGTGGCAGCCAGGGAGGCGGGTTGCGACATGGTACTGGTGTGTAACCAGCGCAACGCCGCGGCAGCCGTCGCAGACACCCTGCTGGACGCCATCAACCCGGTGACCCACACGCGGCTGGTGCGCATGCACGGTCATCCGGGCGCCGGCCTGCGGGTGCTGCAGTCCGATCCGCGCTGGGAACAGGCGGTCGCTGCGGTGCAGGGCTACGAGGAAATACCGGAACTGGACCTGGAGGGATGAACGTCAGGCACGCTGCAAAGGAACTGCAACACGTTCTGGAAACTGCCGAACTGCTGCACGGCGCGGAAGCGGTGCGCCAGGCGCTGGATGGCATGGCGGACGCGATCACAGCGGAATTGGCCGATACAAACCCGATCGTGCTTTGCGTGCTTACCGGCGGCATCATCCCCGCCGGACATCTGCTTACCCGGCTGACCTTTCCGCTGGAGATCGACTATCTGCACGCAACGCGCTATCGCGGTGCAACGACAGGGAAGCATGTGCAATGGGTGTGCCGGCCGGAGTCCATTCTGCAGGGTCGTACTGTACTGATCATCGATGACATCCTCGATGAAGGCCACACCCTGGCGGACGTGCTGGAGTTCTGCCGCGATGCCGGCGCCGTGCGGACCTACAGCGCCGTGCTGGTGGAAAAACAGCATGATCGCCGTGCCGACGCCGTCACCGCGGACTTCGTCGGCCTATGCGTCGAGGACCGTTACGTCTTCGGGTTCGGCATGGACTATAAGGGACACTTCCGGAACCTGGATGGAATCTATGCTGTGGGAAACTAGTAGTTCATCAATCTATTAAATTAGGATAAAGACGCTTCAGCAGGCCGGTATGCAAACCTGCAACCGGGAAGGACAGGTTATTCCATTCACCCAGTTGCCATTCACTCGGGTAAACGGGCAGCGGTGCAGACTGTCGCCGGATCGACCGCCGGGCAGACAAAAGCGGCCACCCGCAGGTGGCCGTCTAGAAAAAACTTAGCCGGACTCTACGACCTGCGGTCGCGCCGCGCCACCCCGATCAACCCTATGAGTCCCGAACCGAACAGCCAGAGGGCAGCGGGGACGGGAACGGAGGCGGCACCAACCCAGGCACTGTCACTCCCGGAAGCTCCGGTTTCGAGGAAATGGGCCGCTGACAGGAATGGCCCTCCGGCACCACCACCCGGTGCGCTCAGGAAATTGAACGACTGGGCCGTGATCGCCTCTGACGACGTGATCGTATAGATCACGGTTTCACCGGCATTCCATCTGGCAGGGTCGTCACCCGGAGGCGGTGGAAAATCGAAGTAGATATCAAACTTGCCGTCACCGTCCGCCATGTAGGCATCGGTTCCGGTAACAATATCATTGGCTCCTGGGCCGGTCGAGCTGCCACCATAGGCAAACGTCAGTGCACTGATATCGAGTGATGGATCGAAATTGAAATAGATTTGATCGACATCGGCCGCGTTGACCGTGCCGGCAACTGTCATGGTCAGTGTCACGGACCCTGGGCTTCCACCATCGTCGATGGTCGCCGTTAGATAAGGTGATGGGCCATCCGGTGCTACGGCTACGCTGCCGAATACCACGTCGTAGTCGAAGGTTACTGTCGCCGCTTGGGTGGGAATTGCAAGTACACCCAGAAACCATAATCCTAGATACCTGAACAATGTGTCCTTCATTGCACTGTCTCCGTAAACTGAAGCGTTGTTATTAAAGGCTCTTGTTGGATTTCAATTTAGCCTTCACGAGTCTCCGCACGGTTTCCAGGCTAAACCACCCTTCAATTACGGCAATATACATACCAGAATTGCCATTTCATTCGGAAACAACAGGTTGCGACTGATTCCTGTTTCGTTGGAAAGTTATCATGTAAAAATGCTCTACAACTCGCGGTCCTGCCAATGTTGTTCGCGCGTTGTAATACCCTAATAACAATAGGTTAGCCGGAAATGCCGCTCGTATCCCCGTAGTTAAATGAGCCGACATCCGAAACGCGGCAGATAACATCTGCATGGGGGCCGGCCCTGGATCGACATCGGATACACGCCACAGCCCATTGCACCGGCCCTGGCCGCAACCCGGCTAGCAAGGCCGCTTCCCGTGCACCGCACGCCGTCCGGGTTAGCTCGTCAGCCGACGGTAGGTATCCGAAACCTTGAGCGGCATCTTGCGCACCTCGTCGATGACGGCATAGTTCACCACACCGTATATGTGCGGCAGGTAGTCACGCGCCTCATTGTCGATGGTGATGCAGAACGAATGAATGCCGTTGCGCCTGGCCTTGATCAGCGCCTTGCAGGCATCCTACGATGCCGTAGGTGCCACGATAGGTATCGAAGTCATCCGGCTTGCCGTCGGACTACGTGATTATCGATTATCAACAAGGGTTTTGCAGCAGACGTATTCCCCGCGTGGGCGAGGGCAAAACAAGAATAAATATACTTGAATACAATAAGATATAACATGTTTTAACCTGGATTATTCTGCTGGACAACTCTCGTGCCCAGGAAACGATATTTCTTGGCGGCTTATCGGAGCGTTGCTAAGATTTGACTCTCAGTTTCCGCCGTGATTCAGCAGGCCACTGCGGCAATTTTGTTTGTCAACTTGAAGAAGCGATACCGATCGCCTGGAACCATGTTATGAGCAGAATTCGTCGAGCCACCCGTATGGCGGCAGTGTTTATGGCAATGTACATCGCAGGAGCCGTACAGCCGGTATCAGCCGGCATCGAAGCGGAATGTCGCCAGGAAGCGGAGGAATACGGGATAGCGCCCGAACTGCAAAATGATTACATCAGTGGTTGCATCGATTCTCGCGGCGGGGTGAGTGCAACCGACGTCACGGAGGATAATACCGTGGCGCCATTCGATCCCGAGGACGATCGCAATCTCGGGGATGAAGAGGAAACTAACGCAGAGTAATTACGCACCTGCCTGCCATCCGTCAGGTGAAATCCCGTTTATCGTGGCCACCGGTTATTTCTTTACCTGAAACGACTTTCGGATCCGGGTAACCCATTAGTACACATAATGCGCCATCCGATACAGGTGCCTTTCTAACCGGCAACGCATCCCTGTACCCGATCCGATCGTTAGTGGACCCATCATGGCTCTGTGTGTATAAGAAAACCATGCAAACGGATTCGATTGCAATCATCGGCGGTACCGGCCTCACACGACTGCAGGGACTGGAGACCTTGCGGCGCGAGGCGCTGCAGACACCCTATGGTGTAGCGTCGGCCGCACTGACCGTCGGTTCGCTCTATGGCAGGGAAGTGGTGTTTCTCGCTCGCCACGGTGATCATCACACCATCCCACCGCACCGTGTGAACTATCGCGCGAACTTGTGGGCGCTGAGGGAAATCGGGGCAAGCCGGGTGATTTCGGTCTGCGCCGTCGGTGGTATCCGGCAGGATATCGAGCCGGGGGTGATCGTGATTCCCGATCAGATCATCGACTATACCTGGGGGCGGGCGCATACCATGTTCGAGGATATCGGGGCGGTCACGCATATCGACTTCACCGAGCCCTACTGCCAGGAGTTGCGGCAATCGCTGCTGGCGGCGGCGGCCAATACGGGGGTCGAAGTCTTCACCACCGGCACCTATGGTGCCACCCAGGGGCCGCGCCTGGAGTCTGCCGCCGAGATCGACCGCATGGAACGCGACGGCTGCGATATCGTCGGCATGACGGGTATGCCGGAGGCTTCTCTCGCCCGGGAGCTGGGATTGTGCTACGCCGCCTGCGCGGTGTCCGCGAACGCCGCGGCGGGTCGTGCCCGGGGCCCGATTACCATGGAGGCGATTGAGGCCGTGCTGGCCGACGGCATGTCACGGGTAACGCGGATCGTGGAAAAGCTCATCGTCACGGACGTTTGAGTCCCTGCTTTAATCGTTTCCAGGAGGCTGTCGGATTTGGGCGATGGTAGCGAGCAAGGCGGGAGGGCGAAGTCATTTGTTCGATCGTCCGAGGAGAATAGCCGAAGCTATATGACGAAAATGATCGGGAAAATGGAGCACTCTCTCACCGGCACAGTAGATCAGTCCCAAGCCCGACAGCATCTTAGACCCAATTACAACGTTGCGTACCCGGGCCTCAAACATCAAATACAGGGAGTGCAAGAACGGGTAGGACCGGCGCCTCGCCGGGAACATTCCCGGATTCGCGGTCATTGTCATTTTCCCCGCGGGGCGCGGGTCCTATAGTATGGAACCATCTGATTTACATAGATTCCATATGCCCGATCCATGCGTTGCGGCAGCGATCAGCGGGTCAGCTGGTCGTCATTCGGAGAATATGCCGGCTCGTCCGCGCCCACGGCCTGCGGAGCTTCCTCTTCCTCCGCGGGTTCCGGTTCGGGCTCTTCTTCCGGTGCTGCATACGGCGTCACCATCGCGATCATGCCGAAACGCGGGTGGTCGAAATAATGCATCTCGCGGCTGCGAACGCGGCGTTTCTCGCGCAGTTCGAACACCGGCGCGCCCTGTGCTTCGACCGGGTACTGGCCCTGTGGTGTGTAGCCCGCCGCCACCAGAAACAGGTCGACGTCGAGATGCAGGTAGTGCTCCAGTACCAGTTTCACCCCGCCCTCGACCCGATAGCCGCCGCTGCCCACGGAGGATTTAACCGGGAAGGCAATCGCGTGCGCCGTATCGTAGCCGGCCTGCCGCCAGGCGCGGTGTAACAGCACCTCGTAGCCACTTGAATTGCGGAGTCCCCTTTGCACACCGTCCAGCTGGTAGAGAGAGCGATCCAGTACGGTAAACTCGCCCTGCGGAAATATTTTGCCTGAATACTGCCGGCCGGGTGCCGGTGAGGGCCATTGCTCGCCGGCGTCTGTCATTAGTTTGTTGCGAAAGACGATGATCTCGACGTCGTAGACCGGCGTTGCGGCCTGGAGCGACGGTCCGAAAACGGCCAGCAACAGACAGGTCATTGCCGCCCAGCGCGATTTCGGTGAATTCTGTTGACGTATCATACTGGATTACCCTGCGGTGAAAGGTCGACGTCCCGGCCCGCCAGCAGGGCGAGCAGCTTCCGGGTGACCTCGAAACGTGCCGTATCCGTCTCGAAATCTCCGCTTAGGCGCAGTCTGTCGCCGCCCTCGAAGCGGTATTTTTGCGGCTGCTGCTGCACCAGCTCGATCAGCCTGCCGGTATCGATATCGGGTGCATCGTCGAACAGTATACGGCCTTCGCCGGCACCGATCTCGATTTTTCGGATACCCAGCGGCGCCGCTTCGAGCTTGAGCGCGGCGATCGCGAACAGGTTCTTCGCGGGCTGCGGCAACAGGCCGAAACGATCGATCAACTCGACCTGCAGATCGCGCAGCTCCGGTTCGTTCGCGCAGCCGGCGATGCGCTTGTACAGCACCAGGCGGGTATGCACATCGGGGATATAGTCCGCCGGGAACAGGGCCGGCAGCAGCAGGTCGATCTCGCACCCCGGATGCAGCGGCTGGTCCAGGTCGGGTATGCGGCCGGCCTTGAGCGCCGCCACGGCGCGTTCCAGCAAGTCCATGTATAGGGAGAAACCGATTTCGTGAATCTGACCGCTCTGGTCCTCGCCCAGCAGCTCGCCGGCACCCCGGATTTCCAGGTCATGAGTCGCGAGGGAGAAGCCGGCGCCGAGTTCCTCCATGGAGGCGATCGCCGCGAGCCGCTTTTCGGCATCCGCGCTCATAGCCCGGCGCGGCGGGGTGATCAGGTAGGCATAGGCGCGGTGGTGGGAACGCCCGACCCGGCCACGCAGCTGGTGCAGCTGCGCCAGCCCCAGCTTGTCGGCGCGGTTCATGATGATGGTGTTCGCCGTCGGCACGTCGATGCCACTCTCTATGATGGTGCTGCAGACCAGGATATTGAAACGCCGGTGATAGAAATCCAGCATCACCGCCTCCAGATCGCGCTCGCGCATCTGGCCATGGGCGATGCGGATGCTGGCTTCCGGCATGATCTCGCCCAGTTCCCTGGCCATGCGCTCGATGGTCTCCACCTCGTTGTGCAGAAAGTACACCTGGCCGCCGCGCTTGATTTCGCGCTGGAACGCCTCGCGGATGATGGCCTTGTCCCACTCGCAGATGAAGGTCTTCACCGCCAGGCGGTGCGGCGGGGGAGTGCCGATAATCGAGAGATCGCGCAGGCCGGACAGCGACATGTTGAGGGTGCGCGGAATGGGCGTGGCGGTGAGGGTGAGGATATCCACCTCGGAGCGCAGCTTCTTGATGGCCTCTTTCTGGCGCACACCGAAGCGGTGCTCCTCGTCGATAATCAGCAGCCCCAGGCGCCTGAACTTCACCGTGGGCTGCAGCAGCTTGTGAGTACCGATCACGAGATCGACCTTACCGTCGGCCAATGCCAGCAGGATGCCTTCCTGCTGCTTGCCGCTACGGAAGCGGGACAGCATCTCGATGCGCACCGGCCAGTCCGAGAAGCGGTCGCAGAAATTCTGGTGGTGCTGCTGCGCCAACAGGGTGGTCGGCACCAGCAGGGCAACCTGCCAGCCGCTCTGCACGGCCAGAAAGGCCGCGCGCATGGCGACTTCGGTCTTGCCGAAACCGACATCGCCGCACACCAGGCGGTCCATGGGTTGCGCGGACTGCATGTCTTTGAGGACCGTGTGAATGGTCTGCTCCTGGTCGGGTGTCTCCTCAAAGGGGAAGGCTGCGGCGAAGGTGTCATACTCGTCCAGGGGGGCGGCAAAGGCATGCCCCTTGCGCGCTGCGCGCCTGGCATAGACGTCCAGCAGTTCTGTCGCCACATCCTGGATGCGCTTGCCGGCCTTGTGGCGCGCACGTGCCCACTTTTCCGAGCCTAGCTTGTGCAGGGGTGCATGTTCGGGCGAGGCACCGGTGTAGCGGCTGACCAGTGCCAGGGTGGCGACGGGTACATACAGCTTGTCACCACCGGCGTATTCCAGGGCGAGATATTCCGCTTCGTAGTTGCCGACCTTCAGGGTCTCCAGGCCCAGGTAGCGTCCCACGCCGTGTTCTTCGTGCACGACCGGTGCGTTCAGCTCGAGGTCGGTCAGGTTGCGGATGATGGCGCCGGGATCGCGCGCCGGTTTCCTGCGCCGCGCCTGCCGGGCATGCTCACCGAACAGGGCCGTCTCGGTCAGGATCGTCAGTGCAGGTTCCGTGAGCTGCAGTCCCTGTTCCAGCGGCGCGATGGTCATGGCCAGCACGGCGTCGCCTTCTGAAAAGGATTCCCAGTCTGGTACGACCTGCGGGTGCAGGCCGAATCCGTGCAGCTGGTCGAGCAGGGTTTCACGCCGCCCGGCGGACTCGACCGCGATCAGCACGCGGCCGGGGTAGTCCCGCAGGTATTGTTCGAGCGCCGCCGCCGGGCATTCCAGCCGCGGCCGGATCCTCACATCACCCGGAATGTGCGTGCCGTGATCGACCACAGTTGCGGACTGCTCCGGCTGCCTGAACACGCTGAGTAAGACCATTGCACGACTTGCCACATTCCGCTGCAGTTCGCCGGTGTCCAGGAACAGTTCCGCCGGCGGCAGGATCGGGCGTTCGACATCGTGACGCCTGGCATCGTAGCGCTCCTCGAGCTGTGCCTGAAACTGTTCGCAGGCCCGGTCGATGCCATCCAGCTCCAAAATGACGGTGTTGTCCGGCAGATAATCAAACAGCGTGCTGGTCTGTTCGAAGAACAGCGGCAGAAAATATTCGACACCGGGCGGGGCGATGCCCTGACTGACGTCACGGTAGATCCCGCTCGCCTGCGGGTCCCCCGCGAACGCGGCCCGGTAGCGAATGCGGAAGCGGCGGATGGCATCCTCATCCAGGGGGAACTCGCGGGCCGGCAACAGCCGGATATGTTCCTGCCTGTCCAGTGATCGCTGCGTTTCCGGATCGAATGTGCGGATGGACTCGATCTCGTCGTCGAACAGGTCGATCCGGTAGGGCAGGTCGCTGCCCATGGGATAGAGGTCCAGCAGGGATCCACGGATGGCGAATTCACCGTGTTCCATCACCTGGGAGACGCAGCGATAGCCGCTGCCGTCCAGGCGTGTGCGCACGTCCTCGAGGATCAGGTGCTCGTGCGCACTCAGCAGCAGGCTGTTCCGGTAAATGAAGTCGGGCGGCGGCAGACGTTGCAGCAAGGTGGCAACCGAGACAATCAGCAGACCCTGTTTGAGATCGCTCAGGCGATACAGGGTTGCCAGGCGGGCGGAGATGATGTCCTGGTGCGGTGAAAAATTATCGTAGGGCAGGGTCTCCCAGTCCGGAAAGACGATGGTCGAAGGCGCCCCGGCGCCGGCAAAGAAGCCGACCTGCTCCTGCAATCGTTCCGCCGTCTGCATATCGGGCGTGATGAGTAGCAGCGGCCCTGTCGAGTTGTGCAGGGCATTGGCAATGGCCAGTGCCTGGCCGTCGCCGTGCAGCCCAGTCCACACCAGCCTCTCGCCCCTGGACGGCAGGTGCGCTGGAGGTATGCTGGAGTCAGGTTGCGTGGTTTCCAGTGGGTTGCTGCGAGTCATGGCGGGTCGTAACCGGGATCCTGTACGGCGGTGCGTATTATCACACATTCGCCGGGCCGGCGAAGCCCATGTCGTGAATCATCCCCTTGGCGGCGATCCGGGGCCGCGGCGCGCCTGCGGTAATCTGCAGGCGCGCCGGGAAGTCACAATTTCCCGCCGGTGATTTCGCCCCTGAAACCCAGTTTCCGGAAGATGATGTAACCGGGGCAGATGCCGGTAACGCCCGCGAACAACAGAGCGACCGGTGGAATATACAGCACCCAATGTACCTGCTGATAACCGGTCAGCCAGATGCCCAGGGAGATAAAGGCCGCCATGAAAAGAAACAACATTCTGATCGCGCTCATCTGGAAATCTCCTGTATGATTTGCACTCATTGTGTCCTGCTGCCGTACTCATGCGCGCATACCGCCCCGCGCGGCAGATGCGGGTACTGTAGCAGCCCGGAATTATCCGCGCCATCGGTACCGCCACGGGATGGTATGCAGCGATGCATAAATAACAATAAAGGATCGTCATGGGAAAGACATACGCAGAATGGCTGGTTCGCTGGCGCCACCTGATATTGCTGATTAGCATAGTGATAGTCGTGGCCGCAACCAGTGGCGTACGCTTGATCACCTTCAAGGACGATTACCGGGTTTTCTTCAGCAGCGACAACCCGCAGCTGCGCGCCTTCGAGCAACTTCAGAATACCTATACCAAGACGGACAACGTGCTGTTCGTGGTGGCGCCGAAGGATGGCAATGTCTTTACCCCCGGGACACTCGCCAGTGTAAGCCGCCTGACGCAGGCAAGCTGGCAGATGCCTTATTCGATTCGCGTCGACTCCATTACCAACTATCAGCATACGCACGCGGAAGACGATGACCTGGTTGTCGAGGATCTGGTCAAGGACCCGGAACAGCTCGGCCCGGCGGACCTGCAGCGCATCCATGATATTGCCGTCAACGAACCCCTGTTGGTGAACCGCCTGATCTCAGCGAACGGCGCGGTCACCGGCGTCAACGTTACCATCCAGCTCCCGGATGTTGACAGCGGCAGGGAGGTGCCGGAAATCACCGCGTTCGCCAGAAAGCTTGCGGCGGAAATCGAGGCATCAGATCCGAATCTGGATGTCTATCTCACCGGCATGGTGATCATGAACAACTCCTTCCCGGAGGTTATGAAGCATGATCAGAAAACCCTGGTGCCGGTGATGTTCGCGGTGGTCGTCCTCACCTTGCTATTGATGCTGCGCTCTGTGCCGGCGATGCTGACCAGCATTCTGGTGATAATATTTTCGATCTGCACGACAATGGGCCTCGTCGGCTGGCTGGGCATCGCACTGACGCCGCCTTCCAGTATGTCGAGCACCATCATCCTGACACTGGCCGTGGCCGACTGCGTGCACATCCTGGTGACCTTCCTGCATGCCATGCGCCGCGGGCACGACAAGACCGGTGCCATGATCGAGAGCATGCGCATCAACATGCAGCCGGTTTTCCTGACCTCGCTGACGACCGTGATCGGTTTCCTGAGCATGAATTACAGTGATGCGCCGCCGTTCCGCGACCTCGGCAATATCGTCGCCATGGGGGTCACCGCCGCATTCGTCTACTCGGTCACCTTCCTGCCGGCACTCATGCTGATGCTGCCGGTGCGGGTCAGGGAAGATGCCACGCAGCACCACAGGCTGCTGATCGACCGCTTCGCGGATTTCGTCGTGGCCCGGCGCAACCCCCTGTTTTGGGGCATGGGTCTACTCGTCATCACCCTGGTCAGTTTTATTCCGCGTAACGAGCTCAATGACGAGTTCATCAAGTATTTCGATACCTCCATCGATTTCAGGATCGATACGGAATTCGCGACCACCCACCTGACCGGGATCTACACCATCGATTATTCCCTGGGCAATGGCGAGGGAGGCAGTATCAGCGATCCGGAGTTCCTTCGGGAAGTGGACAAATTCGCCGACTGGTACCGTCGGCAGCCGAATGTACTGCACGTAAACACGATCACCGACATCATGCGGCGCCTGAACATGAACATGCATGGTGACGATCCGGCGTGGTACCGCCTTCCGGATGAACGGAACCTGGCCGCGCAGTACCTGTTGCTGTATGAAATGTCGCTGCCTTACGGTCTCGACCTGAACAACCAGATCGACATCGCCAAGTCGGCAACCCGCATGACGGTCTCGATGCAGAGCGTATCCAGCAACGAACTGCTGGGTATGGAGAAACGCGCCCAGCATTGGCTGGCCGAAAACACTCCCCACATGCAGTCGGACGGGGCCAGCCCCTCGGCGATGTTCGCCTATATCGGACAGCGCAATATTCGCAGCATGCTGACCGGCACCAGCATTGCGCTGGTACTGATCTCGCTGGTTCTGATCGTTGCGCTGCGCTCCGTGAAAATCGGCCTGCTCAGCCTGATTCCGAATCTGGCACCCGCCGGCATGGGCTTCGGCCTGTGGGGGCTGTTCTCCGGGCAGGTGGGGCTGGGACTGTCCGTGGTGGCGGGCATGACGCTGGGTATCGTCGTCGATGACACCGTGCACTTTCTGAGCAAGTATCTGCGGGCACGTCGCGAGCGAGGCCTCGATCCGCAGGCTGCCGTGCGTTATGCCTTCCATACGGTGGGCATCGCCCTGATCGTGACCACGCTGGTACTCATTGCCGGATTCATGGTGCTGGCACAGTCGGCGTTCAAACTGAACGCGGATCTGGGGATTCTGACCGCCGTGACCATCGGCTTGGCCCTGGTGGCGGATTTCATCCTCCTGCCCCCCCTGTTGATGAAGGCGGACAAGTAGCCCGCATATTGCACCAGTCAACTGCGGGCCTTCCTGCTATTCGCCACACAATGTGACAATAAATATCAGTAGATCCTATCTCAAAAACGGGATCGGACATTTCGAGATCCTGTGCCGGCCGGTTGGTACGGGTAGGACCGGCGCCACGCCGGGAATAAGCCGCTTTTCCGGTCCCGATCCGTTCCCCGCGGGGGCGCGGGTCCTATATACACAGGACGAACCAACGGATAATGATTTTGAGTTTGGTTTCAAACCTAAATGCGTGCTGGTGCGGAATCAGCGGATCGCTTTCACGGAAAAGCGCTTTTCCAGGGTGGTCGATGTCCGCAGGCATCTTGATATCATCGCGATGACCTCCCACCACGCATACAGCGACACGGCAACCATGAAATCTCAAAGGTTCGAGAGAGTCTTACATAATTGAGAGACGCTCATGTGGCCTGGATGTATCGATGAGAATCCAGGTATGCCGTCTTTCCCGGCTTCCGGCCCTGGTGTCCTGTATCCGCGCTACTCCAGGTTTGTCAACAAATTGTGGGTGGGCCAATGCTTCTATAGTGGTTCCGTGATCCTGCGCCGCGGCAAATCGGGACGACATGGACCGTTACGTGAAGGAACCTCTGCTTACCCCGCCACATCCTTGCCGTCATAGTGCCCACGCGCCAGCTGCACCCGCTGCTCGTAGGCCTTTCTGGCGATCTGAATGTCTTCCAGGAAATAACCCAGTTCATCCATGTGCAGGGCCTGTGGGCCATCGACAAGGGCCTTGCTCGGCGCGGGATGGAAATCGACCAGTATCATGTTGGCTCCGGCGATCACCCCCTGGGCGGTCACGTGGAAGATATCCATGATTCCATCGGCATCGGCCTCGCGTGAACCGACGGAATGCGAGGGATCGATACAGACGGGCATGCGCGTCAGCCGGTGGACCGCGGGTATATGCGCGAAATCGACGAAGTTGCGATGCGGATCGCCAAGGTTGGTCTTCATGCCGCGCAGGCCGAAGACCACACGCCGGTTGCCCTCGCTGGCGAGGTATTCGGCTGCATTCAGTGATTCTTCCAGGGTGATACCGAAACCGCGTTTCAGCAATACGGGGAACTCCGCCTGCCTGCCGGCAGACTTGAGCAGCTCAAAGTTCTGGGTGTTGCGGGTGCCGATCTGCAGCATCACACCCGTCGGTTGTCCGGTCAGATCGAGTGCCTCACGGATTTCCCGGATATGCAGATCATGGGTGACTTCGATGGCGATGACCCGGATCCCGTATTTTCCAGCCAGTTCGAACACATAGGGCAGGCAGGACTTACCGTGACCCTGGAAGGAGTAGGGATTGGTGCGTGGTTTGTAGGCACCCATGCGCGTGCAGGTCTGGCCGTGTTCCTGCAGCGCCCGCATCATGATCCCGACATGCGCCGGCGTGTCGACGGCGCACAGCCCGGCGAAGACATTCAGATTGTCCTGCCCGAAGCGAACGCCATTGTATTCGAAATGCGTTGTGCGATTGTCGACGTGATGCCGCCCCAGAATCCGGTATTCCTCGGAAACCCGCACGGCACGATCGACGCAGGGAAAACTCTCCATCTCCTCGAGTTGCAGGGTGGAAGTATTGCCGATGAGATAGATCTCGGTAACGGTTTTCTCCGTACCGGTCTCATGGTGTATCCGCGCCTCAACATTCTCCAGGTTTGCCAGATACTCCATCAGCTGGCGATATTCCTCGCCATTACTGTCCGTGTTTTCCTTCAATATCAGTATCATGATTTTGGTCCGGTTGTTCTGGTTTCCGGCAGTCGTTCAGTCGCGGAACCGCCGCAGCAGATCCTGATAGACATCGATGCGCCTGTCACGCAGGAACGGCCAGCTCTGCCGCAGTTGTTCGCTTCGATCCAGGTCCAGCGTGGCCAGCAGCAGCTCCGACTGATCGTCCGCGGCGCGGGACAGGATTTCGCCCTGGGGCCCGATGGCGCAGCTGCTGCCCCAGAACCGGATGCCGCAGGTCCCGCTCGAAGCATCGGCCTCGAAGCCGGTGCGATTGCAGACCAGCACCGGCAGGCAATTGGCAACCGCATGGCCGCGCTGTACCGTCAGCCAGGCGTCCTGCTGGCGCACACGTTCGGCATCGTCATCCCGATCGTCCCAGCCGATCGCGGTGGGGTATAGCAGCAGTTCGGCACCGGCCAGCGCCATCAGGCGCGCCGCCTCCGGGAACCACTGGTCCCAGCAGACCAGCACCCCGAGCCTGCCCACCCGGGTGTCGATGGGATTAAAACCCAGGTCGCCGGGCGTGAAATAGAACTTCTCGTAGAATCCGGGATCGTCCGGAATATGCATCTTGCGGTAGCGCCCTGCCAGCGAACCGTCGGCGTCCAGCACCACCGCGGTATTGTGATAAACACCGGCGGCACGCCGTTCGAACACCGAGGCCACGATGACAACACCCAGCCCGGCGGCCAGCCGGCCCAGCCGTTCGGTCAGTGGTCCCGGCACGGATTCCGCTAGAGTGAAATTCGCACTGTCTTCCGTCTGGCAAAAATACAGGCTGCCATGCAGTTCCTGCAGCAGCACCAACTGCGCTCCCTGGCCGGCTGCTGCTTCAATGCCTGCTATACTGGCCTCGAGATTGGCTGCGGTATCGTCGCTGCACGCCTGCTGTACCAGTCCGACTTTCAGGTTCCTGCCGCCCACCCTGTATCCTCAACGTCGCTCAAGACCCCCGCGGGAAGCTGCATTGTAGCGCAATGCAGGCTGCCGTTTTGCCGTATCAGTGGCAGGCAGTCGAGCGCTACGACCCGGCGGTCCGGGAAGCAGCCTGCAAGTGCGTTCAGGGCAACCGCATCGGCCGGATCATCATACACAGGCACGAGCACGGCGCCGTTGATGACGAGAAAATTCGCATAGCTCGCTGGCAGGCGCCGGCCGTCCGTGTCGTTAACGGCGCGTGGCAGGGGCAGGGGGACAAGCCGGTAGGGCCTGCCTTCCGGTGTGCGGAATGTTTCCAGTTCTCGGTACATCGCGGCAAGCGGTGCGTAATGTTCATCTGCCGGCATATCGCAACTGGTGAAGGCGATGGTACCGGCATCACAAAACCGGGCCAGCATGTCGACGTGGGCGTCGGTGTCATCCCCGGCCAGTTCCCCGTGTGCGAGCCATAGGAAGCGCTCGATGCCTAGGATCTCGCGCAGACTGCGCTCCAGCCGGGCACGGTCAAACCCGGGATTCCTTCCGGACTCGAGCAGACAGCGGGTCGTCGTCAGCAGGGTGCTGCGACCGTCGGTGTCGATGCTGCCGCCCTCGAGTACCAGCGGTTGCTGTACACAGTCTGTGCCGTCGAAGAAACCGCGCCGCAACAGGGCGCGGGTGACCCGGTTGTCCTGTTCGGCGGGATATTTTCCACCCCAGCCGTCGAAGACGAAATCCTGCAATAGGAGTGTTCCGCGGTGGCGACAGACGATCGGCCCGTAATCACGCACCCAGGTATCATCGGTCTTGATATTGGTGAAGCGGATGGTCTGCATCGCGACTCCGCCATGTTCCAGCTGTTGCCTAACGTGCTGCTGATGCGAGGGGTCGTGGCAGAGGATCAGCAGGCGTTCATAATGGCTAATGGTGCCCGCGATCCGTACATACAGGTCTTCGACGGCATCCAGACTGGGATGCCAGTCGCTGGCAGGGTGAGGCCAGGTGAGGATGACGCCGGATTGCGGGGTAAATTCGGGGAGCAGCATGGGGAGGCCGGTAATGGCTTCCCCGGATGCCGGATCAGCTTGTACCAAGGGGGGTGAAGAGCGGGATTCAGTTCTTTGCCTGGTGGTGAATAACGGAATGGATCACCAGCTCATGTTCAAAGAAAACCGAGTAGCTGTCATAATCCCAGCGTGTGATCGGGGGGTCGCCGACGGCCTGATATTCCGTGACCGGGTTACCATATTGCTGACGAACCTTTGCCATGGTGATACCGTTTCGCGGCACATCGATTGCGGGGGCGGACTGGATGCCTTCCATCAACAGCACGTCAGCAGCAAGCGGATTGCTGCCCAGCAGGGCAATGCTCAGCACAAGCACGAGGGAACGGAAACTATCCATGGCTAACTCCTTGGTAAATATGTAATATTTAAACAGCCAATGCCAGCGAATATAGCACCCGGCCAGCGATTACTAAAGTGATAATTCGGGTAATGTGAACTCCTTCACCAAAACGCGGCATGCAACATAGCGTATCGGCGGCAGCTGTCGTTCCCTGAAATCCACACCACGGAAAAATACATCAGCAACATGCACCTGACTCATCGATTCACCGTCGCCCCGATGCTCGACTGGACGGACCGGCACTGCCGCTACCTGCTGCGCCTGTTGTCGCGCAAGGCGCTGCTATATACGGAAATGGTCACTACCGGTGCCATTCTGCATGGTGACCGGGCGCGGTTACTTGCCTACGATCCCGCTGAGCATCCCGTGGCGCTGCAACTTGGCGGCAGTAACCCGGCGGAGTTGGCGGAATGCGCCCGCATCGGCGCGGACTATGGCTACGATGAGATCAACCTGAATCTCGGTTGCCCAAGTAACCGTGTGCAATCGGGGCGTTTCGGCGCCTGCCTGATGGCTGAACCCGAACTGATCGCCGAATGCATCGTGGCGATGAACCGGAGCGTGGCCATACCGGTGACGGTCAAGACACGCATCGGCATCGATGACCTGGACAGTTACGAATCCCTGGCGGGCTTTATTGACACCGTCAGTGCAGCCGGTTGCAACACCTTTATCATCCATGCGCGCAAGGCCTACCTGCAGGGACTGAGCCCGAAGGAAAACCGCATGGTCCCACCGCTGAAATACGACTACGCCTATCGCATCAAGCAACAGTTCCCGCAACTGGAGATCGTGGTCAACGGTGGCATCGGCAACCTAGATGCCGCGGCAAGCCACCTGACACGGATAGACGGTGTGATGCTGGGCCGGGCGGTATACCACGCCCCCTTCCTGCTGGCGGAAGTCGACCGGCGGTTTTTCGATGCCGGCGCTACGCACACGTCGCGTGCAGCGGTTGTCCGGCGGTTGCTGCCTTATATCGAAAGGGAATTGCAGGCGGGTACACCGCTCAAGCAGATTACCCGGCATATGCTCGGACTGTTCCAGGGGGTTCCGGGTGCGCGGCACTGGCGCCGTCATCTCAGCACATATGCTCACCAGGCCGGGGCTGGCAGCGAGGTCGTCCTGGCGGCACTGAAACATATCACCCGAATCGCCGGGGAGTATCCGCTGTCGAGCGCTTATACTCGCGGACATGGATGAATTGATCGCAAATTACGAAACCACGATCCGACTGGGTGGTTTCCTCGGCATCTTCGCCGTCATGGCTGCCTGGGAAATCCTGGCTCCGCGCCGCGTGCTCAAGCAACCCAAGACGCAGCGCTGGCTGAACAATATCGGCCTGGTCGTGTTCAACACGGCCCTGGTGCGCGTGGTCTTCCCGGCGGCCGCCGTCGGGGTCACCGGCACCGCCCAGCTTATGCAATGGGGGCTGTTCAACCGCATCGAGGTACACCCCGCCATTGCCGTCGCAGCCTCGGTGATTATTCTGGATGCGGCCATCTACCTGCAGCATGTCATGTTCCACGCTGTGCCGGTGCTGTGGCGCCTGCATCGTGTACACCATGCCGATCTCGATTTCGACGTCACTACCGGCTCCCGCTTTCATCCCATCGAGATTCTGCTGTCCATGCTGATCAAATTTGCGGTGATCGTCCTCCTGGGGCCGCCAGTGGCCGCCGTTGTGATCTTCGAGGTCATGCTGAACGGCATGGCGATGTTCAATCACAGCAACGTACGCCTGCCGGTGCCTGCGGATCACGTACTGCGCCGGCTCATCGTCACGCCGGACATGCACCGGGTACACCATTCGCACCTGGCGGATGAGGCCAACAGCAACTTCGGTTTCAACCTGTCCCTATGGGACCGTCTGTTCGGCACCTATCGCGACCAGCCCGCCGCAGGGCACACGGACATGATCATCGGCATCGACACTTTTCGCGATCCCGCCAACTGCGTGAAACTGACGGGAATACTGCTCATGCCCTTCATCGGCAAGGTCACGGACTATGCCATCAACCGTCGCTGGAGCAGGCGCAATGAGCCCTGAGACGCTGCGCCGCTTCCTCCTGCTGTGCCTGCTGTGCGCAGGCATCGCAGCGGCGTTCGTCTGGCGAGACCAGCTCTCCACGGAAAACCTCACTGCCTGGCTTGCGCACGCCGGCTGGATTGCACCACTGGTGTTCATCGCCGGATATGGAGTCGCCGCGGTGCTGTTTCTGCCCGGACTGGTCTTCACGCTGGCGGGCGGCGCCCTGTTCGGCCCGGTCTACGGCACGCTCTACAATCTCATCGGGGCAACCCTGGGAGCCACCCTGGCGTTTCTGGTGGCGCGCTATATGGCCAGCGACTGGGTCGCCCGGCATACGCAGGGGCGGCTGCAGCAGTTGGTCGCCGGTGTCGAGGCGGAAGGCTGGCGCTTCGTAGCCTTCGTGCGGCTGGTGCCCCTGTTTCCCTACAACCTGCTCAACTACGCTCTTGGCCTGACGCGCATCCGCCTGTCACAGTACGTCATCACTACCTTCATCTTCATGGCGCCGGCCGGGGCCGCGTATACCTATCTCGGCTATGCCGGCCGCGAGATCGCAGCCACGGGAGAGGGGGTGGTGCACAAGGTACTACTGGCCATCGCGGCGGTCGCGACCGTGGCGTTCCTGTCGCGGGTGCTCATGCGCCGGCGCATGCAGCGAAGCGGCAAGGAGAAAGGACATGAGCGGCAGGCGTGATCTCGTCGTGATCGGCGGCGGTGCCGGGGGGCTGGTCGTCGCCAGCGTCGCCGCCCAGGCAGGACTCAAGGTCACACTGGTGGAAAAGTCTGACCGCCTCGGTGGCGACTGCCTGCATACCGGCTGTGTCCCCAGCAAGGCCTTCATCCACGCGGCTCACACGGTGCACGCGGCACGCAGTGGGGTGCGGGAAGGGCTGTTGTCGGCGATGCCGGAAGTTGATTTCGAACGGGCGATTGTGCAGGTGGAAGAGGCCATCGAGACCATTCAGGCTCACGACGACCCCGAACGGTTCCGTGGTTATGGCTGCGATGTGCGCTTCGGAGCAGCAGGTTTCATCGATGCGCACACAATCCGTATCGGCGAAGATATTATCCGGGGCAAGCGCTTTGTCATCGCAACCGGCTCACGTCCCGCGTTGCCGCCGATCCCGCTGCTGGAACAGGCCGGCTTCGAAACCAGCGACAGCATCTTCAGGCGCCGCAATCGACCCGGACACCTGAGCGTCATCGGTGGTGGTCCCATTGGCGTCGAACTCGCCCAGGCCTTCGTCCGGCTGGGCAGCCGGGTCACCGTTATCGAAGCCGCGGACCGCCTGCTGCCCGCATACGATCCACCGGTATCCGCCGTCCTGCAACAGATCCTGGAGGCCGAGGGCGTGCAGGTCCTCACCGGTGCGCTGATTGCAGGGGTTCGCCGGGAGGGGGATCAACGCCAGCTGCGAATGTCGGATGACACCACCCTGGAGACGGAACGCATCCTGGTGGCGACCGGGCGGCGCCCGGTGCTGCAGGGACTCGGACTGGAGGCGGCCGGCGTGGAATACAATCCCCGCGGGATTGTCGTCGACCGGCGCCTGCGGACTTCGCAAAAACACATCTACGCGGTCGGTGACGTCTGCGGACCTTACCAGTTCACGCACATGGCGGAATACCAGGCCGGCATTGCGCTGGCCAACACCGTGTTCCGCATCCCCAGGAAAGTCGACTACCGGGTCGTGCCGCAGGTCGTCTACACCGACCCCGAAGTGGCCAGCGTGGGATTAACCGAAGCCGAGGCCGTTGCCCGGGGCGAGCATTACCAGGTCGCGGAGTTCCCGCTGGTCGAACTGGATCGCGCCATCGTGGATCGTGCCACGAACGGTTTCGCCAGGGTCCTGTTGCGGCGCGGGCGCATCCTTGGCGCCAGCCTGGTGGGGCCTCATGCCGGGGACCTCATCCACGAACTGGCCCTGGCCATGCGCCTGAAGACAAAGGTAAAGGAGATCACCGAACTGGTGCATGCCTATCCGAGTTACGCACAGATCCACCGGCGTAGCATCACCAGCCATTACGCGTATCTGCTGCGCACGAACAGGCTCCGCTCCCTGGTATGGCTGCTGCAACACCTGCTCCCGTGAGGGCAGCCCACCATGGGCATATGGACAGCGCCGGCAGGTTCACCAACAATTGGTATTATTACCGATGGTGAACGAATGCCACTGCCCGGTCACGAATAGCTGGCACTGATATGCACGCAACCCTGCCTCTACTGCTGGAAACCGATTTCCCCGCCATCCGCCGCGGTCCGCTGGAAACCCTGCAGGTGAATCTTGGTTACAAATGCAATCAGTCCTGCCAGCACTGCCATGTGAACGCGGGCCCCGGGCGTACGGAGGTCATGTCCGGGGAAACCGTGGCGTCGGTCATTGGTTTTCTGGTGAACTCACCGGTCCGGACACTGGACCTGACCGGGGGTGCTCCGGAGCTCCACCCTGATTTCCAACGCCTGGTATGCAGTGCCCGGTCACTCGATATCCGTGTAATCGACCGCTGCAACCTTACCGTCCTGCTGGAGCCGGGGCAGGAGGACACACCCCGTTTTCTGGCTGATAAGCAGGTTAAGGTTGTTGCCTCACTTCCTTGTTATATGAAAGAAAATGTAGACGCCCAGAGGGGCAAGGGCACATTTGCCGGTAGTATCGAGGCCCTGCGGCGCCTGAACTGCCTGAAGTACGGCGCGCCTGACTCCGGACTGGAACTCGACCTGGTGTTCAATCCCCAGGGGGCGACGCTGCCACCGGCCCAGTCCGCACTGGAACAGGATTACCGGCAGCACCTGGATCGGGAATACGGAATACACTTCAACCGGCTGCTGACCCTGACCAATATGCCTATCCAGCGTTTCGGCAGCACCCTGGTCAGCCAGAAGCGGTTCCACGACTATATGGACCTGCTGCGCTCGGCGCACCATAAGGACAATCTGGACGGCGTCATGTGTCGCAGCCTGGTGAGCGTCGACTGGCAAGGGTACCTCTATGATTGCGACTTCAACCAGATGCTGAATCTGCCCCTGCAGCTGAATGGCAGCGAGCGGCCGCATATCTCCCGCATCGATGCAAGCGCACTCAACGACGCCGCCATCCGGGTCGCGGATCACTGTTATGGCTGCACGGCCGGCCAGGGTTCGAGTTGCGGCGGCGCCCTAGACACCTGACCCAATGAACTCCGGGAGTATGGAATGACGATCGATTTGGAACAAACGGTAACGGCACGATACTCCGAGGGCGCTCTGGAGCGGCAGGAGGCACTGTGCTGCCCGGTGGACTACGAAACCGACCTGCTGGCCCTGCTGCCGCTGGAAATTATCGAACGCGATTATGGCTGCGGCGATCCCTCCCGCCATGTCAGGCCCGGGGACATCGTTCTCGACCTCGGCTCCGGTGGCGGCAAGATCTGCTACCTGGCGGCCCAGCTCGCAGGGCCGGACGGCCGCGTGATCAATGCCTTCATCGACCTGTCCGAGATTGCGGACGAGGCAACCGCAAGCACCTGCTGTGGCAGTTCGCTGGTGACGGAGATCGTGGAACCGGGTTCACAGGCAAAGACTCATGGCTGCTGCTGCGGATGAACGCTGGCGGCTGTCGGTCATTATTCCGACACTGAACGAGGCAGGGGAGATCCCCGCAACCCTGCAGGCATTGCAGGAACTGCGCGACCGCGGCCACGAAGTCATCGTGGTTGATGGCGGCAGTGAGGACCGTACCGTCGAGTTGAGCCGGGCGCTGGCCGACCGTGTCCTCGACTCGGAGGCGGGTCGTGCTTTACAGATGCGGACCGGTGCTACGGTTGCCGGCGGTACGGTATTCTGGTTCCTGCATGCCGATACGCAGGCGCCGCCACAGGCCGACCGGCTCATCCGCCAGGCGCTGCAACAGGGTCTGGCTGGGTGGGGCTACTTCGACATCCGGTTTCAGGACACGTGCCGGTTGCTGAAATGCGTTGCCTGGACGATGAACCTGCGAACCCGGCTAAGCGGAATCGTGACCGGTGATCAGGGCTTGTTCATCACCCGTGATCTTTATGAACGGGCGGACGGCTTCCCCGCGATTCCGCTGATGGAGGATATCGCGTTCAGCAGCACTCTCCGCCGCTACACACGTCCGGCCAACATCCGCCGGCCACTCTTCACCTCGCCGCGCCGCTGGCTGAAGCACGGCATCCTGCGTACCATCCTGCGCATGTGGGCTCTGCGCCTCGCGTACTTCATGGGTGTGCGCCCCGAGCACCTGGCCGCCTTCTACGCGACCCACCGGCCGTGAAATACCCCGACGCCCGGATCCTCATCCTGAGCAAGGCACCGGACCCCGGTGCTGTCAAAACCCGCCTGATTCCGCTGCTGGGAATGGACGGTGCAGCCCGATTGTCTGCAACCCTGCTGCATGAGTGCATCGCCAGGCTGGTATCCGCCGGCCTGTGTCCCGTCGAACTCTGGTGTACCCCCGGGCGCGAACACCCGTTTTTCCACGACTGCCGGCGACGTTTCGATATCGAACTGCGGGAGCAACCGGCAGGCGACCTCGGAGTCCGTATGGCACTGGCATTGGGGGCTGCGCTGCAGGAATGCCACAGCGCTGTCCTGGTCGGGGCCGATTGTCCCGGCCTGGTACCCGCGGATATCGAGGAATCCCTGCAGGCGCTTGAACGGGGAAGGGACGTCGTGCTCGGCCCGGCTGTCGATGGTGGTTATTACCTGATCGGCATGCGCAGACCGCACCCGTTCCTGTTCGAAGCCATGCCCTGGGGGTCGGCGGATATCCTGCGCCTGAGCGAGTCCCGGCTACAGGCCCGCGGTTTGTCCTGGCACCGGCTGTCTGAGCGCAGGGACCTGGATACCCCGGAGGATTACGCGGCATTCACAGGAATGGATTGATCGTCCAATGCGGAAGCTGTATGGTGCGCCACTGGCACTGCTGCTGAAAGTAATCTATAAACAAATATATGGGTGGTGGCTGGCGACTTCCTGATTTTGCTGCAAATGACTACTACTCGGATCTGTTAGGAGGAATTTATAAATGAGAAGATTGTATTTTCTGATTCCCGGCATCGAAAGCGCCAAGACCATCGTCGATGAGTTGCTCCTGGCGCGTGTTGAGGAGCGGCATATTCACATTGCAGCGGCGGACCACCACGCGCTGACGGAAGCACACCTGCCCGAAGCCAGCCTGTTGCAGGAAAGTGATTTTGTACCCGCTGTAGAACGCGGTCTTGCCATCGGTGGCGCTACGGGCATCCTGGCAGGTGTTGCCGCGGTCACGATTCCCGGTGCGGCGCTGGCTCTTGGCGGCGGCGCCATTCTCGGCATCGGTCTGGCCGGTGCGGGTGTTGGTGCCTGGATGTCAGGAATGATCGGTGTCTCGGCACCCAGTTCCCGGCTGAAAGAGTTCGAAAACGCGATCAAGGAGGGCAATCTGCTGATGATGGTGGACGTGCCCAAGTCGAAGGTCGAAGACATTACGCAACTGGTCAAGCTGCACCATCCGGAAGCGCACGTCGAGGGCACCGAGCCCGTTATTCCCGCCTTCCCGTAAGGGCGGTATTTCAACTGCACATCAATGCGGCGCCTGGCACTACAGATACAGGCGCCGTAGTTCCCGATCAGGCTCGCTGTGTTCCCACACTTCCCTGAAATAAGCGCGCAACCGGACTACTTCTCCGCTGTTGTTTAAACTGGCCACGCCTTCATAATGACTCGACAGAGGGCGGTACAGATAGCCGCAATCATCCGCCAGCAGGAAAGCCCCGCAGTAACTGGCGTACTGCTGCGCACAGCGCCTGATCTGGATACTCGATCCCAGCCTCCGTGCCAGTTCGACCAGACGGTGTCCTTCCTTGACGACCCGGCAGGCATCCTTCATTAAAACATCCAGGTATGCACCCGGATAGCGCCGCACCAGCGCGCTGACGGCACCGAGAAACGGCTGCCGGTCATAGATCGTAGCCTCGAGATCGGGTGTCCACAACAGCAGGCCGTGCTGCGCCTGCTGCGCGAGTGTCGCGGCCACGCTGCGTACGTCATCGCTGCCCGCCAGGTGGATCGTTTGCCTGTCCATACCCAGATGCAGCGCACCGAGATCGCCGGCCTGTAACTGTATCATTGCGTCCTTTTCCATGATTCCGCTCCTGTTATTATTTTTCCGGACTCCTGCAGAATCCACCACCCAGATTATCGCCGCCTTTGCACACCCCTGTCATCAGACCTTTGTACAATAGATACCGACTGAGCGGTCAGCAAGAATGAAGCTGGCAGATGCAAGCGAGGTCATGGGGAGCGCTATGATGAACGACAGAAGGAAGACGGTAGACCGTCGCGCCTACAATCACAAACAGGATGTCCAGTTCGGCTGCAACCGTCGCTATCGTGCGGACCGGCGATTGAACAGCATCCAGGCGGAGTGGATATCCATGGACAACATCAAGATACACCCGCTGACCCGCCTCGTATTCGGCAACCGCTAAGGCAGGTGCTCAGGCGCAATCCAGCTGTCTCACCATCGCCACGTGGGCGATACCGACCGTCACAAACGGCTGCCCGGTAATCTGAAATCCCATGCGTTCATAGAATCCTGAAACAGCCATCTGGGCGTGGGCATGAACATATCGCAGGCCACTGTGCCCGGCCTGCCGCAGCAGCTGTAGCACCAGTGCCCGGCCCACGCCACGACCGCGCCATTTGCGCAGTACTGCCATGCGGCCGATGCGGCCGTCTGCCGCCAGCCTTCCGGTTGCGATGGCACCGCCACCCGGTTCCAGCGCGAGCACATGCCGGCAGGCGGCATCCCTGCCATCCCACTCCAGTGTCTCCGGAATGCCCTGTTCCTCTATGAATACGGCGCGACGAACCTGCTGAATGGCCGCCCGGTCATGGGACCAGTCGGCATCCACGATCTGGAATTCCGGCGTAGCCACTAGCAATGGTATACCTGGAGATACTGCTGCATGCGAAACTCCTGGCTCAGCACCTACTACTTCAAAATCGCATACCCCGATCTCAGGCATCAAATGCAGGTGACGCCGGAGTTTGTAGGACCCGCGCCTCGCGGGGAATACGCCGTTGGCCGGTAACCCAGACATATTCCCGGCGAGGCGTCGGTCCTACATGAACATTACTCATAATCAATAATTTTTCAGTTATGTAGGTCAGCAGAAGGCGGTTCTCATATGGCACGCGCCTGGTCGGCTGCATTGCCGGTGTAGCCCGCCGGGGTAAGATCGGCCAGTTCCGTCCTAACCGCTTCCGGGAGGTCCAGCATCCGGATAAATTCCTGCAACGTCTCCCGGTTGACCGCCTGGTCGCGCGTCAGGTCCTTGAGCTTTTCGTAAGGCTTCGCGATGCCGTAGCGGCGCATGACGGTCTGCAGTGCCTCGGCAAGCACTTCCCAACTGCTGTCCAGGTCACCTGCCGTGCGTAGAACATTCACCTGCAGCTTGCCGATGCCCTTCAGGCAGGACTCGCAGGCAATCACACAGTGGGCAATCGCCACGCCGAGGTTGCGCAGTACGGTCGAGTCGCTCAGATCGCGCTGCCAGCGCGATATCGGCAGCTTGGCGGCGAAATGGGTGAACAGGGCGTTAGCGATACCGAGGTTGCCCTCGGCGTTTTCGAAATCGATCGGGTTGACCTTGTGCGGCATTGTGGAGGAGCCGACCTCGCCGGCGACGGTCTTCTGCCGGAAATAACCGAGCGAGATATAGCCCCACACATCGCGGCAGAAATCGATCAGCACGGTGTTGAAACGTGCCAGGGCATCGAACAACTCGGCGATGTAGTCATGCGGCTCGATCTGGGTGGTGTATGGATTGAACTCCAGACCCAGATCACCAATGAATTGCCGTGCGAATGCTGGCCAGTCGACGTCGGGGTACGCCACCAGGTGCGCATTATAGTTGCCGACCGCACCGTTGATCTTGCCCAGCATGGGTATGGCCGCAAATTGTTCCCGCTGCCGGCGCAGGCGCGCAACCACATTCGCCATCTCCTTGCCGATGGTGGTGGGGGAGGCGGTCTGACCGTGGGTGCGCGAGAGTATGGGATGGTCTGCATACTCATGCGCCAGCCCGCCGATTTCATGAATCACCGCGTCCAGCAGCGGCAGCATGGCCTGGTTGCGGGACTCGCGCAACATGAGGGCATAGGCCAGGTTGTTGATGTCCTCCGAGGTGCAGGCAAAGTGGATGAACTCACTAACCGCCTCGAGTTCCTCATTGCCGGCGATCTTTTCCTTGAGGAAGTATTCCACCGCCTTGACATCGTGATTGGTGGTGCGCTCGATGTTTTTGACGCGGTGGGCATCCTGCGCGCTGAATCGTTCGATGATCTCGTCCAGCACACGGTCCGCATGCTGGCTGAGCCGCGGCACTTCCCGGATGGTATCGTGCCGGGAAAGCGCCTGCAGCCAGCGCACCTCGACCAAGACACGATGACGAATCAGGCCGTACTCGCTGAAGATCGGCCGCAGTGCTTCCGTTTTGGAACCATAGCGCCCGTCAACGGGTGAGATGGCCGTGAGTTGTGTCAGCTCCATTCCCATCCCCTTGCTCCTCTCTGTATCAGGCGGCCAGCTGCCGCAACACGTAGTGCAGGATGCCTCCGTGCAGATAGTATTCGAACTCCTGGGGTGTATCGATGCGTACCCTGGCCTCGAATTCCGTCCGTGTTCCGTCATCCGCTGTCGCGGTGATCGGGACGCGTTCCCGGAGACCGTCCTGCAGTCCGCCGATGTCATAACGCTCCCGGCCGCTCAGTCCGAGACTGTCCGGGGTCTCGCCCGGCAGGAATTGCAGGGTCAGGATCCCCATGCCGACCAGGTTCGAGCGGTGAATGCGTTCATAGCTCTCGGCGATCACCGCGCGCACACCCAGCAGGCGCGGGCCCTTGGCGGCCCAGTCGCGCGACGAGCCGGAACCGTATTCCTTGCCGGCCAGAATGATCAGCGGGGTGTTCTCCGCGCCATAGCGTTGTGCGGCATCGAAGATGCTCATCTGCTCACCGCTGGGCTGGCACACCGTGACTCCGCCCTCGGTACCCGGTGCCAGGCGGTTGCGCAGGCGGATGTTGGCGAAGGTGCCGCGCATCATGACTTCGTGATTGCCGCGGCGCGAACCCAGCGAGTTGAAATCGCCTGCCGCGACGCCATGGGCCTTGAGGTACTCCCCGGCTGGGCTGTCCGGCTTGATGGCACCGGCCGGTGAAATGTGGTCTGTCGTGACGGAATCCCCCAGCAGAGCCAGCACCCGCGCACCGCGAATCTCGCCGGGCGGTTCGGGCTCGCGCTTCATGCCCTCGAAGTAGGGCGGCTTGCGTATATAAGTTGAATCCCCTTGCCACTCGTACAGCTTGTCCTCGGGCGAGGCCAGTGCCGTCCAGCGGTTCTCGCCGGTGAAAACCTTCTCGTAGGTGGCACGGAACTCCTCTTCGTTGACGCTGGAGGCGATTACTTCGCGAATCTCCGCCTGTGACGGCCAGATGTCGCGCAGGTAGACCGGATTGCCATCCATGCCGGTGCCGAGCGGTTCCTGCTGCAGATCGATGTCCATGCGCCCGGCCAGTGCATAGGCGACCACCAGCGGCGGCGAGGCCAGATAATTCATGCGTACCTCGGCGTGCACCCGGCCCTCGAAGTTACGGTTGCCGGAAAGTACGGCGCAGACCGATAGATTGCCTTCCTGGATCGCGGCGGACACCGCTTCCGGCAGCGGCCCGGAATTGCCGATGCAGGTCGTGCAGCCATAACCGACCGTGTGGAAACCGAGTGTTTTCAGCGCCTCCGTCAGACCGGCCTGGTCGAGATATTCCGTTACCACCCGCGAGCCGGGGGCCAGCGAGGTCTTCACCCAGGGTTTGACGGCGAGGCCGAGTGCGGCCGCCTTCTGTGCAACCAGCCCGGCCCCGACCATGACCGATGGATTGGAGGTGTTGGTGCAGGAAGTAATCGCGGCGATGACCACCGCACCGTCATGCAACTCGACCGCCTGGCCGTCGATGCTGGTGGATATCGCCTGGCTGCTGATATTGCGTTCCGCCTTGAGTTCGGCCAGTGCCGCCAGGAAGCGGGGCTTGATCTCCTGCAGCGGCACCCGGTCCTGAGGGCGTTTCGGCCCGGCCAGGCTGGGAACGACCGCCGCCAGGTCCAGTACGACGGTCCGGGTATACTCGGCCATCGGGCTGCCGGGTTCGCGGAACATCAGCTGTTCGCGGGCATAGGCCTCGACGAGGGCGATCTGCGCCTCGCTGCGGCCGCTCAAGCGGAGATAGTCCAGGGTCTCCCCATCCACGGGGAAGAAGCCGCAGGTTGCACCATACTCCGGCGCCATGTTGGCGATGGTCGCGCGATCCGCCAGCGACAGGTGATCCAGGCCGTCGCCGTAGAACTCCACGAACTTGCCGACCACACCCTCGCGGCGCAGGATATCGACAATTGTCAGCACCAGGTCGGTCGCAGTTGCGCCTTCCGGCAGCCGCCCCCGGAGTTCAAAGCCGACGACCTGGGGTATCAGCATGGAAATCGGCTGGCCCAGCATCGCGGCCTCGGCCTCGATGCCGCCGACACCCCAGCCGAGCACACCCAGGCCGTTGATCATGGTGGTGTGCGAATCGGTGCCCACCAGGGTATCAGGATAGGCCTGGGTGGTGCCGTTCCGGTCCATTTCGAACACCACGCGCGCCAGGTATTCCAGGTTGACCTGGTGGACGATGCCGGTATCGGGCGGCACGACCTTGAAGTTGGAAAACGCCTTCTGCCCCCACTTGAGGAAGCTGTAGCGTTCCTGGTTGCGCCGGTATTCGAGCTCGCTGTTCAGATCGATAGCGTTGTCGGAGCCGAAACGGTCGACCTGCACGGAGTGGTCGATGACCAGCTCCGCAGGTTGCAGAGGGTTAATGCGATCCGGGTCCCCGCCGAGTTGCTTCATGGCATCGCGCATGGCGGCAAGGTCGACCACCGCGGGCACGCCGGTGAAGTCCTGCATCAGCACGCGCGCCGGACGGAAGGCGATCTCGCAATAGGGCTCGGCCTGCGGGTTCCAGCCGATTAACGACTGGATATGCGCCCGTGTCACCGTGTTATCGTCCTCGTTGCGCAGCAGGTTCTCCAGCAGGATCTTCAGGGTGGTGGGCAGGCGCGCAATATCCTGCGCGGCGTTCAGCCTGCGCAAGCTGAAAATTTCAAAGGACTGGTCCCCGACCGTGAGCGTGTCGCGGGTGGCGAAACTGTTGTTCATGGATGCTCCTGCTTGCCTGGTTCGTGCGGGTTGCCAGGATGTGCCTGGCGGGCACGCTTCGAGAAAGGCCGCGATTATACACGGAAACCCGCCGCTGCAGGCGGTGTTCAGGCGCTCCTGCGGGCCTCTTCCAGCAGTTCCCTGCAACCCTGCAGCAGGGTCTTGCGCCTGAAAAGCAATTGCATCCGGTTGCCGCCGCACTGCCGCCACAGTACGGCCGCGCGCATACCGCCCAGCAATAGTGCGCGAATCATGTTCCTGCTGTCCGACCCCGTGAGAATGGATTGCTCGCCCTTGACCATGATCCGGGGTCTCAGCGAACTGATCGTCCGGGTGTACAGCTCCGCCAGTGCCGCCGCCAACTCGGGGGATGACTCCTCGTATTGCCCGCTTCGCTCCATGATCTTCCGGATACCCTCACCCAGGGTGTTCAGCATATCCCGGTTGCGGCTAAGTTTACGCTCGAGGTGCAACAAGGTAATGGCATAGGCGGTCAGTTCCATATCACGCTGTTGTTTGCCACTGCCAAGTTGGGAGAGCAAGCTCTCCAGTCCAAGCTGCAGTCTGGCGATCTCGCCATAGACCGCGCAGGCACTTTCCGGATCGGTATTGAAAATACTGTTCAGACAGGCCGCGGTCGCCGCGGCATCACGATACTCGCCTCGCGCGGTCTGCTGCACTAGCCGCACCGACTGGAACAGCCCGGCAAGGGCGATGCAGCGGTCACGTACAGCATCGGGCATGGCAACGATCCTAGGAGTCCAGGGCGGTTTCTATGATACCGCCACCAAGGCAGTCCTCGCCGCTGTAAAACACCACGGATTGACCCGGGGTGATCGCACGCTGTAGCCGTTCGAAATCGACCTTTCCTTCCCGATCCCCGCCGGTGGAGACGGTGCACTCCTGTACCGCTTGTTGATGACGGATGCGGGCCGTGCACGAAAAAGGCGTGGCAGGGGTCTGTTCGGATATCCAGTGCAGGTGGCTGGCCCGCAGGCAGCGCCGGTACAGGGCAGGGTGCTTGCCACCCTGGACCACGATCAGGGTGTTGCTGTCGAGGTCCTTTCCCGCGACATACCACGGTTCTCCGGTGCTGTCGTGGCGTCCGCCGATTCCCAGCCCCTGCCGCTGCCCGATGGTGTAGAACATCAGGCCGGCATGCTCCCCGACAACGGTGCCGTCCGGGGTTCTGATTTGACCTGGATTTTTCTTCAGGTAGCGCACCAGGAAGTCATTGAAGCGGCGCTCGCCGATGAAGCAGATGCCGGTGCTGTCCTTCTTGTCATGGACCGGAAAACCGGCCTCCCGTGCCAGCCGGCGCACCTCGGTTTTCTCTAGCTCTCCCAGAGGAAACAGACTGCGACTCAGCTGTTCCTGTGTCAGGGTATGCAGAAAATAGGTCTGGTCCTTGCGGACATCGACGCCTTTCAGCAGCCGGATCACCGGTATGCTGACGATGCGTGCATAATGTCCGGTGGCGATGTAATCCGCGCCGGCGGCCAGTGCATGATCGAGAAAGGCGCGAAACTTGATTTCGCGATTGCAGATGATATCGGGGCTCGGGGTGCGTCCGGCGGCGTATTCATCGAGGAAGTGCCTGAACACCCGGTTCCAGTACTCCGCTGAGAAACTCACGGTCGATAGTTCAATGTCCAGTCTCTCGGCGATCTCCCTGGCATCCGCCAGGTCCTCCGCCGCCGGGCAGTAGCCGGCCTCGTCGTCCTCGTCCCAGTTTTTCATGAAAACGGCCGCGACGGCATGCCCCTGCTGCCTGAGCAGTAGCGCGGCAACGGCGGAATCCACGCCACCGGACAGGCCGATAATGACCTTGCTCATGATGCCCGATGATGCCCGAGGGTCGTGGGACTGCCGACTTTATTCAACATCAGCCAGAAGCTCCAGCGGCCAGGTGTTACCCGCCAGGTAATCATCCATGGCTCGCAGTACCAGGGGACTGCGCAGGCTGTCGGCCTGTTCCCGGATCTCCAGAGGATTCAGCCAGACGACCGCGGCGATATCAGGATCGAGTCGGTAACCGGGCTCTTGTGAGATTGCCGCCCCGGCGAAGTTGAAGCGCAGAAAGGTCATGTGTTTCAGGGGGTGGCGCCAGCGATAGATCCCGACGAGTACCTGCGGTTCGAAATGCCATCCCGTTTCCTCAAGAACCTCGCGCCGCACCGCGGCCAGCAGGCTCTCTCCATCTTCCAGATGCCCCGCCGGCTGGTTGAGTACCGGTTTACCGGCATCGTATTCCCGCACCAGCAGGAAACGTCCCTGGCGCTCGGCGACCGCCGCTACCGTAACGTGAGGTTTCCATACAATATCCATGATTATCAGGTGGTTGTTTTTGGTGTCTCAGGTCGAAAACGAAGCGTCATACGCATTGCCCGGCTGCGCCTGGCCAGACTGTCAATGCGATAAAAAATTGGCGCTCGCACAACTGTATTGATTACCCTATACTTTGCCCTTCGTTATGCAGGCATTGGTTTACCCGTTTATTTTAAGGCAGCGCCTCATAGCATCAAGCTAACGATATCAAATCAAAAATTTTTCATTCAATGTGTGTGGAGGATATGAGAATGATTGGTATGTTAAGAAAAACATTAATCTCTGTATTCGTTTTCATGCTGTCGGCAGGCAGCGCCATGGCAGGCGATATACTCATGCCGTTCGTGTTTGCCGGAAACAAGTCCGGTGACGTTGCGACCGTCGCCGCTGATGTCAAGTCGAAGGTCACCGCTGCCGGTTTTGAAGTGGTCGGTGAATATTCGCCCTACGCAGGTGCCGATATCATTATCGTCACCAATGACGCCCAGAAGGCACTTGCGGCCAAGTCTGATTTCGGTGCCTACGGAGCTATCGACCGCATCGCCGTTACCAAGAACGGCGACAACATCGAAGTCATTTACACCAACCCGGTATACATGGCCGCTGTCTATCGCATGGCAGGCGACATGGCCGATATCCGCGCCGCGCTGGAAGGTGCCCTGGGCGCCGAGAAAGATTTCGGCTCCGAGAAGAACCTGACCGCCGATGACCTGCGCAAGTATCACTACACTGTCATGATGGAATACTTTGACGACCCGAGTACCCTGGCCGAATACGACAGCCAGGAAGAAGCCGTCAAAGCCGTCGAGGATGGACTGGCCGCCGGCAAGGGTGGTACCGCCAAGGTCTACCGTGTCGACATCCCCGGCAAGGACGAGACCGTCTTCGGAGTCGCCCTGAAGGGTGTTGATAAAGATGACTGCAGCAGCGACGAGTACATCATGTCCCGAATCGATAAGGCCACCCCGCGCTCCACGGCCCACCTGCCTTATGAAATCGTGGTCTCCGATGGTGTTGCCTATGCCCTGTACGCCCGCTTCCGCATCGCCATCAACTGGCCGCACCTGCCGATGGTTGCCAGCGATACCGGTGCCACCTTCATGAGCATCATGTGTGCACCGGGCGCCATTGAAGAAGCGCTGATCAAGGCATCCGGCGGCGAGGTGTAACCCTGCATTGACAGTCTGATTCACGGCCTCCGGCCGTGGTGGCAATCCAGAGCCCCTGCGTTAGCAGGGGCTTTTTTTGGTGTATTATCTGCAACCTCATTTTTTTCAGCTAACGGGAAGTATTCATGGCATACGAACATCTGGTCGTCCCCGCCGACGGCGCAAAGATCCAGGTCAACGCCGACAACTCACTCAATGTGCCTGACCGGCCCATCATCCCCTTCATCGAGGGGGACGGGATCGGTGTGGACATTACGCCGGTCATGCGGGACGTGGTGGATGCCGTGGTCGAAGCGGCCTACGGCGGTAGTCGGAGCATTGCCTGGATGGAGATCTACGCAGGGGAGAAGGCCAACGAGGTCTATGGCGCCGACACCTGGCTGCCCGCCGAAACCCTCGAGGCCATCCGTGAGTTCAGCGTCGCCATCAAGGGACCGTTGACCACCCCGGTCGGCGGCGGCATCCGCTCCCTGAATGTATCGCTGCGCCAGGAACTCGACCTGTATGTCTGCCAGCGCCCGGTGCGCTATTTCGCAGGCACACCCAGTCCCATTAAAGAACCGGAAAAGACCAACATGGTCATCTTCAGGGAAAATTCCGAGGATATCTACGCGGGCATCGAGTGGCAATCCGGTTCGGAAGAGGCCAAAAAGGTTATTGATTTCCTGCAGACGGAGCTGGGCGTCACCAAGATCCGCTTCCCCGCCACCTCCGGGATCGGCATCAAGCCGGTATCCTCCGAGGGTACCAAACGACTGGTGCGCAAGGCACTGCAATACGCCATCGACCAGGACCGGGATTCGGTTACTTTGGTACACAAGGGCAACATCATGAAATTCACCGAGGGCGCCTTCAAGAACTGGGGTTATGAACTCGCACGGGAAGAATTCGGCGCGCAGGAAATCGACGGCGGTCCCTGGTGCAGTTTCAACAACCCTAAGACCGGCAAGACCATTGTCGTCAAGGATGTCATCGCCGATGCCTTCCTGCAACAGATCCTGACGCGGCCGGCGGAATACAGCGTCATCGCCACGCTGAATCTCAACGGCGACTATATCTCCGATGCCCTGGCCGCGCAGGTCGGCGGTATCGGCATGGCGCCGGGCGCCAACCTGTCGGACGATATCGCCATGTTCGAGGCGACCCATGGTACCGCACCCAAATATGCCGGCAAGGATCAGGTCAACCCGAGTTCACTGATTCTTTCTGCCGAAATGATGCTGCGGCATCTCGGCTGGAATGAGGCAGCCGACCGTATCGTCAACGGGATATCCGGTGCCATTTCCGCCAAAACCGTGACCTATGACCTGGAACGCCTCATGGAGGGTGCAACCAAGGTCAGCTGCTCGGAATTCGGCAGGGCGATCGTCCGCAACACCTGAAAGACACAAATCATGCCAGGCCGCACGTTTCCGCGTGCGGCTTTTTTTTGCCCGCCGTCCAAGGGGCTGCGCGGTTTTTGTCAACCCCGCAGGCGGGCTGGTGATACCCAGCAAGGCGGTTGCGTGGTTGAAACTTCCGCCGATGTAAGATAGTAATATGTAGTACTAAGATACTGATACGTGAATGAACCTCATACCGTTCGAGTGATGACCTTTTCATGAGCAAGGCACCGGAACATCGTGGCGAGGACGGCCTGTCACTCCAGGAGGCCCGTCCCAGGCTGAAGGAACCCACCATGTACAAGGTGGTCCTGCACAACGACGATTACACCCCGATGGAGTTCGTGGTCACGCTGCTTGAGAAACTGTTCGGACTGGACCGGGAAAAGGCCACCCGGATCATGCTGCTGGTGCATACCCATGGGAAGGGGGTGTGCGGAATCTATACCTACGAGATCGCCGAGACCAAGGTTGCGCAGGTCAACGAATATTCCCAGCACCATCAGCATCCCCTGTTATGCAGTATGGAAGCGGTTTAGCCCGCATATGAGGTGTCATCATGCTGAGCAAGGAACTGGAATTCACACTGAACCTCGCCTTCAAGGAAGCACGGGAGAAAAATCACGAGTTCATGACCGTGGAGCACCTCCTCTACGCACTGCTCGGCAATCCTTCAGCCGTTGAAGTCCTGCGTGCCTGCGGTGGTGACCTCGATCAACTCAAGCAGGACGTTGGCGCCTTCATCGAGGAAACCACACCGAAACTGTCCCCCGGCGATAGCCGGGAAACCCAGCCGACCCTGGGGTTTCAGCGAGTGCTGCAGCGTGCCGTATTCCACGTGCAGTCGTCCGACAAGAAAGAAGTTACCGGTGCCAATGTCCTGGTGGCCATCTTCAGCGAGCAGGAATCGCAGGCCGTCTATTTCCTGAACAAACTCGATATCACCCGCCTGGATGTCGTCAATTACATCTCCCATGGGATCTCCAAGGTACACGAGCAGCCGGAGGAGAATATCGAAAGCACCGACGAGGAAGAAGTACCTGATACCGGTGCACGGCAACCGCTGCAGACCTTCGCGATCAACCTGAACGAGCTCGCCGCCCAGGGCAAGATCGATCCGCTCATCGGCAGGCGTGCGGAAATCCAGCGCACCATCCAGATTCTCTGTCGCCGCCGCAAGAACAATCCTCTGTTCGTCGGTGAAGCGGGGGTCGGCAAGACCGCGCTGGCCGAAGGTCTGGCGAAAATGGTCGTCGAGGGTGAAGTACCCGAATTGCTGCTGAACAGCACCATCTATTCCCTTGACCTGGGCTCGCTGGTGGCGGGCACCAAGTATCGCGGCGATTTCGAGAAACGCTTCAAGGCCGTTCTGGCGCAATTGAAGAAGGAAACAGGTGCCATCCTGTTCATCGACGAGATCCACACCATGATCGGGGCCGGAGCTGCCTCCGGCGGCGTGATGGACGCCTCCAACCTGATGAAGCCCATGCTGGCCTCAGGTGAGCTGAAGTGCATCGGCTCGACCACATTCCAGGAATATCGCGGGATCTTCGAAAAGGATCATGCCCTGTCCCGGCGCTTCCAGAAGATCGACATCAGCGAACCCGGCATCGACGAGACCTTCGAGATCCTCAAGGGTCTGAAAGCGCGCTTTGAGGAACATCACCACGTGAAATACTCGATCCGTGCGTTGCGGACGGCGGCGGAGCTGGCCGATCGCTACATCACCGACCGGCATCTGCCCGACAAGGCGGTCGACGTGATCGACGAGGCGGGTGCCAGCCACCGTCTGCTGCCGCCGTCACGGCGCAGGAAGACGGTCGGTGTGAGTGACATCGAGCATGTCATCGCGCAGATGGCCCGCATCCCGGAAAAGACGGTCTCGGCGTCGGACAAGGAAACCCTGCGCAATCTGGAGCGCGACCTGAAGATGGTGGTGTACGGCCAGGACAAGGCGATCGAGACGCTGGCCACCGCGATAAAGATGTCACGCTCTGGGCTGGGCAACGAGGATCGCCCGATCGGCTCTTTTCTATTCGCCGGTCCGACCGGCGTGGGCAAGACCGAGGTCACCCGCCAGCTCGCCCGCATCATGGGTCAGGAACTGGTGCGCTTCGACATGTCGGAGTACATGGAGCGTCACACGGTGTCGCGTCTGATCGGCGCGCCGCCGGGCTACGTCGGTTATGACCAGGGTGGACTGCTGACCGAGGCGATCACGAAGAATCCGCATGTCGTACTGTTACTCGATGAAATCGAAAAGGCGCATCCGGATGTCTTCAACCTGCTGCTGCAGGTCATGGATCACGGTACGCTGACGGACAACAATGGCCGCAAGGCCGATTTCCGCAACGTCATCATCGTGATGACGACCAATGCCGGCGCGCACGAGATGAACCGCCCGTCGATCGGTTTCACCCATCAGGATCATTCCGCCGATGCCATGGAGGCCATCAAGCGCCTTTTCACCCCCGAATTCAGGAACCGCCTGGATGCCATCGTGCAGTTCGAATCACTGGCACCACCGGTGCTGGCCCGGGTGGTGGACAAGTTCATCTTCGAGCTGGAGGCCCAGCTGCAGGCACAAAACGTCACCATCGAGGTCGATGAAGCAGCCCGGATCTGGCTGGCCGAACATGGGCATGATCCGAAAATGGGCGCACGGCCTATGGCGCGTGTCATCCAGCAGCACATCAAGAAACCCCTGGCGGAAGAACTGCTGTTCGGCACCCTCACCAACGGCGGACATCTCGTCATTCACCTGGAAGACGGCAATCTCGCCTTCGAGATCACCGGCAGGGAAACAGTGCATTAACGGGGGGCGAGGCTGGCGGGAGGCGTTGCTTTATCGGGCGCGATAGGTTATGCGCCCCTTGGTCAGGTCATAGGGCGTGAGTTCTACGGTGACCTTGTCACCGCGCAGGATACGGATATAGTGCTTGCGCATCTTGCCGGAGATGTGTGCAGTAACCACGTGACCGTTGTCCAGTTCGACCCTGAACATGGTATTGGGGAGGGTCTCGATCACGGTCCCTTCCATCTCGATATGATCTTCTTTTGCCATAAATTCCGCACAATCCGGTGTATTCAGGCGCTGCATTATACCCGAAATGCCCGGCAGTAGAATCCTGCACGGGAATTCACGGGTAAAACGCCTTCCGCGGGTGTTTTCACACCGACAGGATGTCCCCGTCCAAACGCTGGAAGGAGGGAAATACCGTCTGGTTACAGCCCCGCTGCAATATGCGAACGAACTCAGCGCGCGGAATCGTTTCCGCACCGAGACTCGCCAGATGACGGGTGTATACCTGGCAATCGATCATTTGAAACCCCCATCGGGACAATTGTCGGACGAGCCCCACGAAGGCCACCTTGGAGGCGTCCGTTACACGCATGAACATGGATTCTCCGAAGAAGATACGGCCGATGGCGACGCCGTAGAGCCCCCCGGCGAGCCGGCCCTGGTACCAGCATTCCACCGAGTGCGCATGGCCCGCCAGATGCAGATCGTGGTAGGCGGACTTCATTTCGGGGGTAATCCAGGTGCCCGCCTGAGCCGGCCGGGGTTCGGCGCAGGCACCGATGACCGCGTCGAACGCCTGATCCAGGGTAATCTCAAAAGCCGCCTTGCGGAGCGTCTTCCTCAGGCTGTGGGAGATACGCAGGCGTTCGGGAAACAGCACCAGGCGTGGATCGGGCGACCACCATAGAATCGGCTGTCCCGGACCGTACCAGGGAAAAATCCCGCAATGATAGGCGAGCAGCAGGCGATCCTCGGACAGGTCGCCACCGACCGCTAGCAGGCCGTCCGGTTCCCGCAGCGCATGTTCCACCCTGGGAAACCACAGTTCCGGATCATCGGGATCCAGCCAGATGGGCGCGGGGCTTCCGGTTTGCGTCATCCCCGTCCTCCAGCACGTAACCCGTGATCCCCGGAATTTTCCGGTTTCCTGAACGGGGAAGTCTGCAGCAGGTCGTGGCGATATTCACGCATCCAGTCATGCTCTTCCTGGAGGTACCGGTGGATTGCCTCGCGAAAGCGCCGGTCCTCGATCCAGTGGGCCGACCAGGTATAGGTCGGCAGAAAGCCGCGGCTGATCTTGTGTTCTCCCTGGGCCCCGGGCTCGAACAGGGCCATGCCATGCCGGATACAGTACTCGATACCCTGGTAGTAGCAGGTTTCGAAGTGCAGGCTGTGATACTCGCGCAGGCAACCCCAGTGGCGTCCGTACAGGGCCTGACTGCTGCGCAGCATGATGGCCCCGGCGACCGCCCGTCCTTCGTGCAGGGCGAATACCAGCAACACCTGATCGCCCATGCTGTGGCTGATCTCAAGAAAGAAGGGCAATGACAGGGTGGGGAGCCCCGATTTCCGCTCGAAGGTTGATCGGTAAAAACCGTGCATAACCTGCCATTGTTCCTCGCTGGCATCAGCCCCGCTCAGCAGTTCCATCTGCAAGCCGGCCTCCTGCACATAACGCCGTTCGCGGCGGATCTTCTTGCGCTTGCGCGCGCTCAGGCGGGAGAGGAAGTCCTCGAAATCTCGATAACCGTCGTTATGCCAGTGGAAATGGCAACTGGTACGGCGCATAAAGCCCTGCTCGCACAGGGCGTGCGTGTCCGCCTCGTCGGTGAACAGGCAGTGAATGGATGAAGCGCCGCACTGTTCCCGGAGTCGGAGCATGCCGCGAAGCAGAGCCGCCCTGACCGTGGCGGGAACCGCCTGCGGATGCACCAGCAGGCGCGAACCGGTGACGGGCGTGTAGGGAATCGCCGCGACCAGTTTGGGAAAATAAGGCAGGCCGGTGCGTTGATAGGCATCCGCCCAGGCCCAGTCGAAGACGAATTCACCGTAGGAGTTGTTTTTCAGATACAGCGGGACGGCCCCCACCAGCCGGCCGTCCGCGTCCTCCGCCAGGACATGGCAGGGCAGCCAGCCGTAGCGTTCCCCGACACAGTCATGCCGTTCCAGTGCCGCGAGGAATTCGTGACGCGTGAATGGGTGGTCGGTGCCTGCCGCCGCGTTCCAGTCACTGGCCGGTATATCCTGGATATGGTTGATCACCCGGGTCTGCATAGGAATACAGTGCCGCCGGGTGGCACTTTTGGCAATAGCACTATGGTACGGCAACATCGGTCGATGTTGCCTGCGGTGGCAGGTCTTGCCGTCTGGAATTAATCGTCGTGGGCGAGGCTGTCCAGGTAGGCTTCGGCGTCCAGGGCCGCCATGCAGCCGGTACCGGCCGAGGTTACCGCCTGGCGATAGACGTGATCGCAAACATCACCGGCGGCGAACACGCCCGCGACGCTGGTGGCCGTGGCATTGCCCTCGGTCCCGCTTTGAATGCGGATATAACCGCTGTGCATTTCCAGCTGTCCCTCAAAGATGCCCGTATTGGGACGGTGTCCGATCGCGATGAACACGCCGTGCACCTCGATATCCCGTTTATTGTCATTCTTTACGTTACGAATGCGGATACCGGTCACGCCGCTGTCGTCACCCAGCACTTCGTCCAGCACATTGTCCCAGGCGATACTGACCACACCCTCGGACTCCTTCCTGAACAGGCGATCCTGCAGGATCTTCTCGGCGCGCAGGGCATCGCGACGGTGCACCAGGGTGACATGCGAGGCGATGTTGGCCAGGTACAGGGCTTCTTCCACGGCGGTATTGCCGCCGCCGATCACGGCCACGTCCCGGTTCTTGTAGAAGAAACCATCACAGGTTGCGCAGGCGGACACGCCCTTGCCCTTGAAGGCGTCCTCCGAAGGCAGGCCGAGATACATGGCGGAGGCACCGGTTGCGATGATCAGGGCATCGCAGGTGTACACGCCACTGTCACCCTCCAGCCGGTAGGGCCGCTGGCTGAAGTCGGCCATGTTGATGTGGTCGAAGATTATTTCCGTGTTAAAACGTTCGGCGTGCAGGCGCATGTTTTCCATCAGCGGCGGGCCCTGCAGTCCGTCCTCTCCACCCGGCCAGTTTTCCACATCGGTGGTCGTCATCAACTGTCCGCCCTGTTCCAGTCCGGTGACCAGGACCGGGTTCAGATTGGCGCGGGCCGCGTAGATCGCGGCGGTGTAGCCGGCGGGTCCGGAACCCAGGATCAGAAGGCGGCAGTGCTTGATATCACTCATGTATAATGACTCCGGTTTTTTGCTGATCGTGCCCGCCACAGCGCTGGCAGGGGCTCGGCAACGTGCATGGACAGGTTTACGAGCGGGAGGTTCCGGCCGCCACCGGAACCCATTCTGCGCAAACAACCGGGCGAATGTTACGGAACCAGGGCGGGGTAAGGCAACCATGCGGATCGGTATACCAAGGGAAATCAAACCGCTCGAAGGACGTGTCGCGCTGACGCCGGATGCCTGCGGTGCCCTGGTTCACAGCGGCCACGAGGTCATTGTCGAGCAGGCTGCCGGTTCCCTGTCGGGATACACGGATGCTCAGTATCAGGAGGCCGGTGCCCGAATCGCCGCCGACGCCGCCGCCACCTACGCGGCGGATCTCATTGTCAAGGTCAAAGAGCCGGTAACCGGGGATCTCGTGCACCTGCGCCCGGATCACTGCCTGTTCTGCTTCCTGCACCTCGCCGCGAATTCCGAACTGCTGCAACAACTGCATGATATCGGCCTGACGGCCGTTGGCTTCGAAACGGTTGCGACGGATACGGGACAATTGCCGCTGCTGGCCCCGATGAGCGACATCGCCGGCAGGCTGGCGACCCAGATCGGAGCCAACCTCCTGCAACGACCAAGGGGCGGCAAGGGCTTGCTGCTGGGTGGACTCCCCGGGGCGGAACGCGGCCGGGTGGTGGTCATCGGGGCCGGCAACGCCGGTGGCAACGCGGCGGCCATGGCCGCTTCCATGGGCGCGGAGGTCGTGGTCTTCGATCAACGCCGCGAGCGACTCGCGGCGATGCGTGCCCTGGGTGGCAACGTCAGCGGATTGTATCCGTATCCGGATGCCCTCAAGCGCGAAATCCGGGTTGCGGATCTGCTGATCGGCGCCGTGCTGGTCACCGGTGAACGAGCTCCACATGTCGTCAGCCGCGGCATGGTAGAGTCCATGCAAGCGGGCAGCGTGATTGTCGACATTTCGGTCGACCAGGGCGGCTGTATCGAAACCACGCACCCGACGAGTTACGCCGATCCCACCTATATCGAGGCGGACGTGGTACATTTCGCCGTTACCAACATGCCGGGCGCGGTACCGCGGAGTGCCTCGCAGGCCTTGTCCGCCTCGCTGCTGCCCTATGTACAGAGCATCAGCCAGCCGGACTGGAAGAAGAACCCGGATTTACAACGGGGTATCAATGTCGCGGCGGGGGAAATTGTACACTCCGCCCTGATAGCACTTGCTTGATAAACAATATCGAATAGAATCCACCGATTGGCGTATTAACTTACGAAAGAGGGTGATTTTGGCTCAGGCGCGGCGCAATAAGGGCGAACAAACTTCCAGACTGACTCACCAGGTCGTACGCGGGCTGCGCGAGGGAGCACTGCTGCTGCTTGGGGCGATCGCGATTTTCCTGCTGGTGTCACTGGCAAGCTACTTTCAGGGCGATCCGGGATGGTCCAACAGCGGGGCAGTCACCCGCATCCGCAATACCGGGGGGCTGATCGGTGCCTGGCTGGCCGATGTCCTCCTGTACCTGGTGGGCTACCTGGCCTACCTGTTTCCCGTCATGATCGCTTACAGCGGCTGGCTGGTCTATCGCGGACGAACACCCAGCGGCGGCATCGACCTGCACATCCTCGCCATCCGTTGGGCAGGCTTCCTTGCCACGGTCGGCGCCGGCTGCGGCCTGGTCGCCCTGGAGTCCGGCACCTTGCAGGGGATTCTGCCGGCGGGTAGCGGTGGTGTACTTGGCAATGTCATCGCCAGTAGCATGGCCGGGGTGGTCAGTCCGGTCGGTGCCACGCTGTTCCTGCTGGCCCTCTTCCTGACCGGTGCCACCCTGTTTACCGGCATATCCTGGCTGATGGTGATGGACGTCACCGGCCGGTATACCCTGCGTGGAATCGATTGGCTCTATGCGATGGCCGGCCGGATTCCGGATTGGCTCGCGGCCAGAAAGGCGCGCAACGAGCGCGAAGAGATCATCAGGACCAGTCAGAAAAAGGCCGCGAAAAGAAAACCGGTGCGCATCGAACCCGTTATCCAGAAATCGGAAAAAAGCGAGCGCAGTGAACGTGAGCGCCAGGTGCCACTGTTCGAGCCGCCCGCCGATACGGAACTGCCGCCGCTGTCATTGCTGGATGAGACGCGTCCTTCCGAAGACGGCTACTCGCCGGCGGCGCTGGAGGCCATGTCGCGATTGGTCGAATTGAAATTGCTGGACTTCAACATCGAGGTGCAGGTGGTGGCCGTCAATCCCGGCCCCGTGATCACCCGCTTCGAACTCGATCTCGGGGCCGGTGTCAAGGTGAGCCAGGTCACCAACCTCACCAAGGACATCGCGCGCGCGCTGTCCGCGATCAGTGTGCGTGTCGTCGAGGTCATCCCCGGCAAATCGGTCATCGGGCTGGAAATCCCCAACGAGCACCGTTCCATCATCAGCCTGAGCGAGATCCTGAATACCCGTGAATACGACGAATCGACCTCGCCGCTGACCCTGGCGCTGGGCAAGGACATCAGCGGTGTCCCGGTGGTCGCGAATCTTGCCAGGATGCCGCATCTGCTGGTGGCGGGCACCACCGGTTCCGGCAAGTCCGTGGCCATCAATGCCATGGTGCTGAGCCTGCTCTACAAAACCCTGCCGAAAGACGTGCGGCTTATCATGATCGATCCCAAGATGCTGGAGCTGTCCGTCTATGAAGGCATCCCGCACCTGCTCACCCCGGTGGTGACCGACATGAACGAAGCCGCCAATGCGCTGCGCTGGTGTGTCGGTGAGATGGAGCGCCGCTACCGCCTGATGGCGGCGCTGGGCGTGCGCAACATCGCCAACTACAACCGCAAGGTGAAGGATGCGGAGCAGGCGGGTGAACCGATCCTGGACCCCTTATTCGATCCCGAGGATGTCCTGGAGGGCACCGAGCACCCGGCGCTGCAGACACTGCCGTTCATCGTGATCATCATCGACGAACTGGCCGACATGATGATGGTCGTCGGCAAGAAGGTGGAAGAGCTGATCGCACGTCTGGCACAAAAGGCGCGGGCCGCCGGCGTACACCTGATCCTCGCGACCCAGCGGCCGTCGGTGGATGTCATCACCGGCCTGATCAAGGCCAACATCCCAACGCGCATCGCCTTCCAGGTCTCCTCGAAAATCGACTCGCGTACCATCCTCGACCAGATGGGCGCAGAACAGCTGCTGGGGCACGGCGATATGCTGTACCTGCCTCCCGGCACCAGCGTGCCGGTGCGCATACACGGCGCCTTCGTCTCCGATCAGGAAGTCCACAAGGTGGCCGCCCACCTGAAGGGCAAGGCGACGCCGGAATACATGCCGGAGATCCTGGATTTGTGCGGCGAACCGGTACCCGGACTGTCACCGTCCAACGGCGGTGGCAACGGCGAGGATACCGAGTCCGATCCGCTCTACGACCAGGCCGTCTCCATCGTGACCCAGACGCGCAGGGCCTCCATCTCGGGCGTGCAGCGCCGCCTCAAGATCGGCTACAACCGCGCTGCGCGCATGATTGAACACATGGAAGAAACCGGTGTCGTAGGCCCTATGAATACCAACGGCTCCCGCGAAGTCCTCGCGCCGCCGCCTCCGGACGCATGAACAAGCGCCTGTTCGGGCCGCTCCTCCTGTGCCTGCTGATGCTGACGGGCACCCCTGAGTGTGCCGCAGGGAGCAGCGACGAGCTGCACGCCTTCTTCAACGGTCTCAAGACCCTGCAGGCGGATTTCGAGCAGCAGGTGCAGGACGAGCTGGGCAGGCTGCAACAGTCTTCGAAAGGACATATGTGGATCATGCGGCCGGGGCGCTTCCGCTGGGACTACGAGCAACCCTATCGCCAGCAGATCGTGGCAGACGGAACACGGCTGTGGTCCTATGACGAGGACCTGGAGCAGGTCACCGTCCAGGCCGCCGCGGATGCACTGAGTTCGACACCGGCCATGCTGCTGAGCGGGGAGCAGCCACTGGAAAAGGTTTTCAAACTGGAACCCTCTCCTGACGGCATCCGCCTACTGCCCAGAACGGATGACAGCAATATCAAGGCGCTCACTATATCCCTTGAGGGCGGTTCACTACGGCAAATTCGTGCAGAGGACAGTTTCGGCAACACGACCACCTTTGATTTCAGCAATCTGGAACGCAATCCCGAACTGCCGGAGGACCTGTTCGCCTTCGCCCCGCCACCTGGTGCGGATGTCATAGGGGATACGCAGTAGCCGGTCTAAATGACGCAAGTGACCGCATCAGCCTACCGACCGCTGGCAGACCGCATGCGCCCGCGGTCACTGGAACACTTTACCGGCCAGGCACACATTCTTAGTGAGGGCAAGCCGCTGCGGCGTGCCATCGAGGAAGGCAACCTGCATTCGATGATCCTGTGGGGGCCACCCGGCACCGGCAAGACGACCCTGGCCAAGCTGCTGGCCGAACAGACCCATGCCGAATTCATGACCCTGTCCGCGGTGCTGGCCGGCGTCAAGGATATCCGCGAGGCGGTCGCCACTGCGCAGAAGATCCGCGATCTGGAAAGACGCCAGACCATCCTGTTCATCGATGAGGCGCACCGTTTCAACAAGGCCCAGCAGGATGCCTTTCTGCCCTACGTGGAGGACGGCACGGTCATCTTCATCGGCGCCACCACGGAGAATCCATCTTTCGAACTGAACAGCGCGCTGCTCTCCAGGGCCCGCACCTATGTCCTGAAACGCCTGGAAGTCGCGGAACTGCGCAGCATCATCGACGCAGCCCTGGCGGACACGGTAAACGGGCTGGGCAGGCGCAATCTGCAGATGGCGGAGCCGCTGCGCGAGCGGCTGGCGCAGGCGGCAGACGGTGATGCCCGGCGCGCACTGAACCTGCTGGAGATCGCCGCCGATCTCGCCGAAGAGACGGATGGCGCCGCCGTCATCCCGGAAAGTGTGCTCAATGAGGTGGTCACCGGCGGCAGTCGGCGTTTCGACAAGGGCGGTGACGATTTCTACGATCAGATTTCCGCACTGCATAAATCAGTGCGCGGCTCGGCGCCGGATGCAGCCTTGTACTGGCTTGTGCGGATGCTGGATGGAGGCTGTGATCCGCTGTACCTGGCGCGGCGAATCGTGCGCATGGCCTCCGAAGACATCGGCAATGCCGATCCCCGGGCGCTGACCCTGTGCCTGAACGCCTGGGACGTGCAGGAGCGCCTCGGCAGCCCGGAAGGAGAACTGGCCCTGGCCCAGGCCGTGCTCTACCTGGCCTGCGCCGCCAAGAGCAACGCGGTGTATACCGCATACAATGCCGCCCGCGCCGATATGCTACGCACCGGCTCGCTGGAGGTGCCGATCCACCTGCGCAATGCGCCTACGAAGCTGATGAAGGAGCTCGGTTACGGCAAGGCCTATCGCTATGCGCACGATGAGCCGGAAGCCTATGCCGCCGGCGAGAACTATTTTCCGGAAGAGATGGGGCATGCAAACTACTACCGCCCCCTACCCCGCGGCCTGGAAATCAGGATCATTGAAAAACTCACCCATCTGCGCGAACTGGACAAGGAACACACTTGACATCCTCCGGCTGGAACCGGGCCGGGGTGCACAATGACATGACCGCCGTGTACTATTGCAACCCATGAATCACAGGGCCTGCTCATGACCCATATGCTGGCAATCGCCGCAGGCGGTGCCGTCGGCGCGTTGCTGCGTTACTGGACATCGACCATGGTGCACGGCAGGCTGGGCACGGCATTTCCCTATGGCACACTGACGGTAAACGTGATTGGCAGCCTGGCGATGGGGTTCCTGTACATCTGGTTGCTGGAGCGCCTGGTGCAGGGACCGGCACTTCGTGCCTTCCTGCTGGTCGGCCTGCTGGGGGCGTTTACCACCTTTTCCACCTTTTCGCTGGAAACCCTGAACCTGGTTGAGGCCGGCCAGGTCGGTAAGGCACTGTTCAATATCGTCGCCAGCTTTACACTTTGCATCAGTGCAGCCGGCCTGGGTGTCCTGATGGCGAGGCAGTTATGAACACCTTGGATATCACATTCGTGCGCATCTACCTGACTGAAGGAGAGGGCTGCATGGAAGGCCTGCTGAAGCGTCTGCATGACGAGGAAAAGGTGCGTGGTGTGACCGTCTTCCGCGGCATCAGCGGCTTCGGTAAATCCGGTGCGATGCATTCCTCCTCGCTGTTGGATCTGTCGCTGGACCTGCCGGTGGTCATCGAGTTCTTCGACGATCGGCCCAAAGTGGAACGCATCCTCGACCACATCTGCCGGGCTGTCGAGCCCTGCCACATCGTCTGCTGGCCGGCAAACCTGCTGGTCTAGACGGCAACAGCGCCGCATAAAGCGATGCACGAGACGGTATTGCCCGGCGCATTCCAGTAACAACCAACCGAAAACGAGAAACCCATGCTCGACCCGAAACTCCTCCGCAATGATCTCGACCACGTCGCTGCGCAACTGGCGCGGCGCGGCTTCACCATGGATATCATAGCCCTGCGGCACCTGGAAGAACGGCGCAAGGAAATCCAGACCACCACCCAGCAGCTGCAGGCGGAACGCAACAGCCGCTCCAAAGGGATCGGCAAGGCCAAGGTTGCCGGCGAAGACATAGCGCCCCTGCTGCAGGAAGTGGAAGGGCTGGGTACCCAGCTCAAGGCTAGGGAGGAGGAACTGGTCACACTGCAGGCTGAGCTGAACGCCATGCTCATGGGTATTCCCAACCTGCCGCATGTATCGGTACCGGAGGGTGATGGCGAGGCGGACAATACGCTCGTCAGGGAGTGGGGCAGCCCGACCGGGTTCGACTTCGAGCCGCGGGACCATGTCGATCTGGGAGAATGGCTGGGCCTGTTGGACTTCGAGACCGCCGCCAAGCTCGCAGGCTCCCGCTTCAGCATCATCCAGGGTCCACTGGCACGCCTGCATCGCGCGCTCATCCAGTTCATGCTGGACACTCATACCCGCAAGCATGGCTATCGCGAGCTATACGTGCCCTATCTGGTGAATGCCGACAGCCTGCGGGGAACCGGGCAGTTACCGAAATTCGAGGAAGACCTGTTCAGGACCAACAGTGACCCGGCCTACTACCTGATCCCGACGGCGGAGGTGCCGGTCACCAACTTGGTCCGGGGCGTCATCGTGGAAGCCGACGCACTGCCGCTGCGCTTTGCCGCACACACGCCCTGTTTTCGCTCCGAGGCAGGTTCCTACGGCAAGGATACGCGCGGCATGATCCGCCAGCACCAGTTCGAGAAGGTCGAGATGGTGCAGATGGTTCGACCGGAGGATTCCTATAACGCCCTGGAGGAACTAACCAGCCATGCTGAGGTTATCCTGCAGGAACTGGAACTGCCATATCGAGTCGTAACCTTGTGCACCGGCGACATCGGTTTCTCCGCGGCCAAGACCTACGACCTGGAAGTGTGGTTGCCGGGCCAGCGGAAATACCGGGAGATCTCCTCCTGCAGTAATTTCGAGGACTTCCAGGCACGCCGCATGCAGGCACGATGGCGCAATCCCGAAACCGGAAAGCCGGAATTGCTGCACACCCTAAACGGATCCGGACTGGCGGTCGGCCGCACGCTGGTTGCGGTGATGGAGAACTACCAGCAGGCCGATGGTTCGATCCGGGTACCCGCAGTCCTGCAGGAGTATATGGGCGGTGTGGTCACCATCGGTCGTTGAGATTTACAGTTTCATATGGCATACATCCTGCCGGGAAAGAGAAATCTGTAGGTGAACAAATGCAAACGAGACATTCCAGGATACGGTTACTGACATTCAGCCTGCTCATGCCGGCCATACTTCAGGTCCAGTTTCAGGCCGATGCCGCCGAGCCGGTCGCCAAACAAGGGGTAACTGCAACGAAGCCGCAAGCACCCGCTGTGGAAACCGGCCAGAGCACCTGGGACAAAACCAAGGAAGTCTCCGGTGAGACCTGGGATGCCACCAAGGAGGGCAGCACGAAGGCATGGGACAAGACCAAGGAAGTCTCCGGCGAGACCTGGGATGCCACCAAGGAGGGCAGCTTGAAGGCATGGGACAAGACCAAGGAAGTCTCCGGCGAGACCTGGGATGCCACCAAGGAGGGCAGCGCGAAGGCATGGGACAAGACCAAGGAAGTCTCCGGCGAGACCTGGGATGCCACCAAGGAGGACGGTGCGAAGGCATGGGACAAGACGAAAGAAGTCTCCGGCGAGGTCTGGGATGCCACCAAGGAGGACGGGGCAAAGGTATTGGACAAGACCAAGGAACTAGTACAGCCCGACGACGAAACCGAGAAACCGGCGAAAGCACCCCCGGCAGCGCCGCAGGAACTTTAATCCGGATCTCTCACCTTTTCCGTCGTAGGTTGATGGGCTGAACGGAGTGACGCCCAACATAGGTATGAATATGAAGCGCCGGTGTCGGGCTTCGCTGGTTCAGCCCAACCTGCGCGGTTCGCGTGATCGAAACGATTGAGTTGAAATAAGTGCCATTAGGCTTAGTGCCAGGCTTGCCGCAGGGCTTCGTGTTTGCGCAGCAGTCGCTGGTCTCGCGGCAAGGAATAATCGAAGCCGTAGGTGGTTGACTCCCAGTGACCGTACATGGGATTGGGCAGCATGATCCATTCCCGGCCCCAGCGTTCGGCATAGTGTTGCGCCAGCTTGTTTCGCGTATCGGAATCCGCCTTCGAACCGGACATGAAGTCCTCCAGGCTGTCGCCTACCAGCAGTAATACCCGGTAGCGGGAGGCGATCATGGCCCGGTGTTCCGGCTTGGTTGTGCCGTCATCCAGCAACAGGTGCCCGTTATCGGCAAACGGCAAGCCCAGTGACTGCAGATTGCCCCGGGTACAGTCCCGCAGCGACTCCTTGCGGGCGCTGTAGTAGAACACGTCCACCTGCCGGCTCACCGCATAGTCAAGGAATTCACGCACACCCGCAACAGCCGCAGCAGCTTCCGCATTGCACCATCGCGCGAAGCTCTCCGGTGTAAATTGTCCAAATTCCCTGATGATGGCGGCCTCATAGGCGGTGTTGTCGAATACGGTCTCGTCCAGGTCAAGCACGATAGCAGGGGGCAGATCGGTGTAGTCTCCCTGTTGCTCCAGTGCCGCGCTCCATTTCCTGTCCACAAGAGCCAGTTCCAGATTGGTCTGTGCCAGCCGGTAGGTCTGCCATGCGATGATCTTATATTCAGCGGAGGACTGTTGCCACAAGGTAGCATTCAGCATCTCATGCGCGTCATTGCCGGTGACCGGTTTCCCGCAACCGGTCAGTTGCACGACCAACAAGCCGGCAGTCGCAACGGCCCGACAAGCCAGGCGGGTGACGGGCTGCGGCTGTGCGCTCATTGTTTTCCCGTAAGGTTTCCGGTTATGTGCGGCAAAGAGATCATCCGATCGGCAGGAATTGACCGAGAGTGTACTAGGGCGGTTGTAACCGTGCAAAAGGGAGTTGCCTCGTAACGGGTTACACCAAATATGCCGCCAGTGAACGGCGACAGACTGTCATGCAGATCCGGATTGAGTTACGGGAATACTGGCCACATCGCCAATAACAGGGAGGGCGAGCTGATAAACAGCAAGCGGGATTTACAGATGGGTGTTGCTGGCCAGTCTGCTTGGTACCATGAACTCGTGTATGGGTCCAATCATACTGCTCAACCAGTTGCCGCCTTGTTGATCCTCGGCCAGTGCGACCAGGATGTACTTGTGGCCTTCCGCTTCAACGATGGCGCTGTCTGCATGCCATTGTCTCCAGGAACCTGACTTGCGGTATATCTTTGCTTCGGGGTGATCGGCCAGTCCCTTGACGAACTTGTGATGGATGGCGGGATTGCCCAGTATGCGTTTCATTTCCCGTGTCAGCCGCGCGTTCACCAGTCGACCGGTTTCGAGCAGGTAGTAAAAGCGTGCCGCCTGTAGCGCCGTGGCGCCATGCGACAGGTTATGCAGTGGATCGCGCTTGTAGGCGGCTGCCTTGCCATATTCCTTGCCAACCCAGAGCCCGCCGTTCACCATCGGGTCATACAAGTGATATTCTTCAGATTGCAGGATCTCCAACAGCCGCTTCTTGCCAACGCGGTTCAACATGCGGGTGGCATCGGCGTTGGAGGAGTTGCGGATCATGCGCGTGAGTGAGGCGCGAGTGTCTTCGTCGAGGAGCATTTCTCCCCGTTCGATTTCGACGAATGCAGCCAGCAGTATGGCGATCTTGGGAAGGCTTGCTGCGTAGATCATTTCGTTGCCGTTGACCGAGGCCACGCGTGGGTCTTCGAGATTGCTGATATCGACCAGTGCGACGCACAGCTTCTTGTTGCGTACGGCGGTATCGAGCCCAAGCTTGTGCAGCGTCTTGTCGAGGTGTTTCTGCAGGGGGGGATCGGCACTTTCCCAGAGGGAGGGGTAGTCATCCAACCCGTCTGCCAGAAGGGGAGTTGCGAATACCAAAAGCAACAGGCTTAGAAGTATGTTTCGCAGGACAAACATAACGTCTAATTGTATCATTATTAGATCACTTAATAAAATCATTATTTTCACATTCATCTTATGAAGACCCTTGAACCAGCAGCCCGGGGAAACCTGACTTCTTCTTTAAAAGTACGCTCCATCTTTTTGTTTACAAACTTTTTTCTAATCATTCTTGCATACTATCAGGTGAAATCCGCAAGCCGTTCCCTGCTGATTGAATTCTGGGGTGTAGAGAGTTTTCCCTGGATCTGGATCGCGTCGGCCCTGCTACTGGGTAGTTTCATCGGCCTGTACCACGGTCTGGTTGAGCGTTACAGCCGTCTCGCGGTGGTTCTGGCCAGTTGTCTGCTGTTCATCCTGTTGCTGGTTTTCTTCAGGGCGGCACTCGGCTGGCAGGGCGTGGCAGCATCGGCCGGATTCTATCTGTTCGTGGACATCTTCAGCGTGATACTCGTGGAACAGTTTTGGAGCCTGACGAATACCATCACGGCAGGCGAAGCCGGTCGCAAATCGTACTGGTTCATCGGGACCGGAGGCCTGCTGGGCGGCGTGCTGGGCGGCATCACCGCCGCTTCCCTGCTGAAATACACCCCTCTGCAGACACCCGACCTGCTGCTCAGCTGCGCGGCCATACTGGTACTTACTTTTCTCCTGAATCTGTTCATGGGACGCCTGGGTCTTTACGAGGAGGTGGTGGACAAGGGACCGGCCGTTATTGCCGCCGGCGGCTGGCGCACTCTGGTGAAAAGCCGCTACCTGATTCTGATCGCCTGCACCTTGTTATGCTCGCAGCTTGTCCAACCGGTGGTGGAATACCAGTTTCTCAAGGCCGTTGAAGCCGGCTATACGCAGGTGGATGCGCGCACCGAATTCATTTCCACCTTTTTCAGCATCCTCGGGCTGGTCTCCATCGGCATTAACCTACTGCTCACACCGTTTATACACCGCCACCTTGGTGTGATGTGGGGCATGCTGACACAGCCACTGATACTGGCCCTCAGCTCCATTTTTTTCATGTCACAACCCGTTCTCATAACGGCCGCCATCATGAAAATCAGTGATCGTGGGATTTCCTATTCCATCAACCGTGCATCAAAGGAACAACTGTACATACCGGTCGATCCGGTACACACCTACCAGGCCAAGGCCTGGATCGACATGCTGGGCTACCGGTTGTTCAAGGTGCTGGGTTCCGCGTTGATTCTGGTATTGGCCCAATGGCTGCCGCTTGGCGATAACGCGCAACACCTGGGGTGGCTCACCCTGCTAATTTGCGGCTCGTGGATAATCGTATTGTCCCTGCTGGCACGCGAGTACCATGCATTCACAAACCCGGCTACACTGATCGCCACATGAGTGCGGACAGCCAAGGAAACACCCGTGCCCTGAAGTTCGCGCTGTTCGCGGCAACTGTCATGATCGCCCAGCAGGTCGCCGGCAAAGCGACACGCGATGCGTTGTTTCTTTCCAATTTCGATGTCACCAATCTGCCCAAGGTCGTGATTGCAGCGGCCATCGCCTCGATGGTGGGGGTCCTGCTCATGTCGAGGCTGCTGTCGCGCATCAGCCCGATCCGGCTGGTTCCCCTGGTATTCGGGCTGAGTGCCATCCTGTTTATCGGTGAGTGGCTGCTGCTCGGCTACCAGCCGCGCATCGCCTCCATCGTTCTCTACCTGCACATGGCGGTATTCGGTGCCATCCTGATCAGCGGCTTCTGGTCCATCATCAACGAGCGTTTCGATCCGCACTCCGCCAAGCAGCGTGTGGCGCGGATCGCGGCCGCCGCAGCCCTGGGCGGGATCGTTGGAGGGTTACTGACCGCGCGTGTCAGTGCGCTCATGGACGTGCGCAGCATGCTGCTGTTTCTCAGCGGCATGCACGTCGTCTGCATGCTGGCCACCCGGGCCATCGGCACCCCGGCTCACGGTGTGCTGGCGGGTAGTGCGGTGCGGGCACGTTCCGCCTTTGCTGTTCTCGGCCGCACCCGCTACCTGCAATGGATGGCGCTGCTCATGGTGCTGGTGGCCTTGATGGCGGCATTGCTGGATTACGCCCTCAAAGCGGAGGCATCCGCACGCTACCGGGACAGCGAGTCCCTGGTGGCGTTTTTCGCATCCTTTTACGCCATCGCCGGGGTCGCAGGGTTCGGCCTGCAAACCCTGCTGGGGCAACGTATCCTGCAACGCTTCGGCATCGGCACGACACTGACCCTGCTGCCGGTCGCCATCGCGGTGTTAGGCACCGTCGGTACCGTGTTCACCCAACTCTGGTCGATGGTACTGCTGCGCGGTGGGCATGCCGTATTCGTCAACTCCCTGTTCCGCTCCGCATTTGAGCTGCTGTACACACCGCTGCCGCCGCACATGAAACGACCGACCAAGGCCATCATCGATGTCGCCAGCGACCGCCTGGGCGATCTGCTAGGCAGCGGCCTGTTGCTGCTGATGCTGTTCATCTCGCCGGTACTGCCGACGGCCGTGGTGGCGGGCTGCGCCGTCATGGTGGCCCTGTCAATACTGTATGTCATCATCAGGTTGAACCAGGGCTATATCGAACAGCTGGCACGCAGTCTGCGCAGCGGTGCGGTAAACCTGCAGGAGGGCGATGTCATCGATGCCACCACCCAGCACATCCTGGCCAAATCAACTGCCAATTCCGAACGGGAGTTCATGTTATCCAGGCTTGCCAACCTGCACAACCTGCAGGACAGCTCCGAGCATGGTGTCGATGTCTCACTGCAATTCGCCAATGCGGTCGACGACCTGCGTTCGAACGATCCCGAACGCATCTACAGGGCGCTCGGCAGTTCCGCCATGGAGATCCGCCTGGTTCCGTATATCATCCCTCTGCTGGCCAATGACGAGACCGCCAACGCAGTTCGCACGGAGCTGCGCTGGCTGGTGCCGCGCATCATCGGTCAGCTGACCGACGCAATGCTGGACCCCGACATCCCGCTGCGTGCACGCCAGCGCCTGCCCGGCGTACTCGAGGCCAGCCACAATCCACGCGCCATCAGCGCCCTGCAGCTCGGCATGATGGACCCGTGTTTCAATGTCCGATACCACTGCGCGCGCGCGCTGGCGCGTATGTGCAGCAGGAACCACTCGATCAATGTGCCGCGCCAGTTGGTATACCCGGCGATTCGCAGCGAACTGGCCAACAGGACCCAGGCAGCGCACCCGCCGGACCATTCCCTCGAATTGACGGATGAGCCGCTCACGAGGCCGGCAGGCCGGCAGATCGATCCCGGGGTTGAACATGTCTTCACGCTGTTGGCACTGGTCCTGGACCCCGACGCCGTATATCTGGCGATGCAGGCGATGTTCAGTGATGACGAGAACCTGCGCGGCACGGCACTGGAATACCTGGAAAACGTGCTGCCTGCGGATCTCTACAACGACCTGCAGGCACATCTCGGCGACGGTCATGAAGGTCGTTTCGGCCAGCGTTCCCTGAGCGATATCGTCAGGGAACTGAAATCACTGGTACACCTGCCGCATTTGGCTGAATAGCCTATGGCACTGCAAACCGCCGCTGATCAGAAAACATAATCGTACGAGTCGCGACGATAGGCCAGCACCTCACCGGTCACATCCTGAAGCAGCAATTCCGTCTGATTGCGCACGAAGGTGTATTGGGTCAGGGTGTCCGTCTCGGGGCTGTACAGACTGATGATGTTGTTATCCACGCGCACAACACCCGATATACCGACGGGCCCCGCCATCAGCTGGAACCGGTTGCCGCGGATTTCCAGGACATCGCCGGAAGCCCCGTACCAGCGGCCGTCCAGCAGGCTGGTATCGGTATAGTCTTCGGGGTAGCCGCTATAACCGAGACCCGGGTAGGGCGGGCTCCCTGCACCGGGAAACCGGCCCGGATTCATGCCTCCGGCAAAAGGATTGCCCCAGGGGTTGCTCCAGGGATTGGCGCCCCCCGAATAGGACCAGGGGGAATAACCACCTCTCGGAAACCCGCCATAGCCGGACCATGGGTTCATCCCGGACCAGGGGTTGACGCCCGACCAGGGATTCATACCCGGCCAGCCGCCCATGGTCCCCATGCCGGATGCCAGCGGCCATCCCGTCATGCCGAGGCCGTTGCCCCAGCCCCAGTTATTGCCGCCCCAGTTATTGATGCCGTTGCTGTTGCTCATGGAATTGGCCATGACGTTCATCATGGTCAACATCATGCGGAACATGATGCTGAAGATATCGTCGGATGCCCGGGCTGGAGAAGCCGGCAGCATCAGGACGCACAGGAGTACCGTGATGACAATCTTGGTTTTCATGGCTTGCACATACCCGACCCGGATCCCCAACGGCAGCCATTCATACCTGCCGATATTTTGGGGTGCATCTTACTATATATAGTGTCTTGTTACCAAAATACACCGATATTTTGTGCAGTGTAGATTCTGCATCTTTACTGCAACGGCATTGCCGCTTGCACGACACAGTACGCACTATAAGTTTATGCTATCTCGGCAATTCCGCTGCGGAGTAAGCAGATTCTTGGGATCGCCTGCGCGAATAACAGCAATTAAAAGGAAATACTTAATATAAGGGTACAAGCTTGATGGGCCATTTAAGAGGAAAGATGCAGGTTTTGGCCTGAATGGCGCCTAGTTAACGCGTATTATCATAAATAACATCTAAATCAATAGGTAACTTACTAAATCTATTGATTTTCATAAAAGGTTCCATGGATTCCTTGGTGAATTTCCACGATTTAAGCATAAGTAAGCGAGGTTCAGTCAAGACCCGTAACATCTGCGCGGCAGTTTCCAGCGATTCTGCATAAACAAGAACGGCGACCAGTCGCCGTTCTGCGTCTGCAGCAGCCCTCTTCAGGTCTTACGTCGCCGCACAATACCCAGGCCAGCCAGACCGATACCCAGCAGGAGAAGGGCGGGAGGCTCCGGGACCTGGGTGAGGGTGGGTGGTGGCGGGTTGTTGCCCTTGGTTATCTGTGCTGTGAGGGTGGAGTCGGCGAAAAAGAAATTTCCGATGCCGCTGGCCCTGGATTTGGTCGTCAGGACAACCTCCAGCATGCCATCGAATTGCAGGTCGTAGAGTGAGGGAATGATTGCCGTGTAGTTGTGCGATGCGCCGATGTTGAAGATGGTAGTGGCCAGCATCTCGTCCATGGTGATGTCGATGGTCTCAGCGCCATGGTTGTCGGTAAGGTTGATGGAAATCGTCGCACTATCGATGTGGTCAGATTCCGGAACGAATAAATTCGGAGCAATACCGTCGGTAATGTCATGGGTGAAGGTGTATATCGGGTGTGCTTCGCTGACTTCTATCGCGGCCACCGGGTCGACGGTATCCGTGATCAGTATTGCATTCGCACTTGTGCAGCCCATGGCCATGAATAATCCACCGATTGCGATTTTGACTGGCAGGTTATTGGTAATCATGGTATTTTTCCCTGTATAACCGGTTCGGAGGCGCAACGCGGACGTTGCGGCTCGCCTGGTGAATTCCTTGCGAGAATTCATGATGTCCTGTTCGAAGTCTGCCCCCTTGTATCGATACAACACGGTCTTTTCGACTGTCCTGTCATAATGAATACCAGAGATGGCCTGTAGCGGATATTGAACCAAGGTCCAATACAGCTCATGTTGTGGCTTCGGCAGGCACAACTTGATTACTCCATCGGCTAATGCCGGTTTCTGGTAAAGGCATAAAGTCGGAACAGCCGGCCCTTCGGCAGATTCACCCCCCCCCCCCACTCCGGAAGTACACTAATCGGCATAAGAGAGCTGGGGCGCCGGTACAGCCGGTGAGGAAAAGCACCCCCGGGTGTCCACGCGGATCATCGCTCCACGGGGTGCAGATCCTTTATATCCATCGGCTCAGCAGCCGTTAGGAGGCTGTCGGACTTTAGCGATCGTAGCGAGCAAGGTGGGAGGGTGAGGCCATTTTTCTGATCGTTTGAAGAGAATAGCCGTAGCTATTTGACGAAAAGGATCTGGAAAATGGGGCGCACTCCCACCGGCGCAGTAGATCAGCCCCATGTCCGACAGCCTCCAAGATACTGACGTCCCGGTTAAGCACAGTATCGATCCCGTAGCCAGTCACTCGCCTGTTCCTGCAGTGCGAGCTCCCGCAGTCCATCGTGTCCTTCTCGGAGCACCTCGCTGTCGGCCCCGCGGGGAAACACCATATACGCCGGATGTAGAAACTCGGGCGCCTCTTCACCCTTGGACAGATGTCCTTCCTGGTTGAAGGCGCAGGCCATCCGGATGGGCAGGAAACAGGAACCACCGTTTGCCAGGATCAGCTGAACACCCAGCCAGCCGATGTTGACGACCTGCGCGGGTCATTCGAGATCGGGATAGCTCTCGCGATGCCTGGCGTAAAAACCGGGCCCCATTCCACATAAATATAATCTTCACCCGGCCATCGGGTGTCGGAGTGGGAACTGACCACCACCAGGGTCTCGTCGAACATGTGTTCCACAGAGGTGGACCCTGGTAGCTGGACAGGGGTGAAGAAGTTTTCAGTGTCTTCTGCGAAGATGATTGGAATAGATACAGGAGCAGAAGATGAAGAGAAAGCGTAGGAATCATCCGCCAAGTTTCAAGGCAAATGTAGCCCTGACAGCGCTTCGAGGCGACAAGACGATAGCGGAGCTGGCCGGACAGTTTGATGTGCACCCGAAGCAGATCCAGGACTGGCGGAGGAAGTTGCTGGAGCAGGCGGGCCAGAAATTCGAGCTGGGCAGCCATCTGCCGGGCGATGGCGAGCACAAACTCAAGGAACTGCATGAAGGCCGGCACCCTGGAAGACGTCGTATTCACAGCCAGCGAAGAAGGAACCCCGCAAAGGGGATTGGTATCGCCCGCGCTCAGCAACATCTACCTGCACTACGTGCTCGATCTGTGGTTCGAGAAACGCTTCGCCAGGGGATGTGAGGGCAGAGCCTGTCTGATTCACTATGCCGATGATTACATCGTCTGTTTCGGGCAGGAAGCCGATGCGTGGCGTTTCTTCACGGAAATGACGCTGCGGCTGGCGCAGTTCGACCTGGAGGTCGAGCCGAGTAAGACAGAGATCCTGCGCTTCAGCCGACAGGCCTTGGGAGACAAATCCAGGGACGGACCAAGGACGTTCAGTTTTCTCGGCTTCACCCACTACGTGGGCAGCAGTCTCCGGGGAAATTTCGTGGTCGGACGCCGGACCGATACCAAGCGGGTGCGAAAGAAGCTCAAGCAATTGAGTAAGTGCCTGCGTGGTCTGCGCGCGCGGGGCAGGCAAGCGATGGAGGCGTAGCTCATTCGACACCTTCGAGGGCACATCCAGTACTATGGTGTCAACGGCAACAGCCGGGGCGTGGCGAGCTACGTTAACTTCGCCATCCGCCTCTTATTCAAGTGGCTGAACACCGGCGCAGCCAACGACGATCGATGAACTAGAAATTTTTCGGTTGCGTGATACGTCCGCTGCCGGTAGCGCGTATCGTGCACAATCTCTATCCTATCCCTTTGTGGATGACTCAATCCGGGAGCCGGATGGTGTGATACTCCAAGTCCGGTTCTGCGAGAAGCCGGGTACGAAACGACTTATGGCCGGGATCTCGTGGCACCGCCGGGAAACCAGACAACCAACAGAGAACACAAACTTCAGCCTAACCGTTGGCGAGAACCCGGCTTGCTCTCCGGTACCGCAAGATGCGACGAGCTTTGCTCGGCGCGAAATGGCACTTACATACGGCTAAAATTCCTGTATTCCGTGTGAACACATAGCGAAGACTCGGAATCCTGGAGCGGCAGGTTGGGTTGAGCTTGCGAAGCCCAACGAGCAGAGGCCACGGTAATCACGCCATGTTGGGCTTCACGTTGTTCAGCCCAACCTACTCGTTTCTCGGGAATAACGGTTTCCCAACCATTATCGTAGACACTCGTAACTGGGGGATAATGCGGCGCCCCAAGGTGACTCCACAAACCATAAAGCCCGCCTTGTGCGGGCTTTATGGTTTCTGCTTGAAAATCCAGACATCGCTGATTCCGAGGTTTTTCTTCACCGGGATTGCGTATTCTTTTGCTTCGCGGGCGTTCCTGAAACCGGTGATTTGCAGGCGCCAGTATTTCTTGCCCTTGACGATGGCCTTGCTTTGGACAACCGGTATCCCATGTTTTTCGGCGATTCCGGCAAGCCTTTCCGTATCCTTGCTGCGCCTTGAGGAAAGCAGGTTGATTATCCAGGGGCCGGACTTGTCGCCAACCGCGGTGCTTGTTCCGGCAGCCATGCTCTCCGTTGTATTGCTCGCGACAGTGGTGTCCGGCTTGCTGATCCCCTCACCGGCAGATCCAGGTGATTTCGCATCGCTATCCGTCGGTTGTGTTTCGGTGCTGTAAGTGGCGCCCGCAATGAGTTCCTCCACGGTTAACAACGCGGGACTCCGGGGTTCAGCTTGATTGACGTCGAGTGCTGCTGAACCGGCCACTTCGGTTGCGGCTAATTGTGGTTCGTCGGGCCGGTCCTGGGCAGGGGCAACGGCTGTGTCCCGGTTATCCAATGCGGAAGGTTTATCGTTGGATGCATAGGCGGGGGGGAGCGGAGTAATGGATATGGGGATTTCTCTCCCGATCGTGATCGGTTTTTCAGTCTCCGCAGTTACCGGTTGACCGCTAATGGCCTTGTCAAGTTTGTCTTCGAGTGATCCAAATGCATCCGTGAGCGTCTGTATGCGTGCATTCAGCGATGCATATCTGCCTTCCTGCAGGTTGGATGAAAAAATCCGGCTGCGGATTTCCGCAAGTTCATTAGTTTGCCTGATCGTTATCGTTTCGAGAACACTCAACCGGTTGTCGATGTCCGAGGTATACAGATAGGCGCCGGCAGCTATGCATACTGACAGGATAATCGTCAGCAATACAAGGTAGAGTGCCGTGTGGCTTCTGCGTTTGCCGCTCTCACTATCGGTATGACCTATAGCCGGGGTGGCTTTATCTTTCTTTGGGCGTTCTGAAACTTCGGTGTCAGCTTCCTGTTTGCTATGGGCGATCGTCCCTTCCACCATGTGAGCATCGCTGACACGATAGGCTTCGATCAGTTTTAGCAGCTCGTTATTCGGTTGCTGGAAAACCACGTCAATACGCTTGATATCAACATGGTTGACGATTGCCGGGATGGTAAATTGTTTCCGTTTGCCTGCATGCTGCACAGACAGATGTATGTCTATAGGATCACCTTCGCGAAAAGACAGCAGCCGGCCGTCCGGTTTACACTGGAGCAGCATGCCCTGGGGGCTGACATTGAGCACATGACACCCTTTGGGCGCTGATTTTTGCCCAACCAGCATCGCATTGAGGTCCGCATGTGTTCGTGCCTGCTGCGCCATGGTATCCCTGTATCCTTCTGTTTTATAAGTATTATTCTAGTGTTACCCTCACGGGCTGATGGGTTGGGCTGGAGGCTGATTTTTCCCCATGGCGGGGAATATACTGCCATTGAACCGGCCAGTCCACGGTGAAGTTGATTCCGGGATTCCTGCAGGACTAAGAAAAACTGTCTTACTGACCTTTCTTTTCTTGTATGTTGTGTAAATGCTACAGGCTGGGTATGGGCACAATCAGTCTGGCGGATCAGATTGTGAGCTGCCGGCTGGTTGGGAAATACACTTAAGGAAAGAAGCGGCGGAGGAGACATCTCCTATTGAGGCTTGCATAAATGAGTGACGACTTCGTAGCCCGGATGGAGCGGAGCGAAATCCGGGGATACTGCAGAGTTTCCCCGGGTTCCTGCCCTGCGCCCGGGCTACGTGGGACGTGTCACCGATATATGTAAGGCTCGATAACCCACAAGGAGGCTGTGTCAGGATGATACTATTATAAAGGAATAGGGGCTTGAAGTCGCCCGCTGGCTGGAGGGCAGGTATTCCCCTGTGTCGTCTCCATTGCGGTTTACTGGATTGTGCTGGCCTGCTTCGGTAATTCCACGTCGAGCGCCCACAACAGCTCGCCGGTACCGGCAAGAATCCTGTAGCTCGCAAATGCAAGATCGCGTTGACCGGTAACGTAATTAATGTTGGCCCGGAATACCTCATTTTCCTGATCGAGCAGGTCGATCAGTGTGCGCTGCCCGATATTGAACTGCTTGCGATAGGCCAGCAGCGCCTGGTGGCTGGCGTCGACATGTGTCTTGAGATATTGCAGTTGTCCTTTTGCCGTCTCATAGGCATGCCAGGATAACTTCATGCTCTCGGTCACCTGACGGTGAGTTCGGTTACGGATTTCGCGCGCCTGCTGCAGCTGGTAAACGGTCTCCTGGCGGCGTGCAATATCCTTGCCACCCGTGAAGTTGTATCTGCCACGGATCATGGCCTGTGCATCGTTGTTTTCACCGGGAATTCCATCTAGGTTTTCGTTGTTGCTGCCACTGATTTCCAGGTGTACACGCGGATAGAACAGCGATTTCGCAGCATCGTACTGCCTGCGTGCCGCTTCTACGTCTGCTTTCGCAGATTTCAATCGTGGATGGTTATCCAGGGCCGTCGCCAATGATTCTTCCAGTGAAGAGGGCAGGTATTCTTCGTGTATGACGGGTTCCTCCAGAGAGTCCGGAGTATCGCCAACGACACTGATGTAGGCAGCGAGTGCATCCTGCTGTCTGCTTTGTTCTGCCAGGAGATTAGTTTTTGCAAGCGCCAGGCGCCCCATTGCCTGCTGAACATCAGCCTTGCTACCAACACCGCTTTCCCCCCGTTTTACAATGCGATCGTATGTCTGCTGGTGATTTTCCAGGTTGCTGGTGGCCAGCTGTACCAGTTTCCTCGTCTTGATTACATCCAGGTAAACCTCTACAGCCTTGAGTCCGGTCGTCTCTGCCGTGCTGAAAGTATCATAGGCATGTGAATTGACGCGTGCACGATGCCTTTCAAACTCACTTTCCGTCCCATGACCGTCATACAATAATTGCCGGACCAGAATTTCCGCCTCATCCCTGTTGAGATTGCGGGGACCCAGGCCAGCGGCGCGTGTGGTAGGGTTGTCACTGTATTCCCAGCCTGTACCCACGGTAACGTCCACTTGAGGGAAGAATCCGGCACGGGCCTGCTCCATTTGCTGTTCGACAGAGTCACGTTCGCTTTCTGCAATCAGGACGTCTGGATTGGATGCGATGGCCTCCGTGACCACATCTTTCAGATTCGAGGCACTGATATTTGTTGTCGCTATCAGACCGGCGAATGCTGCCGGCAATAGACAGTACATTTTATTGTGCATCGTATAATGCTCCAGACTGATTTTCTTGTAACAACGGGTGTTGAACGGTGCGCCGGACTTCTTCAGGTGTCAGTTTATATCCGCGAAGTACAAGGCGAGATGCAGTCGGTTTTGGATGTCGAGCTTGCGGAATATGGCGCTCAGGTGCGCCTTCACGGTGCGTTCCGATATATCGAGTTCACGCGCAATCATTTTGTTGTTTTCACCAAGCCGCACCATTTTAGCGACTTCAAGTTCCCGAGGGGTGAGCGTCTCCATGATCGCATTGTCCCTGCCCTCTGTATGCGGCCGGTTTTCGCTGGTCTCGCGGGCAAGATCCGATATCATTTTTGCAATGAGCTTGCGCTGTATCCAGTACTCACCCTCAAGTACCATTTGCACGGCCCTGCTAAGCAGTGCGGTTGAGATGTTTTCCTTGCAGAAACCGTGCGCGCCCGCCTTGAACAATGCGTATTGGTCAATCACCCTGTCGGTGTGATTTTCAATCACAACTATGTGTACCTCCGGTCTTGATTCGACCAGTCTCGAGACGCTGTCGGAAAGTGAATCTGGAAAGAGCTTGGGATCGATTATAGCGAGTGCAGGTGTGCCGTTCTCAACGATATCGCATGCGGAGCAGGCGTTGGTTACGGTCGTTACACTGTAGTTCTCTCCCAGGGCGGTTGAGAAATACTCTGCAAGGGTGCTGTCGGCACAGGCAATCAATATATGCTCGGCTGCATTGCTTGTTACGCTGGTCATGTTTTCTCGTTCCGTATCCTTCGTGCTATCTCTCTCTCAAGGCATTGTTCCTGGCGCGAAGAACCGGTTTGAGCAGGTAGTCCAGGACCGATTTTTCACCCGTGAGAATGTCGACTACGGCAGTCATGCCGGGAATTATCTTCAGGGGGTTGCTTTCCGTGCCCAGATAATTTCTGTCCGTCCTTACCTTGATCAGGTAAAAACTCTCGCCATTTTCATCGGTTATGGTATCGGCACTAATATGTTCGAGTTTAGCGGGCAGTCCTCCGTAGATGGCGTAGTCGTATGCGGTCAGTTTTACATTTGCATCCTGGTCAGGGTGCAGGAAGGCGATGTCTGAAGGACGGACATGGGCTTCCACAAGCATATTGCCGTCGAGTGGAACAATTTCAACCAGGTCCATACCGGGTTTGATCACGCCGCCAATGGTTGTCACCAGTATCTGTTTTACGGTCCCGTTGACCGGTGAAGTTACCAGTGTCCTGTTTACCCGGTCTTCAAGGCCCTTTAATGTCTCTGTGATGGTCGAAAGCTCGACGTCTGTTTTATTCAATTCACTTCTGGCGTCATTGCGGAAGCTCACTTCCAGATCGTTTATCTTGCTCTTGATTTCCTCATGGGCGGATTTCAGGCGCGGCAGTGCCAGCCGTGTGGTCTCAAGTTCTCCTTGCAGGTCGTTTACGCTGCGTTTGAGACGGAGTATTTCGACTTCGGAGATCGCGCCATCCTTTGCCAACGGCGCCGATATGTCCAGTTCCTGTTTGACCAGTGCATAGCTGCGTGCAAGCTTCTTTTCCTTGGCGCTATGCTCTGTTATTTCCTGATTTGTCTGTACTTCCTGCTGTTTCAGTATTTCAATGTTAGATTGCAGTGATTCTGCCCGCGATTTGAAGAGTGCCAATTCATTTTCTGCAAGTTGCACATCCTCGTTTCTTACAATATCCGGGATGGAAATCGGTTTGTCGTTGGCCTCTGCTTGAAGTCTTGCCGCGCGTGCGAGTAACGACAGGTACTTCGCATGTGTTTCCTTGTATGAGGATGAGAAGCGGAGATCGTCGAGTCGCAACAGGGGCTGTCCATGCGCTACGGTATCACCTTCATTTACCAGGATTTCCGTAAGGATGCCGCCTTCCAGATTCTGGACCGTCTGGATTTTTCCGGAGGGTATGACTTTTCCATGCCCCCTTGTCACTTCATCAAGCTGTGCATTTGCGGCCCAGATCAGTGCAATCAGGATGAAAAGTGCGGTCAGTATAAGTATAAGGTGACTGCTTCGCCTGGCTCCCATGAGTACGGATGCATTTGTGTCCGACATGAAGTCGGTATCATCCCTATCCAGTCTTGTAATATCCGCTGCATCAATAGTATGACTGCGTTGTGGAGAATTGATTTGCAGGCTGGTCATGATTTCTGCACTCTGATCTGCCCGTGCTTCAATGCTGTCAGGACGTTCTCCTTGGACCCGTCCGCCATGATTCTCCCGCTATCCATGACAATCACCCGGTCAACAAGGCTGAGAAGTGAGGCGCGGTGTGTAACCAGGATGAGTGTTTTATGTTCTATTGTTTCCAATAACTTGTTCTTGAACAGCTCTTCTGTCGTATTGTCCATGGAGTTGGTCGGTTCATCCAGGACGAGTATCGGTGGATCACGCAGCAGGGCCCGCGCAACAGAGACACTCTGTCGCTGGCCGCCTGAAAGCCTTTCGCCTCTTTCCCCGACCTGCAGATTGAAACCCGAGGGATTCTTGTTTGTGAACTCGGTTACACCTGCGATTTCGGCAGCACGCAGGATTGCCTGATCCTCTGCATGCGGCATACCCATCACGATGTTGTCCCTGACGGACCCGTAGAACAGAAAACAGTCCTGTGGGATGTAACCGATATTCCTGCGTAGATCGACGGGGTCCAGTTGCCTGCTGTCGATACCGTCTATCAGAATTGCACCATTTGTCGGTTCATACAGACCAAGTAACAATTTTTCGATGGTGCTTTTCCCCGAGCCGATACGGCCTATGATTGCGACATGCTCACCGGCATTGACTTTAAACGTGACCCTGTCCAGGGCCTCGATCATCTGTTCCGGGTACCTGAAAGACACATTCTTGAATTCAAGCGACCCCTTGATTGTTTTGCGTTCAATAAATGCCTTACCGGCTGGTCTCTCAACCGGTGTATGCATGATGGAGTCCGTTGTTGCGTAGGCGGATTTAGCCTGGTGAAGCCGCGTCAGGATGCCTGCGGCCTGGGACAGTGGGGCAAGCGCGCGACCTGTAAGTATGGTGGAGGCAATCAGGCCACCAACACTCAATTTGCCGTCACCGATCAGGTAAACGCCGTAAATGACGACCGTTACCGTAGCAAGCTGCTGAAATAATACGGCCAGATTTACCGCGCTCGAGGAAAGCAGTCGTGTCTTCAATCCCAGATTGGCTATAGTCCCGGTTGTTTGTTCCCAGCGGCGCTGCAGGGCGCTATCTGCGCCGATGCATCTGACCGTTTCCACCCCCGTGAGGACTTCGATAAGAGAGGCCTGTTTTTGTGCCGAATATTTCAGCAAGTTCTCGACGCTGCTCGCCAGCGAGCGTTGAATGACATACGCCGAAAAGAAGACTATGGGTACAACCATCGTCGGGATAACGGCCAGTGATCCACCCAGCATCCAGATGATACTGATGAACAGAAATACGAATGGCAGGTCGATCAGAACGGTCAACGTGGCGGATGTGAAAAAGTCCCTGAAGGTATCGAACTCATGAAGATTGTTGGCAAAAGCCCCGACTGAAGCAGGGCGGGAATCCAGCCTGATGCCCATAACGCGCTCAAACAGGCTTGCCGACAGAATGATATCTGCGCGTTTACCAGCAAAATCCAGAAAATACCCGCGCAATGTACGCATCAGAAAATCGAAGCCGTAAACGATTACGACCCCGATACCTAATACCCATAGGGTTTCCAAAGCATGGTTCGGCACTACCCGGTCATATACATTCATGATGAACAGCGGAGAAGCGAGCGCAAAGAGGTTGATCAGCAGGGCGGCAATGAGGATTTCGCCATACAATGCCCAGGATTGCGCGATTGTGCTCCAGAACCAGTGCCGTGGTCTTGAGATAAGGGATTCCGTTACCCGGTCATCAAACTGGTATGCATTTTGAACAAATATCGAATAACCTCCGTACTCCCTCTCAAGCTCATCCAGGCTGATACTCTTTGTGCCGATGCCGGACTCCGGCTGGATTATTCGTGCGCTGTTGTCATCCAGTATCCGTTCAAGCACACACGCACGACCGTTCTTGAGGAGAAGAACGGCAGGCAGCACAAGATTGGATACTTTTCGAATGGACCGTTTTATCAATTTCGCCGACATCCCGGCACGCTTGGCCGCGCGCAGGAATAACTGCGGAGTGAGTTTATGGTTTTCGAGCGGGAGTCCGGAAATGAGTGAGTCGGGTGTAATGACCCTGTTTTCAATCCTGGTCAGGATCAGCAGGCAGCCGAGCAAGGGGTCGTCGTTCGTGGATCCATCGGACGGAATTTTCCAGAATTCATCTGTTGCGGCAGCTTGTGATGTCATGTCAAACGATATATATCAGGCCATGGATAGAATTCTGCGGAAGAAAATGACACAACTATATTGCGACCCAACAGAGCTGTGACCTCGGTAGCTACTGAATCGGCTACCGTCCCTGCTTGTTTAATTAATAGGAGAAAAATACTGTGACAATGCCTAAAGGCTTCCGGCTGGCACGCCGAATATAGAAATGCTATGCCTTATATTACGCGTGATTCAGATGGCAGGATTAACGGCCTTTCCGAGGAAGGAGATGCTTCTCTTGGCGAGAAGCTGGAATTGACCGATCCGGCGGTGCAGGAATATTTAGAAGGTGCCAGAAACCAGCTGTCTTCCACGGATGCAGATACGATTCGTGTCATCGAGGATCTTGTTGATGTACTGATACAGAAGAAACTCATCTTGCTTACTGACCTGCCTGCACCTGCGCAGCGAAAGCTCATCAATAGACAGAGAATGCGCAATGATCTGAACGCGCTGGACGACTTGATGGTGGGGGAAGAGGATATCCTTTAGGACACCATAAGGCGTTGCGTTCACGTTCCCAGCAACTTCGGTTTCCCAAGATAATACCCTTGATAACCGTCAAGACCCACCGCCAGAAGGGCGTCGTATTCTCCATTTGATTCAATGGATTGCGCAATTATCCTAATCCCGATACTATGAACGGTATCTTTCAGACCCTTGATGAAGAACTGTTTGTCCCTGTCACTGGCGATATCCCTGGTGTAGTAGCCATCAATCTTGATATGGCATGGATTAAGAGTGCGCAAGTACCCGAAAGGATGGAAATTTCTGCCGAAATGATCGATGCCGATTTGGTATCCTGCCGTGGATAATTCGGTTGCGAGATGTTTGGTGCTGTCCATAGTCGCCATGGCAATGGCTTCGGAAATTTCGAACTGTATGCGGCTGGCCGCGTAAGTCGCGGTTTCCAGCGACTTCCTCAGCCAGTCTCCGAACACCGGACTGGTGATGGATGCCAGTGACAGATTGACCACATAGGGAATCCGTACTTTTTCATGTTTTAAATGGAGCAGCAGATTCTCGATTACCAGCTTATCCAGTGCCTCTGCGTCAGCATGGTTATCGATTAAGGGTAAATACCTGCCTGCCTCCGTGACACCGTCTTTCCCGTTGGCGATACGCACCAAGACTTCCCTGTGAAGGGGATTACCATTGCTCTCAGAATAGACGTCCTGCGTGAAAAGCATGATATCTCGTGATCCGATGGCTTCTTGTATCCTGCTCTGCCAGAAATCGTTGCCGAATGGATGTATTTTGCCTTCTCTGCCGGGGTCGAATATCCGGATATTGATTGCAGCACCTGCACCGTCCGAGATTAACGTCTTGCCTGCTTCCGCCAGCAAGTCCGATATGCGGCTTTCACTTGACCAATAGGTCATGCCGATGTCCGCAAAGTGGCTGGAATCCGGCATGATTTCACACCGGAGTTGTTCCAGGTCTTCACCTAAATCTGTTGCAAAATGTTCGGCATCCTGTGCATGGATGCCATTAATCATCAGCACGAAGCGACTGCCATCCAGTCTTGCTGCATGGCTGTCTGCCCTGTTTTCGATATGCCGTCTGATAATCGCTGCAGTGTTACGCAATAGTCTGTCACCTTCCCGATGTCCTTCTGCCTCATTAAGCTCTTCCAGGGTTGCCAACTTTACCAATAGCAGGGCTCCATGCGCTGTGTGTTCCACTGACTCGATGAGTGTCTGAAACTGTCGCTCGAAGGAATTCCGGTTGCCAAGTCCCGTGACCGGGTCGAGATAGATTTGACTTCGCAAATTTTCTGTAACGGCGGCCTGTTCGGCGAATATCTCGCTCATTCTGGAAGAAAGACTATTCATCGCCATGACCACGCTGCGCAGTTCCGGTGTTTTGGGAATTTCGCTCTGCAACATCATGGAATTCGAGGAGATGGCTTCGGCCTGCTTTACGACTTCACGCAAGGGTCGCAGCAGGAGCTTAACGGTCAGCAAGGCAGCCACCAGGATAATAATCGTTGTGGCAAGATACAGCCAGAAGGTATCACGGGTGTTCAACCAGAGTTCGTGGTATGCAAGCCCCGGTTGACTGGTGACCTGGACGATTCCGGCTTGCTTCCACTTTGACATGACCATGGCCTCTGCTGTCGGGATTTGCAGGGAAAGCAAATTGATGAACCAGGCAGGTGCCTGGCCATTATTGATCTGTTGCGTCCGTTCAATCAGCATATTACCGTTGATATCCGTCAGTTTGATCGACTCGAAATAGCCGCGATCGAAAATGGCATCGATCATCGATGTGCTGGTAACCAGGTCCCCGTGCTCCATGTGAGGTGAGAGTGAAAGACCCAGCGAGGTAGCCGTGTCCTGGGCATGAGTTGCAAGTTGTGATTCAAGGAACGTGCGCAAATTTCCGGTGCTGATAATTACCGTCCCGACAAAGCCGGCAGTGAGCAAGACAACGATGCTTATCATAAGTTGTCTGTTCAGGGTCATAGGATGATACCGTGTGCGGTTACTCGCAGGTAGAATTCACGTCCTGGTCAAATGAAAGCATTATCTGGGAAGCGGGATTTGTTCGCTGCTGATTTTTGCGATGACCTCATTCCAGCGACTCAGCCTATCGGAATGGCCGATCCGCTGTTCCCTCCCGCGTGATTTCGCAATCCATAAGCCATCGCCATTAAAGCTGTATACAGGTAACAGGTCGTCCCTTTCGGAAGAGGGCAGAATCTCTTTGACCAGATTGTCCAGGATAAGGGGTTCTGCGTCAGGTGATGGATAGTAGGTCAGCACCATGTGTGCCTGATTCAATTCCAGCGCCTTTACGTAAGTTAGTCTCATGCGCTCTGCCGGAACACCCATCTCCCGTAACGTAAAATATTTCGCAATCGAGAAATCTTCACAATCGCCACCATTGGATGTCAGCATTTGCAAGGGGGTCGCCCAGTAGTCTTCCTGCCCCCAGTGATCAATGTCATTGACGAAAGCCAGTTTATTGAAAAAATCATTGACTGCATGAAGTTTCTCTAACTCCTTGACGTGTAGTTTGCCTGTGATCAGCTCGTTCCAGGATGTGACTTGCTGACGCGCGTAGTTACCGTATTGTTTTTCTATATCCGATAATAATTGTTCGGATAATGTGAATTCGCCTGCCCACGTCATTGAATACCAGACGGTGATGAAGAGGGTGAACACCGCCATAACCGCACTGATGAATGTGTAGTTGTGATGTGCCCCGGCAGGTGGGTAACGGATCAAGGACATTCAGGTACTGTTGCGCGGTGAGCAATAATTCTATATCGGCTCGGTTATGCAGCTCTTTGGCGCGGATGGTCGGCTTTTCAACACCTCGCTTTGTTTTGTACCTAAGTCCAATTGCTACCCGCAACCGGCTCATCTAGACTCAACAAGACATATAAAAACAAATAGTTATGAAAAAAATAAACGTAACCATCGTATGCGCGGATTCGGAGGAGTACCCCGGGTGTGCTGATTTGCTGTTTTCCTATCCCATTGTCAAGGTGATCGCGCAGCCAACCAGTCTATTGGGCGCAACCACCTGGAAAATGCTTGCGAATAGTGATGTGCTCGTGATCGATGACTCGATCCTCCAGCGTGAAGGTGTTGGTGCCGTCCAGTCGATTCACTCCAGTTTTCCCCGGATAAGCATTCTGCTGGTCCATGATAAATTCATAAATAACAGTATGATGGAATATTTATCAATGGGGATTCGAGGTTTGCTGGAACGCAAATCGATCGTCTCCCTGTTGTGCAGGGCGATTCCTGCACTGTATTCCGGAGAAGTCTGGATGCCGCGGCATCTGGTTCAGTCGCTTAGAAATCAGTCGAATATTAAGGCTGGCAGCTCATCCTGGGAGGTCCATCCGTCCATGATGCCTGGGAATGGGAAATACAACTGAGTGCAGGATTACCGGCACAGATAGCGAGTGTTTTTCCCCATTTTTTGATGGTCCAGCTGCAGGGTAAATCCCCTGAACTGCCGTTAGTAACTATACCATTCAGTTGAATTTTCTCGATATGTGCACCGGCACCAAAGGAAAGCAGCATGGCAAGCGAGCAGATAGGCAGGGTTGAATCGTTAGAAGGGGACGTCAGAGTTGAGCATGTTGATGGTTCAATCAGCGACTTGAGTCCTCATGCGCTGATTTATCTGGATGATGTTGTCACAACGGAAAGCGCTGCCAGTGTCAGTATCCGCCTCCTGAATGGTTCCCTGATCGAACTGGGTGCAGAGCAGTCGCAACAACTCAATTCTGAATTCACCGAAACAGCAGGCCTCCAGGCAGGAGGCTTCGATGACGGTGTCACCATGATGGTGGCATCCGGGATCGGGGTCCTTACAACCGCGGTCGGTGACGTTGTGGTCATTCGCGATGGCAATCGCATGGACCTGGTGACGGGCGACTCAATCTACGCGGGTGACGTGATCAGGACAGGCCCGTCCAGCTCCGCAATCTTCACCATGGCGGATGGATCCAGCATGTCTCTCGGACCTGATTTTACCGCCAATCTCGATAACGAAATCTTTTCACGAAGTTATAGCGGCTATGCCGAGTCCGATTTGGGTGATATGAAATCGATACAAGCCGCGATCCAGGCTGGTCACGACCCATCTGCAGAGGCCCCTGCACCGGGCGCAGGTAAATTTCCCAGCCGTGAGGGAGGCGAGGCTGTCTTTATCAGCGCCTCCAACCGGGCGGTAACGCCTGAAAGCGGTCATGAAACCCATGGCCAGGAGTTGCCATTCAGTGTTCCGCAAGAAGAGCTGTTACTAAACCAGACCGTTTCACCGGATCTGTCGGTTTCCGACGGGGTACCGAGTCCGGCGCTGGAGGGGACGGACGGGACGATCACGTTCACGGTGAGTCTGAGCAATGCCTCGGACGTGCCGGTGACGGTGGACTATGCGGCGCAGGACGGCACGGCGGTGGCGGGCTCGGACTATGCGCTGGCGCCGGGGTCGCTGACCTTTGCCCCGGGCGAGACGAGCCAGCAGATCACGGTGACGGTGCTCAACGATGCGCTCTACGAGGACCCGGAGGCGT
>Ga0210124_1000025_pt1 | contig 102700 bp, 98 predicted proteins | sample Muzzi_PWC_D2_FD_185554 | JGI IMG/M metagenome (GOLD analysis project Ga0210124, IMG submission 185554) | Wetland microbial communities from San Francisco Bay, California, USA, that impact long-term carbon sequestration - Muzzi_PWC_D2 (SPAdes) | ecosystem: Environmental > Aquatic > Marine >...
AGCAGGACCAGAAGGATGCAAACAACAGGGCAGAAAATAGCGGCACTTCACCATCTGGTTACCCGGGCCTCAGCTGGCGCAAGACTCACCACTCAAATCCCCATAGCCCGAAGGTTGTCTCCCGCGGTTTCCTCCCTCAAGGCTTGTCAGACGCCTGCCCGCTGAGTGTAGGGGCTGGCTGACAGGACTGCGGCTGGGGGCAGGCATCTTACAACCCTAAATGTTCCCAGACATTTAGCATCGGTGCCTGCTAGTCTGCCATCGACCCAGAAGGAGCCATTCGCTCTTACTTGCTACCACCGTTACTATTCCATTATTGATGCTCAAATCCACTTCCCTGAATCCAACATTTGCAAGTTCACCGAGCATCCCCTTTCAGCGGGCAACCTGTATTTTCGGTAGAAGCTATTTCCATTAAGGAACCCCGCCGGAGCGGGGCTCCATCATGGTAGTCAGGTGGCCTACCAGCGATTACCACCTCCACGATTACCGCCTCCGCGTTTACCGCCTCCTCCATAGCCGCCTCCGCCTCGCGGCGCTGCCTTCGGCTTGGCTTCATTGACCTTGATCTGCCGGTCATCCAGCGTGGAACCATCCAGTTCTTGGATTGCTTTCTGAGCCTCACTGTCACTGGACATTTCGACGAACCCAAAGCCCTTGCTCTGGCCAGAGTCGCGATCGGTGATAATATTTGCCGAATCGACAGTTCCATACTGACTGAATGTCTCGATAAGAACTTGTTCGGTTGCTGAATACGGCAGATTTCCGACATAAAGTTTCCTACCCATGACACCTCCTAAAGGGTGGCAGCCGCTTGAGAGGATGTAGACAGTATGTCCGCAGACTCGATAAAAGCGCTATGAAATGAAGCCAGAGTATATATTGTTAAATCCGAACAAAGAACCGGGTTCTTCTGCTCCGGCAAAGGCTTTGTGGTAGTCTTCGCACTCATTTTTCCCATTTATAAGGACCGCCTTCATGGCCAGACCAGGACCGGAAACCCAAGCGAGACGCCAACGCGAGCAGGTAAAAAAGGAGAAGCGCCGCGCCAAGGAGGAGAAAAGGGCCCTGAGAAAAGAGCAGAAAATAACCAACGCGGAATGACCGATCCCCCGGGCGTTCTACCTCTTCGGTTCCGGCCTACTAGGATTGATCAGAATATCCAGTCGTAAGAAAATGGCTTAGCAGTTCCAGGCGTAGTTACGACGGTCTTCTGGTCGCTTTTTTGTTTTCGCGAAGGTCTTGTTTGGCAGGTTACAGATGTACAAGTAACATGTCGGGAACGGCAACTTATGCGGCTTTCCTGACCTCCACACAGAGGTGGTTGTGATGAATGAGAACGACAACGATTCTGATAAAATACCTGACTGGATGAATCCTGCTAATGATAGAAAAACTCCTTATACCGAAGAGGAGATCGATACTTTCGTTGAGGATTTTATTCTTGATCTAGATGAACAAGAATGGTTGTCAATAACAGCGGGGCACGGTGAGGAGAAAGCAAGGGAAAGAATAAGAACCGCTTTCGTCAACATGGACGAAAATCGCTTGTTTAATATGTCACCGAAAGGATCGGTAAATTAGTGTATTGCAAGGCATGAACGTCCTGTTCTGCGGCACTCCTGTCCATCACGGAAACCTGGGGAATGGCAATTTCAGGCAGGGATCGGACATTCCCGGAATAATTCCTGAGTAATTTACTCGTATGACCGTTGTTCCCTTCAACTCCGCACACCAAGAATCTCCTAGTGTACAAGTCGATCATGGCTTTTGTTGCTGTTTCAGTACTCGGGATATCCGGCGTGACCATTGGTGCAGTCAGCTTCTGAACGCGGGACGGCGTAAATCCTGATCCGATGAACACCGAGGAGATGGATGCCGTACGAGGACGTGGCACTTCCCTGCAAGGGAGCTCCTGAGCTTCCAGCAGCATAAACGGTTATTCCATCAACAACTCATACTACAACAGTGTGTACTACAGATGGTACGAGTACCAGGGTATCACCCGTTTTTTCTTATTTTTCGATGTTGCCCCGCATCAGGGACGCAGAATCTGCCGCCTGCATGCAACCCGAAAGAATGGGATACCCGGGTTCTGAACGTGGCTGGTTATCAGCCACATACCCGCCCGACCATCGTTGAGCAGCACCAGTCTCTGATACCTGCGGGGGATGCGCATTACCAGCGGACATCGCCATGTAAGGTACGATAAACTTGCGATTTCGAGTGGTTCCGGTCCCCTCGTGTGGGTTGGGTAAGTAAAGCAACGTCAGAGAATTCCCCGTGTTCCGGTTACATTTGTTTGTGTTGGCTCTAACTGTGGTGACTCCGGCCAACGCGGTAGAAATTGATATTGGCAACGGGCTGCGGATCAGGAAACCGGTGCAATCGATGAAGGACCTGCGTGACCGTGATCTGGTGCGCCAGGCCTTCGACTACTCATGCGGCGCTGCTGCGCTGGCAACCCTGTTGACCTATGGTCTCCACGATCCGGTCAGCGAGCGTGAGATTCTGGTATCGACTTTTAAGCGTCTATCTGAGGATGAGGAGGCGCTGCGCCGCAAAACTGGCCTGTCCCTGCTCGATATGCAGTACTTTGTCCAGGAACGGGGCCACAGTGCCCAGGGATTTCGCATTGCCCCGGCAGCCCTGAGCCGGCTTGGTGGGCCGGTGATCGTGTTTTTCAGGCCCGGGGGCTACGAGCATTTCGCGGTGCTGCGAGGGATCCGTGCTGGCCGTGTCTTCCTGGCAGACCCTTCGCGCGGGAACGTAAGTTTGCCGGTTTGGGCCTTTCTGGAAAGTTGGGTGGATGATTCGGGGCAAGGTATTATCTTCGTCGCGGAGCGCGCTGACGGGGTTCCCGTGCGCTGGCCGCTACCTGACGGTACCTACCCTGAGTCCGGGATTCTCACCATAAGGCAGTTGCTCGACCTCGGTCACACACCTTTTTTTCAGCCCACATCACGGCAATAAGCATCATGTCCAGGTTTACAGTCTATTTCCGTTGCCACGTACTTTTCGTTGTGGCCATGTGCCTATTGTTACTCGCTACAGCCCCACGCACGTTTGCAGCCACCCCGCAATCGCCTGAAGTTCTTACTCTGGGGGCTGCTGCCGAACTGCTGCAAATCGAATCGGAAGAATTGTTACGGTCCGTCGAACTGGGCCAGGTTCCGGGTCGCCGGATCGGTGCTAACTGGCGTTTCAGCCGCACGGCACTGCTCGCTTGGCTAGCCGGTAGTGATCATCCGGAGACAGAAATCCTGGAACAATATTGCCCCGAGGCGTCTATCTCCAATCTGTTGGCGAGTGAGCATGTCATGGAGGAACCGGACCTGGGACGAATTAAGGCTATGGGAACCACCAGAGAAACGCCGCAAAAAGACGCATCTGAACCAGGGGTCATTGGCGAAAGGCCGGAGACCGATACTGCGGCCCAGGCGTTCCTGCGCGAGCAGCAGGTGCTGATGGGCAAAGGTGAGTTGGGGCTAGAACTCGGGGTGTTTTACAGCAAGAGCGAAGATCAAGAACTGATCTTTACGGATCCAGTGTTAGGCTTGGGAAGCCTGGTGGACAAAGGGTTCTCCATGGACCTGGCAGCGCGGTACGGGATTTCCCGCCGTCTTCAACTATTCGGCAGCATTCCGTGGCAGCAACGACAGGTCGAACTCACATGGAACGACCCGCTCACAGGCCACCCGAACACGAATAGCCTTGATGATCGCTCGGAATGGGGGGACCTGACCTTGGGCGGGCGCTGGACTGCGGTTCAGGAAGACTCGATCTTCCCCGAGGTGATTCTGAGCCTGGAGAGCCGCGTTCCGACCGGTGACAGCTCCTATGCCCTGGGTGCTGGCATAGCCCTGGTTCGGAGCATAGATCCAATGGTGTTGTTCGGGAACTTCAACGCCCTTCACACCTACAGCCGGTATTTTGAGGACGCCAGCCGATTGCAGCCCGAGAACACACTGTCCGCTTCCCTGGGTTATGCGCTGGCCTTGAATGACAGCCTCACGCTCAGCAACTCGCTCACGGGGATATTCACCCGGCGCACGACTTTCGAGCACGCAACCCTGCCAGCGCAGGAGCGATTCATCCTGCAGTTCGGCCTGACCTCCAAACTTACCCGTGACCTGTTCATCGAGCCCTCTCTGGCCTTCGACATCAGCGGCACCGGTTCCAACTATTCCATCGGCGTCCGTCTGCCGTATACCTTCGGACCCTGAACCGTATCAGCAAAATCCCTGGTGATTGCTGGCTGGATGCCTGCGGCGGGTTAACCAACCGGCCGCAGGCGGCCTGACGTTTACGGAATCGGCAAGGGAGCGTCTGCAACGACACGAATGGGTGTCGTGTAGTAGGCGGTCCCGTAGTACGAATACATTCCACCGTAAGGGTAGCCACCGTAGGGGTAGCTGTAGTTGTAATAGGTGTACAAGGAGTTGTACACATTCGGGATGGTAATCGGGGTCGCACGTCCCTGCACGGCCTCCATTTCAGTCGCGTCCAGAGCCGTTGACTCGACCCCGTCCAGGACGGAGAAAGTCCCCTCGCCACAGGCGCTGTCGGCGATTCCCAGGAAACCAGCCATTGCGATTGTCACTTGCCATTTGTTCATTGTTCAGCCCTCATGGTCAGTTGCTTCGTTTACCGTGCTTGTTTTCTCAAGCCACGGGTAAAGCGTACGCTGGGGGCATCTACCCGGCTGTGAACGTTTGCTTGTCCAGAATATAGAATATTCACAGGGGTGAACCTGGACCGGGGAGCAGGCAGACCAGTTTGGGCGCTTTCGACACCTTCCGTCGCCTGGAGATGCAGCCGCTAAGATTTGATTCTGGCTGTTCTAGGGTGTGCCGTCGCGCGGGGGTAATGACCATCTTTGCGGCATCCCAGACATCAATGTGCAAATGGGAAACGTCTGCTTTGTGGACGATCCCGGACTTACAGACAGGAATGTCTGTATTATTAGGGAAGCACCGTCGATTGATCCAACTCGAACTTGATCGTGAGTCATTTCAGGGCTGAGAAGTTCTGTTTTCAAGATAGGTATTGGTCTGTTGCTTGTCTGTAAAAAACTTGTCGGTGCGTGAACCGTGCTGCCTGACAATAAGGGGCGGGCAGTGCAATATCAAGTCCGGAGGGGCAGCCGGGGATCAACTCGCGAACTGATACTACCGGCGAACGTTACTCGTATTCCGCTTTGAAGGTCTCCAGGATCTTGATGTAGTTGGCGCGCTCGAAGGCGCCGGGGTTGAGGCAATTGATCTGGCTCATGGAGCCCTTGAACTGGGACAGCGAGTCAATCTGCCGTGACTCCATCCAGTCCTGCAGGCCTTCCACCAGGGTGGTGAGGAAACCGATGCCCTGTTGCAAGATCCCCGAGGTGGTCATGACGACATCCGCACCCGCCAGCAGATACTTGATCAGCTGGACCGGGCTGTGGACGCCGCTGGTGGCGGCCAGCGAGGCATTAATGCGCCCATAGAGTACCCCGATCCACAACAGCGGCAGGCGGATTTCCGCGGGAGTGCTGAGCTCCAAGCTGGTGACGACCGCCATTTCATCCAGGTCCAGGTCGGGCTGGTAGAAGCGGTTGAACAACACCAGGGCGTCGGCGCCGGCCTCGTCGAACTTCCTGGCCATGTTACCAGTCGCGCTGAAGAAAGGGCTGAGCTTCATTGCAACCGGAATGGAGATTTCCGCCTTTACCGCCCTGAGCACGTCCAGGTATCGCTGTTCGACCTCGCGCCCGTCGACGTACAGGTTGGCCGGGATGTAATAGGCGTTCAGCTCGATGCCGCTGGCGCCGGCATCCTGCATCAGGCGTGCCGTGTTCACCCAGCCCTCGTTGGTGATGCCGTTGAGGCTGGCGATGACCGGGATGTCCACGGCCTCGGTGGCGCGGCGCAGCAGGTTGAGATATTCGTCCGGTCCGGTCTCGTAGTCCTCGAACTCCGGGAAGTAACTCAGCGACTCGGCATAGCTCTCGGTGCCCGAGGTGATCAGGTGTTCGATGGCGGCGTTCTCGTGCTTGATCTGTTCCTCGAACAGCGAAAACATGACCACCGCCGCGGCGCCGGCATCCTCCATGCGGCGGAAGTTGTCGAGTTTTTCCGACAGCGGGGAGGCCGAGGCGACGACAGGGTGTTTCAGCTCCAGCCCCATGTAGGTGGTGCGCAGGTCCATGGTGATTTCCTCAGGTTTCGTTTCGCTCAGTTGCCGCCGGCATCGGGGTGCACATCGGTGACGCCGCGCCGTTCCCTGCCCTGGTAACCGGCGCGTTCGTACATGCGCCATTTCTGGCTGACCTGTTCCTGTGCCTCGTTGATCAGCATCTCCGCCTCTTCGGGGTTGGTCCGGATGAGCATCTTGTAGCGCAACTCCTGGTAGGCATAGTCCTTGAAGGCAATGTGCGGGCGCTGCGAGTCGAGCACGAAGGGGTTTTCCCCGGACTTGCGCACTTCCGGGTTATAGCGCATCAATGGCCAGTAACCGCTGGCTACGGCGCCCTGCTGTTGCTGCAGGCCATGCTGCATATTGATGCCGTGTGCGATGCAATGGCTGTAGGCAAGGATCATCGAAGGCCCGGGATAGGCCTCGGCCTCGCGGAAGGCCAGCAGGGTCTGCTGCGGGTTTGCGCCCATGGCGACCCGTGCGACATACACATTGCCGTAGGAGATCGCCTGCAGGGCCAGGTCCTTCTTGGGCACGTGCTTGCCGCCGGTGGCGAACTTTGCCACGGCCGCCAGCGGCGTCGATTTCGACATCTGCCCGCCGGTGTTGGAGTACACCTCGGTATCCAGTACCAGGATGTTGATATCGCGGCCCATGGAGAGCACGTGGTCGAGGCCCGCGGAGCCGATGTCGTAGGCCCAGCCATCGCCGCCGACCAGCCACACGCTGCGGCGTACCAGTTGATCTGACACCGACAGCAGGTGCCGCGCAGCCTCCGAGTCCATGGCGAGCAGCTTGTTCTCCAGGTCGGCGACCCGGGCGCGCTGGGCGCGCAGTTCGGATTCCGTCTGCTGCGGTGACAGCAGGATTTCCTGGATATAACCCTCGCCGAGCTGCGGGACCAGTTCCTTCAGCAGGCGCTCGGCGGTGGCCAGTTGCGCGTCTGCGGTCAGCCTGAATCCAAGACCGAACTCGGCGTTGTCCTCGAACAGTGAATTGGACCACGCCGGGCCCTTGCCATCGGCGTTCTGGCTCCACGGTGTGGTGGGCAGGTTGCCGCCATAAATGGAGGAACAGCCGGTGGCGTTGGCCACCACCAGGCGGTCGCCGAACAGCTGTGAGAGCAGCTTGACGTAGGGCGTTTCCCCGCAGCCCGCGCAGGACCCCGGGTACTCGAACAGCGGCTGCAGGAACTGCACCCCGCGCACCGTTGAGAAATCCACCCGTTCGTGTTCCACGTAGGGCAGGGTCTCGAAGAACTCGACATTGCGGCGTTGGGTCTCCAGCACGCTGGCCTTGGCCAGCATGTTGATCGCCTTGCGCCCGGTCTCCGTCGGGCTCAGTGCCGGGCAGGCCTCCACGCACAACCCGCAGCCGGTGCAGTTATCCAGGTAGACCTGCAGGGTGTAGTGCACGTGCGGCAGACCCCTTGCGTCAATGGGCGCATGGCGGAACCCGGCGGGCGCCTCCACCAGTCGTGACTGGTCGTAGAACTTCGCCCGGATCACGCTATGCGGGCACACGAAGCTGCAATTGCCGCACTGGATGCAAAGGTCCGGTTCCCACAGGGGGGCGTACATGGAGATGTCGCGGCTTTCCCAACGCGCGGTCGCGGTGGGATAGGTGCCGTCCACCGGCAGCGCACTGACCGGCAGTTCATCCCCCCTGCCGGCAATCATCATGGCCGTGACCTTGCGCACGAACTCGGGTGCCTGCGGCGGCACGGGCGGCAGCAGGTCGATGCTGCTATCGGCTGCCTGTGGCACGCTCACCTGGTACAGGTGCGCCAGGGTATTGTCGACGGCTTCGAAGTTGCGGCGCACAATTTCCTCGCCTTTCTTACCGTAGGTCTTTTGTATTGCCTTCTTGATCTTGTCGATGGCAGCCTCCTTCGGCATGACCCCGGAGAGGGCGAAGAAACAGGTCTGCATGACGGTGTTGATGCGGTTACCCATACCGCTGTCGTGCGCCACGGTATAGGCGTCGATGACCTGGAAATCGAGCTTGCGGTCAATGATCGTTTCCTGGATCACCCGCGGCAGCCGCTCCCAGACCTTGTCCGCAGGGTAGGGGCTATTCAGCAGGAAGGTTCCTCCTTCGGCGGCTTTCTCCAGCACGTTGGTACGCTCCAGGAAATTAAACTGGTGGCAGCCGATGAAATTCGCCGACTGCACCAGGTAGCTTGAATGGATCGGCTCCGGGCCGAAGCGCAGGTGCGAGATGGTCTGCGAGCCGGATTTCTTGGAGTCGTAAACGAAGTAGCCCTGGGCATGGAAGGCGGGGTCCTCGCCGATGATCTTGATGGTGTTCTTGTTGGCACCTACGGTGCCGTCCGCGCCGAGCCCGTAGAACATGGCGCGCACCACCCGGTCGGACTCGATCACGAAATCCGGGTCGACCTCCAGGCTGGTATGGGTGACATCATCGTTGATGCCCACCGTAAAACCGTTCTTCGGCTGCGGTTTGGCGAGTTCGTCGAATACCGCCTTGACCATGGCGGGGGTGAATTCCTTGGAAGACAGCCCGTAACGCCCGCCGATGATGCGCGGCAGTGCGGCGCACGGCAGGCTGCCGTCGGCCGCGGCCTGGGTCAGCGTGGTGACGACGTCCAGGTACAGGGGTTCGCCCGGGGCGCCCGGTTCTTTGGTGCGGTCCAGCACCGCGATGGCTCGCGTACTGGCGGGCAGGGCGGCCAGCAGGTGGGCGGCGGAAAACGGCCGGTACAGGTGCACCTGGATGACCCCGACCGCCTCATCATGGGCCTGCAGCCAGTCCACGGTCTCGCACACGGTATCGGCCCCGGATCCCATCAGTACGATGACACGCTCCGCCTGCGGGTCGCCGTAGTACTCGAACAGCCGGTAGTGACGGCCGGTGAGGCCGCCGAATTCACGCATCTTGCGCTCCACGATCTCCGGGGTTCGCGCATACCAGGAATTGACTGTCTCGCGGCCCTGGAAATACACGTCGGGGTTCTGCGCGGTGCCGCGCATGAACGGGATGTCGGGACCGAGGCCGCGCTGGCGGTGGGACCGCACCAGGTCGTCGTCGATCATGGCGCGAATCTCGTCGTCGCTGAGCAGGGTGATCTTGTTGACCTCATGCGAGGTGCGGAAGCCGTCGAAGAAATGGACGAAGGGAATGCGTGCCTCCAGGGTGCTGGCCTGCGCGATCAGGGCGAGGTCGTGGGCCTCCTGCACCGATCCAGAGGCGAGCTGCGCGAAACCGGTGCTGCGCACCGCCATCACGTCCTGGTGATCACCGAAGATCGACAATCCCTGTGCGGCCAGCGAACGAGCCGCAACGTGGAACACCGCAGAGGTGAGTTCCCCGGCGATCTTGTACATGTTGGGGATCATCAGCATCAGGCCCTGCGAGGCGGTAAAGGTCGTGGTCAACGCCCCGGTCTGCAGGGCGCCGTGCGCCGCGCCCGCCGCGCCGCCCTCGCTCTGCATCTCGGCGACGATCGGAATGTCGCCCCAGATGTTGGTCTTGCCTTCGGTGGTCCACTGGTCCGCCAGTTCCCCCATGGTGGAGGAGGGTGTGATCGGATAGATGGCGCAGACTTCATTCACTCGATAGGCGACGTAGGCCGCGGCCTCGTTACCGTCGATGGTGGCTACTTGCCGGTTTTGCATGCATTACTCCAGGCGCCGGCAGGCAGCTGCCGGCTGATTCGGTTTGGAAACTGCACCTGCATTGTTGCGGGTGGGATCAAACAAGTTCGGTATACATGTCGATGGCATGGCAGGGACATTGCTGGAAGCAGACCCCGCAGCCGGTGCACTTGTCGAGATTGACCGTGTAGCCCTTGTTCTTGCCGAGCTTGGTGATGGCACGCTCCGGGCAGGCGCCGAAACAGCCGTCACACTCGAAGCAGTTACCGCAGGACAGGCAGCGCAGTGCCTCGTACACGGCGTCCATCTTGTCCAGGCCCTGCACCACCTCCTCGAAGCCGGACTGGCGCAGTTCCATTTCCAGGTTCTTCTGCGGGCGCCGCTCGGCGTCGGTGAAATACCAGACATGCAGCTTGTCGTAGCTGGCGAGCGGGTGTTTCTCCGGCGCCTGGTACGACTCGCCGCGTAGCCAGGCGTCGATGTTGCGGGCGGCCTTCTTGCCGTGACCCACGGCCACGGTAACGGTGCGCTCCGAGGGTACCATGTCGCCACCGGCGAAGATGCCGGGATGGCCGGTCATCATATGCGCATCGACAATGACAGTGTCCCATTCGAACTGGATCCCCTCGATGTCCTTGAGCAGGCTGGCGTCCGAACTCTGTCCCAGCGCCAGGATCAGGGAATCGGCTTCCAGCGTCTCCAGCTTGCCGGTGCCGTAGGGCCTGCCGTCCGCGCCGACCTCCATGACCTCGACGGTGAAGGTGGTGGCATCGATTTCCTTGATGGTGCGCAGCCAGTTGATCTTTACGCCTTCCTCCATGGCCTCGTCGGCCTCGAAGGAATGGGCGGGCATGTGTTCGCGGTCCCGGCGGTAGATGATCAGGGCCTCGTCGGCACCCAGACGCTTGGCCACACGGGCGGCGTCCATGGCGGTATTGCCGCCGCCGTAGATCGCGACCCGGCGGCCGAGTTGCGGCGGTTCGCCGGCCTCGACGCTGGCGAGGAAGCTCACCGCGTCCAGCATCTTGCCGGCGTCGCGCGCGGGGATGTCGACGTGCTTGCTGATGTGGGCGCCGATAGCGACGAACACCGCGTCGAAGCCGCCCGCGTCGCGTTCCGCCAACACGTCTTCGACCTTGTGGTTGAGGACGATCTTTACGCCCATATCCTCGATGCGCTTGATCTCCGCATCCAGGATGTCCCTGGGCATGCGGTAGGCGGGGATGCCGAAGTGCATCATGCCGCCGGCCATCGGTCCGGCCTCGTAAATCTCCACGCTGTGTCCCAGGCGGGTCAGGTGATAGGCCGCCGACAGCCCGCTGGGTCCGGCGCCGACGATCAGTATCCGCTTGCCGCCGGCCGGGGCATCCCATTCGACCTGCCAGCCCTTGCGGATGGCACGGTCGCCGAGAAAGCGCTCTACGGCATGAATGCTCACCGGGCTGTCCAGGTGCGCGCGGTTGCAGCCGGTTTCGCAGGGATGGTAGCAGACCCGACCATGCACCGCCGGCATGGGGTTTTCCTCGACCAAGGCCTGCCAGGCTGCCTTGTAGCGTTTCTCGATCACCAGCGAGAGCCAGCGCTGGATATTTTCCCCCGCGGGGCAGGCGGCATTGCAGGGCGGGAGCAGGGACACATACTCGGGATGTCGCACGCGTGCCGGGCCGATATGGGTTTCGTGCAGCAGGTCCGGCGGACGCGTCAGGTCATGCTTCATAGTCAAGTGGCTCTCCAGAATTGAACGGGACCGTGGCGAATGCCGGCTACGGTCCGGATAACGGTTTCGGCCATCGATGGGAGGTGCTGCCGGGTTCCCGGCGCACGCGGCTGCTCGCCGCGGCGGTGGAACCCGTACCAACCCTTCTCAGGTTCGTTGCTGGCATCTTAAACAGGGCGGGGTATAGCTTCAATAGACTTGGCACAGAGATTATTAACAATCCAGTTACAATGCGGGGTGGGATAAAGGACTTCAATTATGGCACTGAAGTATGGTTTTATCCGAAGTTTATTCATGAGGGGATGCCTGCCTGATGGAATACGCAACCACCGATGCCATTATCGCGCCGGAAGGCCGTCTGGAGGTATTGTCCAAGGCCGAAATGACAGAACTGCTGGATACCAGCCAGGGGGGGCTCTACTCCACCTTCCGTAATTGCTCGCTCGCGGTGCTCAATTCCGGCAGTAGTCTAGATGACGGCAAGGAACTGCTGGAGCGCTACCGTGACTTTGAAATCCGCGTCATCCAGGAAGAACGCGGCATCAAGCTGGAGTTGACGTCGGCGCCGGCGCACGCCTTCGTCGACGGCAGGCTCATCAAGGGCATAAGCGAGCACCTGTTCGCCGTGCTGCGCGACGTGATCTACGTCAGCGACGAGATCGTGCATAACCCATTTTTCGATATCACGGCCTCGGCCGGGATTACCGATGCCGTGTTTCATGTCCTGCGCAATGCCGGGATCCTGCACCCGGTGAACTGGCCGCGCCTGGTGGTGTGCTGGGGCGGCCACTCGATCAGCCGGGAGGAGTACGACTATACCAAGGAGGTTGGTTACCAGCTGGGGCTGCGCAGTATGGATATCTGCACCGGTTGCGGGCCGGGCGCCATGAAGGGGCCCATGAAGGGTGCAACCATCGGGCATGCCAAACAGCGAATTTCGGGTGGGCAATACCTCGGCATCACCGAACCCGGCATCATCGCCGCCGAATCGCCCAACCCGATCGTCAACGAACTGGTGATCATGCCGGACATCGAAAAGCGCCTGGAGGCCTTCGTGCGAACGGGGCACGGCATCGTGGTGTTCCCCGGCGGCGCCGGGACCGCGGAGGAAATCCTCTACCTCCTCGGTATCCTGCTGCATCCGGAAAATGCGGAAATGCCTTTCCCTGTAGTATTCAGCGGACCCGCCGGCGCAGTGGACTATTTCCGGGAAATCGACCGGTTCATCGGCGCCACGCTGGGCAACGCGGCACGGAGCCGCTACAAGGTCATTATCGATGATCCGGTCGCGGTAGCACGCGAGATCCTGTCCGGCATTGCCGCGGTGCGTGATTTCCGCAAGCACCGGGATGACGCCTATTACTTCAACTGGCTGCTCAGGGTCGAGCAGGAATTCCAGCGACCCTTCCTGCCCACGCACGAGAACATGCGCAACCTGGAATTGCACAGGGACCAGAAAACACACTCGCTGGCCGCGAACCTGCGGCGGGCGTTTTCCGGCATCGTCGCCGGCAACGTCAAGGACGAGGGCATCCGCGCCATCGAGCAGTTCGGGCATTTCGAGATTCGCGGCGAAAGCGAGATCATGAAGCCGCTGGATGCCTTGCTGACTTCCTTCGTCGCGCAGCAGCGCATGAAACTGCCGGGGACGGAATATACTCCCTGCTACCGGATCATCAGCTGATGGGGATCTTAGGATGACGGGAATTATTAACTTAGTACCTATCTCAATATTACGGGATCGTAATTAAGAGATCGTACAGTTCGGGATCCTGCGCCGACTGGTTGGTACGGGTAGGACCGGCGCCCCGCCGGGAACAAGCGGGTTTTCCGATCACGATCCGTTCCCCCCGGGGGCGCGGGTCCTACAACGAACCATCGGAATATGAATTTTGAGGATTCGGGTTCAGGCACGGGTTTGGTAGGACCGGCGCCCCGCCGGGAGCAAGCGGGTTTTCCGGTCCCGATCCTTCCCCGCGGGGGCGCGGGTCCTACACCGAATGATCGGAATATGAATTTTGAGATAGGTTCTAACCAGAGATTTCTTTATGCGCGTCATCGCGATTGACGTTCTATTCACCACGGAAGCACACGGAAGACAACGAATTTTCATAAAGTAATTCCGTGGATTCCGCGGCCAGTCCCCGATTCCGGTTTAAGTATGGGTATCCGGGTCCGTCAAATTGATTCCGGGTGGCCGGGGGGCATTACTCAATAGGTGAGTCAGCCATGCACATATCCGCAAGAATGCAAAACCGTTCAGTAACCGGACCGACTCGAGGAGGAGCGTAGCGATGTCCCAACAGGAACTGAGTACCGCGGATTGCAACCGCATCGAAGACTTCGTCCGCGATACGTTGGGTTGTGCCTGCCCGCCCGCGATTTTCGAGAATGTCCTGCTGCATCCCGTTGACTCCGCTTTCGCCGCAATTCAGGGAACATGCCTGGTGTCGATCGGCAGGCGCTTGCTGGTGTTGCTGGTCGAGGCAAGGAGCCGGGATCTGACGCGGGACGGTATCGAGTCCCTGCTGCGCCATGGCCGGGAATTGCGCGATGCCGGGGGGTTCAATCGCTTCCGGCTGGTGGTCGTGGCGGAACAGGGGGAACTGGCGTCGGAAGTGACCGCGGTCGACCCGGAAGAATCCGTACCATGGGATGGAAGGGTGCACCTGCACCGGGTGACGCCGGGGCAGGTACCGGCGGTATTGCGCCGGCCGCCGGAGGTCCCATGAAGTGCCTGCAGGCCTGTCTGCTGGCCGGGGTGGGTCTGCTGGCCGGTGCCTGCAGCGCCGACACGGAAGTCGACCTTGCCAGGGCGGAGGCATACGCCATCGACGGTGATTTTGCACCAGCCTGGTGTATCTGGAATGAACTTGCCGGGGCCGGTAACGCGACCGCCCAGTACAACCTCGGCTGGCTGTATCGCAACGGCCAGGGTGTCTCGGTGGACAATGGAAGGGCACGACAGCTCTGGGAGCAGGCGGCACGGAGCGGACATGCCGATGCGCAGATGGCGCTCGCCATGTTGCTCGATCAGGGCGGACCGGGCATCGAGGCGGATCCGGCGCAGGCCCTGCACTGGTACCGCGCGGCGGCCGGGCAGGGCATCGAGGATGCACTGCTGGTACTGATCGATCGTGCCGACCGGGGCGAGACCGCCGCGGTGAAAGCAGTGGCCGAACTGACGCGTTCGGGTCAGGTCGGCAGGATGGTGAGCGTGACGGTGGACGATGCCAATGTCCGTGAGCGGCCGACAACCGACGCGAAGGTGCTGGCGACCCTGCCCCGGGGTGCCCGGGTACGGCAGCTCGTGGTCAGCGGTGACTGGTACCGGGTGTGGGTGCCAAAGAAAGAGATCAGCGGCTGGATGTACCACTCGTTATTCGAGTGAACTCCCGGCACGGGCCGGTTCCGACATCAGGCGCCGGATCAGTTTGACGTAGTGCCGTGTCTGGGGCGGGACATAGGCTCTGACCGCATGCCAGGATCCCGGATTCTCCGGGGTATTCCGGGACGCCTGGTAGATCCGGCCGAAGCCGGCGTTGTAACTGCCGAAGGTGAAGTACAGACGCTCTTCCCCGGGCGGTGGTGTGCGCCACTTGTCGTACAAGGTGCGATCGTAGAAGATGCCGGCCGCGATATTCCAGCGCGGCTGGCCTGCATCGAGAAAGTGCGGGTTCTGCTTGCGGATTTCCCGGTAGGTGGACGGCAGGATCTGCATGATGCCGCGGGCGCCGGCCGCACTGGTCGCATCGGCATCCAGGCCGGACTCGGCAACTCCCTGCGACTTGAACCAGCGCCAGTCGATGTGGGGTCCAAAATAGCGCTTGGCGTATTTGCGGAAATGGGCATCGAATTCCCGGCTCCATTCATCCACACGCTGCAGCGGCAGCTTCGCCTGGCAGAGCTGCGGCAGGACTAGCAGGGTAAGCAGCAGCATGGACAGCCGCATGGCTAGTTCAGTCCCAGACCGATCACCAGTCCCAGCGCGGTACCGATGCCGATGAACATGCCCATCACCATAAGGCCGACCGCGATATTGCCCTTGCTGAGTTCCTCGGGGATGTTGAAGGTGCAGACCATGCGGTTGAAGAAAAGGCATCCCAGCCACATGAACAGCAGGGTGAGCATTCCACCGAATGCAGCGTACAGGAAATTCAGGATGACGGGATCGATATACTGAGTCATGGGTGCCCCTTTGTGATTTTGTTTTATTGATTATAGACAAGTTTTCACCATGACTGACAAGCCCGGCGCGCACGGTCGGTCGGATTTGCCGGGAAATGGAAATTACCATGGACTCGTTCCATGCCGGCGGCAACCGGCGTATCGGCGCCACTCACTATAATCCCTACATATCGTTATAATTACGCGGTTACCCTGCAGGCCCGGATACCCCCGGCTTAATTCCCTATCCCCAGGCAAATACAAGATGAAAAAGTCTGAAATCCGCAAAACCAAGATCGTGGCCACCATCGGTCCGGCCTGCGACTCACCGGAACGGCTCCGGGAAATGATCAACGCTGGCATGAACGTCGCCCGTCTAAACCTGTCCCACGGCACCCTGGAGGAGCAGCAGGCGCGCATCACGCGGATTCGCGAGGCCGCCGCGGCATTGGAAACCAACGTCGCCATCATGATTGATACCCGCGGTATCGAGATCCGCACCGGCACCCTGGCGCCGGAATCCATCGAATTGAGTCCCGGCGACAGCTTTACGCTGACGACCGAACCGCGCATCGGTCACACCGACGGCGTCTCGGTATCGTTCAAGGGCCTCGCCCGGGAGGTCCTGCCGGGTACGGCAATCCTGCTGGATGACGGCGCCATCGAGCTGAAGGTGGTCGCGGTAAGCGGCGGAGATATCCGGTGCCAGGTGGTGCACGGAGGTGTCCTCGGCAACAGCAAGAGCGTCAACCTGCCCGATGTCCAGCTGTCACTCAGCGCGGTCGGGACAGAGCAGCGAGAAGACGTCATCCGGGAGATGACCTTCGCCAGCGACAACGACGTCGACTACATCGCGGCATCGTTCGTGCAGTGCGCCGATGACATCGTTAAGATGCGTGAGATCCTGCAGGATCGCGGCATGCAGATCCCCATCATCGCCAAGATCGAGAACAAGGCGGGTGTAGCCAACCTGGATGAAATCATCGCCGCCGCCGACGGCCTGATGGTTGCGCGCGGTGACCTGGGTGTGGAGCTGCCACTGGCGGAGGTACCGGGTACACAGAAAATGATGATCCGCAAGACGGTAACCAACGGCAAGCCGGTGATCACCGCCACCCAGATGCTCGCCTCCATGGAATGGAACCCGAAACCGACCCGTGCCGAGGCCAGCGACGTGGCGAACGCCATCCTCGACGGTACCTCGGCCGTGATGCTTTCCGGCGAAACAGCCGTGGGCAAGTACCCGGTTGAGGCCGTGCGGACGATGTCGATCCTGGCTGTGCGTGCCGAGGCGCATCTGCGCGAGTACGGATACTTGCAGAAGATCCTGCCGCATCCCTCCAACGTGGTCACCGAAGCGGTCAGCCAGGCCGCCGTGGCGATGGCGAACCAGCTGAATGCCGCCGCCATTTTCACGCTGACCACGACCGGCTTCACCTCGCGCCTGACTTCCAAGCATCGCCCGACCTGTCCGATCCTGGCTATTACCGCTTCCAGCAACGTGGCGCGCTGGCTGTGCATGAACTGGGGGGTGCTGCCGATCCTGTTTCCCGGCGAGCGCACCGACCTGGAGAAGATCCAGTACGGCATCGAGCGCGCCAGGCAGCTCGGCTATGTCGGGACGGGTGACATCATCATCGCGACCGCCGGCCATCGCGAGAAGGCGGGCGGCACCGACCTGATCCGCGTCATCGAGGTCGCCTGAGCTGGGTGAAGGCAGCGCTGGCGGGAGCTAGGCCGAATCCCGCAGCTACTCGATGGATTCGCTGTCCATATCCGGTGGGCGGGAAACCAGCGGCAGGGGCCTGAACGGTCCCAGGTACTCGCGCCGCCACCAGTTGCCGGTCGCGGCGCGCTCCTCCGCATCCGTGAAATGATAGCGCCAGGCGAGCACCCGGATGTAGCGTGGCGGTTTGTCCGGAAACGGGTTGTCGCGCAGCAGTGCAAGGACGGTCGGAGAGTTATCCAGCAGGGTATACAGGAAGGACTCGAACCACTCCATGTTCTTCGGATTCAGGGTGACGAACCACATCTGCCAGTCGAGGCGCGGCTGGTACGGCATGATCAACTGCGGGCGTTCATCCAGGGCCTGGGGTTTGTATTTGAAATGGTAGGTTCGCCACTGGTGTCCATCCAACGACCCCTGGATTTCCAGCTCGATGCGCTGGGTCGTCATGGTCGGGAAGACGTGATACTTGTTGGCGACCCGGAAGGTTTCCGCGTAGTTGACCAGTGTTCCCAGCCACCCGGTCGTGTGATGCCGGGTGGTCAGCTCCCAGAACTGCGCGCCACTGATGAGCAGGATGAGGCCCGTCATCGCCGCGAGTGTGCCGCGGCTGAAGACACCGGTATGCGGCGGTGGGAGTGTCCGCCAGCCCAGCTGGTTCCAGAGGGTGTGTGGGAGGACCCGCTGCAGGGCGCGGTCATCGAACAGGAACAGGCACAGCGCAATGGTCAGGATGTTTATCCAGTTGTGATTGCTGGTGAGCATGATCAGGACCTGCCAGAGGATCGTGAGCCAGGCCGCGGCGAAGCGCCAGGGGCGCGGCAGGAACATCATGAACGGTACCAGCAGTTCGACCACCAGTGTGCCCACGGTGCCGGCGCGCAGCAGCCATTCCGGCAACTGGTGAACGTACCAGGCCAGCGGGTTGGGTAGCGGTTGCACCTCGAAGTAGGTGTCCAGGGCGCTCAACCCGGGCCACGCGGTATCTCCCGTGGTGAGCTTGGCGAGTCCCGACATGAAGCGCAGCTTGAACAGCAGCCAGCGGAACAGCAGGATTACCACGCGGGAATTCGGGGTCAGGAAGATGGCCAGGAAGCCCGCTTCCAGCAGCAGGCCGTCCCACTGGAAATGCAGGAACGGCTGGCAGGCATGATAGAACGACAGATACAGCAGGTAGGCTGCGACCAGGGCGGGGCGGGTCCAGCGCTGGATCAGGATAAGCGCCGACGCCACGCAGCCGGCGATGATCGCGAGATTCAGGGTCGCGTCAGAGGCATTCAGCCAGAAAAGGGTGGGAACCTGGATATAGCGCTCGAGTCCGGAACGGGTCGCGTAATCGGCCAACTCGGCCGCGATCGGCAGGATACCTTCGCTCCCGGCGAGCCCCTGCACCTGGCTGCCCAGCGAGACGAAAGCGATCAGGTAGATCAGGGCCAGCAGGCGCAGGAACAGCGCCGAGATCAGGCGGTATCCGGGGTCGAACAGACTGTCGAAGCCTTTCATCTGACGATCGCTTGAGCTTTTGCAAGGGACAGGCCCTAGGTGGCTGTCGTAATGTTACAGGCAGTAACGCACACCTTGCCAGTGGCGCGACCAAATCCGTGATGCGTTCGGCAAGTTCGGGTGCTTATGTCATGATGAAGGTCAAGCGACTGTGAATGCCGGGGGGGCGTATGGAGATTCAACATCGGATCGAGCAGCAGCGCTTCGTGGTGCGGCTTGAAGGAGGGAATGCCGTGCTCGAATACCGCCTGCTCTCGGGCGATCGCGTCAATTTCACTCACACCTTCGTGCCGCCCGCGCAACGCGGTCACGGTGTTGCGGAGAAACTGGTGCGCACGGGCCTGGCCTGGGCGCGCGGACAGGGCTACGAGATCCAGGCGTCATGCTGGTATGTGCAACGGTTTCTCAGAACGCGAAGGTGATCGTGTCCGGAAAAGGTGTCAGGAACCTTTTCAGATATTGGACTGGAAATCGGCCATTGCAGTTTTGAAAAGGTTCCTGACACCTTTTCAGCCTATGTTCCTGCTGGTCTTTGGTCCGGTTCACCGACTTCGGGCAATTTGAATGACAACACACCGGCCGCCAGCACGAAGGCCATGGACCACCACAGGCAGCCGGCCAATCCCTGGGTCTGGTAAACCAGGCCCGAAAGCACGGTTCCGGCCAGGCGCCCGCCGGCATTGGCCATGTAGTAGAAGCCCACGTTCATTGACACCTTGTCGAAATCCGAATAGGCCAGGATCAGGTAGGAGTGCACCGCCGAGTTGATCGCGAATACCACGCCGAACAGCATCAAACCACAGACCAGCACCGGAACCGGGTCCAGGCCGTAGTGCAGCCCCAGAGCGATGGCCGCCGGGGCGGCGGCAAGGATGAAGACCCACAACCGGGCGGTGCCGCCGCCGGGTCCCCGGCCATGGTGGCTATGGCTCAGCAGCCGGGGCACGCTTGCCTGCACGATGCCGTATCCGATCACCCACAGCGCTATGAAGCCGCCGACCCGGATGAAGCTCCAGCCCAACACCGAGTAGAGGAACACCGGCAGGCCCACCACGAACCATACATCGCGCGAGCCGAACAGGAAAACGCGTGCCGCCGCCAGCCAGTTGATGGCCGGCTTGTTGGAGAAAACCTGGGTAAACTTCGGCTTCGACTTCATCTTGCCCACGCCATGCGGCAGCAGCAGGGCGGTGACGATCAATACCAGCAGCAACATCCCGGCCAGTACCGCCAGCGCCTCGCGGAAGCCGATCCATTCGAGCAGTGCCGCACCGACGAAAAAGCCGCCACCCTTGAGGGCGTTCTTGGAACCCGTGAGGATCGCCACCCAGCGGAACAGTTTCGACTCGCCACCGTCCCCGGCCAGTGTCTTGACGCTCGCCTTGGCGGACATCTTGTTGAGGTCCTTGGCGATACCTGAGAGGGCCTGAGCGGTCATGACGTAGGGCACCGACAGCCAGGCATCCGGGATGGTGAGCATGGTCAGGGCCACGACCTGCATACCCATGCCGATGTGCATGGTGAGGTTCAACCCGATGCGCGCCCCCAGCCAGCCGCCGACCATATTGGTGACGATGCCGAAAAACTCGTAGAACAGGAACAGCATCGCCACCTCGAAGGGCGAGTAGCCCAGCAGGTGGAAATACAGCACCACCAGCATGCGGATGGCGCCGTCGGTGACGGTGAAGGCCCAGTAGCCGCCGGTGACGACCAGGTAGTTGCGTGCATTCGATACCAATGGCTTGCCCCGGTCAGGTCAGTGCCGTGTGTTGTCTTCCTGTGATGTTCAACAGCATTCCGCCACCCAGCACACCGCCTCGCGCAGCAGGGACTCCGGGATAGCCTCCCAGAGCTGTCCACCGATGGTCAAGGTTCGGCATTGCATGTCCCGACCGGTAAATGCGCAGCAGGATTCGCAGTGGTTCATGCCGGTGTTTGCGCCAGGCAGGATTTCATCGATCGGCCTCCCGTTGATGAATACGCTGTTGGATTCGGCGATACGGCCTTCATCGAGCCGGGTCTCCTTGAAACGAATGTCCATGCCCCGCGGCCGGCATTCGCCGGCAAGTTGTTTCACGACCGCATCGAGGGCCGTACCCGTGTCCGCACAGCGCGCGCAGGTATTGCCGTCCTTGTCCAGGTGGCGCCATTCGATGAGGAGGGATTGCAGGCTCATGCTGAGTTCTCCTGAGCTAAAAGCCTCGCGGGTTGGGCTTCGCGGACTCAGCCCAACCTGCGATTGTTCGCAAGATGAAACTCCCGTATCAACCCTGCATATCCCGCGCGATCCGCCGCGCCAGTTCCATCATGCGGTTCACGTAGCCCCATTCATTGTCGTACCAGGCGTAGATCTTCACCTGGGTCCCGTCGATCACCATGGTGGACAACGCATCCACGATCGAGGAACGCGGATCGTTGACATAGTCCACCGAAACCAGCGGGCACTCCTCGTAACCGAGGATGCCCTGGAGCCCGCCCTCGGCAGCCTCTTTAAAATAGCCGTTCAGTTCCCCGGCGGTGACCGGCCGGGCCGCCTCGAACACGAAGTCGGTGAGCGATGCGTTCAGCAGTGGTACGCGCACCGCGTGGCCGTTCAGCTTGCCTTCCAGTTCCGGGAAGATCTTCGTGATGGCTCTCGCCGAACCGGTGGTGGTAGGGATCAGGGAGTTGCCGCAGGCACGCGCCCGGCGCAGGTCCTTGTGGCCCTTGTCCACGATGATCTGGGTATTGGTGATGTCGTGGATGGTGGTCATGCAGCCGTGTACGATGCCGACCTTCTCGTGCATCACCTTCACTACCGGGGCCAGACAGTTGGTCGTGCAGGAGGCGGCGGTCACCAGATGGTGTTTGTCCGGGTCATAGCGATGATCGTTGACCCCGTAGACGATGTTCAGTGCCCCCTCGACCGGCGCGGCCACGAGCACCTTCTTCACGCCCTGGTCGAAATAGGTCTGCAGCTGTTCGGGTTTGCGGAATTTGCCACTGGCCTCGATCACCAGGTCACAACTGCTCCAGTCGGTATCACCAATTGTAGGATTGCTCGTGTGGGCGATTTCCAGGCCATCCACGTGCATGTGGCCGTCTGTTCCGGCACAGTCCTTGTCCCAGGTGCCGTGCACCGAATCGAATTTCAGCAGGTGCGCCGACCCTACGGCATCCGTGGCGATCTCGTTGACCTGTACCGGCTCCAGCTCCGCGAAGCCCCAGCCGGCCCGCAGCCCGAGCCGCCCCATGCGGCCGAAGCCGTTGATGCCCATGCGAATGCTCATTGCAATGGTTTCCTCGTGTGCCCTGGTTGGATGGAGTCAGGCGCAGCAGGCGCCGTCCGGCCGGTTCGGCATGCCCCGCAGGGATTGCAGGTCATCGTTGAACGGGGCCTGTGCATGGATTCCCGCGACCGCCACGGTAAGGGCCTGCCGCGCCCAGTCCGGCATTTCGGGGTTGAGCCGGTAGTAGATCCACTGGCCCCGGCGCTGGTGCAGCACAATGCCCGGCTCGCGAAGCTGTGCCAGGTGACGGGATATCTTCGGCTGGATCTCATCCAGCGCATGGGTCAGTTCACAGACACACAGCTCACCCTCACAGTCCAGCAGCACCAGCATGCGCAGGCGGGTGAGGTCACTCAGGGCCTTGAAAAATTGGTCGGGTTCCATGGAGTTTCCGCCGCTTGTAATCGACGCCTGTCACCGATTAAAACATATGGGTAAACATATATACATAAAATCGTATATATGCGCAACCATCGGGCACGCACCCGAACTTGGCCGTGAACGCGAGATCAATCGCGCCGAAGGCTGGCATTCCTGCTGGAGCATCTATTAGGCTGTATGCGATAACGCATGGAACAGATATCGACGACTACAATGATGTGGAAACCGTAGCCCGGATGAAAGCCACCAGGCTGGAATCCGGGGTTGTCGCTAAACCCCGGATTCCGCTCGACAATATTGCTCCTGCATCGCCTAAGGCGCCTCCTAGTGCCCGCATGGCCCGGGCCAGTATTTCGACCCGGGCTATGCCCGTAATAATGGCTCTCACCTTCCCCCTGCAGGCGTACGTTGCATCTGCGCTACTTGTTGGTAATCGCGCCGGAAGATGGTGATCCTACGGGTGCACCTATTCCGTGTAGGAACTGCCCCCTGACCGCGATGGATTTTCGGGATCAATCGCGCTGGAGTGATCGTGAATGCGAGATCTATTGCTCAGATGGCCCGCGCTCCTGCAACAGGTCAATCATACAAACGACCCGTTGCCCTGGTGGAGCGGCTGAATCAGGGGAGGGCAAAAAGCAGGCGATTCGCTTACCGCTGAATCTCCTCATCACGGTAATGCGGATCTACCCAACAGCGCGGCAGGCTTTCTCCGGACAGGAAACACAGGTTCGATTTTTTGAACTTCTCGGGGTCCTGCACCTCTTCACCATGCTGGTAGCGTCCGATCAGAGTGCCGCAATAGGGATCGATGAGGTCCTTCATCGACAGTACCTCGACCATCTCCTTGCGGTTTATTTCTTGCAGAAACATGACTGCCTCCTATGTTTTCATCGATACCCGCGTCAGGCATTGCGGGCCCTGTGATTTTCCGTGATTACCATTATAGTTGCCTGTCACTGATGCCGGGATGATACGCAACAAGAATGGTATATCAAATAGCTGGAGAGATTGACGAACCGCGCCGGCTCACTCAGGCGGTCCTTCAAATCACCGATATGCTGGACCTGTACCAGGCGGAACTGGCGCGCATCCTGCACGCGCAATGCGGCGACATCGGCCGCCTCGCGGCCGTGCAGCAGAGCCTGGAACCGGCGCTGCTGCTGGTGCGTTGTTATCGTGCGCTCTACATCCTGCATGACGGCAACGGCGTGGCCATGCGTCACTGGCCGCGCATTCCGAATGAACAACTCGGTGGTATTCCACATCTGCTATTGGTGGACGACGGCCGCCTCGCCGACGTCGTGGTATACCTGGAAGACGAGGAGAATGGTCTTTTCTAGATCGTAGACCGGATACAGTGAACGCCTGCACGGAGAAGGTGAGAGCCATTATTACGGGCATAGCCCGGGTCGAGAGACTGGCCTGGTCCATGCAGGCGGCAGACACCAACAGTAGGCGCCTTGGGCGATGCAGGAGCAATATTGTCGAGCGGAATCCGGGATGAACGCCGTAATTCCCGGATACCGGCCTGACGGACTGCATCCAGGCTACGTCACGATCAATACCCGCACCGCATCCAGGCGCAGGGAGGCGGCGTCCAGCGCGGCCATACCGTCCGCGAGTTCTCCTTCCAGGTGGGTGATTTCTTCGGCACGGACATTGGGATTCACCCGGCGCAGCGCCCGGAGGCGGTCGATCTCCGTGCCCAGGCTCTGTTGCAGATGGACGCGAGCCCCTTTAATGATGCCGGGGGCATGGCGTTGCGCTAAATGTTCACCGGCGGCAAGCATGTCGCGCAGCGGCTGCGGGTAGCCGCGGATCACCCGCACGGCGGTCTGCGGCGGGACGCTCTCGCGCAGCCGGCCGATGAGTTCGTGGGTCAGGCGTTCACCATGATCGTTGCCCGCGGCGTCGGTGACGACGCGCAGCGTGGTCGGCGGCAGGTGGCGGCCGGACTGCAGACGCCGTTCCGCGATCACGTACAGGGTATACAGGCATTCCAGCAACAGGGTGCCCGGCTTCATGTCCGGGTAGTTCAGGGTGCACATGGCGGTATTGCCCGCCTCGCTGCCGAGGATCAGGTCCAAGGCGCCGGTGACCAGCGGGTGCTCCCAGGTCAGGAACTGCCGGTCCTCGTTTGCGAGCGCGGTCTGCCGGTCGAAGGTGATCGTCATACCTTCCTCCGGCAACCCCGGCAAGTCGCCGGACTGGCGGTGCTCGCCAGGGCGGAGGATATGGGAGTGGAGACTGTGCGGCTCCATCTCGATCCCGAAGTGGTCAAACAACCCGTCCAACCAGGGCTCCAGGTCGGAGTCGTCATCCGCATCCTCCAATCGCTCGCGCAGGACTTCGGCCGGGTGCGGTCGACAGGAGTTGTATTCCAGCAGCCGGTCGCGGCCGCGCTGCAGCTCCGCATTGAGCCGTGCGCACAGTTGCCGGGTGTTTTCCAGCAGTTGTTCCGGGTCGCCATCCCGGCGAAGCACCGCGCGCAACTCGGGTTCGACCTGCGTGAACACCGTGTAGGCGGCGGGGCAGGGCTGCTCGAAGGCCGCCAGCCCCTCGTGGTACCAGTGCAGCATGAAGTCCTGCGGGCTGTCTTGCAGGCAGGGCACGTGCAGGTTGACGGTGCTCGCCTGGCCGATGCGGTCGAGGCGGCCGATGCGCTGCTCCAGCAGGTCGGGGTTGAGCGGCAGGTCGAACAGCATCAGGTGGTGGGCGAACTGGAAGTTGCGGCCCTCGCTGCCGATCTCCGAGCAGATCAGGAGCTGGCTGCCGGACTCCAGGTCGGCGAAGTAGGCCGCTGCGCGGTCGCGTTCGATCAGGCTGGAGCCCTCGTGAAACACCGCGGCATGGATGCCGGTGCGGCGCTGCAGGGCGGCGGCGAGGTCCAGCGCGGTGCCGGCGTGGGCCGCGATCACCAGCACCTTCAGCGGGTATACCCGGCGCAACTGCTGCGCAAGCCAGTCTACCCGTGGGTCGATGTCCGTCCAGTGCGGTGCATCTGTCGCCCGTTGTTGTTCATAGAGAATCTCGGGGCAGAGCAGCAGCGCCGCTGCTGTCCGCGGGTTCCCGCGCGCCGTCGCCAGGCACTCTGCATAGGCCACCGGCAGGGGCAGGGGCGAGGGATGCAGGGCGCGTCCCGGGAAGCCCTTGACCGCCGCGCGCGTATTGCGGAATAGCACCCGTCCGGTGCCGTGGCGATCCAGCAGGTGCTCGACCAGCGCCAGCCGGGCGGTGCCGCGTTCGGCTTCGGTTGCTTCTGCGGACTCCAGGGTATCCAGCAGCGCCTGGTTGTCGCCCTCGTCCAGGGTGTGACGTAACGTCCCCATGCCCGCAGCATCCGGCGGCTGTTCCGCAAGCAGGGTCTCGATGGCATGCGCCACGGGCTCGTAGTCGCGCGCCTCGGCGAGAAAGGCGTCGTAGTCCGGGAAGCGATCGGGATCGAGCAGGCGCAGGCGCGCGAAGTGGCTGGTCTTGCCGAGTTGCTCGGGCGTGGCGGTCAGCAACAGCACGCCGGGTGTGGCGTGGGCCAGCTCTTCCACCAGCCGGTATTCCGGGCTGACCGCCTGCGGGCTCCACTGCAGGTGATGCGCCTCGTCAACGACCAGCAGGTCCCAGTCGCCGTCCACGGCCTGAATGCGCCAGTGCGGGTTGGCCAGCAGGAACTGCAGGCTGCACAACACCAGCTGGTTGGCGTGAAACGGGTTCTCCTGCCCGCCGCTTTCCGCGATCGCGCTGCAGCGCGGCTCATCGTAGAGACTGAAGGTCAGGTTGAAGCGCCGCAGCATCTCCACCAGCCACTGGTGCAGCAGGCTCTCGGGAACCACGATCAGTACGCGCCGTGCGCGTTCGCTCAGCAGTTGCTGGTGCAGGATCAGGCCGGCCTCGATAGTCTTGCCCAGCCCGACCTCGTCGGCCAGCAGCACGCGCGGGGCGTGGCGGCCGGCGACCTCGTGGGCGATGTAGAGCTGGTGCGGGATCAGGCTGGTGCGGCAGCCGCCGAGACCGCGCAGATCGGAGTGCGCCAGGTGATTGGCCTGCAGCAGGGTCCGGTAGCGCAGCTCGAAGGCCTTGTCTGGATCCACCTGGCCGGTGAACAGGCGCTCCGCCGGGCGGTTGAGCTGCAGGTGGCTGTCGAGCCGGCTCTCCGGCAGCGTGACCTGTGCGCCACTGGCATCGGTGCCGCGATAGACCAGGCAACCGTCCTGCTTCTGCACGGCATCGATCCGGATGGTCTCCCCGGCATGGCTGCGGATTTCATCGCCTGCGTTGAAGGCGACCCGGGTCAGCGGTGCGTTCCGCATCGCATAGGTGCGGGTTTCCCCGGTGGCGTCGAACAGCAGGGTGATGGTGCGCCCGGACACGGATAGCACCGTGCCCAGCCCGAGCTGCAGCTCCGCATGATTAACCCAGCGCTGTCCGGGCGAGAAATTCTCCACCTGGGTTCTCCGTCATTCACAACGGGCGTCATGGTAGTGGATTCAACGGGAAAAATCCCGGGCCGTCGCCACAAATCACGGATTTGCGGCATGTGAATAAATCCGGGGACTGTGGTTATAATCTTCCCGTGCTTCATGTCGCTTCAGGGGGGGCAGGGATGAAGGGCAGCAAAGCAGGGGGCGAATAATGACATCATCTCCGGGCCCGGAGACACAAGCGGTTATCCAACCGGCAACACCCGTCGCCGTCGTCCGTGCCTACCTGGATGCACTGGAACAGCGCGATTTCGAGCTGGCGCGCACGTATCTCTCGGACACCGGCTTCCGTTACCGCAGTCCGGTGTCGGTATCCGACAATGCCGACACGTTTACGCTAATGATCTCGCGCATCGGCCCGATCCTGGAGCACATCGAGGGGCGCCGGGTATTCGAGAAGGATGACGAGGTCTGCGTCATCATGCACATAATCACGACCATGGAACACCTGAAAGACATTCCGGTCGTCCTGCTCTGCAAGGTGGAGGACAGCCGGATCATCGACATGGAAGTTTTCTTCGATGCCAGCGAATACAATAAGATGTTCGAAGTCGATTCCTGATGCGGGCCGTAGCGCCCGGTATTCCCGGCTGAGCGCCGGCGCATATTACGGAATTTTCCCAATGGCGGCCGGAGCGCGGGCGGGTACAATCCCGTCCATGAACCTCCCCGCGGACACAATCCAGGACTTCCACGCAACCCTCGGCCGCGTATTCGGCTATTCGAGCTTCCGCCCGGGCCAGCAGGAGATCATCGAGGACCTGGTCGCGGGCCGCGACGCCTTCGTGCTCATGCCCACCGGCGCCGGCAAGTCGCTGTGCTACCAGATCCCCGCGCTGCATCGCCCGGGTGTGGCCATCGTGGTCTCGCCGCTGATATCGCTGATGAAGGACCAGGTGGACGCCCTGCAGGCCAACGGCGTCGCCGCGGCCTTCTACAATTCCTCCATGGGCGAGCGGGCCGCCCGCCAGGTGCTGGGCGGGTTGCACGCCTGCGAGCTCGATCTGCTCTACATCAGCCCGGAGCGGCTGGTCAGCGGCGGTTTCCTGGAGCGGCTGCAGGAGATAGAAATCGCGCTGTTCGCCATCGACGAGGCGCACTGCGTCTCGCAGTGGGGCCACGACTTCCGCCCCGAGTACGCGCAGCTCGGCATGCTGCGGCTGCAGTTCCCGGCCGTGCCCATCGTCGCGCTGACCGCTACGGCCGACGCCCAGACGCGCGAGGACATCGTGCGCGTGCTCAAGCTGGGGCGGGCGCGGCGCCACGTCAGCGGCTTCGATCGCCCCAATATCCGCTACAGCGTGCTGGAGAAGTACAAACCCTTCGATCAGCTGCTGCGCTTCCTGGAGCGGCACAAGGGTGAGTCCGGCATAGTCTATGCGCTCAGCCGCAAGCGGGTGGAGGAGGTCGCGAACAAGCTCTGCGGCAAGGGCATCCTGGCCGCACCCTACCACGCGGGTCTCGCCGCGGCGGAGCGCGCGGCCGTGCAGGAGGACTTCCTGCGCGACGAACTGCAAGTGGTGGTCGCCACCGTCGCCTTCGGCATGGGCATCGACAAGTCCAACGTGCGCTTCGTGGTGCACTACGACCTGCCCAAGCACATCGAGGGCTTCTATCAGGAGACCGGCCGCGCCGGGCGCGACGGCCTGCCGGCAGACGCCCTGCTGCTGTTCGGCGCGCAGGACGTCGTCACTGCACGGCGCCTGATCGACAACAATGGCAATGCGGAGCAGCAACGCATCGAAGTGCACAAGCTGAACGCCATGGTGGCGCTGGCCGAGAGTGTAACCTGCCGGCGGCGCGTATTGCTCAACTACTTCGGCGAGCAGCGCGAGGCGGACTGCGGCTACTGCGACGTCTGCCAGGACCCGCCGGAACGCTTCGACGCGACCGAGGCTGCTCGCAAGGCGCTGTCCTGTGTCTACCGCGTCGGCCAGCGCTTCGGCATCGCGCACGTGATCGCCGTGTTGCGCGGCGCGGACAACGAACGGATCCGCGCGCTCGGCCACGACCGGCTTTCGACCTACGGCATCGGCAGCGACCGCAGCGAGCAGGAATGGACCTCGATTATCCGCCAGCTCATCCACCACGGCTTCCTGGTGCAGGACATCGCCAACTACTCGGTGCTTAAGCTGACCGATACCGCGCGCCCGCTGTTGCGCGGCGAGACAATCCTGCAGCTCGCAAGACCGCGTATCCGCGAACAGGCGAAAAAGAAACGCACACCGGCAGCTGCTGCGCAAGGGCCCTACGACGAGGCCCTGTTCGAGGAGCTGCGCAGCCTGCGCAAGCAACTCGCGGACGTCCAGGGCGTGCCGCCCTACATCGTGTTCGGCGACGCAACCCTCACGCAGATGGCCCGCGACAAGCCCATGGATGAACAGGAACTGCTGGCCGTCAGCGGCGTCGGCCTGAGCAAGCTGGAAAAATACGGCCACGACTTTCTCGACGCCATCGCTGAATACTGCGTCGCCAACGGCGAACGTGCAGCAGAACTCAGCCCGCAACTGCGCGACACCTGGCACGCCTGCCAGGAAGGCCTGGACCTCGATGCCATCGCCACCCGCCGCGGCTTGCCGCTGCAGGAAGCCGCGAAACAGGTCCTGCAACTCATGCAGGCCGGCCAGCCGGTGGACACGGAACGGCTGATCGCCGCAAGGAAATACGAGTTAATCGAAGCGACACTGGAACGGCTGGGGAAGGGCGCCGCATGGGAGAACGTGCGCGCGGAACTGCCCGCGTTCGTGGCGGATCATGAGATTGATTTGGTAAGGGCGGGGGGGTGATGATGCAGCCGCTTCTTCGGGGTGGGGTATCTTATAGTTGGCAGATGTGCCAATAACATTTCCAAACATGCAAACTGTAAATATAGTATTTGCAGTTAACGGCAATACTGCAAATTAAACCGACTGACTGTTAAACCTGCTATGCCCACAGTCCACTATCTTGCTTACGGCTCCAACCTTCATCCTCTACGGCTTGCCGCGCGGTTTCATCCACCCGCGTTGTTGGTGTCGTTGAGACGCCCGGCTACTTGCCGGCCTCTTGCAAACGCAGCATCTATGGCTCAGTAAAGTGCATCATCTACACCGAACAGGGAGAACATTTCAAGATGTACGGCGTCCTCTACGAGTTTGACACCCAAGAGAAAGCAAACCTCGACGCACTTGAAGGGAGCGGTAAGGCGTGCTGCGAGCAGCTTGTTCAGTTTTCGATGAACGGCGAGACCTATACGCTATACATTTATGTCGCCCAGTCCACACACATTGATCCGACTCTCGTCCCTTATCACTGGTACAAGAACCTTGTTCTGGCTGGTGCCCGGTACCACAACTTCCCTGCCCAATACGTGGTTGCCATCGAAGCAATTCCCCCTATGGACGACCCGGGTGTCAAGCTAACTCAAGACAGTGAAAACCTGCTTCGGCAAATGGGGCAGGTCTAACCATCGCTTCGAGGGGACAGTCGAGAAGCTGCGCTTCTCGGTTCCCCGTTCGCTTCGCGGGCGGGCCGTCCCTCAAGTTGAATGTTATGCCTTGAAGGAAAGGAATATGGGAAATATCAAAAATCTGATAGGTTCTCAATACTTCACGGTTGGCGAATTGGTTGATACTGGTCGCAGTCTATCAGATGAAAAGCTGAGAGAAATGAATTTGCTTTCAGCATGTGGAACATGCTGAACAAGAAAATGTATGGCGACTTAAAGCCGGCATAGAATTTATGTGCTCAAAGGGGGCAGATTTATTCGGCGTCCGGCCGACACAAAAGTTGTCCCCTTTGCCCCGAGCTGAGCAAACGGAATGGTGGGATCCAGGATTTATTCACAGCGCTGTGCTGCACTTGCGGTTGTCCTGTTGTGCATAGTGTTACTTGATGGCTGCGCCGGTCCAGCAGAGCGCCGGCCAGCTCCTGACCTGGGCGGATACAGAGAAACGGGCATGGCCTCCTATTACGCGTGGAAGCTCCAGTTCAGGAAAACCGCCAGCGGCGAGCGCCTGGACAACAATGCCATGACAGCGGCTCATCAGAGGCTGCCGTTTGGTACCGAGGTAACGGTGAAGAACCTGGCCAACGGAAAATCCGTCAGGGTCAGGATCAATGACAGGGGCCCGTTTGTAAAAGGGAGAATAATTGACCTGACACGTGCCGCATTTACCCGCATTGCCAGCCTTGAAAATGGTGTCGTGAAGGTCGAGATCAGGGTTGTGAAGTAAAACAAGTGGGATCAGAGAACAATTCTGTACTATATTTGTGACTATTCTTCTCTAACCCAATTGAGCAAGAAAGCGCTGATGCCGATAATGATGAGATTCCTCTTGTCTATATCAATACTTCTGTACAGCCTGCCCTTATATGCAGAGCAAAGCCTGCCTTTGTATGAAGTATTGCGAAGCCAGTTCAAGCATCCGGATGGTTCGACAAAGTGGCAACATGTCGCCAACACGTCCGGCTCCATACTCATCATATTATTAACGATAGCTGTCATAAATCTGTTTTTCACGCGGCGCAAGGCCCGGAAATCCAACCAGGAACTGAATGAGATTCGTGATCGACTCGAGCTGCTTGTGCAGGAACGCACAGCCACGCTGGATGAGTCCAATCGTTTACTGATAGAAACGAACAAACTGCTGGAAAACGAGATTGCCGGGCACGTAAGCACTGCAGCCAGGCTGCGCGCTTCAGAGTCCTATATCAAGAATATCCTGAGATCCATGCCCCTGATGCTGATTGGCGTAGACAAGGATGGGCAGATCACCCAGTGGAACATGCGGGCTGAAGATATTACAGGCATAAAGGCGGGCGATGTGCTGGGCAGAAACCTGTGGGACGCCTACCCGGTGATTACGGTGTCGCCTGACCAGGTCCAAAGTGCCCTTGATAAGAATGAAACGATCACCATCAAGCACAGTCAGCGCGGACAATATTATTTTGATATCACCATCTATCCTCTCCAGGACCAGGATGAAACAGGTGCAGTGATCCTGATCGATGACGTAACCAAGAAGATCCTGGCAGAAAACATGCTGATTCAGAATGACAAGATTTCATCCATGGGCGAACTGGCATCATCCATGGCCCATGATATCAACGCGCCGCTCCAGTCGATTTTATTCGATTTAAGAAGCTTTCAGAATTTGCTGACGGACAGCAGCCAGTATATGGATGAAATTGAAAGCAATGGCATGCCAGCAGAACTCGGCGGCTTGTTGTCACACGCCTATGAGAAAGGCGAAAAAATGGCATCCATTGTCCAGAATTTGCAGGATTTTGCCCGCGGACGCAGTGACAGAAAGCAGCTTTCCAATATCGTTGACCTTATGGAGCATACCCTGGAGCTGGCCGGTGATGTATTATCGGCACCATCGGGTCTCAGATTCAAGGATATACATATCGAAAGAAACTATGAAAAAGACCTTCCAATGATTCCCTGCTATGTAACCGAGCTGCAACAGGTTTTTCTCAGTCTGTTTCGACATGCCTATGATGCACTTTGCCGGGTGGCTGATCACGGCCACAACCCAACCATCGTGATCCAGATAAATGTCAGTTATGACAGTTTCTGGATAAGAATCCAGCATAATGGCGTTGGTTTGACCAATGAAGAGCAATTGTACCTGTTCGAACCCTTTGTCAGAAAAGATACAACTGACGTTGTTTACGATGCAGTCAAGCGGCTGTCATTCGCATACTTCATTATTACCGAGCAGCACCAGGGCTATATGGCCGTGACCTCCGATATCAATGTGGGCACCACCTTTCATATACAAATGCTGTTGAAGTAGACAGGTCGGAAAATCAAGAATAGGGCCGGATAAATATTCATGAAATTGTATGCGCTACCTATTATTGAGCCTTACATGATACGTTGGTGCATCCGGAGTAGCCCGGGCGCAGGCCCACAGGGCCGACAAACGCGCGAAGCGCGGCCCGCGTGGTGAGCGAAGCGAATAAACCCGGGTAAATCCAGCGGCTCCGGATTCCACTGCGTTTCATCCAGGCGACAAAATTGTCATTTATTGTTGTATGACTCAATAATACATTGTTCCTCTTCAAACCGGAGTATGCCGCATGAAAAAGCAATCTGTAATTGCAAGCGTTCTCGCCGCTATTCTGCTGACGAGCGGAGGGTTGCAGGCCGGTCTGTCGGATTTGTTCGATACGCTGAAAGACAGTATGACCGGGCAGGGTCAAAGTGCGAGCGGTGTTTCTGCCGCGCTCAGCAATGATGAGATGATTTCGGGCCTGAAGGAGGCGCTCGGACAGGGTACCCGTTACGCCGTGGAACAGCTCGGGAAAGACGGTGGTTTTCTGGATAATGCAAAGGTGCGCATCCCGATACCGAAAAGCCTGGCCTGGGTGGAAAAATCCCTGCGCACATTGGGCCAGGACAGACTGGCGGATGAATTCGTGGATTCCATGAACCATGCGGCTGAACGTGCCGTTCCGGAAGCGGCGACGATCTTTGGAGATGCCATCAAAAGGATGTCGCTGGATGATGCGCGTGGTATCCTGAATGGTCCGGATGACGCCGCCACGCAGTATTTCCGCAGGACCACCTCGGAGACGCTGACCGCGAAGATGCGGCCTATCGTCGAGCAGGCCACGGCGCGGACCGGTGTCACGGCATCGTACAAGAACATGATGTCGAAGACGGGTGGCCTGAGCAGCCTGCTGTCGAGCGATGCCACCGATCTCGATGGCTATGTCACGAAAAAGACTCTCGATGGCCTGTTTCTGATGGTGGCCGAGGAAGAAAAGCGTATCCGCGAGAATCCGCTCGCGCGCTCCACGGACCTGCTGAAGAAAGTGTTCGGAAGCCTGTAGTCAAAGATGCAATGAGGTTTCCATAGCACAATATTCCGAATATATAAGCGTAAATTGCGCCTTGATATGAATGGTACTTGTTTATGCTCAAACGGTTGGGTGGAACGGTATTCCGGCGGAACGAGTAGGTTGGGCTGAAAAACGTAAAGCCCAACATGGCGTGATCACCGGGACCACTGCTCGTTGGGCTTCGCAATCTCAGCCCAACCTACCACTACTAGGAGGCTGTCGGACTTGGGACTGATCTACTGCGCCGGTGGGAGAGCGCCCCATTTTCCCGATCCTTTTCGTCAAATAGCTACGGCTATTTTCCTCAAACGATCGAAACAATGGCCTCACCCTCCCACCTTGCTCGCTACGATCGCCCAAGTCCGACAGCCTCCTAGGGTGTATCATTAAACGAGACGAAATTCATAAGGATTTTTAACAAGTGCACAAGACAGTCTTGATATTGTTGTTGTCCCTGTACACGCTCAGCGGTTCTGCCGGAAATGCTGATTCATCTGTTCATGAAAAGGCAACGGCAGGACAGCAACAGATGCAGCTTGGCCAGGCAGATGCAGGGCAGCCTTCGCTAAACAGTCTGATGGCGGAAATGAATAGAAATTCCGAGCGTACATTACAATTACTGGACAGGATTGTATCCGATGGCTGCAGCCGGCAACTTCAGGAAAATACCATCAACCTGGTTGCGAATATGACTCACAATATTCAGGTCATGACGGAAATCATGGTGCGGATGGGTTACAACATCGAGCAGATGAGCCGGGTGCCCAAGGCGATGAACGATTTTCCTTTCATGCCATGACAGTCCGGCCGGCTAATGGGTGTCAGGGACGGGCAGGGAAGGAGCGGATCAATTGCCAGCCAATGTATCCAGAACCTTTCTCAAAATGGCGTATCCGGACCTCAGGCATTCAATCCAGGAAACGCGGGAGAGTGTAGGACCGGCGCCTCGCCGGGAAAATGCATGGATTTGTAGCAAACAGAGTATTACCGTCGAGGCGCCGGACCTACCTGAATTAATGCATTATCAATAATTTCAATCTTGAGACAGACAGTCAGTTCAGGGCCGGGTTGAGAATTAACCCGTTTCAGACTCTCGGGGTAATTGCAGAGGTCTTCAGATTCTCCTTGTGGTGATTCAGCAGTTCCGGGGTTTTCGACGTATCTTTCCGAACTGATCGTGTCGGTGAGGTATTTCCCAAGGAGGGAAACACAGCGATTGTGAATGGTGAATAAGGGCTTGTTTGTGCCGTGCTGTGCCAAGGGACAGTCCGCGTCGGGGATGCGCAGAACGTCGATATCCTCAACGATAAAGCGGGCGTTCCATGGACTCATGGTGTCGGTGCGCATTTTTCCTAATATACACAGAAAATGTGCTCTGATACGAATGGCGCATACTTAAGCTCAAATGGTTGGAAAGACCGTTATTCCCGCGAAACGAGTAGGTTAGGCTGAACAACGTGAAGCCCAACACGGCGTGACCACCGGGGCCTCTGCTCGTTGAGCTTCGCAAGCTCAGCCTAACCAACCACTACAGGATTCCGGGACATCGTTACGTGTTCACTCGGGATACACGAAATTTAACCTATGTAAGTGCCATTCTGCTGCTATACCCTTTTCATCAATCATTTCGCCGGATTAATCCGCACCTTTTTTCTGCAGCTGTCCTTGCCCTTCACGCCACCTTTCCTCAGCGCCTTGGCCTTGGCTTTGGGTTTGTCACGCTTTGGTGCCGGTGGCGCCGGCCGGCATTCATCGCCCGCGTGGGTAATGCGTAATTGCTGGCCCGAAACCCAGACCTTCTTCAGGGTGTTGAACAAGTCGCGGGGCATGCCTTTCGGCAGGTCGACCAGGCTGTAGTCTGCGTGTATGTCTATGCGGCCGATGTGCTTGCTGTCTAGGCCGGCTTCGCCGGCGATGGCGCCAACGATGTTGCCGGGCTTGACCTTGTGGTCGTGGCCCACTTCGATGCGGAAGCGTTCCATGTCGGCGTTGGGTGGCGCTATTCGGACTGCACGGCTCGTGCGCTCCCTGCCTGGCTTCCTGTCTTCCGGCTTGCGGACAACGGGGCGGGTGTCTCCGGTCATGCGCGGCTTGCGAACTGCACGGGTCACTGGACGGGTGCTGTCCGCCTTGCGTTGCGGCTTCCCCTGCAGCAGCAGTGGGGTGTTGCCCTGCAGCAACCGGGCCAGGGCGGCGGCGATTTCCAGGGCCGGGACATTGTGCTCCTGCTGGTACTGTTCGATCAGTTCGCTGAACAGCCCGGAGTCCTCGGTGGCCAGGGTGTCGGTGATGCGTTGCTTGAAGCGGGCGATACGCTTGTCATTGATCAGCTCGGTTGAGGGCAGTTCCATGATCTCGATCCGCTGGCGCGTTGCCTTTTCGATGGCGCCGAGCAGGCGTTTCTCGCGCGGTGCGACGAACAGGATGGCGTCACCCGTGCGGCCGGCGCGGCCGGTACGCCCGATGCGGTGTACATAGGCCTCGGTGTCGTAGGGGATGTCGTAGTTCACGACGTGGCTGATGCGCTGCACATCAAGACCTCGCGCAGCGACGTCGGTTGCAACCAGGATATCCAGCCTGCCGTTCTTCAATTGTTCGATGGTGCGCTCGCGCTGGGCCTGCGGGATATCGCCGCTGAGTGCCGCGGCGGCATAGCCGCGTGCTTCCAGTTTTTCCGCGAGTTCTACCGTCGCGATTTTGGTGCGCACGAACACCAGCATGGCGTCGAAGGGCTCGGCCTCCAGAATGCGGGTCAGGGCATCCAGCTTGTGCACGCCACTGACTGGCCAGTAGCGCTGGCGGATGGTCTCGGCCGTAGTGGTTTTCACCCTGACGGTAATTTCAGCGGGCTCTTTCAGGTGGCGTGTGGCGATGCGGCGGATCTGCTGCGGCATGGTGGCCGAGAACAGCGCAACCTGGCGTTGCGGTGGTGTCTGTTCGAGGATCCACTCCACGTCGTCGATGAAGCCCATGCGCAGCATTTCATCGCCTTCGTCCAGCACCAGAGTGCGCAGCGCATCGAGCCTGAGTGTGCCGCGGCGCATATGGTCCATCACGCGGCCGGGCGTGCCCACAACGACGTGTACGCCGCGCTGCAGGGCACGGATCTGTGTGCGGTAGTCCTGGCCGCCGTAGATCGGCAGGACATGAAAGCCCGGCAGGTGGGTGGCGTATTTCTGGAACGCCTCGGCGACCTGCAGGGCCAGTTCTCGGGTCGGGACCAGCACCAGCACCTGCGGTTCCTTCTGCTTCAGCTCCAGCCGGTTCAGGACCGGCAGGGCGAAGGCCGCGGTCTTGCCGGTGCCGGTCTGCGCCTGTCCCACGAGGTCACGACCGATCAGCAGCAGTGGTATGGTCTGCGCCTGGATGGGCGAGGGGGTTTCATAGCCCACCTCGTCCAGTACCTGGAGAAGGGGTGCGTTCAGCGCCAGTTGCCTGAACGCGGTTATGCTGTCGGTGTTCATGATGTGTACCTGGAGAGAGTGCGGGCGCAAAACGCCGGGACCCGGGCGGTATACCCCGATTGCCCGGGCCCATCAAAACGCCGTAACAAAGTCGGAAGGGCCGTGTAGTGTAACGGTTTGCGGGGCGGGGGGCATGCCTTTTCATGAGAATAGGATCAAATACGCGATGCACTCGCGGGAACAGCAGAGAAAAATATGGTTCTTCAGGTGAATTTACGGATTGGCGGCGCTCTACCTCCCTCTCCCTGTCTCTCTCGCGGCGGGAGGGGGGACCCTTCATTTTTGTATCGTCCATGACCGATCTCTGTCGTGCCGAATGCACCCTGCAAGAAATAGTCTTCGAAAAGCATGATGACATCTGGTACTGGAGTCAGTTCTACATCAACAGGCTACCCAGATAGATTCTTTCGATTTTCCACGATTTCACCTGACCGCGAATAGTTTCTCCGGAACAATCGCATCGAAAGATGGCGCTCCTACAGGTGCAACTATTGCACTGAGGAGCGGTCCTCTGACCGCGATGGGTTTCTCGGGACCTCAAGGTCATGGGTGCGTCGTCGGTGCTCAAGGTCGGGACAAAGGTCAAGAATTTCTGCCTGCTCGATGGCGACTATGATATCGACTGCAAGATCGATAAATTTTACGCGATGAAGCTAAAGTCTGAGTTCGTCAGGAAAGCCGGAACAATTGCAACATGCCCTATGGTGCGCACGTCGCACCCTACGATGTTGGCCAGCATACTAAAGATGAAGGGAGGGAAAGGTCTTACCTCGATCCATCTTGCAGACTGGTTGATGCTGCTTATCAGACTCGGAATAAATGGGACATTAAGCAGGTCAGCATGTCAGAGCGCATTGATTTGAAATTCACCCGTTGCAGACCCTCGGGGTAATTGCAGAGATCTTCAGATTCTCCTTGTGGTGATTCAGCAGTTCCAGGGTTTCCTCGACGTATTTTTCCGAGCTGATCTTGTCGGTGAGGTATTTCCCCAGGAGGGAAACCCAGCGATTGTGGATGGTGCAGAAGGGCTTGTTCGTGCCGCGCTGTGCCAGGGGGCAGTCCGCGCAGCGCTTGTCGAGAACGATCCTGGACAGCTCCTTTTTCTGCCATTCCCGGCGGTAGTATTCCGCGTGTTCCTGTATCCACTGCAGGGCCAGTTGGTGTCGTTCCTCACCTTCGGCGTCGCCAACGTGGCGATTGATCTCGTCGGCCTGTTGCTTCAGGAACACCTCGTCGGGGATGCGTAGATCGTTGATGTCCTCAACGATAAAGCGGGCGATCAGCGCCAACATCGGATCATCGATAACACCCATATTGTTTCCTTGAAAAAAGAGAAGACTGTGACTTCAGACTTAGCCAGGACCTTTCAGGATTCTTGCCGGAAGCAAATTATAGCGGTCAATGGCTGTGGTCAAGAGGGTAGGTACGATGAGTTAAACAGCCATAAACCATAGTTATTGGCCTCTAACATGCGTTAATGATCTTGCAGTGGCTTGTGATCGTTGGGCTTCGCAAGGTCAGCCTAACCTACAGCAACGTGAAGCCCAATATGACGGTCTTGCCGTGGTTACCTCAAGTAACTGCCATTCTGCTCTGCTACCTTTTCAACCCTGCAGATCCTGCTTCAGGCTGGTGCTGGCATCCATGGGGCCGATGACCACAAGGATATCGCCGGCTTGAAGCTGGGTGTCCTGCACTCTCTGGCTGTAGACAAAATGTTCTTCCATTTTGCGATCTACCATGCCCAGCAGAATGAGGTTGTATTGGGTTTCGAGTTCGAGCGCCAAAACCAGCCTGCCGATAAACGGCGAGCCTGGCGGTATTTGCAGCTCTGTCACGTTCAGGTTGGCCTGTCCGAACAGGGTATGATCGAGAATCGCTGTCACGATGGGCCGGGTGATGATGTCCCAGATGCGCAGACCGCTGATCTCTTCGGTCTCGATTACCTTGTTTGCACCTGCCGCACGCAGGTTGGGCACCGCGCTTCTGCCATGGGCGATGCTGAAGATTCGGATGTCGGGTGCCAGAGCGCGCGCAGAAAGAGTAAGGAAGACGTTCTCCGCATCATCGGGAAAAAGACAGAAAATCGTATCGATGGTTTCTCCGAGTCCGAGCTTGGCAAGTTCGGAATCGTTGCGAAAATCCAGCTCAGCGGTCTCGTACCCTGCTTTTTTCGCCTTCTCCAGATTTCCCGGGTTGTCATCGATGATGACTACGCGATAGTCTCCGGAACGCAGGTAGGAGGCCACTTCCACTGCCGAACGGTAATAGCCGAACAAGGCAATGCCAGAGGGTGATGTCGACATTTTATCTCAACCCCGTACGGAACAGGCCGGCGCCCAATTCATGCCGGAAATGCACCAGGCTGAGTTCATAACCAAATATAATGAGAACGTCTCCAGGTTCGATGCGGAAATCGGGGGCAGGCTTGAAAACGAAGCAGAAATCATCTTCCAGGGGGTAGAGATTTTGCACATCATCCACATTCCACTCCCGTGATGTAATGATGCCGAACAGCAACAGCTTGCGCGTGGAAAAGTCAATTTCGGAGACCTTTTTACCACAGACCGGTGTCTTCTTTTCGACGCGTAGCGCCTCCAGCAAAACATCACGCTCACCCCGCAGGATATTGTTGATCGCCTCGAAGGCAACCGGGCGACCGATATACTCCGCCGCCATATGGCCGACGATCTGCGAGTGTGAGACCACGTGATTGGCCCCGGCCAGGGTCAGCTTGCGCGCCACTTCCTTGGAACCGGCGATGGCGATAATCCGCAGTCCATCATGCATGCGTCTTGAACTCACAGTGATAAAGACATTTCTTACATCATCGTTGGTTGCGCATACCAGCGTGTGGACCCGGTCTTGCACGCCGATGGTTTCCAGTAGGTCGTTGTCTGCGGCATCACCACGCATGGCCAGATATCCATGTTTCGTTGCCCGTCTTACCCGGTCTTCATTCAGGTCGATGACCATGAAGCGCTGGTGGGTTTCCGCGAGTTTCGCGGCTACCACCTGTCCCACCTCGCCAAATCCGCAGATCACCGTAAAACGCGGTCCGCGTTCGAGTTCGGAAATCACGCGGTGTTCGCGCAGTTCGCCCAGTTTCTCCTGAAATGCCGCAACCACGATCGAGGTGGAAAAAGCGAGGACGCCGATGCCCGAGACGATCAGCGCAATGGCCACCACTCTTCCTTCCGGTGTATGCGGTGTGATATCGCCATAGCCAACCGTGGAGAGGGTGACCATGGACCAGTACAAGGCATCAAAGAAACTGTTGATGGTGCTTTCAGGCATGGCGCCTTCGAAGACATAGATGGCGCTTGCCGCGGCTATCACCACGAAGACCATGAAGAATGCCAGGGTATAGAATTCGAAACGGCGCTCCGCCAGCACCTCCGTCATGCCATGTACGCTACGGGAGTAACGGAACAGCTTGAACAGGCGAAACAGAAGAAATACCCGCAGCAGCCTTACCGGCCGATAGCTGGGTAGGATGGCCAGCAGGTCGATGATCGCCAGCGGGCTGGTGACATAGTTCCACTTGACCCTGGCGACCTCGAACATGGCGTTACGCAACTTGAAAGGAAGGTGAAGAAATTCGGTCTGTTTGAGGTGCTCGATGACGGTGTTATGCAGATCGCCGACGATCCATAGCCTGGCGAGATACTCGACGATAAACACCGTGACGGCCAGATCTTCCACCCACAGCATCCAGGGCTTTACCGGGTTGCCTACCGAATAGACCAGCAGAGCTACACTCGCTAGAACCAGAAGAATCATCCCCAGGTCGAAGTATCGCTTATAGGGATATCGCGGATTGTCCAGAAGATTACGGGCAAAAGTCTTGGTCTTCCCGTAGCCTTGACTGGCGTCGAGAAAAAGACTGAACCGCACGAGCAAATTTTTGATATACGTCAAACGATGCTCCGCAGGGTTGCCGTGGTTCCATGGATAGTTGAGTGGTTAATAGTAAGGTAGAAACACGGATCACACCAACAGGGGAAAGGTGCCGGATACGATTATTGTTGGTCAACCCGCGCGAATATCGTGGAGATCTTCAGATTCTCCTTGTGGTGATTCAGCAGTTCCAGGGTTTCCTCGACGTATTTTTCCGAAGTGATCCGGTCGGCGAGGTATTTCTTCAGGAGGGAAACCCAGCGGTTGTGGATGCTGCAAAAGGGCTTGCTCTTGCCGCGGTGCGCCAGCGGGCAGTCCGCGCAGTATTTGTCGAGGACGATCCTGGACAGTTCCTTTTTCTGCCATTCGTGGCGGTAGTGTCCCGCGTGTTCCCTGATCCACTCAAGGGCCAGCCTGCGCCGATCTTCGCCTTCTGCATCGCCGACGTAGCATTTGATCTCGTTGACCTGATGCTGCAGGAATTCCTCGTCCTGAATGCGCAGATCGTCGATGTCCTTAACGACGAAGCGGGCGATCAGCGCAAGCATTGGATTATCGATAGTAGCCATAATGTTCCCTCGATCAAAAGAACTGGCAGTGTCAGAGCCAATTACTGAGAACCTATATCAAAATTCATTATCCGATGGTTTGTCCAGTGCATGTAGGACCCGCACCCCCGCGGGGAGCGGATCGGGATCGGGATACCGGCTAATTCCCGGCGTGGCGCCGGTCCTACCCGTACAAACCTGTCGGCATATGATCTCGAAATGTCCGATCCTAAAATTTTGAGATAGGTTCTAATATTAGCGGGCATTGTCCGCTGAGACTTAATTTCATGTTGATATGGCTTTATGCGTATCCGGGGAAAACCGCATGGATGCACGACATCCCATAAGGCAGATACGAGGAGGCTGTCGGACTTGGGACTGATCTACCGTGCCGGTGGGAGAGCGCCCCATTTTCCCGATCCTGTTCGTTAAACCACTACGGCTATTCTCCTCAAACGATCGAAACAGTGGCCTCGCCCTGCCATCTTGCTCGCTACGATCGCCCAAATCCGACAGCCTCCGAGGTTCCGGATTTCATATAATCCCAATAGCTGCATAAACTCGGTGCTGTGATCCGGTTTTGGCGCATGATTTACGGGCATCAATGTATCTTGATGCACTGATTCTGGAATTCACCATTAGTGAGATCCTGGCTCCATCCCGTAGGAGCGCCGTCCTCCGGCGCGAACGCGGTCACGCGGCCGCGCCTGCATGTGGATTTATGCAACGAATGGCTAAATTGTTGGAGGCTTGGAATGCATGAACTAAGATGAGATAGTTCGCAGCCACATTGGAGGATCTCAAAATGAATGATATCGACACCCAAAAGGCCATTGAAATACTGAACAAGATCATGGAGCTGGAGCTGGCCGGCGTTGTACGTTACACACACTACTCCCTGATGATCTACGGCTATAACAGGATACCCATCGTTAGCTGGATGAAGGAGAACGCCCAGGAAGGGCTGACCCATGCACAACGTGCCGGGGAGATGGTCACGCTGCTGGGCGGACATCCATCTCTGAACATCGGTTCTCTTCTTGAGACGACGAAGCATGACATAGGCGATATTCTTCGGGAAAGTCTGGAGCATGAACAGGCGGCACTCGATGCCTATTACGAGTTGTTGAAACTGTCTGAAGCGGGAAATTCAGTGCTGCTGGAGGAATATGCCAGGGAGCTGATTGTGGCAGAGGAACTGCACCTTGATGAAGTCAACAAGATGCTGCGACGTCCCGGAGACGTAGAGGCGTTCAAACCCTGACAGTCGCTGAAAAAAAACAATAATGTAATCAATAAAATAATGGTGTCAGAGCATATTTCTTAATATTATATGGAGGAACTTATGCTCTGACGCCCCTTCCCTACACATTCGAGACAGCGCACGAACGACTGGCAGCATGGACAATACGCGACAAACGAAGGCCGGTTTTTGGCAGCAGCTGCATTATAGAATCAATGAACTGTACAACGGCGTCAGCCACCGGTCGCGCTACTTTCGCTGGTCGTTGTTGGTGCTCGACTGTACCACCATACTATATTTCATTATCGCCTCGTTTTTCCACCACATCGATGACCTGCACATGGTGGAAGAGGCGATCGGCGTTGTTTATCTCATCGAATTCATGGCACGCCTGTTCATCAGCAGGCAGCTTTTGCGCGACATATTCGGCATGGTCGGGATGGCGGACCTGATTGTCATCGCCTCGCTGCTCGCACCTTCGCTGGCAGAGAACTACTCCTTCCTGCGCGTGATACGCGCACTGCGCCTGCTTCGCTCGTATCATATGATCAATAATCTGCGCCAGCAATCGAAGTTTGTCCGCATGCATGAGGACGTGATTTTCAGTATCGTCAACCTGGTGGTGTTCATCTTCATCATTACGGCAGTGGTCTACGTGACCCAGGTGGGCAGTAATCCGCAGATCGGCGACTATTTCGATGCACTGTATTTCACGGTCGCGACCCTGACGACGACGGGTTTCGGCGATATCACGCTGGTCGGCACCGGCGGGCACATCCTGGCGGTTCTGATCATGATATTCGGCATTTCCTTGTTCCTGCGCCTCATCCAGACCATCTTCCGACCGGGCAAGGTACGTTACGAATGTCCGACGTGCGGACTCACCCGTCACGATGCGGATGCCGTGCACTGCAAACACTGCGGCACCGTGCTGCATATTACGACTGAAGGGGGGGGCTAGAGAAAAGGAACCATATCAGAATCCGCTAACTAAAGCCCAGATTGCGGTAAATAGATACGGAAACCTCAGAATTGTTTGATGAATATTCAGTAATTTTCCGTGTGTCTCTGTAGCCATATATGCGTCATCAGCGATGACGAGCGTTCAGTAAGTTCCATTCGTGCCGTATCAGAATGACACTTACTCGATGGCAAATAATTGGGAAGACGATCACTCACTCGAAACGAGCAGAATGGGCTCACCGGAGTCTCTTGTTGGACTACGCATGCTTGGACAACCTGCGTCTACAGGATTCCGGTTTTCATCTGCGGTTCAATCGGAATAAAGGAGATTTATCATCAAGTGAAATGCTTCCTAATATTTTGCCTGCCGTTCATATTGTTAATATTGCGGTTAAATATATGCAAGCATGCTGTTATTGCGTTGCTTGGATGCATTGTCGGGCTTGGTGGCTCGGCTGTCTGGTATATTGGAGCAGCAATCCCGGAAGGGCAACGGTTCTAGGCGATGTGGCACGTATCCTCCGTGGAGTACCGCATACTTCTTCGAGCGTTGCTCCGTATCCTTGCGGGTAATTCGGTGGCAAGCATCGATAATGCTTGTCTTGTTCTGGTATCTGGTGAAGAAAATAGGCGTATTCTTGCCAAACAATCCTGGAGCAAGGCATAGACAATCGCAAGTTGGCGGATAAATATCTATTGTATTTGCGACAGATCAATTTTGTATGGAGCACCGGATTGTCCGCCGCAATGAAAGCAATCGCCCTTTTGTATGATAAAGGAAACCAGATTTATGAGACATGCAACAATAGCTATCGGAGTTGTATTGTTTGCACAACTATCTCATGCAGAAATCTTTCAGTGTATCGATGGCGGCGGGCATACTGTTTTTAGAGATAGTGAATGCGGACCTGGTGAAACGCTTCACAAGAGAATGGATTCGGATGGTTTGGAAACGAAAACAGGGAATGGCGAAACCGGGAACGATACCGATATTATTGTCTCTTATCATGGTGATCCCGGTGTGTTGGGGAAAAATCTTCTCAGGAATCCATCATTCGAAAACAGACTGGTTGACTGGCGGGTGCCACTGGGGGCTTCATGGCTGGAAAATCAGGGTTTCAAGGGAAGCGGGGCACTGATGATTCATGCAAAAGAACCACCACATGACAGGTTCATACATGAGACAGTGGTCAGTCAGTGTGTGTTATTGGGGAAGGGAGAAAAATTCGGACTGTCGGCAAGGTTCAGGCTGGATAAAATACCTGCGGAGAAGGTAGCCAACCGGGCAAATATCATCTGGTATGAATCAAGCAACTGCAGTACCGGCGGTCAATATGGTTGGTACATTGAACCTGAAAATGTAAAAGGCTGGCAAATGCTATCTTCAAATTCCTTAACACCTGCACTGGGCGCAAAGGCGGCAATGATTACCATTGTACAGAATGGTCGCTATTCCAATGGCGGCCGTGGAATCTGGGACGATGTTGTCTTCGCGGCAACCGAGCTGTTTGAACGCTCGGATACAAATATCGACAGGGAGGACAACAGCCAATATACACTGGGACCGGGTATTAATTATGTATCGAATGGGCGGTTTGATAACAGCATCACTTCCTGGCGTGAGGGCTGGAAAACAGTATGGTCAGGCAGCGAGGGCGATACATCACCGGGCTCCGCGCGGGTAACGTCACATTCGGTTTACAGAGGTAGCGGCAGGGGCGCCATAAGCCAGTGTGTTAATATAGGTGATAATACGACATTTGAAATGGGGGCCAGCTTCAAAAAGGATCCAAGGTCCACACAGGCCGGTGGCGGGCGATTCCGTGTGTCCTGGCATGAGGAAATGAATTGTTTCGGGCGCAGCAAAATTGACGGTAAATCTGCCGATCCTGAAGCTAAGTAAGGCTGGCAAAGACTTCGTATCAGCGGGTTGAAAGCACCCGAAGGAACCAGCAGTGCGGAAATTGAAATAATACAGAGTGTAAAAGGAGCGGGTGAATATTCCGCATATTGGGATGATATCTACTTCATCGCTGTCGAAAACCAACCCGTCGGGAAATCTGAGCAGGTAAATCGGGAATAGATTGGGTAAGACTTATTGCTGTCCCTTTTGTTTTCGTACTTGCCCGGGCAAGGCCGTGGAGGTGATTACCCGGAAAGGTCTCTGGATTGCAATAATACCGGTAAAGCTGACCTTGCGAATTGCTTTGGCTGCTAAGAGTAATTTGTCGTAGCACATTTCGTTGGTGCCAAGATATATCGTCATCAGGCAGACTGCGGCTTCCGGGTGAAAGTGATTATGGGCGGTATACTTCGAGTGATGTGCTGGAAGGCTTTTACAATAACCCGGGATTAGACATGTCTTCTGAACACGAAAATCCGATTTCCTGCCCGATACCGGCCGCACCGGGTCTTTCGCATCTGACTGTGGTTGAAATTGTGCCGGAGGAGCGGTTGCCGGACTACCGGGCGGCAATGCAGATCGCGAATGCCGAGGCGGACACTCGGCTTGGTGAATATTTGCTGCTCTCCTGGTATGACCGCGATCGCGATTTCGAGTCCCCGCAACATGCCAGCGAGTGCCACCAGGACAGTGCGGTGCCCGGGTATGTGGATTACGGAATTCACCATGGGGCAACACTCAAGGTGGATATCGAGTACGGACGCTTTGTGTTCTTCTATCTGCCGGTCCGTTATTGATGCCGGGATCATCTTCAGGTTGGCAGCCGGGGTGTAATCAGGGGTGTTCAATAATCGGAGGTTGATTACTCCCTGCCCGTGTTCTGTATGCGTTCAGGATACCGATAAAGGCGGGCAATCGCGCCGGAGGGCGGCGTTCATCCCAGGATTCCGCTCCACAATAACGCTCCTGCATCGCCTAAGACGACTACTGTTGGTGTCTACCGATTGCATGGCCCAGTCCAGCCTCTCGACCCGGGCTATGCCCGTAATAATGGCCCTCACCTTCTCCCTGCAGGCGTTCGCTGCATCCAGCCACGTCTACGGTTCAGTTGTTAAGACTGACCCATGTGGCGAGCGAGGCAATTCGCAATACGTTGTTCTATCGTAGCGGCCGCCTCTACCGGTACCGCTCCGGTAGTCAGTGCCGCCAGCAGCAGGTCCTCAACCGATTCCTGTGTATCCAGTTCCTTTTTCAAAGAGGCATTGAGGCGTTCGATCTGGTAGGCCATGCGCTCGCTCTGGTAATCAGAGGGTGAGTCCAGTTCCAGCTGGACTTCCAGCTTGAGGCAGGCTGCCTGCTTGGCTGCGAGGTTGCCGGCCAGGGCTGCATCGTCGGAGCCCCTGAAAGCCTGCAGGAATCGCAGTTCCATCGCCTCGGCAAGAGTGCCTGTAAGGGCAGGCAGGGCGCTCCATTCGGCCCGTGCACTCTCCGGATCCACCGGATTGCCGGCCAGGATTGCCTGTTCCCATTGATTACAGAGTGCGGCGTGTTTGGCGATGTTATCCAGTTCAAAGGCCTGGGCACGGGCTTCTGCGGCTGCAAGCGCTTTGCGGAATTGTTTTTGTGCGTCGCGCCAGTGGTTCTCCAGGGCCTTTTCGTGCTTGCGCGGGACCTCGCCGATCTCCTCCCAGCGGCCCTGGGTGCGGGCAAGTGCCGAGGTGCTGGAAAGCAGTTCCCCATCAGCGGCGGCAGCAAACCGGGAAAGTTCTTCGATCAGTGACTGCTTCTGCTTCAGGTTTTCGTAGCGTTCGGCATCGTGTTGCTTGCGTTCCGCATCGCGCCTTTGGTAGATGCCAGTGCAGGCGGCCTGGAAGCGCTTCCACAGCTTGTTTTCGAGATTGCGCTTTTCTGTGACCGTGATCGTCCACTGCTTTTTCAATGCTTCGAGCTGCTCAAGTGCATCGCGCAGATTATCCACTTCTGCCAGTGCCTCGATATCGGCGATCAGGCGTTCACGAATTCGCAAGGAGCGCTCGCGTTCGTGGCACAGGTAGTGTTCGAATTGCTCCAGTGCCTCGTCCAGTGCCCTGGTAAGGGGTTTGCGGTGCTTGAAGTCTACGTTGCCGATCTTGTAGAAATCGCGCCTGGCCTGGTGAAGGTATTTGTCGATGTCCCGCCAGTCAGGTTCTTTCCAGTCGGTTGACTCGAACCGTGTGTTCAGGCTGTCGATAATGGCTTGACGCTGGCGAAGGTTTTCCGAACGTTGCTGCTTGAGCTTCTTGAAATATTCGTTGCAGGGTTTGTAGGCTTCCTTGCAAGCCGAATCGAATTCCTTCCAGAGTTCTTTGGCTGCATGGTCACCGGATTTGTCCCAGGCTTGCCACTGGTCGCGTGCAGCCCTGATGCACCTGGCAAGTTTTTCCGGCGCAAGCTCCGAGTCTTTCAGCTGCATGATCTGCTCGATCAGTTCCTGGCGCGCCTGGGTGGTTCCCCAGTGACGCCAGGATTCGAGCTTGCGCAGCCGCGGGCGTACGCGGTTCAAACGCTTTTCGATGTCCTTCCAGCGCTGTTCGGACAGGCCGGGGATATTGCCCATGATGGACATCAACTTGTGATAGGCATGCTCCGCGTTTTGCAGTTCATTGGCCTTGAGCGTGTTTTCCAGCTCCTCCATCAGCTGCACTGATTGTTCATAGTCGCGGTTGCGGCGCTCCACCTGCCGGTTGATGCGCTCGCGCAGGGTTTCCAGGCCGGCATCGATTTTCGCGTCCAGTTCGCTGTTTGACGCGAGTAGTTCTTCAACGGGTTGGTCTTCCCCGGTGGTGGGTGCGGCACTGGTATTGCGCAGAGTATCGATCGCCTTGCGTACTTTCTTGGCGCGAGTTTCATCGATGCCGTGGGATGCCTCGAGCAGTGTACTGATCTCATCGAGGATCACCTGGCGATTGTCGAGGATGGCGGTGTCTGGAAGCTTGTTCATCGTTAGCCAATGGGGTCGGGCAAAATTCTCGTACAGGAAGGTTTGATCAAGGATGGTCTGTTCAGGTTCTGCGTCGCGCCATTCCTGCAGCCGTCAAAATGACGAATTAATCGGGATTTCCTCAATTCGCAAATCCGGATGATGTGCAGCGTGGATCCGGAATCCGCCTATTTATTGTACATGTTATTGGAATACTCGCTACGCCCGCTATTCGGGCTGTCCTTCAGGAGCGCTTTGCAGGCGCGATCCGGCAGGGGATGATCGCGGGTACAGTCCGTTCCTCCATCCCCGTGTGGTACTTTCACGGTTTATTTCCGGAATGTCCAGTAACGCCCACGGGTGGATTCCCTGGCTTCCAGCCCGAAACGCTCATCGGCACGCTGCCCCGTCTGCAGCAGTGCATTGATGTCTTCCATAATGCGGCGGTCCTCGGCGAAGTAGGAATGGCCGAGCAGGCCACCGGATGCGTCGCTGGCATCGACGGTTTCCACGTCGTCCACCACGACCAGTGCCTCGCCTGAGTCCCCTGCGCGGGGATAGCCATGGAATGCCTTAGATGCCAGCAGGGCGCGATCCCGGGAGGATGCATACAATGTCAAGTGGATGCCTGTGCGTGTCAGGCGCGGCGCCATGTCGTTGCGAAAGACATCCGCGTCGATATCCGGCGCGATCATGATGATTTCCCGAACCAGCACCAGGTCACTTTCCAGCCGTTCGCCGGCGAGCCGGATCATGGCATTGCCGACGATGCGGTTGCCCATGCTGTGTCCGACCAGGTAGATGTTGTGTACCGGTACCCGCTCCAGCAGTGTCGACAGCACCTCCACGAAGTGTGCCTGGGCCCATTCCGCATTGGTTTCATCCACGGTGTAACCGGTCAGGCTTCCCTGGGACGGCCAGCTGAAGAGGATTACGGGACCGGAGAATTTCAGGTCCTCGGCGAACTGCGCCACCATCCGGCTGGCATCGGGGAAATCCTCATTGTAGCCATGCACGAACACCATCAGCTTGTTGCCGGGGGAAGACTCGATGGCCTGGCCGATACGGGTGTCAAAGTCATGCTGGTCCAGTTTGATTACATCGCGCACCTTGATGTGTTTGTTCTCATCGTCCGTCCACTCGAGCTTGAGCAGTGACGGTTCCTCATGCTGCCCCATGATGTGCCCCGGTGGAATACTGATGTGAGCGACCCCGTAGCTGAGGTCGCCGCGTACCCCGCTGAAATAAAGTCCGTCATCGGAATCGGGGGCACGATCGGTGATGTAGAAGAGTTCGACCTGACTGGCTTCCTGCCGGGGCTCCATGGCCTGCGGGTGTGAGCCGCCCATCAGCGCGCAACCGGTCAGGGCCAGGAGGGAATATAGAGCCAAAAATATGACGAATCGGCTGCGCGGTTGGTTTTGCATGGATTTGGGCGAGTGATAACCGAAATGTGTCTCACGATACTTGGAGGCTGTCGGACTTGGGACTGATCTACTGCGCCGGTGGGAGAAGGCCCCATTTTCCCGATCCTTTTCGTCAAATAGCTACAGCTATTCTCCTCAAACGATCGAAAAAATGGCCTCACCCTCCCACCTTGCTCGCTACGATCGCCCAAGTCCGACAGCCTCCTAGCCGGAGCAGCAGTGATGCTTTCCTCGGAACGAAGGTCATGAGACCTTGCGGAATACGAAATGTTCCTGCGAGTGTTGCGGGAGACTATGGCCGGATGCCGGATTCGTCAAGACGGTGGGCGTGGTGGCGGTGAGAGATTGCTTTGCCCAAAATGAAAACCACGGCAGGTGCATCAATCTCGACCTGTCAATCCGTTCCACCAGATGATGTTCAGGATGCAATGACGCTTTCGTCCTGCTTCTGGGAATAACCACTGGTGTGATTCTGATGCCTTCTTGCAGGAGCGCCATCCTTCGGAGCGATGAATCAAACCGCATCGCGGTCAGGGGGCCTCTCCTGCAACAGGTTGGTTCAATGGTCGGTTCGCTCTGCGAGCGAGGTTTTTCCTAGGAGGTTTTCGGCTTTGGGCGATCGTAGCGAGCAAGGTGGGAGGGTGAGGCCATTTTTTCGATCGTTTGAGGAGAATAGCTGTAGCTATTTGACGAAAAGAATCAAGAAAATGGGGTACTCTCCCACCGGCGCAGTAGATCGGTCCCAAGTCCGACAGCCACCTAGGTGACCATCGAGTCGAAGCGTTTCCCCTTCGGAATAAACACCACGCTCACGCTCAGTTGATGCGGGCTGTAGATGGTCGTGCGCAATAGCAAGCCCTTGCCCTTGACGCTGGCCTGTTCGGTCATGATACGGATCTTGGTGGTGTCGTCGTAGTTGTCTTCAATTTCTTCGTAGTTGAGTTTCATGTGATTCCTCCGAAAACCGATTCGGCACTAACTCCTGAATCAAAATGCATCCCGCTTGCCAATATGACGTTGCGTCCCCAGTCGGGGTGCTCGTAAAGCCGTAAAAAACACCGCTTCTCACAAGGTCTGTACCTGGTCTTGACTGGAACCTATCTCAAAATTCACATGCACATGCTGAACAAAACATTACCGAGTAGGACCAGCGCCCCCGCGGGGAACGGGCCCGCGTCCACGCGGGGACCACATCCGCCGCAAAACCCTTGTTTTCCCGGCGTGGCGCCGGTCCTGCCAAACCTGTGCGAGCCCTGCACCTGAATTCGAATCCTCAAATTACGATTTTGAGATAGTTTCTGGCGATCCGCTATTCAGATATACAGGTTCTACTAAAATTAGCTCAACACCGGCAGGTTGCAAGGTGAAGAACAGATTGTCCGGAGCAGGGAGATGCCGTTTGCGTGGGCCTGCAGGTCAATGATAGGGAGTCGTATCACCGACCAGGGTGTGCCCGTTGACCAAGGTGATGACCGGCCTGCCGTTCTCCAGTTCGTAGGTGGCGTATTCGCGGAACTTGCTGGTCAACTCCGTGCCATCCGGTTGAACGACATTCTCGATCACGGTCGAGTAGGACAGCCCGCTCAGGCCGTCGGGAGCGATGTGGATCTCGGTGTGGTCACGCTGATAGTCGTACTCCCGGACACTCTTCCAGCCATCTTCGATCAGGGTCAGGTACTCCTCCTTGTTGAGTGTCACCTTTGCCATCCACTGCTTATGCGGGAACTCGATAATCCTTACGAACGCCTCACCGAGATAGTTCCCGATGCCATCGGTGTCACGGTTTATCGCGGCCGTGTCGGTTGCAGCCATGACCTGTCGTATCTGCTCTTCGGTTATCCTTCCGGCCGCCAGGGCCGGGACCGACAGCAACAGGGTGATCACGGCGCACGCCAGTTGTCTGTACATATAGTTTTCTCCTGATCGCGGAAGTGTTGCCCGCTGCCCGTGACTCGTTTGCCGTAAGTAATCGATCACAGGATTCCTTATTTTATTCATCATTTGCCTTGCCGGCGCAAGTTGGACAAAAGTACGGGATGCATACGGGAGGCACTGACGGTGCGGATATTCCGCTGATCGGACAGATGGTAGTGTACCGGCGACGAAATTATATGCGTTGCGCAAACCGGTACCCAGGCGCTATAGGGCGTGTGATGCCGGTCTCAGCAGATATCCGGAGACTCGCTAGAATAATCTGTGTTTGCAACCCATATCACGGTATTTGTGTACACAGGGGGTCACTCATGTCCGCAACCGGATGGCATCAATCGATCCTGAAGGGTATCAATAATCGGCTCGGGATCATGGCGGAACTTCATCCGCACATTTACCTGCTGCTGGCCACTATCATGGCGGTGGCGGGTTACGCTTGTCTGCTGCTGTTTCCAATGCTGGTGTTGGCGGGCGTGGTGGGCATGTACCAGGCGCTCGCAGCACCCGGGGGGGTCGCATGGCTGCAGCTGCTGGCCTGGCTGCCGGTAACCGGACTTGGTGGAATTGTAAGCTATCGCCTGCTGCAATTCAGACCCGCGCTGCCGGCGGGTGTGGTGCTTGAGCGGGAGATGGCGCCCGCCCTGTTCCGCCTGGTGGAGGAAACCTCTGCTCATTATGACTGTCCAGTGATTCATCGCATCGTGGTCACGGGTGCCTATCAACTCGATGTCGTCACTACCCCCCACAGGGGGCTGTCCTTGTGGTCGACTCATACCCTGGTGGTCGGTCTGCCTCTCCTGCATTGTCTGTCGAACAACCGGTTTGAATGCCAGCTTGCACGACGCCTGGGCCAGTTCTCCAGGCGCAGCAATCCGCTGCTCGGCAGGCTATACGGCCTGCGCTCCGTCTGGCCGGGATATCGATTGCCGGCACTGGGAACGGATTCCGGCTTTCTGCCATTGCAGTGGTGGTTCTCGATCTATGCTCCCCTGTACACGGCGGTCAGCATGGCCGCGGCCCGTTTCGACGAGTTGCATGCTGACAGTTACGCCATGGAACTGTTCGCTGACGAGGAAGTGCTGGATGCGATCACGACTGACGCGGTCCAACGATTGTTCCTGCGGGAGAAATACTGGCCTGCGGTCCGGAAACTGGAGGAACTGGATCCGGCCGCGGTCAGAAAATCCCATAGCGGCATGTATGCAGTGCTTGAGGCTGGCTTGACGGATGAAAATATCGGGCAATGGGTGACGCGGGCCATGACCGCGGAATTGCAATGGGATGAACCCTGGCCTTCTCTGGCGCGACGCATCGATAATATCGGGCACGCGACGGCCCGTATGGAACCGCACCCGATGGAATCGGCCGCTGAAGGCTATCTCTCGGTAGCAAGGCAGGATCTGGAGGCGAGGCTGGATAACGCGCCATCAGAGAGGAAACCAGAGATGCCGACATGGCCAGCACAATTGGACGGGCTGCAACGCCGGCTGCAGTTCGTTATGTGCAGCCTGCTGCACAGGCGCAAGAATTCACTGCATCCCGGGGAGATACGGCCTTAAGCCGGTACCGCTGGGCAATTCATTCGCAATCGCAGTCATTGCGGCAACGAAGTAGTTTCATGATTCGGAGTGAGTCGTTGGAGATTGCTTCGTTGCCCTGTTCCTCGATAATTGCTCCTGCATTATCTACCTCCTCGGCAACTGCGTCCTGCGTTGCCCTACCTCCTGCATCCCTGCAGTCGTACTTCCATGTAGTCATCGAGAACTGTTCCAGCATTGTTTACCACATACAACATGAATGAAATCAGGCAAGCTTGTGACAGCTGTTGTGCAAATTCCTGGTATCCGTTTTGATTCCGGATCTTCCTGCCTGACGTGCATTGCGTTGCGTAACCTACTAGACTGGTGATCATTCGAACCTGGGATGTCCTGAGGCCGATATGTCAAACTCACCAAACCAGATGCTTGCCCGGTTTCTGGGCTCTCCCGACCGTCCCGAGGGTACCCTCGGTTATCACGAGGTGCAGGGTTTTCTATTTGCCATTGCCTGCGCTCCGGAACTGGTCAAACCTTCCGAGTGGCTGCCCCTGATTTTCAACGAGGAGGATGCGCAATACGCCAGTATGGAGGAGGCGAAGTCCGTCCTGTGGGCGTTGATGGAAATGTATAACGAGATCAATGCCCGGGTATTCGAGGAAAATGTGGACATGCCCGATGATCTCACGCTGGCAACCAGAGCCCTGGATAACGTGGGGGAGACGAGCAACCTGGGGCAATGGTCGCAGGGGTTTATCATGGGCCATGACTGGCTGGTCGAAATCTGGGATCACTACACTCCGGAAGAGCTGGACAATGAGCTTGGCAGCAGCATGATGGTGCTGAGCTTCTTTTCCCACCGGGAACTTGCCGAGGCCTACCACCGGGAAGTGGCGGGTGCCGCTGATTCTTCGCTGGAAGTGTTTGCCGAGAAGCTGTATTCCGTATTCGAGGAAGCGATGCGCAGCTATGCCTACCTGGGGCGCAGCATACAGGTGGTACTGACCGGACAGACGATGCCTCAACAGCCATATGTGCGGGAGAACAGGTCAGCCCGTAACGATCCCTGTCCCTGTGGCAGCGGGAAGAAATACAAACAGTGCTGTTTGCACTGATCCGTAGATGACGGCTGCCGGGAGGAGGATCATGGGGCGCCGGTTATTCCCCGGGTTTGCGTGAAATACCGATCTGCAGTTTTCCCTTGCCAAACTTTCCGGCAACCTCGTCGATCGTCTGCAGCAGGCGCCTGGTGGTCTCGTGCCGATCCGGGTGATCGAACAGGTCCGCCTGGGCCGGCTTCCCCGTCTCCCAGCCGCTGATACCCACACCGATCAGCCGTACCGGCTTGTCCGGCAGCCGGCCGTCGCGGAACAACTTCCAAGCAATCCCGAAAATGTCACGTTCGTCACTGGTCGGTGTGTCCCGCTTTTGCTGCCGGGTGTGCGTCTCGAATCCCGTGAATCGGATCTTCAGGGTGACAACCGAACCGGACAGGCCCTCACGGCGCGCCGTGCGCGCGACATCGGCCGCCAGCTCGCGCAGGGTATCGTGCAGCAGATTGTGATCCCGGACATCCGTTTCAAAGGTGGTCTCCTTGGAAATGCTCTTGCGGCCACGCTCAGGCACGACCTGGTCCGAGGCGATGCCCCGGGCCTGACGGTGGTACTTGGCCGCCGCCTTCGCCCCCAGGTGTTGTTCGAGAACGTTCAGCGGGATGGTGCGCAGCTGCGCCACGGTTCGAATGCCGAGACGGTCGAAGATCTTCTGTGTCTGCCTGCCAAGGCCGCGCAGATTGGAGACCGGCATCGGTGCCAGGAAATCGAGGACCTGATCCTGCACAATCACCGTCAGACCATCCGGCTTGCGGTGTTCCGATCCGAGTTTCGCGATCAGCCGGTTTGGTCCGATGCCCACCGAGGCCGTCAGGCCAGTCGCCTCGAGGATACGGCGCTTGATCTGTGCGCCGATGGCCCCGGGTGGCCCAACCAGCTTTTCGAGGTCGCTGACGTCGAGATAGGCCTCGTCGATCGAGGCCGCTTCCACGACGGGCGTCAGGGTTTCCAGGACCTGGAACACCTGCCGCGAAACCCGGCTGTATTTCGCCGGGTCGGGACGCAGGTACACGGCATCCGGGCAGCGCCGGTACGCCTCAGAGATCGGCATGGCGGAGTGGATACCATAGCGGCGCGCCTCGTAGGAGGCCGCGGCCACTACGCCGCGGTGTCCGGGCCGCGCACCGACGACCACAGGGCGCCCCCGGTATTCAGGATGGTCCCGCTGCTCGCAGCTCGTGAAGAACGCATCCAGGTCCATGTGGGCGATCCAGCGGTGATGCGCTTTGAAATGTGGCATTCAGTATTCTGTCGCGGGGGTGCTTCGCAGACCCATTGTATCGCAATACATGCGGTCATCTTGATGTCCCCGTGACTACCTTGCTGGCCTGCCAGGTACATGAGGGCGAAAATACCGCCATGGCGGCAGTGCGGACATTTGCGGGCATCGACGGCTGCAGGGCGGGCTGGTTCTGCGTAATCCTTGCCGGGCGCAGCAACGGGTCCTGCCATGTCGTTCCCGATGCGGACGCGTTGGCCAGGCTGATCTGCGGGGTTGATTGCGCCCTGATCGATATCCCGATCGGTTTGATCGATTCAGGAAACGGCGGGCGCCTCTGCGACCGCGAGGCCAGGCGCCTGCTTGGACCCGGCCGGGCCGCCAGCGTTTTTTCCGCGCCGGCACGGCGCACGCTGGATGCACCGGATTATCGAGTTGCACTGGAACTCAACCGGCAGGCCACCGGCCGCGGGCTGAGCAAACAGGCCTGGAACCTCGTACCGAAAATCCGCGAGATCGATGTGTTGCTGCAAAGGCGCAAGGCGCTGCGAGGCGTCCTGCGCGAATGCCATCCGGAGCTGTGTTTCCGGGGGCTGAACGGTGGGCGGTCGATGCACTACAACAAGAAGCGGCCGGAAGGCCGGCAGGAACGGCTTGCGGTGCTGGAGCGGTATTATCCGAAAACCCAAGCCTTGTTCCGGCAGGCATCCGGGGAATTTCCACGAAGTGAGGTGGTGTTCGATGACATTATCGATGCCATGGTTTGCGCGGTGACGGCCAGGTCCGGCCGTGGCAGGTACCGGATTGTGCCGGTTATGCCGCTGCGCGACGGGCGGGGGTTGAGGATGGAGATGGTCTGTTACGAGCCCGGCCGTTGATTCAGCGCTGCGGATTCCCCTGCATCGTTGACGAAGCGCATTTCCGGGATCAGGTAATATAGCGCCATTGTCCAGGGTACGGGTGACGGCAATGGATGACGCGGAGCGCGACAGAAAGATACTGGAGTGGCAGAACAAGGCCCGCATCGCGACGAGGATACGCAAGGGGCGCAATCTCTACATAATCACTCTGGATCCCGAGGTGCTGTGGGACAGGGACTTCCGCCAGGCAAACCCGGGTTACATCGAGGGCATGCCCTGCGTGTATGTGGGCATGACCGTGCATGATCCCGGTGACCGCTTCGAACAGCACTGCCTGGGTTACCGCAGCAGCAAGTATCCACATCACTACGGTGTGGAACTGGCGCTGGACCTCCTGGAGGGATTCAACGCTGCCGGTTTGCGTGACGATCAGAAGGAGGCGGCCCTGGCAGACTGGCTGCGCAGACAGGGCTTCGCGGTTTGGCAGAATTAGGGAACCTCGATATTCGGCTTCATCGCGAAGAACACTTTCACAGGTTGAGGAGTCTAGACCTGGGACTGATCTACTGCGCCGGTGGAAGAGAGCCCCATTTTCCCGATCCTTTTCGTCAAATCGCTACGGATATTCTCCTCAAACGATCAAAGAAATGGCCTCACCCTCCCACCTTGGTCACTACGATCGCCCAAGTCTGACAGCTTCCCAGACCGCGATGACCTGCGCGCCGGAATCCTGTCGATCACACTCCGTCGGGTTTCATGTTGTTCAGCCCGCAACCAATGTGTTCCCTGCATTGTCCTGGGAGGTTATGAAAAAATCAGTTCCTGCAGTGGGTTGCCGGGCACAATATAAAGTGGCTGCATAAATTCCAGTCACGACACCTTGTTTCGCAATGTCTTTCCGGTAAATCCGATTGTGAGGTTTCAACCGGGTCGGAGATTCGCGATAATGCCGCCCGCAGAGCGAACTCGGGAGCAGGTGGTGTATGGCACAAGTTGATGAAGGAACAGGCAGTCACGGGGTCATGACCCCAGGTCGCACCAGGGTGTTGATGATCCTGGTCGTCATTCTCACCGCGGTTGCGATCTGGCTGGTGCCGGTCGACAAACAGGAATCGCCGCCCACGCATCCTTCACTACCGTCAGAGCCGGGCAAGGTTGAGAAACTTCCTTTGCCGTCGCCGGAGAACACTGTGCCGGATCAGGCGCTTCCGTCCACCGATACCGGTATCAGCGCTGTCATCAATGGCGGTGACAGCGCGCGTGATTTCCTCGCCAGACAGCGCGCCGGCGGCAATGAACCCGATAACGAGCTGGTGTTCACCGAGGCGGAGCAGCGCCAGGATGAAGGCAGGCTGGAAGATGCCTACCTCCTGTATCGCTACGCGGCACGTCACGGCAACGCCCGCGCAGCCTTTATCCTCGGTACGCAGGCCGATCCGGCATTCCATGACACGGCGGGTGGTTACCTGCCGGATCCTGATACCGCGCAGGCCTTCAAATGGTACAGCCTGGCAGCCGAGGCCGGCGACAAGGAGGCCGGGCCGCGACTCGAGAGTCTGCACGCGCGCTTGCTGCAGGAAGCCAAGGACGGAAATGCTCAGGCCCGGCGCCTGCTGCTGCAGTGGCCATAATTTTCCTGGGGAACGAAATCATGAAGAGATTGATTCTGGCGCTCATCATCGCCATGACGCCACTGCAGGGGATGACAGCCGAGCCGGTCGCAGGCAGCCAGCGGCCGCTGCTTATACCGGGCAAGCATAGCCTCTACCAGCGGGTATTGAGCGTACCCGGCGCACGGATCGCGCAGGAGCCGGGAACAACGGCCCGCAAGGCCGTAGTGCCGTTTACCGCCTTTTATGTCTATGCCCGCACGCAGCAGGGCGGCAAGGAGTGGATCGAGGTCGGCACGGATCGCTTCGGCAACCGTGAGGGCTGGCTGCCTGCCAGCGACTGTATCGAGTGGAACCACGGTCTGACGGCTGCGTTCCGTGATCCGAAGGGACATGATCGGGTGCTGCTCTTCAAGGACAGCGGCTCGCTTCGCAAGCTCGCGGGGCAATCCGACCTGAAGGAGTATGAGAAGCTTTACCGGGATGCGGTGCAGGAGCAGCCTGCGGCGGATTCACCGGTAATTGCCATCCAGCCACCCGGCCATATCGACATCCGCGAGGACTTCTACCTGGTGCCGATCCACCGCTACGAGGACGTGTACCTGGGGAGCGAAAAGGCACGCATGCTGGAGGTCTCCAGTGTTCCCCTGCGCGGCGGAGAGGGTGGCGGCAAGAGTGGAGTGAAACGGGCCTACACCGCCGGACTGGTGTTCGTGGTCGATTCCACCCTGTCGATGCAGCCCTATATCGAGCGTACCCGGGAAGCGGTGAGTACCATCTTCGACACCCTCGGCAAGGCCGACCTGCTCGGGCAGGTCAATTTCGGTCTGGTGGCTTACCGCGACAACCTGGCCGCCGCGCCCGGGCTGGATTACCTGGTGCGGACCTATGTCAACCTAGACGAGGGCCGCGACGCGGAAGGTTTTCTCTCGCGCCTGCGGACGCTGCATGACGCCAGGGTATCGAGCCGGGACTTCACCGAGGACGCCTACGCCGGTGTGAGGCAGGCGATCGAGAACATCGACTGGCGGGGGCATGACGCCCGCTACATCGTACTGGTAACCGATGCCGGTGCGCGCGAAGCCGATGACCCGCTTTCCAGTACAGGGTTGGGTACCGAGGCCCTGCGGAAGATGGCCCAGGAGAAGGGGATTGCCATCTTCGTGTTGCACCTGCTGACGCCGGCCACCATGCCGGATCATGAGGTGGATGCGAAACAGTACCGGCGGCTGGCGGACTTTCCGGGCATTGGCAGCCTGTACTACGGGGTGCCGACCGGCGACGTCCAGGAGTTCGGCCGGGTACTCGATGCCCTGGCTGGCCAGATTACCGAGCAGGTGCGGCTGGCCTCGGCGAACAAGAAACCCGTCGCGCCGGCGCCGGCCGGCGAGGATACCCAGCTGGCCGAACTGCAGGCACGGGTGGCGAAGCTGGGTTATGCCCTGCGCATGCGCTACCTGCAGCGCACCGAGGGCGGCAAGGTGCCGAACCTCTTTGACGCCTGGTTGCTGGACCGCGATTTTCGCGATCCATCCCGTCACACCGTGGACGTGCGGGTGCTGCTCAACCGCGACCAGCTCTCGGACCTGAACGACGTGCTCACGCAGGTGCTCGGAGCGGCGGAGGAGGGATTGCTATCACCACAATCCTTCCTCAGTGAGTTGAAGAGCCTGGCGGCCACGGCGACGCGCGACCCCGAGCAACTCGGTTCTACTACGAACACCACCGCGGGCGAGGGCAGCAGCCTGGCGGAGATGGGTTACATGCGCGAGTATATCGAGGACCTGCCCTATACCGGCGAGGTGATGGGACTGTCACTGGCCGATTGGCAGAGCTGGTCCACTCAGCGGCAGATCGCGTTTCTGCACCGCCTGGAGGAGAAGGTCGGTTATTACCGGGCACTGCACGATCACACCGACCTCTGGGTAAGCCTGGACGGCGGGCCGATCGACGGTGATTCGGTCTATCCTGTCGAGTTGGTCATGCTGCCCTGATGCAGGCAGGTTCCTGCGCGACGTGACTTTCCCGACCGCCGAGGCGACCGAGAGCAGGCGTCCCATCTACCTGTTGCATGACGTGGTCAAGCTGCGCGAGGCCAAGGGTGTGGCCTTCCGGCTCAGGGTGCCGAGCCTGCGCATCGACCAGGGAGAAAAGATCGCCCTGATCGGCGAGTCCGGCAGCGGCAAGTCGACCCTGCTGGACATGCTCGCCTTCATTCTGCAGCCCTCCGGGGCCGGGAGTTTCCGCTTTCGACCCGACGAGAAAACGGACCCGCTTGACGTGACCGCCTGCTGGCAGGCAGGCAAGCTGAACACCCTCGGTGAGATGCGCAAGCGCCATATCGGTTACGTGATGCAAACTGGCGGCCTGTTGCCCTACCTGACGGTGCGCGACAACATCAACCTGTCGCGCAACGTGCTCGGCCTGAAGCGCGACGAAACCGTTGAACATCTCGCCGAGGTGCTTGGTATCGAGAACCAGCTGGGCAAACTGCCGGATGCCCTGTCCACCGGGGAACGCCAGCGGGTGGCAATCGCCCGTGCCCTGGCGCACCAGCCGGCGGTCGTGATTGCGGACGAGCCCACGGCCTCGCTGGACCCGTACGCGGCGGAAACGGTGATGTCGCTGTTTCTTGCGCTGGCGGAGGAGTTCAACAGCACGGTGATTCTCGCAAGCCACGCCTGGCGCCACGTCAAGGCGCTCGGACTGCGCCGCCTGGCCCATCGCACCACGCGCACCGAGGACCGCAAGTTGACCGAGACCGTGGTGAGCGGTTGAGTCCGCATTTCTCACCGGGCGGCGCTGAGAGATTACGAATTGTTGGGAGAGTTGAGGTGGTGGCGAATGTGCAGTACGCAGTGTGTTTCCTGGCAAGGCCTATCCCGGCCCTGGCTGGTTCTCGCACACCACTACTTGCGATGTACAGGGAGAAGGTGAGACCGGGGACCGGTCGAGATGCTGGCCTGGGCCATGTGCAAGTGCCGCGGGAGGCAGGATGCCGGGAGCGGCCGCTTCACTCAAGGGGTGGCTACGGCTGCATCGCTCCGAGGGGCGGAAGAGGGGTCCTGCCGCGTAGCGGCGGGGATCTGACCCCCGGTGGGGCGATAATCCGCGTGAGCACTCGGAGCGTTGTTCCGCTCACCGGCGGCCGCATCCCCGGCTGCGCCGGGGCCCCTGCTCCGCGCCTCGAGCGGATCCTTCGCTCCACAGCGGCGTCCAGGCACACGAGTCCGGCGCCAGCATCCAGGATCCCGGTGAGAAATGCGGGCTGAACCATGATGCGCAACCTGACCAGGGCATTCGGGCTGGCGAGCCGCGACTATCTGCACGAATGGCAGATGTCGATCTGCTTCGTGCTCGGGCTGGCGGCGGTGCTGGGGCCGATGATGGTGCTGTTCGGGCTGAAGTTCGGCATCGTCGGCAGCATGATGGACGAGTTGATCGAGGACCCCGGCAACCGCGAGATCCGCCCGGTCGGCAGCGGCCGTTACGACCAGTCCTGGCTGAATAGTGTACGCGGGCGCGAGGATGTCGTCTTCCTGGTGCCGCGCACCCGCAGCATCGCGGCCACCCTGGATCTGGCCAGTGCGCACAGCACCCGCATCCTGCCGGTGGAACTGATCCCCTCGGCCGAGGGCGATCCGTTGCTGGCGGGGTTGGCGCTGCCGGAAGGCTACACCCACGTCGTGCTGTCGCGCAGCATCGCGGAAAAGCTCGGAGTCAGTGTGGGCAGCCTGCTGGACGGCAGCCTGGCGCGGCGTTACCTTGGCGAGCAGGAGCGGGTTCATCTGACCCTGACGGTCGCGGCCATCGCGCCGGAACGGGCGTTCGCGCGTGACGGCGCCTTCGTCACGGTCCAGCTGCTGGAAGCACTGGAGGATTTCCGCGACGGACGGGCGGTGCCCGATCTGGGCTGGACGGGGTCGCGAGCGAATACCGCCCGCACCTACCCGGGATTCCGGTTGTATGCACGTTCCATCCAGGATGTCCCGGGGCTGCGCGACGCATTTGCTGAAATCGGTGTCGACGTGCACACCCAGGTGGCGGAAATCGAACTGGTGCAGCGCATGGACCGCAACCTGACCATGATTTACTGGGCGATCGCCGTGATCGGCCTGGTTGGGTTTTCGCTATCGCTGGGGGCCAACCTCTGGGCCAATGTCGATCGCAAGCGCAAGCAACTGTCGGTATTGCGCCTGGTCGGCTTCCGCACCAAGGATATCGTCTGGTTTCCGATGGTGCAGGCCCTGTACACCGCTGTTTTCGGGTGGGCACTGGCGGTGGCCATCTATTTCGTCACTGCCATCGCGATCAATACCATGATGGCGGAGCAAGTGGAGGCGGGACAGCAGGTCTGCCGCCTGCTGCGGGAGCATTACGCCATCGCCCTGGCTCTGACCTGCGGCGCCGCCGTGATCGCGGCCGGTCTGGCCGGTCTGCGCTCGGCGCGCATCGAGCCGTCCGAGGGGCTGCGCGAACTCTGATACGGAGGCGGGTTCATAATTCCCTGATTCATTCGTACTGGGGATTGCCTGAATCACAGAAATGAAACCGGTCCGCATTTTTTACCATATCGACTGCGAGCCGCCTGGCTACTTGCGTAGCCTCCTGGAGGCGCATGGCTGCTCCGTGGATCCGGTCTGTGTCGTTAACGGGCGGGACGTACTCCAGGACTTGAGCAGTGTGGCCGCCCTGGTGTTCATGGGCGGGCCGGGCAATGTCAACGAGCCGACCGACTGGATGCGGCAGGAACTGGACCTGATCCGGCGCGCGGCGATCCAGGGTGTTCCCATGCTCGGCATCTGCCTGGGCGGCCAGCTGATCAGCAAGGCGCTCGGTGGTACGGTGAAGCCCGCCGAGCGCCTGGAGGTGGGCTGGCATCCGGTGGAGCAGGTAAATCATTCAGGCGCCTCCGGCTGGCTGGACGGACTGCCCCCGCGTTTCGAGGTCTTCCAGTGGCATGCGCATACGTTTTCCGTCCCGCCCGGTGCGGTCCACTTGTTGCGCAGCGATTGTGCCGACAACCAGGCATTCGCGATCGGCAATATACTGGCCATTCAGTTCCATCTCGAGGTGACACCGGAATCGGTCAGGGAACTGACGCAACGTTTCCCCGGAGACCTGGAGCCGGTGTCGGATTGCGTGCAGGATGCTGCGGCGCTGACCGCGGACCTGGAAGCGCGCACCCAACGGCTCCACAGTATCGCCGACGTCGTATTCGAACGCTGGCTGCGATCTGTATATGGTGGGAAGTTGTGTTGATGACTTCACCGTGCAGCCGCTTGTCGGCTGCACGGTGAGTATTCAAGTCATGCGGCTCTTGATAGTGAGCCAGGCAAGGTGGCTGTCTCATTTACTACCGGTTGTGAGACGTCCCTGCCGATCAGCATCTCCGGAATTCGGCTCGATGCGCCCGGGTAGAATCCGCATTCCAGACCCTCCACGCTGCGCGAATTGCGGAACGAGCCGAACACCATGTCCCACAGCGGCAGGTCGGAGTAGTTGTAGCTGTGCACGCCTCGGCCATGATGGATGTTATGGCTTTCCGGACGCTGGATGAGATAGCCCAGCCAGTACGGTGTAGCGATGTTGGCATGCTGGAACATCGCATTGAAAGTCAGGAACAGTGCCGTGATAACGCCAGCATCGACACTGAGTCCCAGCAGCGGGAACAGTATCAGGCTGCTGATCGTGGTGAACATGGCTGCATCGAATGGATGCAGGTAATTGGCACCGAAGGCATCCAGGCTTTCGGCGCTGTGGTGCATCTGGTGTCCCGCGCGCCATAACCATTTCCACTGGTGCGCGGCACGATGATACCAGTAATGGCCGAACTCGTAGACCAACACGCCCGCGACGGCCCCCCAGGGTCCCAGGCCACTCAGGTCCAGCAGATGCGTTTCACCGAACAGCCGGCCCCAGAACGCGGCAACCTCTCCCGAGAAGAAAAAGATGGCCGCGGTAATCAGTGCACTGCGCAGACGCCAATGGCGGGTCGAGTTGTAACTGCGCCGCCGGATGATGAAATCCAGAAGCATGAAGCCCGGGATCAGGGCCAGGGTGATGGTTTCTATCAAATCGATCATGGCAAGTGCCCCCCGTGTTGTGAATGGATTGCTGCTTAGATACATACCGTTCGGTATGTTCTGTACTATAGTTGTCGTTCTGCTGCTTGTAAATACCATTCGGTATGTTTTTATAAAATAATTAACATATAGATTACATGGTGTTGTGGCGTATACATATAAATACATCATTAAATTAATCATTTACACATACCGTTAAGTATGTTTATATGAAGGGTATGGCGAGCAAGGGAGAAGAAACCCGCAGGCGGATACTGGATGCCGCACAGGCTATGATCCTGGATCATGGTTTTGCCGGGGTTTCGGTGGACCAGTTGATCCAGAGCCTGGGACTGACCAAGGGTGCGTTTTTCCATCATTTCAGGAACAAGAACGAACTCGCCAGGTCGCTGATCCGGCGTTACGCGGATGAGGGACTGCAGTTCTTCAAGGACAGTTTGTCGCGGGCCAGGAAGCTCAGTGACGATCCGCTGCAGCAGTTCCTGATCATCATCGGGTTGTACGAAGAGATGTTCGAAGGACTGACCGATCCGTATCCCGGCTGCCTGCTGGCATCCTATGTCTACGAGCTGCAGCAGTTCGACGAAGAGACGCGGGTGATCATCAATGAGGAGTTCATCCTCTCGCGTACCGAACTCTCGCAACTGATTCGAGAGATTATGCAGAAGCATCCGCCGCGTCGAGAAGTGGACCCGGAGTCACTGGCCGACGGCTTCATGTCGGTGTTCGAGGGCGCCTTCGTGTTGTCGAAGTCACTCAACGAGGCGGACATCACCATCAAGCAACTGCGCCATTACAAGGCGTACATCGAATTGCTGTTCGGCAAGGATTAAGGCGATATGGGGACGGTACACTTATCTGTCAAAATAGATAAGTTTGCCCCAGCGTTGCATAAATCCCCTCTCCCACCGGAGGGTGTCGCAAATGTCCCCTCTCCCACCGGGAGCACCCTGAAGGGCATAAAATGGTTAGGGTGAGGGGATAAAACAGGATAAACGCCTGATTTCATATCCCCTCATCCCAACCTTCTCCCGAAGGAGAAGGAGTCGCACCCTTTTACAACACCCTCCACCGGGAGAGGGGTGCTGTTTCTAGAATTCACCGTGAGTGAACTTCAGAATCACCTGGCAGACATCATGCAGCCCCAGTTATACAAACACATTTCGCCGTTCATACCGAAATCTTTTACAACAGTAAGGTATACCGTCCCTATGTTGATCTAATTGTTATCGAGCGGCACCAGTTTCAGCACACCGTCCGGCACCATTGTAGTGGCCAGCATCACCGCATTGATGTCCCGGTGTTCCCGCCAGGTTTCCGTGTCGCGGTGTTTCGGATCGCGCCAGAAGGATTCGATTTCATTGCGCAGTGGCAGGTAGCGCATGAGTTCTTCCAGCAGCGCCCGCAGCCGCACCCCCGGGGCAAATTGCGAATCCCGGCCGGCGGACCGGCGCATGCGTTCCAGGGCATGCAGTCCGATCGCCAGGCCGAGTTCACGGAAGGCCAGCCGCCGGTTCGCCGGATGCTCCAGTTCGCCACTGCGGGAGAAAACCTCCAGACCCATGAGCGCAGCCTGCAGCAGCCGCTCGAGCTGCTGTGATTCGGATATCGCGCCCTGTTGCAGCAGTTGCTGAAGGCACCAGGCGTCAATCAGCAGGCCGCCCAGACCCAGGGGGTCGGCGCTGGCCAGTTCGCCGCGCCTCAGCATCATGGCGTAGAGGCGGGTATCCTCGGTCAGGTCAGGACCGTTGGACGCTTGCGGCAGTGCAGCGGCGGTAGCCTGCAGTTGCAGGTTATTGACGTAACCCTCCAGCGGGTCGTGCTGGCCCATGGAGGGCACCAGCGCTCGGCTCAGGTCGATGCTCATTTTCCAGAACATTCTGCGTGGTTCCAGGTGCGGCGCGGCCTGGTAGGTGAAGGCCGCGAATGCGGTGTGGGACAACTCGCGCGCCCAGGTGTTGTAACGGGGCTCATGTGTACTGCGCGCGACCTGGTCCAGGGCATGTATCCACCGCGTCAGGTAGTGGAAGTACTGGCCGTCGCGGTCCCACTCGCGGCGCTCGTCATAGGGTTCGTCCGGACCGCGCTCCGGCACGGGCTTGCCGATCCGCAGGCCGCCGAGGGTGGGGTGGAGTTCGCCTTCATCCTCGTCCAGTCCGCTGATCCAGCCGCTGCGGCTGTCATCGTCCCGGTATCTGCCCAGGATGTGATGGACCCGGTCGACCAGGCGCAGCGCCAGTTGCGTGAACTCCGGCCTGCCGGTGGCGCGCGCCAGACCGAGGTAGTTGCACACCGCGAAGGCGTCCGTCCACAGGTAGCGCTGCGGTGGCTGTGTGGATGTCAGGCCGGTACGCCGGGCGAAGGCATCCATCAAGGTGACGGCTTCCTCGATTCGCGGATCTGGCATGGTTCCGGCCTCCGTGGCTGTGCCCGCAAGCGCCTGGGGCAGTGGCAACAGTATCACCAACAGGCAACAGCGAACACGCAGTGCGGAAATCAGCCCGGAAAATCTCATGATCGAAGGATAGATGGATTCAGTTTTCCGGCCAGTCCCATTATGCTCGGGTTTCCGATGATAGCCGGTCAACGATAATGGAGTACGCTAAATTCATGGCCAGCCTCGACCGGGAAACCTGTCCCGGCTGCATGGACTCCTGCCTGCAGGCACTGTGGTATGACGCCAGGGGCGAGTGGGGCACCGCCCACGAGATCGTGCAGCGGTTGAATACCGCATGGGCCGCACGGATCCATGCCTACCTGCACCGCAAGGAAGGGGATGAGTGGAATTCGCGTTACTGGCATCGGCAGGCCGGCACGGTGTTCCCCGGGGAGATGAGCCTGGAAGAGGAATGGGATTCCCTGGTTCGGCAGCTTGCGCGATGACGGCTATCGGCCTTCTCAGCGATGTTCATGCCACGACCGCCCCGGTTGCGGAGGCGCTGGAGGCCTTTCGCCGCGCGGGTGTGGAACAGGTTTGGTGTGCCGGGGATATCGCCGGCTACCGGGCGGAACTGGATCACACCGTCGAACTGCTGGCCGGCAACGGCGTGCGGGCAATCCACGGTAATCACGACCTACGCTACCTGGAGCGGCATGGCACCGATCCCGGCTGCCGGGCCGCGTCATACCTGCGAGGACTTCCCGCCGTCATTGATGCCGTGATCGCCGGCAAGCGGGTGTACATGGTGCATGCGGAACCGCCGGATGCCTGCAACGGGGGCGGAATCCGCCTGCTGGACCCGGCGGGGGCGGTGCGGCCCGAGCGGGCGGCGGAGTGGACACGGCGGCTTTCAACCCAGGATTACGATGTTCTGGTGATCGGCCATACCCACCAGGTCTTTGCTGAATGGCTCGGTCCGACGCTGGTGGTGAATCCTGGCAGTTCGGCCTTCAATCATTCCTGTGCGATCCTGCGTCTACCGGAACTGACGGTGGAAGTGGTTCCATTGTCCGGTTGCGCCGTTCAGCCATACTGGAACTGGAGCGAGTACATGAAAGGTTCGGGTGCTGCTCTGGATCGTGCAGCAGTGTTGGCAGAGAACCGGGATGAAACGCATGAAATGTGAATATCCTCTCGTATACGTGGACGGACCGCCGTTATGAAAGCCATGATCATCAACCGGATCACCTCGTTGCTGGAGGACGCCGCACCCCTGGAGCAGGTCGAACTGCCCGATCCGGAGCCCGCCGCGGGCGAGATCCGCATCCGGGTTGCCGCCTGCGGGGTCTGCCACACGGAACTGGACGAGATCGAAGGCCGTACCGCACCGCCGCACCTGCCGGTGGTGCCGGGTCACGAGGTCATCGGCCGGGTGGACCGCCGCGGTCCCGGTGCCACGCGCATCGCACTGGGCGTTAGGGTCGGGGTTGGCTGGATCCATCATTCCTCGGGGACGGTGGACGAGAATCTGAGTCCGGAATTCGTGGCGACCGGGCGGGATCGCAACGGCGGCTATGCCGAGTTTCTCACCGTGCCCGAGAGTTATGCCTGCCCGGTCCCGAATGTGTTCAGCGACGCCGAGGCAGCGCCGCTGCTGTGCGCCGGCAGCGTCGGCTATCGTTCCCTGATGCTGGCCAATATCGCCAACGGAGAGTCATTGGGGCTGACGGGGTTCGGCGGCTCGGCGCACATCGTGTTGCAACTGGCGCGACACCTGTATCCCGATTCACAGCTGTACGTGTTCGCCCGCGATCCAGCGGCCCGCGCCTTCGCCATGGAGCTGGGTGCGACCTGGACCGGCGACACGGAAGAGCGCGCCCCGCGTGCCCTGAATGCCATCATTGATACCACGCCGGTCTGGAAGCCGGTGGTGGAGGCCCTGGCCAACCTGCGCCCGGGCGGCCGTCTGGTCATCAACGCCATCCGTAAGGAAGACACCGACCAGGATTACCTGCTGCGGTTGCACTACCACGAACATCTGTGGATGGAGAAGGAGATCAAGTCGGTGGCCAACGTCACCCATCGCGATATCGAGGAATTCCTGCCACTCGCGGCACGGATACCGATTCGGCCGGCGGTGGAGACCTACCGGCTGGAGGAGGCCAACCGCGCCCTGCTGGAGCTGAAACGCGGGCCCGTACGGGGTGCGAAGGTGCTCCTGATGGATTGATGGCCGGGTCGGTTGCAGGGAGATACCCGCAGATTCCGGATCAGTCTGCCAACAGCGTCCGGCGCAGCCTGATGGAAGGCGGGCCCGGCGTCCCGGTACGTGCATGGTATAGTGCGCCGGTACTGGATTGTTCAGGGTGCGGAGCCGTGCCGCATACGCTACAGTCCGCTGACTGTTTGCAGTGCAAGGGCGACGTTGCGCCTTGATTCCCTCAAATGCGTATGCGGCACCCGGAGCTCCCGTAATATCCGATGAACCTCGATCAATCCATCCTGGTGGCAATCAATCAGGGGCTGGCGAATCCCTGGGCCGACTTTCTGTTCGACTGGATATCGTCACGCATCAGCTTTGCACTGCCGTTGCTGCTGGTGGTGTTATGGCTGCTGATACATCACTACGGCAGGGAGGGTGCGAAGCTCTGGTCGTTGCTGCTCCTGTTGGTTCTCCTCGGGGATGTACTGGGCGGCCAGATCAAGGAAATGGTTCACCAGTATCGTCCATGTGCAGATTTCTACCAGGCTTTGCAATTCGGGTCGGAAAGCACCGGTCCCTGTATAGACAATACCAAAGGCATGCCTTCCAACCATGCTCTGAATTATTTCACGGTCGTCGCTTACCTGTTCGTGACCACCCGCCGCCGCCTGATGGGGGTGGCGCTGACCCTCGTGGCGGTGCTGGTGGGTGTCTCCCGGATCTATCTTGCCAAGCATTATCCCAGTCAGGTGCTGGCCGGCGCCATGCTGGGTCTTGTCTGGGGGGCGGGCGCCGGCTGGCTGGGACTGCACTACCTGCACTTCGTGCGTCAGGTGCGCGAGCAACGGGATGGCTGATGAGGTGCATGAACTGACTGCGCCGGGCGTGGCGGGATATCACGGATGTCTGCGTCGTTACCTCGCAGCCGGTTGCCTGTTCGCCGGCCTGGTTACTGGATTCCTTCGGCTGGATGTCCTTGCAATCGGCGGTTGATTTGACCACCATCCACGCAACCCGGCCACGACGCGTGCAACTCTGAAAATGCCTGCAATAGCAAACGCTTCCCATCACCTGTCGCTCATCGTTCCGCTCTACAACGAAGAGGGGAGTGTCATGCCCCTGGTCGAACAGGTGCATGCCGCGCTGCAGTCCTGCGAGTATCCCTGGGAATTGCTGCTGGTGAACGACGGCAGCAGCGATGCGACCGAGCAGCGGTCGCGCCGGGCTACCGAACGCTTCGGCCGTCATGTCAGGTTACTCAACCTGCAGCGCAATTTCGGCCAGACCGCCGCCATGCAGGCAGGTATCGACGCCGCCAGGGGCGATGTGATCGTCACCATGGACGGCGACCTGCAGAACGATCCGGGCGACATCATACGCATGGTAGGGCGCCTGCTGGATGAAGACCTCGATCTGGTTTCCGGCTGGCGCAAGGACCGCAAGGACAATCTGTGGTTGCGTAAGGTACCTTCCAGACTGGCCAACCGGCTGATCGGCCGGATCACGAAGGTGTACCTGCACGACTATGGATGCAGCCTGAAGGTTTACCGGGCCGGCATATTGAAGAACGTGCGGCTCTACGGCGAAATGCACCGCTTCATCCCGGCCTGGATCGCATCGCAAACCTCGCCGGACCGCATCAAGGAAGAGGTGGTCAGTCACCACTACCGGCAACATGGTGTCTCGAAGTACGGCATAGGACGTACCTTCCTGGTGCTGATCGACCTGCTGTCGGTCTACTTCTTCATGCGCTTCAAGAGCCGGCCGGGTCATTTCTTCGGCAGGATCGGACTGGTCTTCGGCGGAGTGGGTGGCCTGATGCTCGCCTATCTCATGTATGTCAAGTTCGGGCTCGGCGAGGACATCGGTTCCCGGCCGCTGTTGCTCACGGCGATCCTGCTGGTCGTTGTGGCCGTGCAGTTCCTCACCACCGGTGTCCTGAGCGAGATGATTTCCCGAATCTACTATGAATCGGGGCAGGCCACTTCCTACATGGTGCGCGCCGACACCGATCTGCAGCCGGACCCCGAATCCGGCTGGAAAACCGGGTCATGAGGATAGCGCTGCGTGACTGGCTGGGGCTGGCTGCACTATCGACAGGACTGGTTCTGTTCAAGGCCTGGCTGGTTCAGGCCGCGGGCTTCGATCTGCACTTCGATGAGGCCCAGTACTGGGAATGGTCGCGGCAGCTCGACTGGAGCTACTACTCGAAAGGGCCCCTGGTCGCCTGGCTGATCGCCCTGTCGGAATCCTGTTTCGGGCATGGCGAGTGGCAGGTCCGCCTGCCTGCCTGGCTGGCACATGCCGTGATGCTCGTGCTGGTGTTCCTCTTCGCCGTGGATGTCTGGAATGACCGAAAGGTCGCCTGGTGGGCGGTCGCGATCTTCGTGCTGACACCGCTCTTTTTTACCCTGGGCCTGGTGATGACCACCGACATCTGGCTGTTTCTGTTCTGGACCTGGGGATTGTGGGCATGTTACCGGGCGCTGATTCTTGCCCGGCCCAATGCCTGGCTCGAGGCCGGCATTGCCACCGGCCTGGGTGCGCTGACCAAGCTGAGCATCGGCCTGCTGCCCGCTTTTGTCGGGGTGGCAGTCCTGCTGTCCGCGCAATGGCGGAGCCAGCTCGCCAGTCCCCGCTTGTGGCAGGGGGTGGGCCTGATGTTGCTGGTCATGAGCCCGGTCATCCTCTGGAACGGTATGCACGACTGGGTCATGCTGCGCCATGAGCAGGGCCACCTTCACCAGGCAGGCTGGTCGCTGGGCAGCGCGGGAGAATTTCTGGCAGGCCAGTTTCTGGTCCTGTCGCCACTGGTCGTGGTACTGCTGGTGCTGGAGCTGCGGCACGTTCCGCAGGATGCTGGCCGGCGGCTGCTGTGGCTGCTGACCCTGGCGTGGCTGGTATTTTTCACCTTCAAGTCCCTCGGCGACAAGGTCCAGATGAACTGGGCCGCCTCCAGTTACATCGGTATGCTGCTGTTGTTCGCCGGCAGGATATCCGGACTGACGCCGGGCCGGCGCAAACTGCTGGTTGCGGGGTTTGCCAGCAGTATTCTGCTCATGGCGGTGGCCTTTTTTCCCCATGTCTTCGGCCTGCACGGCAGGCGGGTGCCTTTTCGCGAGGCCCGCGGCTGGGAGGCCCCGATCCGTGCGCTGGCTCAGCAGGCCGGGGACGTGGATTTTATCCTCGCTGACCGCTACACCGAGGCCGCTGAGCTGGCCTTTTACTGGCCGCGGGCGATTCACGTGTACGTGACGGGTGACCACGACCGGCGCTTCAACCAGCACGATCTCTGGCCCGGTCCGGAACGCGAGGCGGGGCACAACGGTCTGTGGGTCAGTACATCCCCGGACGTGCCCGAACAACTGGCGGCGGCATTCAAGTCCTGCCGGGAACTACCGCCGGTCGATGCCCCGGCCGCGGGTGGCGGTAGCTTGCGCACCCTGTACAGCCGCAATTGCAAGGGTTACCTGGCCATCGAATGGCCGCATCCTTCCCGGTATTAAGCCCGATGTCCTGCGGTCGCGTATTGCCTGCGTCGGCGCTCCGGGAAATCCGTGCCGGTAAATCAGGGTTAACCTGCTGGCCGTGGTCGCGTTAGTAGAACCTGACTCCATATTACGGGATCGGGCATTTCGAGATCAGTGCCTGCTGGTTGGAACGGGTAGGACCGGCGCCATGCCGGGAAAAAGCCGGTATTCCGGTCCCGATCCGTTCCCCGCGGGGATGCGGGTCCCATGTGCATGGAACGAACCATCGGATAAAGAATTTTGAGACAGGTTCCAGACTGCTGAGGTGATAAAACGATGAACCGCTATCTGATACTGTTGCTGACCCTTCTGGGTGCCCTGCAATTGCAGGCCGGCGAACTGCCGCCGGCGTTCAAGGCGCAATACGTGGTAAAGAAGGGGCCCATCGAGCTGGGACAGTCGAGCCGCGAGCTGCGCTACACGGAAGACGGGCAACTGGTGTTTCACGCCACTTCCGATACCACCGGTATGGCCGACCTGCTGTTATCCGAACATATCCAGGAAACTTCGTACCTGAAGCAGGGCGAGCAGGGTGTCCTGCCGGTGAAGTATGAATACCAGCGCAAGGGCAAGCATGCACGCAAGATGTCGCAGCAATTCGACTGGCAACAGGACAGTGTCACCAGCAGGGACGGCGACCGGGTATTTCAATATTCGATACCCCCAGTCACCTTCGACCCGAGTGGTTATCAGGTCAACCTGATGATCGATCTCGCCGCCGGTGATCGCGACCTCGAATACCATGTCGCCGGCAGGAAAAAACTGCGCACCTATGACATCCGGCATATCCGGAATGAAAGACTGCAGACCGTGCTGGGTCCGCTGAACACGGTGGTGATCCAGCGCGATGCGGAACAGATCACCACTATGTGGTGCGCCTCTGATCTCCATTTCCTGCCGGTAAAGATCGAGCATGAAGAGAAGGGAATGACCTTTACGGCCACCCTGAAGGCGGTTACCGGCCTGACAGGGCGTTAACCGGCACAGCTGCCTTTCAGCGGGCAGCTGCCTCCGGTGTGGCGGTTTTCTCGATGAACAGCGTCTGGGTGGGATAGGCGAACTCGATCCCTTCACGTTCAAAGGCAGCGTGAATCTGCAGGTTGATGGCCTGTTGAATATCCATATAGACGTTGTAGTCCGCCATGAGGACGTAGTAGACGGTTTCGTACGTCAGGGCGAAATCCCCGAAGCCCTGGAAGTGGGAGCGGTCGAAACGCACCGGTTCCTGTGCCTCCACGGCGGCGCGGATGATTTCCGGAATGCGCTGCAGCTTGTCGTGCGGGGTCTGGTAGGTCACGCCGATTTTGAACACCACCCTGCGTTCGAACATGCGGCCGAAGTTCTTGATGCGACTGCCGAGCAGATCGGCGTTCGAAAACACCAGCTGCTCGCCGGAAAGGCTGCGCATGCGGGTGGTCTTCAGCCCGATGTGCTCCACGCTGCCGAGGTAGTCATCGATGACCAGGAAGTCCCCGATGGTGAAAGGCTTGTCGAGGACGATGGAAAGCGAGGCCAGCAGGTCGCCGAGGACGTTCTGAACCGCCAGGGCAACGGCGATACCGCCGACACCGAGGCCCGCGACCAGGGCGGTGACATCGACACCGAGATTGTCCAGAACCAGCAGCAGCACAACGGCCCAGAGGATCATCCGGCCGATGAAACCCATGGCATTGACCGCGGCGATGCTGGCCGGATCGGTCTTCCTGCGCTGTTCCCGGTCCTGTTGCAGCCAGAAAAGGAGCAGGCCGTTGAGCCAGAGTCCGCCCTGAACCAGCAGGGTGATCGCCGCGATGCTGGAGACGATCCGCCGGTATTCGTTGCTCAGGCTGAGGAACAGGGAACCGAAGAACAGGGCGATGATAAGGACGAAGGGCCAGCGGGTGCGCGACAGCATGTCGGCCAGGCCGTCATCCCAGGTGTTTACCGTCTGTCCGGCCAGTGCGCTCAGGCGCGACAGTCCCAGGCGTTTCAGCAGGTAGAGGATGATGAGCGCGATCAGCGCCACACCCAGGGCGATCAACCAGTTCTCCACGGTGTTTTCCAGAACCCGGTAATCGAGCAGCGCGAGGATTTCGGTTTCGAGGTCTTGCATTCTTTCTTCCTGGCAGTTGCGGTTGGCGGGCACAGTATACCCAATCGGGATTGGTATTCTGGCTTGTACCGCACAACCCAGGGTGCGGCCGCAGCAGCGGTTTTCTGGCATCATAGGCGGGTCATGACCGATTTCGTCAAACCATCGAAGTCCCTGGCGCGGCTCAGCGGACGCGCGATCGCCGATTTCCGCATGATCCGCTCCGGCGACCGTATCCTGCTCGGACTTTCCGGCGGCAAGGATTCACTGTCGCTGCTGCATATCCTGCACTATCTGCAGCAGCGCGCGCCGCTGCGCTTCGAACTGGCCGCGATGACCGTGGACCCGATGTCCGGGGATTTCGATCCCTCCCCGATGATTCCCTACCTGGCCGAAATCGGTGTGGAATATCACTACGTGCGCAAGCCCATCCTGGAGATGGCGCAGGAACACATGGGTCGGGATTCCTACTGCGCCTTCTGCTCGCGCCTGAAGCGCGGCCTGATGTACCAGACGGCACGCGAGCAGGGCTGCAATGTGATCTCGCTAGCACAGCACCTGGACGACCTGGCGGAGAGCTTCCTGATGTCGGCGTTTCATGGCGGCCGGCTCCAGACCATGAAGGCTCACTACGTCAACGACGACGGCGACCTGCGCATCATCCGGCCGCTGGTCTATGTCCGCGAACGGCAGACGCGCGATTTCGCATACGATAACAACCTGCCGGTGATCGCCGATTCCTGTCCCGCCTGCTTCGCCATGCCCACGCAGCGCCGGCACATGAAGTCCCTGCTGGCGGCCGAGGAGGAGCGGAACAAGCTGTTGTTCAAATCCCTGCTGTCCACGCTCAGGCCGCTGATGCGCGCGGGCCTGCCTGAGGAGAAGCCGGGTGTGGACGTGAAGCAGTCCGGTACCGGTTGAGACAGTGTTTGCAACAGCAGTTTGCCGGGTGCCATAACTTTCAGGTTACAGGAGGCGAGCCCGCAGAGGGAGATAGCTTGCAGGCTTGTTTCGACGGACGGTATCCTTGCGCCCCTCCTCGGGTGCATCGGTGTTGTTCCCGCCCGGCAGATACGACTCTTCAACCGGATTTGACATGAAAACACGCGCGGAAGAAATCAAGGAACAGAACATGGACAGGGGCTTGCGGCGCGCCGACCTGCATGTTGACCCCTACAAGGAGTTCGAGAAACGCTTCACCACGGCCATTGAGTCGGGCATCCGCGAGCCCAATGCCATGTCGCTGGCGACCATCGACGAGACCGGCCAGCCGTGGCTGCGCACCGTGCTGCTGAAGACCTACGACGAGCGCGGTTTCGTGTTCTTCACCAACTACGAAAGCCGCAAGGCGCGGCACATCGACAACGATAACCGCGTGGCGTTGTCCTTCCCGTGGTTCGCGCTCGGCTGGGAAGTGAAGGTCACCGGTGAGGCGACCAAGATATCGTTCACCGAATCCGCCCGCTATTTCGCGACCCGCCCGCGTGGCAGCCAGATAGGCGCCTGGGCCTCACCACAAAGCCAAGTCATCACCTCGCGCTCGCTGCTGGATGCGAAGGTGGAGGAGATCAAGCGCAAGCTGCACGATCACGAAGTCCCCCTGCCGGCATTCTGGGGAGGATTCCGGGTGCGGCCTACAACCATCGAGTTCTGGCAGGCCCGCACCAACCGCCTGCACGACCGCTTTCTCTATACCCGCGAGGGTGATGGCTGGCGTATCGAGCGGTTGGCGCCGTAGCTCCAGTCGTTAATGTTAATCATCGAGCATCTGACCGGAGTAGCGGATTACCACTTCGAACACTTCGTGTGGTTGTGAAGGAGGGAGTTATGTTTGTTGCCTGGATTGCGGCGCAAACATATTCTCTCGCGGCAGTAATTGAAGCCACTGAACCAGGAGTCGGGCTGCACCGGTCCATTATCGAACCGGTTGAGTAATAGCCGCATACTGCCGTTGTCCGGTGTGGAGAGTAGACTGAATGTGTATGCAGGGTATTGCATACCTAGTACTAGTTGTTCCCTGTGGTCGTTGCAATGACAAATTAATCAGAGGTTTCCCTTAGTTATTCAGGTACTTTGCAGGATTGACCCGGCTGTCGTTGTGCAGAACTTCGACGTGGACGTGCGGTCCGGTGGAGCGGCCGGTAGAACCCATCCGGGCAATGACCTGGCCCTTGCTGACGGTGTCACCTTCCTTGACCAGGTTTTTCTTGTTGTGGCCGTAGCGAGTGACATAACCCTTGCCGTGATTGATTTCCACAAGGTTGCCGTATCCGGATCGTTTCCCGGACCAGGTTACGATTCCATCGCCGACCGCCAGGATCTCCGCGCCTTCCTTGCCGGCGATATCAATGCCCTTGTGATCTTCCTGCTTGCCGGTGAACGGGTCGATGCGTTTACCGAACTTGGATGAGATGAGTCCTTTCGCGACGGCGTTACCCGAGGGTACGATGCGCGCGCGCAGCTTGCGGTTCATGAGCAGTCGCTCCAGGGAGCTCAGCTTGGCGGCACGATCGGCCGCGGTCCGGTCCAGTTCCTCCACCAGGTTGAGAAAGTCCGGAACCGTGGAGCTGGATAAGGATACCGCCTCACCGGGACCGCCCACGGGTGGAGCAATATCGAAGTTGAATTCCGCGGGGTCGAGATCGGCCTGTGCTACCAGCCGTGCACCCAGGGCATCCAGGCGCAGCATCTGTGCCTGCATGCGGCCGAGCCTCAGGGTCAGGGCATCCAGGTTGGATAGTGACGCCTCCCGCACCCGGGCGATTTCGGCCTGCTGCAGCAGGATCAGCGAACGCAGCTCGGCAACTTCTTCCAGTTTGTTGCTTACCTCGGTGTTGACACCGAAGCGAAAGCCGCCGATCAGCAGGGAGGCGCTGACTGCGATGATGCTGACCACGAACAGTAGCGTGGTGCGCAACGGATTGATCTCGACACTGCGGACATGCCCGTAGCGGCTTGCCAGCAGTATGGTGTTCGAAGCCTGTTTCATACGGCCTCCTGTTGTTCTTGTCCCGGTTCTGCTTTCATTGTCACGGGATACTTCGCGGCCTGGCGGCAGTGACTGCCGTCACCTTGTTGTGTAATCCAGAGTAAGGAGGTTCGGCCTGTTGTACAATTGCCCTGAAGTGCAGGGTTATATAAATAGTTTTAATAACATTTAGTTATGTAATATTGTTAATCTTATTTGAACCTATTTCGAAATGATGGGATCGGACATTTCGAGATCCTGTACCGGCTGGTCGGTACGGGTAGGACCGGCGCCCTCGCCGGGAATAAGCCGGTCTTCCGGTCCCGGTTCGTTCCCCGCGGGGGCGCGGGTCCTACAACGAACCCTCGGATAATGAATATTGAGGATTCGGGTTCAGGCGGGTTTGGAAGGAACGGCGTCCCGCCGGGAATCAGCCGGTTTTCCGGCCCCGATCCTTCCCCGCGGGGGCGCGGGTCCTACAGGACGAAACAGCGGATAATGTATTTTGAGGATTCGGGTTCAGGCGCCGGGGTTTGGTAGGACCGGCGCCCCGCCGGGAACAAGCCGGTTTTCCGGTCCCGATCCGTTCCCCGCGGGGGCGCGGGTCCTACATGCACGGGACGACCCAGCGGAGAATGAATTTGAGATAGGTTCTTAACAACACGGGTGGGGTGGCATCGGGGCTGCCTTTCCGGGTGGGTGGCAGGGGCAAGGCACACGGGAACCGACAGCCCCGGGCCGCGGACGGTGTCAATGTCGCGGGGCGCTATGTGCCTCGTGACATTCGATCTCGAGAGCGGCGATGAGTGTTTCAACGCGTTCCTGCGGGCTAACGGCTTCGAGCAGCGCTTGTTTTTCCATGGCATCCAGCGGCAGTACCGTGGTAAGGGTATTGACCAGCCGGTCCACGGGGATGCTGAGGAGTTGTTTCCAGTCGGTCTCCAACCGGGTGGCGGTGAAGTAGCTGTCCAGCAGGTGGATGAGCCGTTCTCGATGCTCGAATCGCGAGCTGCGCGACAGCTGGTAATCCGTACGAAAGGGTTCCCAGTCCGGGACTACCAACCGGTAGCCGCGGTCGCAGGATAATTCCTCGTGAATGTTGAAGCGGCACAGACCGGTCAATACCAGCTCGATGCGGCCGTCTCCGGTTTCCTGGTAGCGGGTGATGCGCCCTCCGCAGCCGGCACGGAACAGGGCTGCCGGCTCTTCCTCCCGGGTCGGGTGTGGTTGCACCATCCCGAACATGTGGTGACCGCTCAGTGCATCCGTGACCAGATTGAGGTAGCGCGGTTCGAAGATGTTCAGGGGTAGATCGGCGCCCGGCATGACCACGGCGTCCGTCAGCGGGAATACCGGCATGGTTTCCGGCAATTCCTCGAACTCTGGCATGAAGGGAGAGTAGGGCATGATCAGGGTGTCTCATGGCCACGTGGTGGAAAGAATCGGCGCCCGTTCGTCGCCTGGTCCGGCAACCATACTACGTCCGGTGAGATCCCGCGAGTGATTGCCGTGTCTGTTGGTTCCGATATGGCTGATATATGGGAGATTGGCGGAATTGCAATCCCGGATAGGTGGTTATGCAGTCCGGTCTGACAGCCACGGCGCATTTCGCCGGAAATGGCCTGTATCCGGACTGTGCCTGCCGGCGGGATCGTTCACATCCCGTTGCCGAACTTGTCGTGGTGTATCCGCACCTTTTCCCGCATAGGCCGCAGTGCCGCGGCATAGCCGGCCAGGATTCCCAGTGCCCAGCTGATGCGCTCGCGGAAATAGGCATCCGCCTCCGCATTGTTGTTACCGGGATCGTCGTTCAGGACCTGCTTGACGTGGCGGACTATGACCTGCTCGGGTATGTAGCAGATGCGGTTGTTCTTGTAACTGCTCATGCGCAGTTCCGCCACCGGGTATGCGCCGCCGTCGGAACTGGATACGGTGACGATCAGGGCCGGCTTGTGACCGACCTCGAAGCGGTTGAACAGCAGGAAAAAGTTTTTCAGCCCCGCGGGGACCTGACCGTGCCACTCGGGTGTTACGATCACGAAGCCATCGCTGCCGGAGAGTTTTTTCTTCAGGGGGGCGAGGCGTTCATTCCACTCTTCGTTATTCTCCCAAAGTGTCTGGTCCCACAAGGGCAGGGGATTGTCCGCCAGGGTGTACAGCCAGGTCTCCATTCCGGGGTGCTCCGCCCCCAGGGTGCGTTCGATATACCCGGCGACCTTGGCGCTCTGCGAGGGGTTGCGGTGACTGCCGCTGATTATGGAAATTTTCATGACTACTCCATGAGACGTACCGGAGCGCGTGGCAGCCGCTGCTCCGTCCTGAATTGATGTCCGGGTGCATGATACGCGAGCCTGCGCAGGTTTGCCCGGCAGGCAGGTAATAGCGGTGACGGGATTATTCAGGCTGCTGGCGTTCGTCGCGGATGTGCCTGCCGCCGCTGACCAGCCAGGTGCCATCCCCTTTCCCCAGCTGAATCTCCACAGTGTGGATTTCCAGGAAAGGGCCGTCTTCGCCGCGAATCGAACCGAGGCCCGTGCCGCGCAGTCGGACGCGAGCCGTGTTGTCCTCGATTTCGACCTCGATGTCCTGCAAGGCGAGTTCCAGGCTTGCCAGTTTCATGCGGATGCGGGCGATCCGCTGCGCGAGTTCCTCGCGGGAGGGAACTTCACGGATGCCATGGCCGAGGTTGCTGAGGTCATACGTGGTTTTGTCGGTGAAGAACCCGGCCAGTCGCCGGGCCCTGACCATGAGTTCGATAGCGCTTTCTGGTGCCTGGATCTCGGCCAGTGTGCGCAGTTCCTCGAGCCGTGCCCGGATCTCGCCCTCCTCGCTGGTGCGCAGCAGGAATATCCCGGCCAGGACGGTTGCGATACCAATGACGAGCAGCAGGTGGCGCATTTGCATGGGTGTTCAGCCTGTGCGTGTGGAGATATCCTGTGCCGGCATATTGTCTATCAGGACAGGTCAGGTGTAGAGGATAACCCGGTAGCTTCACTGGTTTCCGAGGTGTGATCACGGCATGCAGCGCATTCCCGAACCCGAATTGATGGACGATCCGGAGCAGGCCGCCGCCTATGCAGCGGCGGATTTTTCCGAGACGCACAGCCGGATCGTTGCATACTTCGATACTTTCTTTCCGCAGGTCGAGATCACGGGGAAGGTCCTAGATCTCGGTTGCGGTCCGGGTGACATCGGTTTCCGCTTTGCGGCGCGCTTTCCGGCCTGCCGGGTGCTCGGCATCGATGGCTCCAGGGCGATGATTGCGCTGGCGCGCAGGCGCCAGGCGGTGGAAACGGAGCCGGGGCGACGGCTCGAATTCATCGAGGGCCGGCTGCCTGATTCCCCCATTCCCGCCGGACCGTATGCCGCGATCATCAGCAACAGCCTGCTGCATCACCTGCATGAGCCGCAGGCATTGTGGAAGCTCGTTGCCAGGCATGGCACAAGGGGCAGCTGCATATTCATCGCAGACCTGATGCGTCCACCCGGTGTGGCCGGAGTGCGGCGGCTGGTGGATCGGTATGCATGCAGTGAACCCGAGGTGCTGCGCCGGGATTTCCATCACTCGCTGTGTGCAGCGTTCGAGCCAGCCGAGGTCGAGTCGCAACTGCGGGCTGCAGGGCTGGAGGAATTATCCGTGAGCGTAATCAGCGACCGGCACCTGGTGGTGCACGGACGACGGCAATGAAGGAATCGGTGCGGTTTCCGCCCGTCCCGCCTGTGTTCCCGGCCCTGCGTGAGCTGGAACCTAACAGTGAAGCCTGCAGGATGTGATTCCCCGGCGGACGCCGCGGGAGTGTCTGACCCGTGAAACAGCATTGCGGAAGAGCTCTTGGCGCACATCCGCGGGATCGGCGTTCGTACCGCAGCGTCTGTCCCTGCGGCGAAAGTACCGTACTCAGACGCAGCCGGTGGGTTTCGGCAGGCCGCCGTATTTGGTAATTGGCTTCATCGGGCCGGTCATCCAGATTTTGAACATCTCCTTCTGGTCGGCGCCGATGTGCTTGGAGAATTTGCGGATCGGCGGGACGACGGCGTGCTCATCGTAATATTCCCGGGCCTGCAGGATCTGTTCCCACTTGACATCATCTAGCTCCACGCCGTCAGTCTCGGCCATGGCCCGGGCGACCTCGGGGCTCCAGTTGCTCGGATCGACCAGGTAACCATCACCGTCGCGTTCAGGTAGTTGCATTATGTACCTCTCTTTTGGATTCGATCTAATTTGATCTATGGTGGGATGTTAGCCGCTTGGCGCGGAAAAGATAGGGGAACTGACCACCGGGTTTATAAGGTTTATCTGGGTGCGGGCACTGGCGATGAGCAATCGGCGCACGCGTTCGTGAATGATCAGCCCTTGCTTTGTATCAGGGTCCATTGTACCAGCTGGGTTGCCAGGGGTTTCACCGCCTCTTCCTGTCCATTTTCCTGCAGCCAGGCAATGGTCCACTGGTGTGCCCAGGTACTGGCGTTGCTCGCACTCGGGTTCTGATCGACCTGGTGTGAATCGGCCAGAAAAATGAAGATCGCGCGCGCCAGGGCGTGCACGGTCGCGCACAGCCTGTCCGGGTAGCACCATTCGCATTCCCCCCTGGTGGTGAGGGGGCTGTAGGGATTACTGGGGCGCAGCGGGCGCGCCGGTACCCGGCCCCAGCCGCGCTCGGTGGCGGGGTATTCGCCATCCATCCAGACATTGACCTTGATGCGGTACATGTGCGGGGGCAGCGGCGGCCCCGCTCCGGTATGCCGTTCCCGCGGCAGCCAGCAGTGGCTCAGGGTAAGCGGCGGTCGGTCGCCGCTGATCTGTGGTGAGTGCTGTTTGGCGGTCATGGGATAGATGCGAATCCACTCCAGCAGGCGGGTATCGAAGTGGCTCAGGCGACCCAGGACATAGTCGACGGCCGAAGCCGCCCCGGTTCTGTCGGTCAACGCAAGGACTACATCGTGCATGGCAGCACCCCGGTCGCCGCCCTGGTATTCAATATGATCCAGCCCGCATTCTCGTCAAGTGACCCTGAATGCCCGCGGTACCCGCCTCAGTCATCGCGGTCCCTGACGATCACGATCTTCACCCGGATCAGCAACGCCGCGAGTACACCGAGGGCAGCGAGTACCGGTGCCAGGATTGCCAGTGTTCCACCGATCACCACGCCCGCGGTCAGGGGGATTTCCAGGAGGGTCTGGCCCTCGATGGTCTTGATGATCAGCCGCCGCACATTGCCTTCCGCGACCCGTTTCTTCACGGTATCGATCAATTCGCCGGCGGCGATCACGATCTCCTCGGTCCAGCGGCTTCGTGATCTTTCGACGGGTGTTTTCATGAGTGCCAGTGTAGACCCGGACAAGCAGGAGGACAAAGCCCCACCCGCCGCTCTCAGGTACTTTCGACGAGATCCCGGGTGATCTCCAGCACTTTCCGGCCGCCATGCTCCTGGACCAGGCCGGTCGCCTGCGGGTCGAACTCCAGGCGCCGCATGATCGTGCTGAATACCTCGCGCAGTGCCCTGGCCCCGAGGCGGTTCTTACGGGACGCCATGTCCGCGATCAGTGCGGTGGCTTCATCGGTGATGGTCAGGGTGATGCCGGCATGGCGGAAATAATCGACCGCGATGGGCCAGATTGCGCCGGGGATTTCCGTAAAGATCCGTATCAGGTCGGAGGGGCTGAAATCGCGCAGCATAATGGTGCTGTCAAAGCGCGACAGGAACTGCGGTGTCATACCGTAGTGGAAGATGTCCTCCTGGGTCATGTACTTGCGCAGGTTGAACACGAAACGCCGTTCCATGCTGCCGTCGGCGCGTGGTACCAGTTTCCAGAACTTGTCCGCGCCCGCCTTTTCGCTGACGCGGTGATAGACCTGGTCGTAGAGTTCCTCGAACGCACCGCCGGCGATAAACAGTACGTGCTCGGTGTTGATCCGGGTCGACCGGGTCTGCCAGCTGCCGTCCTCGAAGCAGGGCAGTTCCACCTGTACCTGCTCGTTTTCCATCAGGGTCAGCAGGCTGTCCTGGGCCACGATGCCCTTGACGTTGGCTTCGCCGCCGACCGTGGCACGAATCTTGTCGACTTCATCGATACACACGATGCCATGGGCCACGTAGTCGCACATGGTTTTGAAGTCCGCCTGTTTCCCCAGCAGGTTCGCGGTCTGGCGTGCCAACCGGTCCATGACCACGTTTGTTTGCTGGCCACGGATCGCAAGATCCGCCACCACGTTGGCATTGATGCGGATGATGGTGGAATATTTTTCGTAGCCGCCAGCCTCGGTGAAGAACCTCTCCGTAGCCTTCATGATGGTGGTCTTGCCGGTGCCCGAGTTGCCGATCATCATCACGTTGCCGACACTGTGCTCGATCAGGTGTTTGTAGATGGCAACGGCCATCTCGCGCAGGGCCTCTTCCTGGCCGATCACGTCTCTGCGCAGGATGCTGTAGATCTCTGTGGGTGTCATCTGAATCTCTTTGCTATTGCCGGGGCAGGTAACACCATGACCGGATCCGGGTCTGCCGCACTCCGGCCGGACTCCGTGGACTCAACGGCCACGCCACCAGGATCGCCCGCCATGCCGAGATGTCTAGGAGGCGGACCTGGGACTGATCTACTGCGCCGGTGGGAGAGCGACCCATTTTCCCGATCCTTTTCGTCAAATAGCTACGGCTATTCTCCTCAAACGATCAAAAAAATGGCCTCACCATCCCACCTTGCTCACTACGATCGCCCAAGCCCGACAGCCTCCTGGGAGCCTGCATTCTAAAGCTAACCACTGCCAGAACGATATCCTTGATTGCATATATACCTGCCAGGTCAATGCAGGATCTGGCCTGACGTTGCAGCTTCCGGGAGAACATTGCAGTGCTGAACTACATCGAAGCATTCCTGAAAACCATGGGCGTTGATGAGCGTCGCAAGGCCAGAAATCTCCTCATCAAGCCTGGCATGCAGCTACGATTTTCCCTGTATGTCCTGTTGCTATCCTTTGTCTTCCTGCTGATCGGCCTGCTGATCGGCAACCTGTATTTCGAGCAAACCTACGTCACACTGATGCAGCACACCACCCAGTCTGTATACCTGCAGCGGGTGATCCCCCAGCAAATCGCGGAATTCAAGCAGCTGGCTCTGCTGCTGTTGGGGTCCTATGTGCTGCTGATGATCGTGATCACGACGTTTATTACCCATCGCCTCATCGGGCCGACCATTCCCATGATAAAACATGTCAGAGCGTTGCGGGAAGGACACTACGGGCATCGCGTCAATCTGCGCCGCTATGACGCATTTACCGAGCTCGCCGATGAACTGAACCTGCTGGCGAAGTCGCTGGAGAACGGCAAGCGTCCGCATTAGATTTTCCGGAACAAGATGCGCAAAGACGCCGGGTCATGCCCGGCGTCTTTGTATGAAGCGGGCTTACCTTCTTCCAGACGTTGCCATGACCACGGTTTCCATGGTCTTGTAAATTCGGCCATAATCGCCGGAATTTCCTAATGCAGATATGCAAGACAGAAACCGGAGGTGAATTGTGGAAGTCGAAATCGATCTCTTTACGCCGGTCAACCTGGGAGGCCTGGTGCTGCCGAACAGGATTGTGATGGCGCCCCTGACGCGCAACCGCGCCGGCGCAGGCGATGTGCCTCTGCCCATCCACGCAAACTATTACCGCCAGCGGGCCACGGCCGGGTTGATCATCACCGAGGCTTCCCCCATCTCACCGCAGGGGGTGGGTTATCCGGCTACCCCCGGCATTTACAGCGAGGCCCAGATCTCCGGCTGGCAGGGTGTCACGCAGTCCGTGCATGATGCCGGCGGCCATATCTTCCAGCAACTCTGGCACGTCGGCCGCATCTCCCATCCCGACCTGCAACCCGGTGGGGCGATACCGGTAGCGCCGTCGGCCATTCGTCCCGAGGGGGAGGCGGTCACCCCCGCGGGCATGCTGCCCTTCGTCACACCCCGCGCCCTGGAACCGGACGAGATCCAGGCTATCGTGGTGCAGTATGCCGGCGCCGCCCGTAATTCACTGCTGGCCGGTTTCGATGGGGTCGAGGTGCATGCAGCGAACGGCTACCTCATCGACCAGTTCCTGCGCGACGGCAGCAACCGGCGCACGGACGACTACGGCGGTACCCTGGAAAACCGCACCCGTTTTCTGCGTGAGGTGCTGCAGGCGGTGTGTGCCGCGGTCGGGAGCGAGCGGGTCGGCGTGCGGATTTCACCGGAAAACCGCTTCAATGACATGCATGACAGTCAGGCACATGAGACGTTCCGGTATGTCGCGGGGCTGCTGGAGAAGTTCGGGCTTGCCTATCTGCACGTCGTCGAAGGTGATGTGGTGGCGGGCGGGAAAGACCTGGATTATGGTGGAATCCGTACTGCCTTCGGAGGTATCTATATGGCGAACTGCCGTTATGACCTGGCCAGGGCGCGGCAGGCCATCGCGACAGGTACCGCCGACATGGTGTCGTTCGGCACCCTGTATATCGCCAATCCGGACCTGGTGGAACGCTTCCGGACAGGCGCTACACTCAATACCCCGGACCCATCAACCTTCTATGGCGGTGATGAGCACGGTTACACCGATTATCCGTTCCTGGATCGGGTCGCAACAGGCTAAGCGCTGGTGACCCTGTATCTATCGGGGGGATGGCGGGGCTGGCGCATGTAACGGCGGTCATGGTTGCTGGCAATGAGGTGATTGCGATGGCGCTCGGAAAGATATTGCTGCTGGTTGGCCTGGTTACGGTGCTGTTCGGAGCCATCCTGGTATGGGCGCCGGGGCTGCTGGGCTGGTTCGGCCACCTGCCCGGGGACATCCGCATCGAGCGCGAAAACGGCAGCTTCTATTTCCCGGTTACCTCGATGCTGGTCGTCAGTATCGTCCTGAGCATCCTGATCAACCTGTTTTTCCGGCGTTGACTCGCGGGTTAACCTCGAATGCGCAGGTTCTGCATTGTTTCCGGGGGGCAGACCGGGGTTGACCGAGGTGCGCTGGATGCGGCGCTGAAGGCGGGTGTTCCCTGTGTTGGCTGGTGTCCACCCGGCTGTGTGGCAGAAGACGGTGTTATCGGTGTGCGCTATGGACTGGTGCCGCTGGACAGGGGCGGTTACGCCGAGCGTACCCGCCGCAATGTCGCAGACAGCGATGCCACCCTGATCCTCTATTTCGGTGAACTGGAGGGCGGGACAGCGCTGACCGCAGCCTGTTGTGAAACGCTCGGCAAACCGCTGTTGCTGATCGATGCCCTGACCCTGTTGCCCCGGCAGGCGGCTGAACAGGCCCGCGCTTTCGTCGTGCGGCATGGAGTGAGGCGTCTCAATGTCGCCGGCCCGCGCGCCAGCAAGATGCCTCAGGCCCATGGTTACGCCCGGGATACCGTGTCACGGCTGTTGGCACTGCTCGTGACGCAGCCGTAGCCACCAGCAGCAAAACGTTGGCACAGGAGGCTGTCGGACTTGGGCGATCTTCCACCGGCGCAGCAGATCAGTCCCAAATCCGACAGCCTCCTGTGAGGAAATGAATTATTTACGCCCTGTTTTCGGAGTTCCCTGCAGATGAGCTACTGGTGCAGGTCCGTAGGCGCCACCCTTCGGCGCGATGGTTCGCGAAGATCCATCGCGGTCAGGAAACCGCCACCACAGGTTTTCGATGAGCAGGTTAGCTAATCGAGCTCCGGCTCGACCGGGGGTGGATTCGTGGCCGAGGCCAGCCTTCGGGTCTCGGTGTGCATGGCCTCGAGGTAAGTAGCCTTGCTGGCTTCCCGGTCCACTTCCTGCCAGTCCAGTCCGCAGTATTGAAGTGCCCGCCTGAAGTCGTTGGCATACTCCAGGGTGTCCCAGTCGACATCGTCCCTGTCGACGGGTTTACGGTAGCGGTCAAAGAAGATCGTTGCCGCTGATCGTGCCAGTCTGTTCAGCACCTCAGTGAATTGTTCGCCGGTTACGTGGATCTCGGCCTGCAGTTCCCCGCTGTCATCACCTGGTAACCACTCTCCTACGTTGACCCGTAGCCCGGTGAGCGCAGCGACCTCACCGGCCATATCCGCCGCGGAAATACCCGGCGTCTCGCCGGTGCTGCTGAGCCTGACCGGTATGCCATGCCGCAATTCCACATCGCAGCCACAGGGGAGGCGTTCCCAGCCGGTTCTTACGGGCGATCCTGTCATTGCTTCCTCCTTAAATACCGGTGTAAGAGCAATTCGGACTTACAGTACAAGTTTATAGCAGGGATGCGGTACCCGTGATCCTGCAGGGTCACTTCCGCTGCGAGAACGTACCGTGTGTTCATGCGGCGCTGCCGAGCCAGAAGGCTGTGTCCTTGTCCAGGAATTCACGCCAGGACATGTAGTGGGTACCGTCGCAGGAGAAGGTAAGGCTGATCATCCCGTTGAAGATATTGATGGACGCCGCGCGCAGGTAGAGTGTCTCGTCCGCCGTGCGCAGTGTGCGCATGTAGCTCAGGACGTTGTGTATTGTATCGCGTGGAATAAGTGCATCGTCAGGATAGGGGATGAGCGGATACAGCAGGCACACATCCGGGTCGCTGAGGGCCTCGTGGTCGAGGATGCGGTAGCGGAAGGGATCATCCATCAACCAGATCGTGGCGCGGCTGCTGGAAAAGTGGATAACGGTCTGGAACATACCGCGGTCGGTCAGCAACTCCTCCAGAATGGCGCAGGCAGTGTCCATGTTCCGGTCCATCGGACTCTCGATCCGGCATTGCTGAAATACCGTGCCGCGAATGGCGGGATCACCCTTGATCTGGCGCCAGTCACCGGACTCCTCGTAGAGCTCCGCCGTTACCGGGAGATCGCGCAGGTCGAAGTCCGCCGCGAGGTAGCCGAGCATTTCCACATCACGGCGTACCAGTTGCAGGGCCGTCAGTGATGGCCGGTCGGCACGCCTGCTGAGATAGGCATCGGATAGCAGGAAACCCCATGATGGTACCGGTTCATGCATGTAGGGGCGCTGTGAGCGGTCGCGCCCGTAATGGCCCGTCAGCAGTCCCCCGGCGGTGATATTGTCGCTGATCTGGATGCCGTTCTTGTCCAGAACATAAAGGAACAGGCAGTGTGGGACCTTGCGAAAGTTATCCGACAACACAATGTCCAGGTCCTCGCGCTGTCCCCATACGGCGGCGCATTGTTCCGCCAGGTTTTCCAGCGGGGCACGTAACAGTTCCGCGAGCGATATACGCTGCCGGTGGATGGCGTCTTTCAGTGTTTCGATCATGGGAGTCAGCCCGGATTTCTCAGCGGGTCTGGATTCTTCCTGTAACACACGATATTTTCTTATTCACCACAACCTCAGCCTACTCAACGAAAATATACTTCTTCAACACCACCCGGTGAGAATCGCGGTCTATTGTAAACGTTCCCTGGCTGCCGGACCATTACAGGGGGGAAATGTGCCAGGAATCCTACCCCTGTTGAACCATGGAGGAAGAAGGTCGATTTCAGTTGAATTTCAATGGGTTGGCCCGTACCGGTTGGCCAACCGGCGGCTGTTATCCCGTTGTCGCCCAGTGATTGGCTCGAGTTGGAAGATGAAAAGGGAGTGGTGTAACTGGTGCGACCGTCAGGCAGTCTTCAGCCGCGAGAGTGTGCGGAGATAGAGATTTTCAAACTTGTCCGAGATCGTCCGCAGCCATACCTTGCGTTTGCTGTTCGTTTCAATATTGTTAAGTTCTTTGCTTAAGTGGCTGATGAATCGCAATGCCTGTGTCTGGCTGATCAAGAGTATGACCTCGAAATTTTCCTTACTGGTGACAAATTCCTTGGCCGTCGTGATACGCAATGCATTGCGGGTTTTCTGTTCAATCTGTTCGTCCTCGCCGGTTTCAAAGGTAATTTCCGGTGACAGTGAGACCAATTGCTCTAGTTCTTCCAGGGCTGCAGCGGAGGTTTGCGCAATATCGTCGATGATTTCCCGGGTGGGTTCACTGACAGGTTTGAATGATATCAGGGCCTTGGTGAGGCGGATGGTTTTAAGGTGCTGTTCATCCCCCAGCGTGGTTTTCAAAATGCCGTAGCCGGTGGTCAATGACTGGTGTGCGCTGCCGGCATGTGAACCCGGGGCCTTGGCAGGGTCATTGCAGGCGACCAGGGACAGGATCAGTAACAGAAGTATGATTTGGATCGGCCGGGAGGCATTCATGCTTGCCTTTGATACAGGGAATGCCCAAAGGTTCAGCTTCGCCAGTTGGCCCGGTCAAGAATCCGGACAGCAGTTTATAAAAGCCCCTGTTCTTTTCCCTGGGGATAAACCGGTACTCTGCCGGATGTTCCCGTGTAAAGCCGACGGCGCCGTTAACCGGTAAGCAACGGCACTGGCTTGCCTGTCAGGTAATCACCGTGGGTTGCGTACGCCCGGTACGGGACGCAATCTCCGCCATCCCGGTGGCGATCTCGAGCAGGGCTTGCATCACCTCGGCGGTATCGCGGTCCTGCTTTTCAGGGTCGGGTTCGTATGCCTCGAGGTAGACTCTCAGGGTCGCGCCAGCCGTGCCGGTGCCGGAGAGGCGATAGACAATGCGTGAGCCACCGGTGAAACCGATGCGGATTCCCTGGTTCTCCGAGATGCTGCCATCCACCGGATCGGTGTAGGCGAAATTGTCAGCGTACACGACCGTGTGGCCGCCCAGAGCCGTTCCTGGCAGGTCTCGCAGCCGGGCCTGCAGATGATCCATGAGGCCGTTGGCGGCATCCGTGTCGATCCCCTCGTAGTCGTAGCGGTTATAGAAATTGCGACCGAATCTGTGCCAGTGTTCCTGCACGATCTTCTGAACGGGCTTCTGCCGAATCGCCAGCAGATTGAGCCAGAAGAGTACCGCCCACAGGCCGTCTTTTTCCCTGACGTGATCGGATCCGGTGCCGAAACTTTCCTCACCGCACAAGGTGATCCATTTTGCATCCAGCAGGTTGCCGAAGAACTTCCAGCCGGTGGGGGTTTCGTAGCATTGCAGGCCCAGTACCTCGGCCACCCGGTCGACGGCCTGGCTGGTCGGCATGGAACGGGCCACCCCGCGGATGCCGCCTGAATACCCCTTGATATGATGGGCATTGGCGGCCATCACCGCCAGACTGTCGCTGGGGGTGACGAAAAAATTGCGCCCCAGGATCATGTTACGATCACCGTCGCCGTCAGAGGCCGCGGCGAAATCAACCCCGTTGCGTCCCGAGGCCAGGGCGACCACTTCGTGGGCGTGCACCAGGTTGGGGTCGGGATGACCGCCGCCGAAGTCTTCCTTCGGGACTCCATTGATCACGGTGCCGGGTTCCGCACCCAGCATTTCTTCCAGGATGTGTTTGGCATAGGGCCCGGTGATCGCGTGCATGGCGTCGAAGCGCATGCGGAAGAGCCCGGAGTCGAACAGCTGGCGGATACGTGCGAAATCGAACAGCTCTTCCATCAACGCGGCATAGTCCGTCACCGGGTCGATGATCTCAATCCGGGTTTCCTTCAGCGACAGCGAGGCGCAGGCGTCGAGATCAATTTCATCCGAGTCGACGGTCCGGTATTCATTGATCTCGCAGGTACGCGCGAAAATCGCCTCGGTGACATTCTCCGGGGCCGGGCCGCCGTTGGCGGTGTTGAATTTTATCCCGAAGTCCTCGTCCGGCCCCCCCGGATTGTGGCTGGCGGACAGAATAATGCCACCGTTGGTCTTGTATTTGCGGATCACGCAGGATGCGGCCGGTGTGGATAGCAGGCCGCCCTGACCGACAATGACCCGTGCCACCCCGTTGGCTGCCGCCATGCGGATGATGATCTGGATCGCCTGCCGGTTGTAATAACGGCCATCCCCGCCCAGCACGAGTGTGCCGCCCCTGAGGTCCGGCCGGGTATCGAATATCGCCTGTACGAAGTTTTCCAGGTAGTGTAGTGTCTTAAAGATTCTGACTTTTTTGCGCAAGCCCGAAGTGCCGGGACGCTGGTCTGAGAATGGCTGGGAAGCGATGGTTGAGATTTCCACGATGCAGTTCCATTGTGCAAGTTTGTAATAAAATGGAGTATTCAACCACAGGATTTAGTGAAAATTAAACTGCCGCAAAGGGATATTATGAAGGGTGATATAGACATCCGCATCGTTTGGGCATTACCCGGATGGCCCGGAAAACATGTCACGCGCGGCGATCGATTCATGCACCGGTCTGGTGCTGGCGGCAGGAAGTCACGCAGACACGAATAGTCAAGCTACGGGGACGATGCCTGAGGCAACGCTCGATGGGCAACTGCGCACCGCTTCCCAATCTCTTCCGAATCCAATATGCCCGATTCGCATTAAGCCGGCATTGGCTCTCCGTTTATCTTATGGTTGTTGAAAGTCGCTAATTGCAATGATACAGACAGGGATACGCAACCAGAAACCTGTATCCATAACTTCATTGACCAGCACCAGTTAGCGCAGCGACATAATCGTCGCTTGCCGGGAATTGCTTCGTCATGCAATCAATTCTGCATGCAGTCCGCGATTTTTGGCGGTATTGACGAATTCGATGGATTTAACCATGGCTGGATCGTATACGACGACAATCAAATGGGGTTTGTCATCATGATACGCGGCTGCCATAACGCCATCCAAACCCAATAATGCATCGCGAAGATTCTCACGTTCTTCATGTGTGGTGTCTTCATCGATATGCATGGTTACACCTGCGTCTACCTTGCCCATTGGTATTCTCCCGCTTCAATGTAGTTGAAAAAAATTGCAAATCCACTCTGTGCAGAATTTCGCTTACTGAGACCCGACCCGCGGTAGATAGCCACGGAATCCGCAGAATTTACAAAAATATTCGTTGTTTTTCCGTGTGCATCCGTTGCGTTACAGACATCAGTCTTGATGACACGCGCTAAGTAGTGTCATTCCACTTTGCGCCCGGTCTGCAAGCAGGCCCAGGCAATCGCCCTATGCCTGGAGGCACGACGATCCGGTTACACTAATGCTGCTTAGATACCGATCAATTCGGCGTTAACCTTTTCCTCCCTGACATAGGCAAGCACGTCGCTTGTATGCAGCTTGTTGGAATCGTAATCAATCACCATAAGATGATCGCGTCCCGGTGTAAACCTTGCCTTTTCCACGCCATCACGTCCTTCCAGATTACTGATCATGCCGGCCCGGTGATCCTCACTCAATGCTTCATCGACATGAATCACAACTTCAATTTGATGAATAGTATCCATAGCTGTCCCCTCGTTATCAGATTTAATGTAACTGGCAAATTTCGCATTTAACCATCATGGAATACATCCAGCATCCTACACAGAATCCCAATACTGCCTCAAGCCACGTCAGGACGAAACAGATCCCCAGTACCGCTATGATCCATTCGTTCATACCCAGGAACCAGAAAGTCAAACAACAGGTGCCCAGCATGGCTCCAAGTGTCCAGGCAAACCGTTTGGGCTTTATTGGTTTCCATACCGGGCGGATATTCATGGTTAACGCGGTACCCAAGATACCAGCAGGGCTTATTGGTGTCAGTCCAAAAGTGGCGGCGGTTACCATGTCGAAAATAACAAAGGGTGCCACAAAGCGAACGGGATCCAGTTCCGGCGCGGCCAGTAACAGAACAAGGGTTGTTCCGGACAGAATGTTCAGCAGTCCCGCTCTGGCCCTCGTTGCCGTTTCATTGATACAAAGGCCACATTCATTGGGGACAGCTTGACCCATGGACCACCATGGGGTCGAAAGGAATGTATGGTGACTGTCAGTTATCGTATTCATCAGATCCCCCTCCCTTCAGCTGATGTTACTGATCGTTAAAACAGCTTGAATTTAATGCGTTTTTATCGCCCTCTCTATCCGTCTGACCAGACAAACCTGTGGATAGTTATAAACGCGTTATATATAGGCTAAAGGCCTGGTTTATACCTTGATTTTCATCAAGAAACAGGGAAAAAACCGGGTTCTGGACAAATATTTCAGATCGACAAAATCACTGTTTCGAGGAACCGCTTGAGTGTGCAAGGAATTTTTACATGCGACCTCCAGGGAGGGTGAGAGGGCAGGAGGTAACTCGGCCATTGATCCGGGTCCATGCCTGGCCAGGTTTCCTGCCCGCCCGATGCCCGGTGCCGAGAGAGGTTCTACGCCGTTTCCGTGTTCTCGTGCGCATCTTCATTGCGCCTGGATTCAGGATGGAAGGCGTCGCCAGGTTTGGCGCTCGCGACTACCACTGACCCAAGATAAGGCGACACCCTGGCCAATACGCCGATCAACCATGCCATCCTGGCTATATACGTCCATCGTGATATCGTCCGACCAATGAAAGCGGCCGTACCGGTTATTCCTTCATCACGCAATAATCCCCGGGGAGTCAAGACATCAAACGGAACGGGAACGACCTGGATGTGTTGCTGACCAGCAGCCTGGTGCAGGCTGCTCCATTCTCGCCCGGTCTCGAAGGATATACCGGTACAAACCATGCTATCGAATACCTGCCGCAGGTTTGCCGGCGGCGGTATTGTCCACACGAACTCATGGTCGAAAACATAACCCCCAGGTTTGCATACGCGTACCGCTTCCCGGATTGATTCCTGTTGATCACCCGTGAACATGCTGACTGCCTCGATCGTGACCACATCGAAAGAATCGTCCGGGAAAGGTAACGCCTGGATGTCCCCTTGCCGCAATGTAATGTTGTCTGCCACACCGGTTCTGCGAATGTTGTTTCCTGCGTACTCGATCATCCTGTTGTCTATATCCACGGCAGTTACCCGGCATCCGAACCGGGAGGCGATCTCGATCGCGGTCGTGCCCACACCGCAGCCTACATCCAGAACGTTCCTACTTGCCTGCAGCCCGGCCATGCGGTAGATCGTTTCGGACGATCCACGACCGCCGGGCCGTATTACCTTTTTTCCGAGCACGGCCAGCAGCGTATACGGATCCAGCATTCTGATCTCTGCAGCTGTCAGTCTGGTCATAATGAACTGTTCATGGGAATCACGCTTGCAAGCAGAGAAGAGGGCTCGTCTTTGTAATCTCATTCTCCATCCAGGTTCAAATACGCGCATTCCATCCATGCACGGCCGGACCCGATCATGGATGATGCATGGCGCATCTTGCGCTATGATAGTGTTTGGTGCTCTGGGCAACTACCCGTATTTCCGTGCATTTGACCGGTGGCTTTATGGAACAGCGTTTCTACTTTATCGCCGGAGACATACTATCCAACGGTGTAATGGGTATGACCAGTGCGTGGCTGGTGACGGTCCTGGTCGACCCTGCCTGGCCTATGCTGTCCGCCATGCTCGCAGGCATGGCTGCCGGCATGGGTCTGTCGCTGCTCCTGATGCCGGTGTTCGTGGCCCTGTTTGGCGCCATGGAAGTGATGCTGCCGGTCATGTTGACCGCCATGCTGACCGGAATGTTATTTGCCATGGCCGCCACCATGGAAGTACTGGCAACATCGGTTGCGCTGATCGGCGGCGGTTTCTGCGGTATCCTGATACTACTGCTGACCTATGCCGCTGATTCCGGGTTACGCGGAAAGTTGCGATGACAGACGAGTCAACAAAGCGCAAGTGGGATTTCTCCGCCGGCTTCTATGACCTGCTGGCCTGTGGGCCCGAGCGGCGCTGGGCGCCCCGGAAACGGGAACTCTTTGCCAATATGCAGGGGAAGATACTGTTTGTCGCAGTGGGAACCGGGCAGGACATCCCGTTCTTTCCTCCGGATCAGGATATCGTGGGTATCGACATCAGCCCGCGAATGCTGTCGAAAGCAGAAATCCGTGCCGTGAACTATGCCGGTTCGCTGAAACTGCGGGTGATGGATATCCATGCGCTTGAATACCCCGGCCACAGCTTCGACCAGGTCGTGACCTCCTGCACCTTCTGCTCTGTACCGAATCCGGTCGCGGGACTCGCGGCACTGCGCAGGGTGCTGAAGCCGGGTGGCATGTTGTATATGTTCGAGCACACCGGCAGCAAGGTATTCCCCTTCAATCTGATGCTGGATGTCATGACGCCGCTCTGGAAGCCAATCGGCCCGGAGATGAACCGGGATACCGTGGCGAACGTGGAAAAAGCCGGTTTTGAAATTCAGCAGGTCAAGAATATCTATCTCGATGTGGTCAAGACGATTATCGCCAGATCACCGGCATAGCTCGATGCTTGTCGGCCATCAACAGATAGAATATCCGGATTTCAGGGGCTGCCATTCATGAAGCTGGAAACCATCCATGAGGCGCCTGCATCCGTCACAGGCGCAGTGCCGATCCTTTTCGAACATGGCATGTGGCATGCCGCATGGTGCTGGGCGGAAAGATTCCTGCCGTATTTCGCGCGACATGGCTACCCGGCCCATGCCTTGAGCCTGCGTTGCCATGGCGGTAGCGAGGGGCGGGAACCGTTTTGCGGATCCTTCATGGCTGACTACGTGGCGGGGAGAATCGAAACGTTTCGTGTCAATCAGATATTGCGGTGTGGCTACCCGGCCCAGTCCATGTGTCACATATGTTATGTGGCAACTGCCACGAAATGGATTCCACCATCACTCATAGACTACGCCTCTTAGTGACAGGGCCTGGGTCCTGATTGTGAGATTGGAAATGACCCTGGTTACATGTCTGGTGCGGAGTGCGATCTCTATCGCGCGCGTTGCCGCTTCCTGGTTTTCCACCAGGCCATCCAGTGTTACCACGCCACGAAATGTATCGACCTTGATGTCCAGCGCCTCCACCAGGTCATCCGCCACATATTTAACATAGACGCTGGAAGTGATCGTAGTGTCTTCAGTGAATTCTCCGAGGCTGCGCCTGTCATCCGCCATGAATGCCAGCGTGGTACAGCCGGTGAGACAGCAAACCAGTATTAGTTGTAACAGGCCCGCCTGTAAGAGTTTCATGGAAAATCCCCTGATTACCTTGATTCTGCTGTTTGCTCATGCATGCAGTGATAGAGGAATCGAGTGATGCGCCCCTTGAATGCAGCACATTTCGGTTGGTTATCGTGAAATTTCCACTTTGTCAACCTGTGGTTCACAGGTACGCGTACCACCTAACTGATTGTTTTCTATTGCTGCTACGCTGATTTTCCCAATTAAATGCATCCACGGTGCATCCAGATTCGATCTTCTATCATTCAGTATAGCGGATAATTCTCCTGACCAAGAGCCAGGGGACTTATGATGAATTAACCCATCTTCGATATCGCGAGCCTCGAAAAAATATTCACTATAAAATCAATTGATTGCATGTGTTTTTGTTGCTTCTGTCCTCGAAATTAGCGCGTGCAATAACGATCTCTTGCATCCCAGTGGCCATTGGCAGCGGCTCCATCACCGCCTAAGGTATCTCCAGGTACCCTGTCTCCTTCCCAGGATTTCCAATCTGTGTGTCTGCTGTAGGAAGCTGTGCTCTAAACTTTAAGCTATCGGATACAACGGTATACGACTCCGTAAATACAAAGCCCGGCTATATTTTGGCCGGGCTTCTTTTCCAGCTGTTGTTTCGCCGCATCCGCTTCGTAACTTTCCAAAACATCAGCATTTCTATCTGTTTCGAGGTAAGGGGGATACATCGCGATTTCTGATCCACTAATCTGGAATTCTCTGACTGATCTTTCTATGTCATAAACATGGTGACCTTGATTACCCTACGTAGATCCCCTTATTTATCAGTGTATTCATATGTTGTAAACTTCCCATCAAATGTAGGGATATAACCATGTTTCGCTGCCCTCACTGTAAACAACATAGCATACCACCACTGCGTAAGGCGATACTCAGCCCCGGACTGCTCGCTACCTGCAAATTATGCAGTGGTTCATCAAGTGTACGTTACACCTCATGGCTGGCCGCTATGCTGCCCGGTTCAGTAGTAATGATTGCTGCGTTGTTCGTGACCACAGAATCACTTCAATGGTGCTTGAATATCGTGGGCTTTATATTGATGCTGGTGATCCCGTTTCTCTTTACTCCACTACATAAAGAAGACCAGTAGGGTTTCTGTATCGATTACCAGCGGTGGCCCACGGTACCGTTTTAATACAATGGTCCTTACAGGCTGTTGTTCCGCGATCCTTGGTCTACCGGTACCTTGCTACAGCACAAGGGATCGAAGATGCAGAAAAGGCTGCAAAGAAAGCGCAGTCTTACGGAATGGGAACAGTTGATGGCCCATTGCGAGCAAGGACAGCGAGGTCAGCCAGTGGATGTTTTTTATGCCCACCAAGGCTTCGCCTGCAGCAGCTATTTCAAACAGCGCATGCAATTGCGTACGGCGGTGTCGTCGGAGGGCGGGATTCCTGCGCGAGTTGACCTGTACATGGGAGATTCGAAAGCAACCACTCTTTGCGGGTATAACTCGACCCGGCCTGTGGCGTGGGATTGCGAGTGAGGGAAGACGAGAATATCCCGCGAGCTTCAGATGTATCTGTCCGCGCGACCCACAGACATGAGGAAATTGTGCGTGGGTTTGTCCACGCCGGATAACCACCGATTATGCAAAGTACCGGTCAGCGGCCAATTATTTATCTTTAGCAATCGCAACTGCTCGCTGATTTAGGATCCAATCTATTCGGTCGGTGTTGTTCAATGCACCGGGTACCTTGCTCTCGAGGGTCATCTTTGCCTTGTTCAGAATCGACGCTGACTTTAACATGGGTAAAGGGGCCCGTACTGTAATACGGGTCCCTGAATGTATACATGCAAGTGTTGTAGCATGACGGGTGGTTAGTCGTTATCAACGTTGTTACTACAGGGGGAACGGTTTGATCAAACGTAATACAGCGGACGTAAAGGCAAACGTCAAGAAGCGCTGTAAAAAATTCCTTACCTACGACTACCCGCAAACAGCGCAGCAGCGACTGCTCGACCTTGCCCGGTATATCGACTCCAGTACCGAGATGGACCGTCCGGGGAGAGGCGAACTGGTTGAACAGCTGGAAAAGCGGATGACCGAACTGCTCGGCAAGGAAGCCGTGGTTTTTATGCCCAGTGGCAGAATGGCGCAGTTGATAGCGCTTAAACTCTGGTGTGAACACCGGGGAATTTCACGAATAGCAGTACATCCGAGAAGCCATATAGAGGAGCGGGAGCAGAAAGCTTATCAGGAAGTCTATAACCTGAAAGCGACCTGGATTGGAGACTATAACCGGCGTACGACTCTAAACGATCTATTAAAAGTGACTGAGCCTGTTGGCGCAATCTCACTTGAGATACCGCTACGCCCGCTGGGCTGTGTACTGCCGCCGTGGGAAGAACTGAAGGCTATGTCGGATTGGGCTCATGAGCGAAATATACCCTTCCATGCCGATGCTGCCAGGCTGTGGGAAATTGCGCCTTACTATAATCGCCCGTATGCAGAAATCGCAGCGCTGTTCGATTCCCTGTACGTTTCCTTTTACAAGGGTCTCGGTGGTATCGCGGGTGCCGCACTTGCAGGTCCTGCGGATTTGATAAAAGAGGCCATCTACTGGCAACGCCGGCTCGGGGGGCGTTTGAATAAACAATTCCCGATGCTGATCGATGCGATGCGCGGGCTGGATACACGTTTACCGCTGATGTCGGCTTTTTACGATAAAGCGAAAGAACTGGCGATTGCCTTTTCTTCATTGCCTGGAGTCCTGGTGACCCCTGATCCACCACACGCCAATGCGTTGATCATCGCCTTGCATGGCGACCAGGACAACCTGGTTGATGCAGCAATTGAAGTGGCAAAACAAACCGGTCTTTGGCTATTTGATCTTCCCTTGATCTCTCCCATCCAGGGGATAGCGATGTTTGAAATTACCGTCCGTAAAGCAGCGCTTGATGTTCCAGTTGAAGAGGCGGTTCAAGCAGTGTCGTTGTTGCAGGAACTGCTTGCCTCAAGTTAAGGTTTGATTTCTGTTTAGACCATGCGGTCCTTGATATAGCGTCAGGTTCGCATGCAGTATCACCTTCACTGGCGATTGGAATGGTCAATTTCAGTCAAACCGGACATTGGTCAGTTCGGCCCAACGGATCAGGTTGATCCATCGCCATACCCTGTAGTCGAAGGGACATTTTTCACTTAATACATCCGCCCACTGCTCCTGAACCTTTTTGAAGTTCAATGCGCTTATCTGACTCACGGCGTCATTGGCCAGTACCTGTTCCACATAAGGGCGCAGGCCTATCATGGAACTCCGGTGCGGCTTCTGGAAACCGAGCTTGTCCTTGCGATCCAGAACGGCATCCGGAACAATGCCGCGAAGCGCCGCGCGCAGGACGTGTTTTCTGGCACCGTCTGTATTGATCAAATACTCTTCAGGCAGACGGAAAACGAATTCCACGATCTGGGGCGTGAGAAACGGCACCCGGTTTTCAACGCCGAAGGCCATTGCATTGCGGTCCCCATAACGCAACTGCATCGGATTTTGAGTGCGGGATAACAATTCATGCAGCAGCGTTTGAGTGGTATAGGCAGAGGAGACCGCCCATGGAGGTGTTCCTGTGTCGATATTTCGTTGCGCAAACCAGGCCGGATCTAGTACGTCGGTGTCCAGGCGAACCTTACCCTGGAACGAACGTGGCAACATGCGAGTCCCAATTCTTCGCATACTCTTGCCAAGGTTGGGCTGATGATTCAACGCGTGCCGATAGAACCTAAAAGCTTCCGGAATGCGCCAATCTCGGCACAAAGACAGGAATCTGGTAACCAGGAACTCATTGTAGCCTGCAAAGATCTCGTCCGATCCCTGTCCGTCCATTACCACCTTTACGCCGGCCTTCCGGGCTTGCCGATATACAAGGTATTGAGCGTAGACGCTCGGACCGCCCACCGGTTCATCCTGCGCCAGGATAAAATCATCAATATCCCGGGCGAAATCGCCGGGGGTGGAGTGAACTTTGTGAACAGTAGATAGTGAAGCGGCTGCGACGAGATCAATCCAGATTTCATCACTGGTTGCTTTATCATCTGTAATGTAACTGAATGAATGCAGTTCCTGGCTATCCTGCCCCAGGTGGTGCATACACATGGCGATTGCCGATGAGTCTATCCCCCCGGACAGAGACGCACCCACGGTTACATGGCTGCGCATGTGCAGTTGAATACTCTCGAAAAAGAGCTGACGCAGCCGGAGGGCTGCTTCCTCGAAAGACAGGGTTTCGGGTGCGCCGATTTCTAGACTCCAGAATGAAGTCGGCCGAAGCGGGTGGCTTTGATCGAGATCCACTTCCAGATAATGGGCGGGCGGCAACTGATGCACGTCTCTAAAAAGAGTCTCTCCGCTGAAGTCCGTCAGACCGGCCCGCATATAATGGAACAGTCCCTGTGGATTGATTTTTCGCACAATATCGGGCAGTTCAAGAAGGGCCTTGATTTCCGATGCAAATGCCAGCCTGGAAGGTGTCTTCGAATAGTACAGCGGCTTGATTCCGAAGAAATCGCGCGCAAGGAATAGCTTCCGTGCTTCGCTGTCCAGAATGACAAATGCGAACATGCCAACCAGGCGTCGCAGGCAGCCTGAACCCCAATGAGCGAAAGCTGAAAGCAGAACTTCAGTATCCGATTCGGTTCGGAATGTGAAGCCGGCTTCTTGAAGCTCACTGCGTAGTTCGACATAGTTATAAATCTCCCCATTGAAGACGATGTGGTATCTGCCATCGAGGGATGTCATGGGTTGGTGGCCGGCCTCCGTGAGATCTAATATGGACAGCCTGCGGTGTAGTAGCATTACTTCAGTTGATTCGCCTGGCGGCTTGCCTTTTCCGGCGCGGAGTCCGGTTCCTGAATATGTTAGCCAGCCGTTATCATCTGGTCCCCGGTGCTGGAGGCGATTCAGCATCATCTGACTCGCTGCGGCGAGACTCGGCGTCACCTCTCCTATAATTCCCGCAATCCCGCACATATGGATATCTTCTGTAATATGTTTTCCACGTGAGCCAATTATTGTTAACCGTCCACCAGGTAGAACACGCAATAACCCCTGAGGCGGTTAGTGTTTTACAATACCGTCTTGTACTCATGCATTCAAACCTGTCGGTTAAGGTCAGAAGGCAATGCTGAAGCTTCCAACTTACCTATTTGCTCCCGTCGAAAACAACCGGTCATGATGGTCGATGATGCAGGTTTGCTGACGTGAGGGAAACGCTGATTTCAATGCACATCGCCGTGGACAATAAAGATGAAAAGAAAGGGGCGCCTGATGGATAGTTGAAGGGCAGCCATCATACCGTTGACCCACCAATGTCAACCGGCAGGGAAGCAAGCAGGCTAAGCAAACAAATCTTTCATTCGTGATATCCTGATCGACCCTAACCTGGATAGTACATCGGCATCGTTTCACGGCACCCTTTCATGACGCCATTTAATGTGAGTCTGCATTCGTCCCGTTAGGTAAATCCGTTCTCGGACACCAGCGCATGGCGGTATTGGCCGCAAACACAGACACTTCATTAATATTTGTTGCTTCGAGCATATTCCGGAATATACCGGACATGAACTCGTCGAGGCCGGAATCGTGGGAATCGAAGGACTTTGTATCGCACATCCACTCCGCTAGGAGGCATCGGACTTGGGGACTCTCCCACTGACACAGCGGATCAGTCTCAAGTCCGACAGCTTCTTCTTGGAAAACATGGCCAAGATTAACTCGTATGTGTCGAAATAGGCATGAACGAGGTTGTGTGAGGGTTCAATATCGAAATCGTATTTATTATTATAATTAGTTAAAAATATCTACTAATTATATGTAAATTATATATATTCACATGAGAACTATTGAGATGGGTTATAAGACAGATATGGAGAAATAATCATTAATCACTTCATCTGTATGGCACGGTGCATCGCAACTTCATGAATTGTAAGTTATTAGATATCTATGTTATAAAATCCAAAGAGGGGATGTGCAGGTGCCTGTCATTATAAAAACAAGTCTATTGAAAATGCTCTCCAGGCAGCCACCGGGACACGAATGCGGCGGTTGTCTCGCCCGGTTCATTCACACGGCATT
>Ga0210124_1000026_pt1 | contig 101282 bp, 88 predicted proteins | sample Muzzi_PWC_D2_FD_185554 | JGI IMG/M metagenome (GOLD analysis project Ga0210124, IMG submission 185554) | Wetland microbial communities from San Francisco Bay, California, USA, that impact long-term carbon sequestration - Muzzi_PWC_D2 (SPAdes) | ecosystem: Environmental > Aquatic > Marine >...
CAGATAGTTGCTCTGGGTCTTGGGGGCAAGTTTGCGCAACGCCATGTCCTCGAGCATGCGCTTGCGTAACGGACTGATCGGCTTGCTATGGTGTGTCATGGGTCTGCTCCTGTTGTGAGTCGAGGCGAAATGCCTCATCTCTCAACATAGAAAACAGACCGTAAGGCACTGATATCCTGAAACCCTGCCACCCCTACCGCGCGAGCGGTTTAGTCCTACAGTACTTTCCAGAAGTTTAAGGAATTTCTCTGGACGTCGGTTACGGTCAGCAAGCCGGGCATTCCCTGAATTATACGGATTGTCCCGCCTTTATGTCTGATATGAAGGCCAACGCTGCCGCTTCGGTAAATATTCTGTATGTCCGGTCAGCCGTAAGTTCCCTCATTCACAACTCTGAACTTGAGCAGCGGCACACAGGGAAAATGCAGGGACAGATAAAAGTCATATCCTGTGCGCCGTCTGCTCCAGGGTGTTCTTGGTCGCTAAGGTAAAGCACTCCCCTCATGACTCAGGACCGCGTGTCACGAGAACCGAACTCTTCCTGCACGGGTCAGGTTCGACGCAATCGAAAGCAACCGGTCACGGTTGCTCTATGCGATCCTCCTCTTCATCCGGCGTGGCAACAGACCCGAACAACACATGCTTCGTCGCGCCGAGCGTGTCAACCAGGAACAGGGGTTGGACACTTTCCTGGGCCAATGCCTCGATCCGTTGTTGCAGTTCGGCCACTTCCCGCGGGTTCCTGCCCGCGAGATTGGACTTCTCCGAGGGGGCCTGGGCCAGATTGAAGAGTTCCAGCCGGGACGGCAGTGTCGCCTTCCACTCCAGCTTCCAGTCCCCCTGGCGCACGGCCGCAAAGAACGGCCAATGTTATAGACCACTTCGTTGCGGGGGGAGGTCTTGCCTTCGGCGATGGTAGTCCAGACGTTCAAACCGTCCAGCGGTTTACTTCTGCCTGGTGGCGCGCCGGCGAGGCCTGCGAGTTTCGGATACATGTCCACCATGTGGATCGGCTGGTCAACAATGGAACCAGGCCGGATGTGGTTCGGCCAGTCGGCAAGCGCTACGACCCGCGTGCCGCCCTCGTACAGCGACCCCTTGCCATCGCGGTAGGGCTCCGTTGTCGGCCGGAATTGTACTCTGGGACATGTCTATCTCGCCCGTGAACTGGGCCGACCGTTGCCCCCATTGTCACTCTGGAATACGAAGAGCGTGTTGTTACGCATACCGCGCGTATCGAGTTCGTCGATCATCCGGCCGATCTGGTCGTCCATGGCCGTAACCATCGCGGCGTAGGCGCGACGGCTTGGATCGACGATCTGCTTGTACTTGTCGAGGTAGTCCTGCGGCGCCTGGTACGGCGTGTGGGGCGCGGTGAATGTGAGGTATAGAAACAGCGGTGTCTTTGGATCGTGCGCGTCAATCAGCTTTACCGCTTCATTACCGAGCAGGGTGGTGACGTAGCCCTCTTCCTTGACCAACTTGTTGTCGGGGTACCAATCAGTCGTTCTGTGCGCCGAATGGGTAAAGTAGTCGATTTCCCCAAGGACCGGTCCGGATTGATAATCGAGCCCACGCTGGCGCGGCCAGTACTTATGCTCTCCATGCCCGAGGCGCCATTTCCCGATGATTGTGGTCCGATACCCCGCCTCCTTCAGTGTCTGAGGCAGTAGCCTTCGTTGGTGGCCAGGCCATGTTTGCTGGCCGAGGGGATCACAGCCGTTTGCAAACCGTAGCGAAAGGGGTACCAGCCGGTCATGAGTGCCGCCCGCGATGGGGTACACATCGGCTGTGCATAGTATTGCTCGAGCCACACGCCCCTTTTACGAGTTCGTCGATGTTCGGCGTCTTGTTGTCGGATCCATGGAAGCTGACATCCTTCCACCCCAGGTCGTCGGCCATGATGTAGATGATGTTGAGGCGTAGTGCCGCAGCTTAAGTCGCGCTGAACGACACATCGCTCATGCCGCTGATCAAGGCTACAAACGCGAAGACGATAACAAACCGTTTTGATCTCATAACATACTCCCCATTAAGTTGCCGGTTTCATATCCTGCACCACTTGCTGATATCTGAACTAATACAATGGCCGAACGTATAATAGGTGGAATCCGCACTATATGGTAATCGTTTCAATGCAACCTGTTGTTCCAACCTACCGCGACATGCAAAACCTGTCATTTTTGCAATTAAAAGAGGCATGACAGTCACAAAAGCCCGGTACTCACGGATTGTAGAAACCGGATCGATGGGGTGGTGAATCAAGGGATCGGAACGCTTGATGGATTGAGCCGGCAGTTCATGGATTGATCAAGTGGCCTTGATCCCGGGCGACACCGTGTACAGGCGTGTGCAGGCAGGGGTATGGATTCCCTCTCCCTATCCCACTCCCGGCAGGTTAAGGGACCCTTCCTTTTGGGTCGTCCATGACAGATTCCACCGTGCCGAATGCTCCCTGTAAAAAGCAGTCGTCGAAAAACATGACGACCTCCAGCATTAGAGCCAACTCTACTTCAACTGGCTACCTGGATAGATTGTTTCGGTTACCCATGAACTCCTGACGAGCCGATAAAATACGTATGCCACTCGAGTATCATCTGCTCATTTTCGAGAGCATGACCATCAGATCCTCCAGGCCGTATTCTGCCTTTCGACGATCCGATAATCGTCTTCTGTCCTTGATCACATAAGATCCCTGACTATCTATTAACGGAAAGTCAGCAGGCATTCCAAGACGACGATTGCCTTTTTCCCTGATGACGAGTTTCATAATCATTCGTAGATTCACCTATCGTAGAGGTTTGGCTCCCATCATGTGAGTGACATATAACCCAAGTATGCATAGAGTGATAATGATCCCCTCGGGTACTCATGACGATTGTACTTGAATGATTATTGCGTCAGCCTTGGTCTAGTCAGTAGCCTTCTCCAACGTATGCACATTTAAGAACACAGGAAAACTCCTCACTCGCGCTTGTTTGTGCCAGGAGGCATTCATACTATAAGCCTTGGGTGAAAATTGTTTTTGATACAAATCAAATTGTATAGAGAGACCTCATTGCATCTATTTATAACTGTATGGAAATCAGCATGAAAAGTGGCATACGTGCTACTACGCATTGCAATCGATAAATGTGTAAGTAACGAAGCGGACGTAAGGTCATGGATAAACGATCAACTCCATGTGCAGAATTGCACGGTTACAGTGCAAACCTAATATTTAACATTTCCGAATATTAGAAACCTGCAGTACCGGCTCACTTCGTTTCTGACTTTCTGGCTGCCAGTGTTTTTCTTGCCGTATTCTGAAATGCATTCAGTAGCGCGGCGGTGGATATGCCGATCATCAGTACGCCATTGATCGCTTCCAGGGGCCCGAGGAGCTTGTGCTCGGTGCTCATGACGATGTCGCCGTAGCCGAGGGTGGCGAAGTTCACCGCCGAGTGGTAGAAGGACTCGCTGAATTCCTGGAACTCACCCAGGAAACGGAACAGTGCAGCCCAGACCGCCACCTGCGCCAGGTTGCCGATGACCAGCAGCAGCATGACACCGATGATGACGGACAGGCTGGACAAGAACGAAGGGTTGTTCAACAGGTACTCGTTACGATAGTAATAGCGGATCACCTTGACGAGCAGAAAAGCCTGCACCAGCAGGCAGAGGGCCATGGTCGCCAGGCCCAGCATGAGATTCATCAGCATCAGGAAGGCTCCATGATTGGCGAGGTCCGTGCGATACGGCTCAGGTGGCGGTCGCGCATCTGTTCCAGGACGGCGGTGGCCAGCCAGGCATACAGGGTAACGGCGATGAACAGGCCCATGCGCACCGCAAAGGCGGCATACACATCCTTGCCATTGGCGCTGTCCTGTACGGCGGGACCCAGGAGGATCAGCAGTGTAATCACCACGTTCTGCCAGAAGGAGGCGGGGAAACGGCCGGGGAGGATGCGGTAAACCTTGCCCGCGAAATACACCCCGAACAGCAGCATCCACCAGAAGAACATCCACAGGTTGGTGGCCAGATCCAGCAGGAACCAGAACAGGATCGCGAACAGGCCGGCCAGAAAGGTGGAACCAAGCAACTCCCGTCCGGCATGGCGCAGGTCGATCTCGGAACTCTGCTGACTCAATGATACGGACTTCAGGATGATCGGCATATACATCGCAGGATTGGTCAGCACCAGCAGGTAGGCCGGCAGCAGGATCAGGGTGGCGCGCAGTGCAATCCAGTTGGATTGCACGGCACCGGCCGCCGCGGGCCCGGATTGCGCCGGTGCCGTATCCTCCGGAAACCAGGGATACACGATCCACTGGCAGGCGATGGCTATACCTGTGTCGATCACCAGTGCCTTGATGACCATGACCGCGATCGCGAAATCGATGGTGCCGGCGGCGGAAATCATGGTAAAGCCGATCGTCAGGAGCATACCGAACAGGACCTTGCCACGGTTGACTGTAAGGTAGGTGCTGAAGTACAGGCCGGCTGCGACGATCAACATCGCCGATAGTGGATAGTAAAGTAGCAAGGGAATCAGCAGCAGCCCGACACCGAGGGTGATCATTACTACCACGATCAGGCCAAACAGCTTTTTCACACCCATCGGCGGGGCCGGCGGGGCGGTGAACAGCAAGGCAAAAATCGGCGCCAGGTACGGCAGCGGCAGTTGCAGGGCATAGGCACCGGCCAGGGACAGCGCCATGGTCAGGCTCAAACGGAAGACGCGTCTCGCCTGCACGTTCATATCAGCCCCGACCTGCGTTCAATAGGCATACGACAGCCAGCTCATGAGGCGGATGTACGCCTTGCCCAGCAGGCGGAGCACCCCGTGTCCCTCGCTGTAGGCAACCACCGAAGCCTGGCCGCCCACCCGCAATTGCCGGCGCAAGGTTTCGTCTTGATCGGGGTCGAAACCGATCACCACCGGGAAGCGCTGCGCCTGGCGCAGCCAGTCGCGATTGTTCTGAACCGTCGGCAGGGTGCCCGGTGGCGGTGGCTGGCTGACGCTGATTCCGAGCCCGATACTGCGGATTGTTCCTGCGAACACCTCACCAGGCAGGACATCGAATAGAATTTCCACCTGACTGCCGGCTTGCAGATGGCCCAGATTGTTTTCAGTGAATTCGGCGCTGATCCATACGTCGTGTATGGCGATCAGGGTCATAACCGGGCTGCCGGTGCCGGCAAAATGACCCACCTCGGTACGCAGGTCCGTGATCACCCCGCGCGAGGTCGCCTTGACGAGGGTATTGTCGAGGTCCAGCTGCGCCTTTTCCACGGCGCTCTGCGCGCTCATCAGAATCGCGTTGTTGGCATCATCGTCACCGCCTTTCTGCTCGATGGCGCGCTGGATCTCGGATTCCGCCGCGGCCACCTTGGCTCGCGCCTGCTCCAGGGATGCCTGGGAGACTTCCAGCCGGCGCACCGAGATGGTTCCCGGCTCATCGCGATGCAGCCGGCCCAGCCGGTCGAAGTCTTTTCGTGCCTTTTCCTGGTTTGCCAGTGCGGCTTTCAGATTGGCACGTGCGGTTTCCACTCCTGCGCTGCCGGCCTCCACCTGGCGCCGGGCATTTTCCAGTTCGGATTGCGCCCGCTGCAGGGCGATCCGGTACTGCGAGGGATCGATCTCGAACAGCGGCTGATCCGCTTCCACTTCCTGATTGTTCTCCACCCACACCCGGGTCACGACTCCCCCCACCTTCGGGGCCACCCCCACGACATAGCCCTGCACCCGCCCCTGCGTGGTGTAGGGTGTGAACCGGTCGGCCAGCAGATACCAGACGAGGCTGAACAGGATCACCAGCAGGATGATCAGGGCACCTTTTCTGACAGAGGTACCTGCCTCCTGTTCCGCTGCTTCCGAGTTCGGTTGGTTGTCCGCGGGCTCGGCGCTTGCTTCGCCGGCTTGGGGCACTGGATCACTCATGCCGTGAGGCCTCCGGGGCTGAAGGTGGATGGGTCGAACCGGCCGGCAGGGGAGCGGAGAGCAGGTTGCCCCAGTCACTGCGCTCCTGCATGGTCTGGCGCGTTTCTTTTCCGGTCAGTTCCTGTACCGGTGTATCCAGCCAACCGCCTGCCAGCGCCTGGTAGAGGCCGATGAGCGCACTGATCTGTCCGCTTTCGTTGAGCAACACGCGTTCGGTCTGGGAAAACACTGCACGTTCCGCATCCAGTACCCGCTGGAAATCGGAGTAGCCTTCACGGTAACGGCTGCTCGCCAGCTTCAGGCTGCGGCGCGCCGCGACTTCGGATTCGCTGAGTGTCTTGTGCTGTTCCGCGGTTTTCACCACGCTGATGGCCGCATCATCGATTTCGCGCGCGGCCTGCAGCACCACATTCTGGTACTGCTCGATCAGCTGCTGCAGGCGTGCATCCTGCACGCGCACGTTATTCTCGATATGCCCATGGTCGAAGATGTTCCAACTGAATCCCGGACCGATCGCCAGGCTGCCGATATCCGGGCTGGAGTCGCGTGTATCCCCCGACCAACCGAGGTTGCCGAACAGGGTGATCGCCGGATAATAGTCCGCCTCGGCGATGCCGATCTGGGCTGATTGCGCCGCCACTTGCCAGGCGGCCGCGCGGATGTCCGGCCGGCGCATCAGCAGGCGGGCCGGAATGTCCCGGATGACCAGCGGTTCCACAACGGGAAGTTTGTCGATCTTTCCGGCGAGTTCCGGCAAGTCACCCGGAGGCCGGCCCAGCAGGGCGCAGAGGGCGTTGCGGCTTTTGGTCAGGGTGATCTGCAGTTCGGGAATCGTTGCCAGGGTGGTCAGGTACTGCGTTTTGGCCTGTTGCAGGTCAAGCTCCGAATCCTCACCGCTCCGGTAAAGGCGTTCGGTGATGTCGTAACTGTTTTTCTGGATACCCGCATTCTCGCGGGCGATGGCAATTCGCAGTTCCGTGGTGCGGTAGGCGAAGTACAGGTCGGTCACCTGCGCGCTGAGCAGTACCTGTGCATCCTGCTGGTTTGCGATGGAGGCGAAGAATGCCGCGTCAGCGGACTCGATGCCGCGCCTGAAACGCCCCCAGAAATCCAGTTCCCAGGCCAGATTGAAACCGGTCTGGTTGCTGACCATATTCTGGTCGTCATCCGGCAATGCACCACCGCGCTGGCGGGTATTCACGTAGCTGATCGCGCCGCCGAGCTGTTGCACTTGTGGATACAGGCCGCTGCCGGCGATGCCCAGCACAGCACGGCTTTCCAGAATCCGCAGCCCGGCGATGCGCAGGGATGGATTCTCGCGTCGCGCCGCCTCGATCAGCGAATTCAGCGCCGGGTCGTCGAACAGTTCCCACCAGAAGCGCAGATCGGCCCCAGTCCCTGGTTCCGGCGCAGCTGTCTGACCATATAGATCCGGCTGCCAGTCGCTTAGCCATGCGATCTCCGGCTCCCGGTAATCGGGTCCCAGGGTGGTGCAGGCATTCAGGAAAAATGCAGCACAGACCAGGGCCAGACGTGCCAGGCCTCGTGACCGTCGAACCCCGGACGCGAGCATCCTAGTCGGTGACCGTGGATTCCTGAACAGCTGCCTCCGTTTCGGTCGGGCCTACTCCGCCGCTGTCATCCACTTCGTCCACCCATCCCATGAAGATTTGATAACCGACGGCCAGGACGACGGCACCCAGAAACAGGCCGATAATGCCCGCGGATACCATGCCACCGAGCGCACCCAGCAGGATAACCGGCATGGGCGCATCCACGCCCCGGCCGAGCAGGATTGGCTTGAGCACGTTGTCGGCCATGCCTGCGATCAGCAGATAGATGGTGTACACGATGTTCATCGTGGTGGAGGCATCGCCGGACCACCACAGGTAAGCAATCACGGGCAGGGATATCAGCAGGGCGGGCAGTTGCGCGATACCGATGACCATCACGATCATCGCCAGCACACCGGCCGCGGGGATGCCGGCCAGCATGAAACCGATGCCAAGCAGCAGCGCCTGGATGAACGCCACGCCGACAACGCCGGAGGCAACCGAACGGATGGTGGCGCTTGACAGAATATGGATCTTCGGTCCTTTATTCGCCCCGCTCAGGCGAATCAGAATGCGCCGCATGGCCTCGCTTCCGGAGACGCCGTAGGCCATCATGATCCCGGCGATGATCAGCGAGCCCAGGAACATAAAGATCCCGCCTGCGGTACTGGCCGCAATCGACAGCAGGTTTTTCGAAACATCCTTGAGCTGTGGTTGCATTTTCTCCAGAAACGCCGGCAGGTCGTCGGCGGCGGTGCTCCATGCGCTGTAGATTTTATTGCCGACCAGTGGCCACTCGGCAACCGATGGGGCAGGTTGCTTGATGGTGATCTCACTGTTTTCAAAGGCGGTATACGTGTCCCGGATATTGCCGGCGAACGAACTGCCAAGCATCATGGTGGGTACCCCGATCAATAATATTCCCGCCAGCACCAGCAAGGTTGCAGCGCGACCCTGCCGTCCCCCAAGCAACCGTGCAACTCGCTGGTGCAGCGGATAAAGCGCGACGGCGAGAATCAGGGCCCAGAGCACCAGGCCCGCGAAGGGGGCGAAGATGCGCACACTGAAGGTAATCAGCAAGGCGACCAGGCCGATGCGGATGACCAGGTCCATCAGGTTGCGGGAAAACAGGTTACGTAAGGTCTCGGTATCCAGTTGCATCTGCTTGTTGCTCCTTATTTTTAGGAATCGTAATCCCCCCGTCGGATAGTATGGGATTCCACGGGTTCGCGCCAAGGTGAAATATTATGGCTGGATGTCATAAATACTCCGGTTTGATGACCTTGCGTGAAAGCTGTTTATTCCGGTGATGCGAGATGCTATTTTACGAGGCGCTGGAAACAACAACAGGATTAATCTCAAGGAAGCCCTGATCAATCGAAGCATCCCGTCATAGCGCACATAGCCAGGCCAGGCTTTTATCCAGGATCAATCGATGGAGATTGCTTCGTTACGGCGTTGCTCACAATGACAAATTCAATCGGGGGATTTCCCAAGAAGCGGAGGAATTTCATGACAAGCGTAACGAAATACTGCACCAGGTTTTTGCTTCGAATTACTGCGGTACTGCTGATTCTGTGAGGCTCCGCCTCAGTGGCGGACAAGCCCAATAACCTTGTCGTCTGGGGGGGGTGACGTCGGCCAGTCCAACATCAGTGCCTATACGCACGGCCTGATGGGCTACAAGACCCCGAATATCAACCGCATTGCCAGAGAGGGCATGACCTTCACCGATTACTACGGCGAGTAGTCCTGTACCGCCGGCCGCTCTTCGTTCATTACCGGGCAGAGTGTGTTCTGCACCGGTCTGTCCAATGTCGGCCTTCCAGGCGCCAAGGAGGGGATGAGCGAGAAGGATCCGACCATCGCCAGCCTGCTGAAGAATCAAGGCTATGCCACCGGCCAGTTCGGCAAGGACCACCTCGGTGACCGTGACGAGCATTTGCCTACCAACCACGGCTTTGATGAATTTTTCGGCAACCTGTATCACCTCAACGCCGAGGAAGAGCCGGAGAACGAGGATTATTTCAAGAATCCGGAACTGCGCAAGAAATTCGGGCCGCGCGGCGTGATCCATTCCTGTGCCAACCCTGACGGTACCCAGAGGATCGAAGACACCGGTCCCCTGACGAAGAAGCGCATGGAAACGGTCGACGACGAGACCTAGGATGCGGCCATCGCCTTTATTGAAAAGGAGGAACAGGCAGGCAAGCCCTGGTTCGTGTGGTGGAGCGGAACCCGCATGCACTTTCGCACTCACGTAAAGAAAGAACTCCGCGGAATCTCGGGGCAGGATGAGTACTCGGACGGCATGGTCGAGCACGACATGCACATCGGCAAGTTCCTCGACAAGCTCGATGAACTCGGCATCGCAGACAAAACCATAGTCTTCTACTCCACGGACAATGGCCCACACTACAATACCTGGCCGGATGCCGCCGCCACGCCCTTCCGTGGCGAGAAGAACACCAACTGGGAAGGCGGCTGGCGCGTGCCCGCCATGGTGCGCTGGCCAGGCAGGATCCAGCCGGGCCAGTGGAACAACCAGATCGTTCACCACATGGACTGGCTGCCGACCTTCCTGGCCGCCGCCGGTGAGCCGGACGTCAAGGAAAAACTGCTGAAGGGCTACCGGGCGGCAGGCCGCAGTTTCAAGGTGCACCTGGACGGTTACAATATCCTGCCCATGCTCACCGGGCAGACCCGGGAGAGTCCGCGCCACGAGATCTTCTATTTCTCGGGCGATGGCGACCTGACCGCGCTGCGTTTTAACGACTGGAAGCTGATCTTCATGGAGCAGAAGGCACAGGTGACCTTCCGCGTCTGGATGGAGCCCTTCGTACCCTTGTGCGTGCCGTTGATCGAGAACCTGCGCCGTGATCCGTACGAGCGGGCGGAGATCACTTCCAACACCTACTTCGATTGGTTGATTGACCGCGCCTTCCTGCTGGTGCCTGCACAGTCATACGTCGCGCAATTCCTCGCGACCTTCGAGGACTATCCGCCGCGCCAGAAGGCGGCCAGCTTCAGCCTCGACAAGGTCATGGAAAAGATGCAGTCGGGCGGCGGCGCCCACTAACGATGGCGGTGCGGGCATCGTAAGCAAGCGCTGACAGGTACGGCAGGAGGGTGATCCTCCTGCCGTTTTTTACGTGGAGAAACGGAAATGCGCGAAGATTTCATTAGGGAACCTCTGATTAAGGAGCTATCTGATTAATTCGTATTCTGTCATTTCGACCAAAGGGAGAAATCTAATACCACGCAACACTTTGAAAATACAGTTGGTGAAGTTTCTTACCTGCGTTCGAAATGACAGAATACGAGTTAATCAAAGCTTCCTTTGGTCAATCATTGTATAAATCCTCGCGCAGGAGCGGCCACCTGGCCGCGATCGCCCCGGAGGACGGCGCTCCTACGCGATGGTGCCGGGATCCCACTTCTGGTGAACATACTGGTTCCCGCGCTCTGCGTGGGAACCGATGAGTCTGCGCCCAAGAACAAGCGACATGTGTTCCCACGCGGAGCGTGGGAACGAGAAACATTCAACTCTGATTTTATTGTCATTTCGACCAAAGGGAGAAATCTTATGCTTTGTATCCATTTGAAACCCTGATGTTTACAGATTTCTCACCTGCGTTCGAAATGACAGAATACGAGTTGATCAAAGCTTCCTTTGGTCAATCATTGTATAAATCCTCGTGCAGGAGCGGCCACCTGGCCGCGATCGCCCCGGAGGACGGCGCTCCTACGCGATGGTGCCGGGATCCCACTTCTGGTGAACATACTGGTTCCCGCGCTCTGCGTGGGAACCGATGAGTCTGCGCCCAAGAACAAGCGACATGTGTTCCCACGCGGAGCGTGGGAACGAGAAACATTCAACTCTGATTTTATTGTCATTTCGACCAAAGGGAGAAATCTTATGCTTTGTATCCATTTGAAACCCTGATGTTTACAGATTTCTCACCTGCGTTCGAAATGACAGAATACGAGTTGATCAAAGCTTCCTTTGGTCAATCATTGTATAAATCCTCGTGCAGGAGCGGCCACCTGGCCGCGATCGCGCCGGAGGACGGAGCTTCTATGCGATGGTGCCAGGATTCCACTTCTGGTGAACATACTGGTTCCCGCGCTCTGCGTGGGAACCGATGAGTCTGCGCCCAAGGACAAGCGACATGTGTTCCCACGCGGAGCGTGGGAACGAGAAACATTCAACTCTGGTTTATTGTCATTTCGACCAAAGGGAGAAATCCTATGCTTGGTAACCATTTGGAACCCTGATGTTTACAGAATTCTCATCTGCGTTCGAAATGACAGGAAAGCAATTGTTCAGAGGTTCCTTGATACTTTCTTGGTTTACGGTTTCCATGATCGCCATGGCGCACGAGACGGCTCCGGCAGAATATGTCGGGCGCAGCGTATGCGCGGAATGCCATCCGCAGCAGGCTGCGCTATGGTCTGGTTCACATCATGACCTGGCCATGCAGGCCGCCGGTGACGCGACCGTGCTGGGGGACTTCGACAATGCCGGTTTTAACTACAACGGGATCACCGCCACCTTTTACCGGAAGGATGGGAAATTCATGGTCCGCACCGACGGACCCGACGGCAAGCTGCAGGACTACGAGGTGGAATACACCTTTGGTGCCGTGCCCCTGCAACAGTACCTGGTCGAGTTGCCGGGCGGTCGCCTGCAGGCATTAAGCCTGGCCTGGGACTCAAGGCCGCGGGAGCAGGGGGGGCAACGCTGGTTTCACCTCTATCCCGGCGAAAACGTTACCTATGACGATGTGCTGCACTGGACCCGCCCCAGCCAGAACTGGAATAGCCGGTGTGCCGAATGCCATTCGACCCATCTGCAGAAGAACTACGATGCGGGCAGCAGGACCTTTGCCACCACATGGTCGGACATCGATGTCGCCTGTGAGGCCTGCCATGGTCCGGGCGCAGGTCATGTTGCGTGGACTGAAAAATCGCCCGACGAGAAACAGCAGGACCCCGGGAAGGGTCTGGCCCTGCAGTTGGACGAGCGCAGGGGTGTGCACTGGAGCATCAATCCCGAAACGGGCAAGGCCGTGCGCAGCGAACCGCGCACCACGGAAAGGGAGATCGGGATGTGCGCCCGCTGTCATGCCCGGCGTAGTCCGATCAGCTGTGAATACCTTCACGGCGAACCGTTGCTGGACCACTATCTGCCGCAGCTGCTCGAAGCGGGCCTGTATCACGCCGACGGCCAGATCGACGACGAGGTGTATGTCTATGGCTCCTTCCTGCAGAGCCGGATGTATCGGGCCGGCGTCACCTGCAGCGATTGTCATGAGCCACACAGCCTGGCCCTGCGAGCGCCCGGCAACGGCGTCTGCCTGCAATGCCACCCGGCGGTGAAATATGATCAAGCCAGCCATCACTTCCACAAACCCGGATCGATCGGGGGCCGCTGCGCCGAGTGCCACATGCCGCCGAAGACCTACATGGTCGTCGATCCGCGCCATGACCACAGCATACGCGTACCGCGCCCGGACCTCTCGGTCAAGATCGGGACACCGAACGCGTGCACCAACTGCCATACCGACCGGTCCGCCGAATGGGCGGCGAACCAGGTCAGGAAATGGTACGGCAGGGAGCCCGAAGGGTATCAGCGCTATGCCGAAACCTTTGCGGCGGCACGCAAGAGGGAGCCGGGCGCCGGCGGGGATCTGGCCGATCTGGTCCGCGATACCACGACACCGGGCATCGCAAGGGCAACGGCGCTGGCCGAACTCGGCCCTTATATCGCCCCTGAGACCATCGACGTGGTCGCACTGGGCCTGTCCGATGATGACCCGCTCATGCGTGTGGGGGCCGTGCAGGCGCTGGAATTCGCGCCGGCGGAGATCCGGGGGCAGCTAGTTTTCAAGGCATTGAATGACCCGGTACGTGCGGTGCGCATCGAGGCGGCGAGGGTGCTGGCGGATTTGCGTAATGGCAAGTTGTCCGCCGACCGCCAGGCGGCGTTGGACAAGGGTTTGCAGGAATATATCGACTCCCAGCAGGTCATGGCCGAGCGGCCCGAGGCGCAGGTCAACCTGGGTAACATCCATGCCCTGCTCGGCGAGGTGGAGCAGGCCGCTACCGCCTATCGGACCGCCATGGAACTCAGTCCACTGTTTACTCCTGCCTACGTCAATCTTGCCGACCTTTTCCGCTCACGCGGGGAAGAAGCGTCAGCGGATGCGGTCCTGCGCCAGGGCGTCGAGCAGATCCCGGACAGCGGTGACGTGCACCACGCACTGGGTCTATCGCTGATACGGCAGCAGCACACCGCGGAGGCGCTCGAGGAACTCCGCCAGGCAGCCGTTCTCGCACCGGAAAATGCCCGCTATCCCTACGTCTACGCAGTCGCGCTGAATTCCACAGGCGACACGGACCAGGCGATTATGGTGTTGCAGGGAGCGCATAACCGCTTTCCGAAAGATACCGACATCCTGTCTGCACTGGTGGCGTTTAACCGGGACAAGGGCAACCAGGAGGCGACCCGGACCTATGCCGAAAAACTCCGAGCTATTTCGCCCTGACTGCCTACAGGCGGTATAACTGGCCATGAGATCAATCAAATCCTCTCGAAAAAATCTGGATGTCCGCACCCGGTGAGGGCACCCGGCACCCGGCTTGCACTGCCTGCTGCGAATGGTACCGTTTCGCCTGCTTGAGGCGGGGTTGATTACGATTCGAAATTTATCGTTCATAAGTTTATAATTTGCACTCTGGCTCATGTCGTTTGTGTGCGGCCGCGAACCACGATTCGCGCGGCAGAGATTCCATGCAACGTACGAACCCTGCTGGCGCAGCTCCGTTGTGTCCAGCTCCGTTTGTGGTAATTCCTGATCATGAAAAAGCTGGCAATCAGAAACTTCCTGCCGTTCCTGGCCTGGGTTCCGCTAGTCGATCGTGCCTCCCTGCGCGCCGATTTCATGGCCGGGATCACGGGTGCGGTAATCGTGCTGCCCCAGGGCGTGGCGTTTGCGACCATCGCCGGTCTGCCGCCCCAGTACGGACTGTATACGGCCATGGTGACGCCGATCATCGCAGCCCTGTTCGGCTCTTCTCGGCACCTCATCTCCGGGCCGACCACCGCGATTTCCATCGTGATTTTCAGCTCGATCAGCCACCACGCCGTGCCAGGCTCGCCCGAGTTCATCACCCTGGCGCTGACGATGACCTTCCTGGCCGGTGTGTACCAGCTGTCCTTCGGCCTGGCCCGGCTGGGCGCGCTGGTCAATTTCGTTTCGCATACCGTGGTGATGGGGTTCACCGCCGGTGCGGCGATCCTGATTGCGACCAGTCAGATGAAACACGTGCTGGGCCTTGTGATCCCGCGCGGCGAATCCTTCGCGCATACCTGGGCCAATATCTTCCATGCACTGGATGAGACCAATCTGTATGTCCTGGCGGTTGCCCTGGTAACGCTGGTGACGGCGGTGCTCTGCAAGCGCTTTTTTCCGAAATTGCCCAACCTGCTGCTGGGCCTGGTCACGGGTTCTCTGCTTGCCGCGGCCATTGGTGGCGCCAGGTATGGTGTTACCTTCGTGGAAGAGATTCCTGCACAACTGCCGCCGCTTTCCATGCCCGATTTTTCGATGGCCACGATTCGCCAGCTTGCGCCGGAAGCGTTCGCCATCGCACTGCTGGGCCTGATCGAGGCGGTCTCCATCGCCCGCTCGGTGGCTACGAAGTCGCACCAGCGCATCAACAGCAACCAGGAATTCATGGGCCAGGGGCTGTCCAATATGGTAGGCAGCTTCTTCTCCAGCTATGCCGGTTCCGGTTCCTTTACCCGATCCGGCATCAACTACGCGGCCGGGGCGCGTACCCCCGTGGCCGCCATTTTCGCCGCCATCCTGCTCATGCTGATCGTGCTGCTGATCGCGCCCCTGACCGCTTATCTGCCGGTGGCGGCGATGGGTGGGGTGATCCTGCTGGTGGCCTACGGCCTGATCGACTTCCACCATATCCGGGCGACACTCGTCGACAACCGCACAGAAACCTCCATACTCCTGGTGACGTTTTTCGCCACCCTGTTTCTGGAACTCGAATTCGCGATCTATCTCGGTGTATTGCTGTCGCTGGTCCTGTATCTCGCCCGAACCTCCCGTCCTGACATCGTGACCCTCGCGCCGGACATCCATGATCCGAAACGCAAGTTCACCAATGTGCTGACCAAGCCGGTCAACGAATGCCCACAGCTGAAAATCATCCGTATCGACCGGGACATTTATTTCGGTTCGGTAAACTTCATCCAGAGCCGGCTCGAAAGAATCAGTGAACAGGAAGGGATCGTGCATGTGCTGATCGATGGCTCGCGCATGAACTACCTCGACATGGCAGGAGCAGAAATGCTGGTGCACGAGAACCGGCGCCTGAAGGCGCGCGGGGGCGGGCTGTATTTCTGCGGCATCAAGTCATCGGTATGGCAGTTCCTCGCCGAGGGCAGGTATGTGCGCGCGATCGGCGCGGCCTCTTTCTTCGATCACAAGCACCAGGCAATCAAATCAATCTTCCGGAAACTGGACAAGACCATCTGCCTGCGTTGCGGCCAGAACCTTTTCCGTGAATGCGCCTCGATTGAGCGGGCCTGAGCGCAAGTGTTTTTCCCATAGGGCGTAGTCGGCAGTCGTGAGTGTTGATTGGCGGTAGTGCCCTCGCTATCGCTTCACAATACGCCGGCATTGCTGGTTAACGATCTTTTCAATGCGATGCGGCACCGGATAGGCGCCGTAACATGCCTCGAATTCGACCCGTACCGGGACGGGTTTTTCCAGCAGAGCGGCTGCGGTTTCCCGCACCAGATTGTCCGGAAATTTCGGCAGCACATCGCTGACGGAGCGCGAGACGATTCGGTGGGAGAGGTAGCACCTCGGACACGCAAAGCGGTTCTGGGCACTTGACAGTCCTGAGTACCCGGACACTGAAGGGCCGGGTAACATAGCGAGGCGACCGTAGAAGCAAACCACGGGGCAGAGTGGTGTATGTGGGTCAACACTTAAACTTAGTGCTCTTTGGGAGGGCGGCCGAAGGTGGTCAAGGTCAGAACCGGATACGGGAAAACCGACCATCCGGAATCGTAGGGGACTTGCGGAAACGCGGGTTACAGTTGAAGCTAAAAGGGCACGTACAGTGGAAACACCGAAACAGCCAGGCTTTGGCCTAAGGTTGGGCACGTCGCGCTTCTATCCCGACCGCAATGCTCACAGGACGGTCTCCTCGGCTTTGTGAATTGCGCGCTCGACAGCTTGGTTGCCGTGGTGTTTACGGAGCACGCCGGACTTGTCTTGCGTTAGCTCATTGCAACGAAGTTCTGTGACAGCCGACTCAATCTCCTTGGCACGCTTTGAATCGTAGGGCGGTTCACCCAACCAATGATTGCAGTCAACAATCCGGTCGACCAACGCGTTGACAGCAGAGGGCAGACTCTCTTGGCCCTCTACGTAAGGGTCACCTTCACCTTGGGCTCAGGTTACCAGACGGGGTGGGAAGATTGAGGAAGTTGCGCCAACCTGGGTAGCCGTTAGCACCCCTCCAATGGTTCGTGCTTAGGTGTTTTTCCGCGGGTTAAGCATGATAGATCGATCCGCACTGATTACGCCGGCATTGAGGCAGGTGAAAGGACTAAAGGATTTCCAGAAATATCTGGCAAATGACACCCAGGTTATCTGAAACTGATTCCTCAGCCGAGCGACCGAGGCCCTGCCACCCTGGACCGGGAACTGTCTGTGCGCTGGCAAGGCCGGGAGAGAGTGCAACCAAAAAAAGGCCTCCGTCCGGAGGTTGGTTTCGGAGGCCGTACTCGGCAACTCGTTAGAGCCACCGTGTAGCGAGCAGGTTCGCTACATTTCCAGCATAGCATCCTCTCAAAATATTCCTATTCGTGAAACTACTTAGCCTCTCACCGGCAATCCTGCGGGGTGGCTGCTTTCCCAATGGGGAGGCAGGAATAGGGCGCACGCTTAGATGCAACGCTGAGAAAGTCCGCGGATGCATACCAAGGGTTGCGGAAAATTCCGAAGAGTTCGAAGTGCTGCAAGTATTCGTTATAATGGTGCCGAGGAGAGGACTTGAACCTCCACGGGCTAAACGCCCACTAGCACCTGAAGCTAGCGTGTCTACCAATTTCACCACCTCGGCGTGGCACGGTGCGGCGCGAATGCCGCCCCGGGAGCCGCGAACTCTACCGCCTGATTTTTAACTTGTCAATTTACCTGTCAAGCCCGCAAACTAACGGGCCCACCGAGAATATTCAATCGTTATGCAGAGAAGAAAGAAAACCGGCGCCCGTCCGGCTCGCCAGCGTGATCCGCACGCTAGGCGCGAGGCGGCGCGCTACGAGCAGCCGATCGCCAGCCGTGAGCACATCCAGGAGGTGATTGCCGAGGCCGACCGGCCGGTCGGCCGCGAGGACCTGGAAGAGCTCCTCGAAATCCGGGACGAACAGGGTGTGGAAGCCCTGCGCCGGCGCCTCAATGCCATGGTCCGCGATGGCCAACTGGTACGCAACCGCCGTGACTGCTACGCGCTGGCGGATCGCTTCGATCTGGTGCCCGGGCGGGTCATCGGCCACCAGGACGGCTTCGGTTTTCTGGTGCCGGATGAGGGCGACGAGGATGTCTACCTGTCTGCCCGGCAGATGCACGCGCTGTTCCACGGCGACCGCGTGCTGGTGCGTATTACGGGCATGGACCGTCGAGGTCGCCGCGAGGGCAGCGTGGTCGAAGTGCTGAAGCGCAACACCCTGCATTTGGTCGGACGCTTTTACAGTGAACGCGGTGTGCATTTCGTCACGCCGGATAACAAGCGCATCCCCAGCGATATCGCCGTGCCTGACGGCGAGACCGGCGGCGCAGGCCACGGCCAGATCGTCTCGGTGGAGATTATCGAGCAACCCGGCAAGCGCACGCCCGCAGTCGGCCGGGTGGTCGAGGTGCTGGGTGATCACATGGCCCCCGGCATGGAGATTGATATCGCCATCCGCAGCCATGATTTACCGCAGGCCTGGCCGCCGGAGATCGGGCAGGAGATCAGCGGGTTCGGCAAGGAAGTGCCAGCGGCGGCAAAGCGCGGCCGCGAGGACCTGCGGGAGCTGCCGCTGGTCACGATCGACGGTGAGGATGCGCGGGATTTCGATGATGCCGTCTATTGCGAAGCCACCCGCGGCGGCTGGCGCCTGCTGGTGGCGATCGCCGATGTCTCGCACTACGTCAACGCGGAAACGGCGCTGGATTCCGAGGCGCTGGCGCGTGGCAACTCGGTGTATTTCCCTGAACGCGTCATTCCCATGCTGCCGGAGGTGCTGTCCAACGGTCTGTGCTCGCTGAATCCGGAGGTGGACCGGCTGTGCCTGGTCTGCGAGATGCGCTTCAATCGAGAAGGGCGCATGACCCGTTCGCGTTTTTTCGACGGGTTGATGCGTTCGCACGCGCGCCTCACCTATACCGAGGTCGCGGCCATCCTGGTGGAAGGCGATGCCAAAGTGCGCAAACGGCGCCAGGCGATGGTGCCTCACCTGGAGGAACTCCACCGGCTTTATCAGGTGTTGCGCCGGCAGCGCGAGACGCGCGGGGCAATCGATTTCGAGACCACGGAGACGCGCATCGTGTTCGGCCCGGAGCGCAAGATCGAGCGCATCGTGCCGCTGCAACGCAACGACGCCCACAAGCTGATCGAGGAGTGCATGATCGCCGCGAATGTGGCGGCTGCCCGCTATCTGGAACGCAACAAGATTCCGGCGCTGTACCGGGTGCATGCCCGGCCGGCATCCGACAAGGTGATGGAGCTGCAGGAATTCCTCAATGAGCTTGGGCTGGGGCTGCGTGGCGGCAGGAAGCCCTCAGCGAGCGACTATGCCGCAGTGCTGCGGCTGGCGGAAGGACGCCCCGATGCGCACCTGATTAACACCGTGCTGCTGCGCTCCATGCCGCGCGCGGAATACAGCCCGGAGAACATCGGCCATTTCGGCCTGGCGCACGAAAACTACACCCACTTCACCTCGCCGATCCGCCGCTATCCCGACTTGCTTGTGCACCGTGCCATCCGCCATATCCTGGCGGGCAGGAAGCCGGAGAAATTCCGCTACACGCTCTCCGACATGGAGGGATTCGGCGAGCACTGTTCGGCCACGGAACGTCGTGCTGACGATGCCACGCGCGATGCCATCGACTGGCTGAAGTGTGAATTCATGCTGGATAAGGTGGGGGAGACCTATCCAGGCATCATCAGCAGCGTGACGTCATTCGGGCTGTTCGTGGAGCTGCAGGATATCTATGTAGAGGGGCTGGTGCACGTGACCGCGCTGGGCAACGATTACTATCACTACGACCCGACCCGCCACTGGCTGCAGGGCGAGCGCAGCAACCGGATCTTCCGTCTTGGCGACCCGGTCACCGTGACTGTGGTGCGGGTCAACCTGGACGAGCGCAAAATCGATTTCGAGATGCAGGAAAAGCCTGCCCGCAAAGACAACAGCAGGGGCACTGCTGGCAAGACCGGCAGACGCAGGACCAGCCTGCGCAGGAGAAGCCGCTGATTCCGGTGCCAAGGCCATGAAACTCATGCAGGTCTACGGGCTGCATGCCGTCTCCAGCCTGCTGGCCAGCCGCCCGGCGGCCGTGAACGGGCTGTTGCTGGCGGAAGGCGCCGGTGAGCAGCGCTTGGTGCAACTGCTGGAGACGGCCGCCGCCGCTGGCATTTCCGTGCGCCGCGTTCCCCGCAGGGAACTCGACCGGCTGCTGCCGGGGGTGCGGCACCAGGGTGTGGTTGCTACCCTCACCGCTGAGGCTAGCATCCCGGAGTTGGCCGAAAAGGGATTGCCCGAATTTCTGGCCGGTCTTGGGGAGCCGGCCCTGCTGCTGGTGCTCGACGGCGTCCAGGACCCGCACAATCTCGGCGCCTGCCTGCGCTCGGCGGACGCGGCCGGCGTGCATGCTGTCATCCTGCCGCGAGACCGTGCCGCCGGGATCACACCGGTGGTCCATAAGGTGGCCTGCGGGGCGGTCGAATCAGTGCCGGTGCTGTTCGTCACCAACCTGGCGCGCACCCTGCGCGGGCTGCGCGAGGCAGGTGTCTGGATCTATGGTGCCGCCGGCGAGGCGGCGCAGGATCTGTACGACTCCGATCTAACGGGTCCGCTGGCGCTGGTGCTGGGCGGTGAGGGCAAGGGGCTGCGGCGCCTGACGCGGGAACTGTGCGACTTTCTGGTTGCGATTCCCATGGCCGGGTGCGTGGAAAGCCTGAACGTTTCGGTCGCCGCGGGGGTGCTGCTCTTCGAGGTGCGGCGCCAGCGGCGGGAGATAGGGGACAGACCACGGTTATCTAAATAACCGTGGTCTGTCCCCGATTACTCAATTGCATCTCCACTGGGCCTCGCGTAGAATTCGCGCTCTTTGAAAAAGAAGCTGGAATTCAGCTGAGTACATAACTCCTTGCTTTCCGTGAGTGCGGAAGGCTGCCAATCCACAAGGGGTCTGCAATGAAACATTATGAAGTCGTGTTTCTGGTCCACCCTGACCAGAGCGAACAGGTGCCCGCCATGATTGATCGCTATCGCACCACGATCGAGTCCGATGGCGGACAGATCCACCGCCTGGAAGACTGGGGCCGCCGCCAGCTGGCTTTCCCGATCCAGAAGCTGCACAAGGCCCACTACGTGCTGATGAATATCGAGTGCAGCACGGCAGTTCTGGAAGAACTGACCAGCGCCTTCCGCTTCAACGACGCCGTCATCCGCAATCTGGTGATCACCCGCAAGGAGGCGATCACCGAGCCTTCGCTGCTGGCCAAGCGTCCGGAGGAAAAGCGGGACCGTTCCGGCGGTGATGAGAAGGATGACGATACGGACTCGGACTCAGATTCGAACGCTGACATGGAAGACATGGATGAGAGCGACATGAAAGATTCCGTCGACGAGGGTGAAACGGCCAGCGCCGTCACGTCTGAATAATCCGCAATCAATGCACTGAAGAGGTAGAAGACCATGGCCCGTTATTATCGTCGCCGTAAGTACTGCCGGTTCACGGCGGAAGGTACCAAGGAAATTGATTACAAGGACCTTGCGGTTCTGAAGCAATACATCAGCGAAACCGGCAAGATCGTTCCCAGTCGCATCACCGGCACCAAGGCCCGTTACCAGCGTCAGCTGTCCACCGCCATCAAGCGGGCGCGCTACATTGCCCTGTTGCCCTATTGCGACGCGCACTAGCGCGGCGTGTGAATGATCCGTGCTGACCGGTTTCTGATCGGTTGGACGAGCTGAACCGTGAAGTCCCTGGCTGTTTATATTGTCAGCGGGCGCTGGAAGGCAGTCGCCGTTACCGCTACCAGCGGGATGTTGGCGCTGTTGCTGTTGCCGCTGGGCTGCGTGGGTGCAGGAGTCATTGCACTCGTGACCCTGCATATCGGGGTTGTGTCCGGATTGCAGGTGCTGGTATTGGCAGCCGCCGCCATGATCGCATTATACGCGCTTGCAGGCATCAAGACGGCGGGCGGAATCAGCATTGCGGTGCTGTTGTGGTTACCGTGCTGGCTGGCGGCGATGGTGCTGCGACAGACCCGGGAGCCGGCTGCCGCAATCAAGACCACCGTCCTGTTTGGCATGGCACTGTTGCTGCTGGTCTATGCAAGCATCCAGGATCCGGCGGCGGTATGGCTGGAAATCCTGAAGGAAATGCTGGCTGTGCTCGAGAAAATGGACTTCAGGCTGCAGGGCATGACAGACGATCTGCTGCAGGAACTGGCGAGCCGGATGACCGGGATGGTGCTTTCCTGGCTGGTATTGGCCATTACGGCGAGTCTGTTACTGGCGCGCTGGTGGCAATCGGTGCTGGTGCGGCCAGGAGCTTTCCGGGAAGAGTTCGGCAAGCTGCGTTTCGGAAACTCGGCGGGTTTGCTGACCCTGGGCATGATGCTGGCGGCGAGTTTTACGTCGGGAACGTTCGGCGAGATCGTCAACCAGCTGGCGATGATCATGCTGTCGGTCTACCTGCTAGTAGCGCTCGCGGTGCTGCACAGCCTGGTGAGGCAGTCGGGACGCGGCAGCGGCTGGCTGGTGGCGATATACCTGTTGCTGGCCTTTGTGCCGCAGGCAAAACTGCTGCTCGAGGCGGGCGGTTTGCTGGATACCTGGGTCGACCTGCGAGGCCGTTTCGAACGGCGCCGGCGCAGCGGCTGATGATGAAAACGATGGTGTATTGAGTTGACAGTTAATGAGGTCGTAACGATGGAAGTCATACTGTTGGAAAAAATCGAAAACCTCGGCGCGATGGGTGACAAGGTCAGCGTTAAGCCGGGGTACGGGCGCAATTACCTGATACCCAAAGGCAAGGCCGCGCCCGCGACCGCGGCCAATATCGCCGCGTTCGAGGCGCGTCGCGCGGAACTGGAAAAGGCCGCCGCCGATGCGCTAGCCGCCGCCGAGGCCCGCCGCAATCAGCTGGCCGGGTTGAATATCACCATTACGGCCAAGGCCGGTGACGAAGGCAAGCTGTTCGGTTCGATCGGTACCGCCGATATCGCCACGGTGATCAACGAGGCGGGGGTGGCTGTCGAGCGCCACGAGGTACGCCTGCCCACCGGTGCCTTTCGTCAGATTGGTGTATACGAGGTACATCTGCATCTGCATTCGGACGTCAATACCACCATCAATCTGACGATTGCAGCGGAATAATAACAACCCTCTGCAGACATACCTGCAAGTCGTTGATGCCGAATAGGTGACAGGCAGCCGCTAAGGGCTGTCTGGCTGTGTTGCGTGCAACCATTCGCTTGCACGCATAACGGCAATAAAAAAACAAGACTATCTTTGCTGCTGGTTTGTGCTATTTAATGCGTGTCGGCTGCTTCGTCGACAGAACCTACCTTCGAGAACAATGATGGATCATGGCTGAATTACTGCGGTCACCAGATGTAATTCATTCTGATACGGAAAGCTTGAAAGTACCACCACAGTCTCTTCAGGCAGAGCAGGCCGTACTGGGTGGCCTGATGCTGGACAACAGCACCTGGGATACGGTGGCAGACCAGGTTTCCGAAGAGGATTTTTATCGGCGTGATCATCGCCTGATCTACAGGGCGATCACGCAGCTCGCCGAACAGAACCAGCCGCTGGATGTAGTGACCCTGTCCGAGTGGTTGAGCCATAACCGCCTGCTGGACGAGATCGGCGGACTGGTTGCGCTCGGCAACCTGGCACAGAACACCCCCAGCGCGGCCAATATCAAGGCCTACGCCGAAATCGTGCGCGAGAAGTCCGTGATGCGACAGCTCATCGAGGTCGGCAACCATATTGCCGCCAGCGGCTTCACACCCGAAGGCCGCAGTACCGGTGACTTGCTGGACAACGCGGAAAAGCTGGTGTTCGAAATCGCCGAGCAGGGCAATCGCGGCAAGAGTGGTTTCCGCACTATCCGCAGCCTGCTGGCCGCCGCCGTGGACCGCATCGACAAGCTGTTTCAGCAGGACGATCCGATTACCGGGGTGTCCACCGGGTTTGCCGATATCGATGACATGACCGCGGGTCTGCAGCCTTCCGACCTGATTATTGTCGCCGGCCGGCCCTCGATGGGCAAAACCACCCTGGCAGTGAATTTCGCCGAGAACGCCGCCATCAAGCATCAGGTGCCGGTCGCAATCTTCAGCATGGAAATGCCGGGCGAGCAGCTGGCGTTGCGCATGATGTCCTCACTGGGGCATATCGACCAGCACAAGGTGCGCACCGGCAAGCTGGAGGACGATGACTGGCCGCGGCTGACATCCGCCGTAAGCCTGCTGGACAACGCCCCCATCTTCATCGATGACACCCCGGCCCTGTCACCGATGGAACTGCGCGCGCGTGCCCGGCGCATGAAGCGCGAGCACAATCTCGGCCTGGTGGTCATCGATTACTTGCAGTTGATGCAGACCGGAAAAATTGTGGAAAACCGCACCACGGAGATCTCCGAGATCTCGCGCAACCTGAAGGCCTTGGCCAAGGAACTGCATGTACCGGTGATCGCCCTGTCACAGCTCAACCGCAGTCTGGAACAACGCACCGATAAGCGCCCGGTGATGTCGGACCTGCGCGAGTCTGGGGCCATCGAGCAGGATGCGGACGTCATCATGTTCATTTATCGCGACGAGGTCTACCACGAGGACAGCCCGCACAAGGGCCTGGCGGAGATCATCATCGGCAAGCAGCGCAACGGCCCGATCGGCACGCGGCTTCTCACCTTCCGCGGCCAGTTCACGCGCTTCGAAAACTATGCGGCGGAAAGCCTTTACAGCGGTGAGTTTGGATGACGCGACCGTCCCGGGCAGGGATCGATCTGCAGGCACTTCAGCATAATTTCATCCGCGTTCGCCAGGCGGCGCCGCACAGCCGCACCATGGCCATCATCAAGGCAAATGCCTACGGTCACGGGATACTCGAGATTGCCCGGGCCCTGTCGAATGCGTCTGCCTTCGGCGTGGCCTGCCTGGAGGAGGCCATTGAGTTGCGTGAGGCGGGCTTCGACCGCTGCATCGTCCTGCTCGAGGGCTTGTTCGATGCCGCCGAGATCGCCCTGATCCAGGCCTTCCGCCTCGATGTGGTAGTACACCACCGCAGCCAGATCGAACTGCTGGAACGTGGCCGCCTGCGCCGGCCGCTACAGGTCTGGCTGAAAGTCGATACCGGTATGAACCGGCTTGGCTTCCTGCCCGCTGAGGTCGCGAACGCCAGGGCGCGGCTTGCCGGCATACCCGCGGTAAGCTGTGTGCGCCTGATGACGCATTTTGCCTGTGCCGACGACCTGTCCAGCGATTACACCCGTAAGCAGCTGCAGACCTTCGACGACGTCACCGCGGAACACCCGGGTGAACGTTCGCTGGCGAATTCCGCCGGCGTGCTCGGCTGGCCCGAAACTCATGCCGAATGGGTGCGTCCCGGCATCATGCTCTACGGTGCATCCCCGTTGCTGGACAAGAGCGCGCTGGAACTCGATCTGCGGCCGGTGATGACGCTGGGCACGCGGCTGATCGCGGTCAACCGGCGCCGATGCGGCGACCGCGTCGGTTATGGCAGTGACTGGGTCTGCCCGGCCGACATGAACATCGGGGTGGCGGCCATCGGCTACGGCGACGGTTATCCAAGGCATGCACCCGGCGGCACGCCGGTGTTGGTCGACGGGAGGCGCGTCCCGCTGGCCGGCCGGGTATCCATGGATATGATCTGCCTGGACCTGAGTTCCCAGCCCGGGGCACAGGTCGGTGACGAGGTGATTCTGTGGGGCGAAGGGCTGCCGGTCGAGGAGGTGGCTGCCCGGGCGGGCACTATCTCCTATGAGCTGTTCTGCAACCTCGGCCGTCGCGTGCAACGCGACTACCGGGAGTGAGTCGTGGCACCTGATTTCCTGCCTTGACAAGGACAGATCGCCGTCTAGCCTTTTTTATGCTGAGCAATAAAATGCACCGATCCCTGTATTAACTGGATCGATTGATGTCTTGTGATTCAGCCGGATTCAGATCGTGGAACAGGTGGAAAAGCATTTCAGCAATATCGCATAAAGAGTTCGGCCTCACCGGCATGGCAGGTGCATGGCAAGCTGTTTCAGACAGCATTCATACCGTGATGAGTGAAGAGCAAATACAGTTCTGAATAGCAAGGAGGTCCAGGATGGGTGAAGCTATAGATTACACAAGCCAACAATCGGATGATGTTGAAATCGTAGTGCATGTCGACGAGACGCTGGGAGAAGACAGGCGTGCCGAACTGGTTGGTGCACTTGAAAATATCGACGGCATCCTGGCGGCGGAATTCTGTCCATTGCGCTATCACTTGATGCTGCTCAGGTACGATCGGGATACCCTCAGTTCACAGGAGGTGCTCGCATAGGTCACCGCCCTGAACATGCATGCGGAGCTGATCGGACCGGTGTAATGTACTATAGCCTGGCTCCCCGACATCGTTTTCGGGGAGCTTGACTTATCCGCTGACAACTACTGGTCAGACGCTGCCGTCGGGCGGCCATGGTGTGGATGACGCCGGTTGCAGAACCGGTTAACCTACCGGTTCCTGTCATGGCGAAATCCAGAACAATTTACAGTTGCAGTGCCTGTGGCGCGCAGGCGGCGCAATGGGCGGGGCGTTGCCATGACTGCGGTGGCTGGAACACGCTCGCCGAGGTCGCCGCCGCCGTAGCACCGGCCGCGGGGCGTTTTTCGGCCTACAGCGGCAAACATTCCACCGAGGTGGTATCCCTGAACGCCGTGCCCGTGGACCGGCAGATTCGCTCTTCGGTCGGCCTGCAGGAACTGGACCGCGTTCTGGGCGGCGGTCTCGTTGCCGGTTCCGTGGTGCTCATCGGCGGTGATCCCGGAATCGGCAAGTCGACCCTGCTGCTACAGGTGATGGCCACATTGTCCGTGCAACTGCCTTCCCTGTATGTCACCGGTGAGGAGTCCCTGCAGCAGATTTCCCTGCGGGCGCAGCGGCTGGGTATCCAGGAAGAGGCCATCCGCCTGTTTTCGGAGACATCGGTAGAGCGGATTATCGCCGTCGCGTCCCGGGAGCAGCCGCGGGTGATGGTGCTGGACTCCATTCAGACCCTGTACACAGAGGTATTGCAGTCCGCGCCCGGATCGGTGGCCCAGGTGCGCGAGAGTGCAGCGCAACTGGTGCGCTTCGCCAAGCAGTCCGGGATTGCCATGTTCCTCGTCGGCCACGTCACCAAGGAAGGCACGCTTGCCGGTCCCCGGGTACTGGAGCACATGGTGGATACGGTGCTGTATTTCGAGAGCGGCGCGGGGGAGCGCTACCGGATCCTGCGGGCGATCAAGAACCGGTTCGGTGCGGTGAACGAACTCGGGGTGTTCGCCATGACCGCCGCCGGGTTGAAGGAAGTCCGCAACCCGTCGGCGATATTCCTGTCGCGCCAGGCGGTCGCAGTGCCGGGCAGCGTGGTGATGGTGACCTGGGAAGGGACCCGCCCGCTGCTGGTGGAGGTGCAGGCGCTGGTGGACCAGAGCCAGTTGGGCAACCCGCGGCGAGTGGCGCTGGGCCTGGAGCAGAACCGGCTGTCCATGCTGCTGGCGGTGCTGCATCGCCATGGTGGACTGGCCCTGGGCGACCAGGATGTGTTCGTCAACGTCGTCGGCGGCGTGCGGGTAACAGAAACCGCAGCGGACCTTGCCGTATTGCTGGCTGTCATGTCGAGCTTCCGCAATCGCCCCCTGCCATCCGATCTGATCGTGTTTGCGGAGGTCGGTCTGTCCGGTGAACTGCGCCCTGTGCCCAACGGCCAGGAGCGGCTGTACGAGGCGGTCAAGCACGGTTTCCACCGGGCCATCGTCCCGGAGGCCAACCAGCCGCGTCGGCCGGTCGACGGTCTCGAGGTCAGTGCACTGCCGCGTCTGTCCCAGGTGTTGGACAGGGTCTCGGAACAATATTGACCGCTTGCCGGTTGTACACCGGCATCATGTTGCGGCTCCCCGGTCCCGTTGCCCTGCCCCCGTTTGCAGTGGGGGATGAATCCGCACGGTTTTGATCATGTTGTCCCCGATTTGCACGATGTCGATGGGATGATTGTCCAGCAGCAGGCTGGTACCGGGCTCGGGAATCATTTCCAGGTACTCGGTAATCGTGCCATTGAGTGTTTTCGGGCCGTCGGTGGGCAGTGACATGGAGAGAGCGGTGTTCAGTGTCCTCAGGTTGATGGATCCGTCCACCAGCCAGGTGCCATCCTGCTGCGGGACGATTTCCTCGAAATGCGCCGCCGGGTCGGAGGTGAACTCGCCGACGACCTCTTCCAGGATGTCCTCCAGCGTCACCAGCCCCAGGATGTCGCCGTACTCGTCCACGGTAAAACCGATGCGTCGGCGCTCGCGCTGGAAGTTCAGCAACTGGCGATTCAGGGATGTGTTTTTCGGTATGAAGTATGGCGAGCGTGCGATCTGCAACAGTGCATCCCGGTTCAGCTTGCCCTGGTGCAGCAGTGGCAGGGCGTTGCGCATGTGCAGGATGCCGATGGCATTGTTGATGTTCTCGCGGTATACCGGCAGGCGGGTGTACTGGCTGGACGCCAGCAGCTTCAGCGTGTTCTCCCAGTCGGCCTCGATGTCGATGCCGGTGATTTCGTTGCGCGGAACCATGATGTCCTCGACCGTGACCTTCTCCAGGTCCATCAGGTTCAGCAGCATGGACTGGTGGCGCTTCGGGATCATGGCGCCGGCCTCAATCACGACGGTGCGCAGCTCCTCGGTGGTGAGCGCCTGCGAATTCGCCTCATCCGGCGAGACGCGCAGCAGCTTCAGTAGGCCGTTGGCGATACCATTTACGACCCAGACCAGTGGGTAGAGCAGTTTCAGCAGGGGGATGAAGACATAGGCTGCCGGGAAAGCGATGCGTTCTGGTCGCAGGGCGGCCAGGGTCTTCGGTGTCACTTCCGCAAACAGCAGGATCACGATGGTCAGTAGCATGCCCCCGGCAAACACGAAACCGGCGTCATCGTAGATACGCAGGGTGATCAGTGTCATCAGGATGGAGGCGAGAATATTGACGAAGTTGTTGCCGAGCAAAATCAGCCCGATGAGGCGGTCCTGGCGTTGCAGCAGGCGCTGAACGCGCAACGCGCCTGGATGCCGGCGCTCGGCAAGGTTCCGCAGCCGGTAGCGGTTCAGGGTCATCAGGCCGGTTTCGGAGGCTGAGAAAAATGCGGAAAGCAGAATGAGGAGCAGGAGTGCCGCGATCAGCATGCCTAGCGGGACGTCGTCCAAGCGAAATCAGCCTCTTGTTGAATAAATCCGGGCTAGTTTACGCAAAAGCGGGCGCCATGTCAGGGCACCTGGCCGGGATCAGCGATGCAGGATCAGCTCCAGCACGAATTTACTGCCGAAATAGGCCAGCATCAGGAAAATGAAGCCGCCGATGGTCCAGCGTATGGCGACGCGACCTCGCCACCCGAATCGCCAGCGCCCCCACAACAGGACGCCGAATACCATCCAGGCGATGATAGACAACACCGTCTTGTGCACCAGGTGCTGTGCGAAGATATCCTCGAGGAACAGGATGCCGGTCACCAGTGCCAGCGTCAGCAGCACAAAGCCGGCTGCGATCATCTGGAACAGCAGTGTCTCCATGACCTGCAGCGGGGGCAGGGCGCGGATGAAACCTCCCGGCTGGCGGTTATGCAGGTGGCGATCCTGTATCGCCAGCAGAACGGACTGGATTGCGGCCAGACCGAGGACGCTGTAGGCCAGCAGCGAAGTTAGGATGTGTGTGTCCAGTTGCCAGGCGGAGACGCCGGTGATCATTTTTCGCGCCGGGTAGATCAGCAGCAGCGCGATACTCAGTGCAGCCAGCGGGAATACCGGAATCCCCAGGTTTTCGACCGGCTCGAACAGGGATGCCAGTACCAGCACCATGGCGGTCGTCAGTGCGATCAGGGAGACGGCGTGGAAAAAGCCCAGGTTGAGGCCGCTACCCGTCAGGATCACGGGATACAGCAGGACGGCATGAATGATACTGGCAGCAAGGGCGATCAGGATGATCTGGCTACGGTCGCAACCGGTCTCGATGTTGCCCCGTACCAGCCTCAGGGTCAGGAGTGAACCGGCAAGCAGATACAGGGTGATGGCAAGTATACCTGGCAGCAGTGCATTCATGGCGAAATCATCGCATAACTGCTGCAGGCATTGAAGAGGCTGGCTGGAAATGCGCGGCGTGTGTCTGCATGCGGATTTTTACGGGTATAATTCCGCCCATTCTCCGGCAATGAGGCCGGCCCGGAAACAGGATACGCGATGTTCGACAATCTTACCGATCGGCTCTCCAGGACTATCAAGAACCTGCGCGGGCAGGGAAGGCTGACGGAGACTAATATCAAGGAGACCTTGCGTGATGTGCGCATGGCTCTGCTGGAGGCCGATGTCGCATTGCCGGTGGTGAAGGACTTCGTCGAACGGGTGCGCGAGCGTGCCACGGGCCAGGAGGTGTTGAAGAGCCTGTCACCGGGACAGACCCTGGTGAAGGTGGTTAATGATGAGCTCATCCATGTGATGGGCGAGGCCAATGATGCCCTCAATCTGAGCGTGCAGCCTCCCGCCGTAATCCTGATGGCGGGTCTGCAGGGCTCCGGTAAGACCACCAGCAGCGCCAAGTTGGCGCGCATGCTCCAGGAACGGCAGCGCAAACGCGTCCTCCTGGTCAGTTGCGATATCTACCGGCCGGCGGCCATCGATCAGCTGCAGACGCTGGCGAAAGAAGTCGGTGCAGAGTTCTTTCCCAGTAACCCGGAACAGCGCCCGGTGAGTATCGCGACCGATGCCGTGGCGCATGCGCGCAGGCAGCATCTGGATGTCGTGATCGTCGACACTGCAGGACGCCTGCATATCGATGCGGCCATGATGGAAGAGATCCAGCAGCTGCATGCGGCCGTCAACCCTGTGGAGACGCTGTTCGTGGTGGACAGCATGACGGGCCAGGATGCGGCCAATACCGCGCGTACCTTCAACGAGGCGCTGCCACTGACCGGTGTGGTTCTGACCAAGGCCGATGGTGATTCCCGGGGTGGTGCGGCGCTGTCGATTCGCGCCATAACCGGCAAGCCGATCAAGTTCATGGGCGTGGGAGAGAAGATCGTTGCCCTGGAGCCTTTTCATCCGGAGCGCATCGCCTCGCGCATTCTCGGCATGGGTGATGTGTTGTCCCTGGTTGAGGAGGCCGAGCAGAAGGTCGACAAGGAAAAGGTCGCCAGGCTGGCGGAGAAGATCACCGGCGGCAAGGGCTTCGACATGAACGACTTCAGCGACCAGCTCGATCAGATGCTGAATATGGGCGGCCTGTCCGGTCTGATAGACAAGTTGCCGGGTGCAGGGCAGTTGCCGAAGAACGCCATGCCGGATGACCGTGAGGTGCATCGCATGAAGGCGATCATCAATTCCATGACACCCCAGGAGCGCAGTTACCCGGCCATCATCAAGGGATCACGCCGGCGTCGCATCGCCGCGGGTTCCGGGACCCAGGTGCAGGATGTCAACCGCCTGCTGAAACAGCACCTGCAAATGCAGAAGATGATGAAAAAAATGAAAAAGGGCGGTATGGCGAGGATGCTGCGAGGCCTCAAGGGCAAGGGGCCTCAGGGTCTGCCATTCTGAGCGCTCCCAATGCACAGGCCGGCGTACGGGCGGGATTGTCAACGTACTTGAAAAAGAAAAACGGTGGCTGATGCCACCGTCCAATTGTGCGTTTTCGGCTGGATTCTAAGTTTGTTCTTGTCCACCCGGTCGTACCAGATGCCGTCACGCAAGCATATTCTTGTTTTGGCCTGTTCTTATTGTGGCGTGCCATGAACTGTTGTTCTGCTCTGTGTTTGGCGCTGCCTCCCCCTTTATTTGGCGCGCATATTAGTCAAGCAACTGCCGTGCCAACGATGAAATTCTCAAGTATGAAAGTAGGTTAGGAGTCATTTGCTTGGCGCAATGGGTTCGGCAGTGACTGGTAAGTAAGAATTTTCGACAAACCCGCACCAAAAGCATCTCTCTGACATATGAAATAAAATAAACACATAACAATAAGATATGAGTTATTCCTCATTCCTGAACTGATGATTACAGCGCTTGTAACGAATCTCGACAGACGTTCTGCTTGATTACAGCATTACTGATTTAATGGTTCTGCAGACGGATAATCGTTTGCAGCTCTTCACATTTTCCGAAATTCGCGTAGAATTGCGCGGCTTTCAAGGCATGCGGCGCGTGGCACGGCCAGGAACCGTATGGAATGTTCAAGCTGTACAGGAAACAAGTTGTTATGGTGACGATCAGAATGTCACGGGGTGGCGCCAAGAAGCGTCCATTTTACCACATCGTGGTAACCGACAGCCGTAATCGCCGCGATGGCCGCTACATCGAGCGCATCGGATTTTACAATCCACTTGCAACCGGTGGTGAGGTGCGCCTGCGGATCGATGCCGAGCGCGCCGATTTCTGGAATGCCCGGGGTGCGCAGGTGTCCGATCGTGTGTCGCAGTTGCTGAAGGAAAGCCGGGCACAGTAACGACCGGATTTACGCCGCACTTTGGCGGCTGGCAGGAAGATGGCTGCAGCACACCCTGGTCCGGAGGTCCCGCTACTGATGGGGCGCATCGCCGCACCATACGGTGTAATGGGATGGGTACGGGTGTCAGCGTTCACGGCCGAGCCGGAAAACCTGCTTACTTATACGCCCTGGTACTTGAAAATGGCCGGTCAATGGCAGCCGGTCGAGGTCTTGGCCGGTAAGGAACACGGCAAGGGCCTGGTGGTGCAACTGGCGGGATGTCAGGACCGCGATGCCGCAGCCGCGTTAAGCGGTACCGACATCGGGGTTTATCGCAGCCAGTTACCGGCTCCGGAAAAGGATGAGTATTACTGGAGCGACCTCGTCGGCTTGCAGGTCTTTACGCTTGAGGGGGGACTGCTCGGGATCGTGGACCACCTGCTGGAGACTGGTGCCAACGACGTTTTGGTGATTCGCGGTGAACGTGAACACCTGGTGCCGTTTGTCAGTGGCCAGGTGATAAATTCCGTCGACCTGGATGCAGGCGCGATTGTTGTGGACTGGGATCCGGATTTCTAGATGCGCATCGATGTCATTACTCTGTTCCCGACCATGATCGCGGATCAGGTGCGCTTCGGCATCCAGGGTCGCGCCATCGAAAACGGACTGTTGCAGGTGGAGACCTGGAACCCGCGGGAATTCAGTGAGGACCGGCACCGCGCGGTGGATGACAGGCCCTATGGCGGTGGCCCCGGCATGGTGATGCAGGTGCAACCGTTGTGTGCGGCCCTGCGCGCGGCGCGCGTGGACGGTGAACCGGCCCCGGTGATTTACCTGTCACCGCAGGGAAGGCGCTTCGACCAGACACGGGCGCGCGAACTGGCCGGCCTGGAACGGTTAATCCTGCTGGCGGGGCGTTACGAAGGGATCGACGAACGCATCATCGACCAGGAGGTGGACGATGAACTGTCGATCGGTGACTATGTCCTTAGCGGCGGCGAGTTGGCGGCGCTGGTGGTCATGGATGCCGTGACACGATTGCTTCCCGGCGCGCTGGGTGACGCGGATTCCGCGCAGGAGGATTCCTTCATGGATGGCCTGCTCGACTATCCACACTATACGCGTCCGGAGGAGATTGACGGCCTGCGGGTGCCGGATGTCCTGATCGGCGGGGACCATGCGGAAATCCTGCGCTGGCGCCGCAAGCAGGCGCTGGGCAGAACCTGGATACGGCGGCCGGACCTGCTGGAGTCGATGCAGCTGGATGCGCGGCAGCAGGCATTACTCGATGAATTTATCCGCGAATATGAGGCGGGCAATTGAGCGATCAATGGCCCTGGTGGAGCCAACAGAGGATCTGGTCATGAGCAATATTATCGAAGAGCTTGAACGGGAACAGCTAAAGCAGGACATTCCTGATTTCAATCCCGGTGACACCGTTATCGTGCAGGTGAAGGTGAAGGAAGGCAACCGAGAGCGCCTGCAGGCATTCGAGGGTGTCGTCATCGCCAAGCGCAATCGCGGCCTGAATTCGGCATTTACCGTACGCAAGATTTCCCACGGTGAGGGCGTCGAGCGGGTGTTCCAGACGCACAGTCCGTCGATTGCCTCGATCGCGGTGAAGCGCAAGGGCGATGTGCGTCGCGCCAAGTTGTATTACCTGCGGGAGCGGTCCGGCAAGTCGGCCCGCATCAAGGAAAAGCTGTCGTAGGACAGATGCAATAACTGCCGTTACAATAGAGCGGGCATCCAGGGCGGGATGCCCGTTTTTTTGTCAAGGGAGACACAATCGCAGGGGCGCAGGCGACAGGAAAAGAAGGCTGCGCTACAGTCCATCACAGGGCGTGGTTTTCCGCTGCGGCCGGGGCATGGATGTCACAGACGGCCCGGATTACCGCTATGCCAATCAATGTCTTGCGGCATCCCGCGAGGCGCAGGTGAATGGGGGGCTGATGAGCCAGATAGTGTACGACTACTCAATCGTTCTGGACTCGCCGCTGGGGCGGCTGGGTGTGTGTCTGCGGGCTGGCCATGTAACGCGGCTGAATTACCTGCCGAAGAACTGGCGCCTGCAGCCACCCGTCACCCGGCAGGGAAGAACGGTCACGGAGCAGATGGAGGCGTATTTTGCCGATCCGTGTTTTCGCTTTAAATTGCCCCTGGCGATGCACGGGACACCTTTCCAGCTCAGGGTCTGGCAGGCACTGCAGTCCATTCCCCACGGTACGACAGTGACATACGGTCAGTTGGCCGCCCGGCTCGATAGCGGTGCGCGGGCCGTGGGCAATGCCTGCCGCCGCAATCCCATCGCGATCATCGTGCCCTGCCATCGGGTCACCGGCGCCCATGGTTTTGGAGGCTATGTCGGCGAGACCGGCGGTCCGCCCCTGGTGCGCAAACAATGGCTGCTGCGTCATGAAAGTCGCCAGCGGGACTTGAAAACCGCCTGAGTTATCCCCATTGCAAGGCATGACTCGCGGCTGAGTTTGCGGGGGCCGGTGTATAAGTTGATCCGCATCGGCAGAATCAAACCGCAACCCGGGATACACCAGAACACCCAGAGGAATACCAGGCATGTCAGTTGATACCCAGAAGGAAACGCTCGAATTCCAGACCGAGGTGAAGCAGTTGCTGCATCTCATGATTCACTCCCTGTACTCGAACAAGGAAATCTTTCTGCGTGAGCTGATTTCCAACAGCTCGGATGCCTGCGACAAGCTGCGCTTCGAGGCGCTGGCGAACGACAAGCTCTACGAGGATGACCCCGCCCTGCAGATACGCGTGGAGTTCGACAAGGAGGCACGCACCGTCACGGTGACCGATAGCGGTATCGGTATGACCCGTGACGAAGTGATCGAGAATATCGGCACCATCGCAAAGTCGGGCACCCGCCAGTTTTTCGAATCCCTCACCGGTGACCAGGCGAAAGATACGCAGTTGATCGGCCAGTTCGGTGTCGGTTTCTATTCCTCCTTCATCGTCGCTGACCAGGTCACGCTGACGACCCGGCGCGCTGGCCTGCCGGCGGAGCAGGGGGTGCGCTGGTCCTCCGGCGGTGACGGCAGCTTTACGCTGGAGAGCATCGAGAGGCCCGAACGCGGCACCACGGTGGTCCTGCACATGCGCGAGGACGAGGATGAGTTCCTTGACGCCTTCCGGCTGCGCAGCGTCATCCACAAGTACTCCGATCACATCCCGCTGCCGATCGAAATGCGCAAGCAGGACGGTGAAAAAGATAAGGATACGCAGGCGGAATACGAGGCGGTGAACAAGGCCTCGGCACTGTGGACCCTGCCGCGCAAGGACATCACCGAGGAAGAGTACCAGGAGTTCTACAAGCACGTGGCGCATGACTTCGAGAATCCGATGAAGTGGGTGCACAGCCACGTCGAAGGCGCCCAGTCCTATACCTCGCTGTTCTACATCCCGGCACGTGCACCGTTTGATCTGTACGACCGCGACAGCCGCCACGGCATCAAGCTGTACGTGCGCCGTGTGTTCATCATGGACGATGCCGAACAGCTGATGCCTTACTACCTGCGGTTCGTGCGCGGCCTGGTGGACTCCGATGATCTGCCGCTGAACGTTTCGCGCGAGATTCTGCAGCACAACAAGCTGATCGATACCATCCGTGCGGCATCCATCAAAAAGGTCCTTGGCGTGCTGGAGGCGATGGCCGAAGGCGAGCCGGAGGCCTACGCCACGTTCTGGAAGCAGTTCGGCAAGGTCATGAAGGAAGGGCCGGGCGAGGATTTCGCGAACCGTGAGCGCATCGCGAAACTGCTGCGTTTCGCCTCCACGCACACGGATAGCGAGGAACAGACGGTTTCGCTGGATGACTACATCGGGCGCATGAAAGAGGGTCAGGAGAAGATCTACTACATCACGGCGGAAAGTTTCGCGGCCGCCAAAAACAGCCCGCATCTGCAGATATTCCGGAGTAAGGGCATCGAGGTGCTGCTGCTGTCGGACCGCGTCGATGAATGGCTGGTGGCGCACCTGAATGAATATGGAGGCAAGTCGCTGGCTTCCGTTGCCAAGGGTGAGCTGGATCTCGACAAACTCGCCGACAAGGAAGAACAGGAGGTCGCGAAGCAGATCGAGGGTGAGTATGCCGATCTCGTCAAGCGCATGCAGGAAGTGCTCAAGGAACGCGTCAACAACGTACGGGTCAGCCAGCGGCTGACGGATTCCGCCTCCTGTCTGGTCATGGGGGAGCATGACATGGCCGTGCACATGCAGCAGATGCTGCGTCAGGCCGGGCACGAGGTACCGCTCAGCAAACCGGACCTGGAAATCAATCCCACACACCCGCTCGTCAGCCGTCTCAAGGACGAAAGTGATGATGAGCGGTTTGCCAGCTGGTCGAACGTGCTGCTGGATCAGGCCATGCTCAGTGAGGGCGGGCAACTCGATGACCCCGTCGCCTTCGTCAACCGTCTGAACGATCTGCTGCTGGAAATGACCAAGGGAACCTCTGATCAGAACCTATCACAAAATTCATAATACGATGGTACGTCCTGTACAGGTAGGACCCGCGCCCCCGCGGGGAACGGAATTACTAAGGTTCATAAAATGGCGGACGTTGTGTAGGACCCGCGCCCCCGCGGGGAACGGATCGGGAGCGGAATACCGGATTATTCCCGGCGTGGTGCCGGTCCTACTGGCGATGACCAAAGGAGCCGCTGATTAATCAGCGGCTCCCAGTCAACTACAAGCGCCCCGGCGATCGTCGTCCAGGGGCATGGCGCCCGGGGGATGTATGGATAAGCCCGTTCTGCTGGCAACGGTTTTCTCTGACTATATCTGTCCCTTCTGTTACATCGGAGACCTCCGCCTGGAACGCTTGCGCGAATACTTCGAGCTGAAGATCAACTGGTGCTTTCTGGAGATCCACCCGGACACACCGGACACCGGCATTCCGGTACGGGAACTGGGCTATGCGCCTGAACTGTGGCGGCGGATGACGGACAACCTCACCGTCATGGGCAGGGAAGAAGGTATCCGTTTCCGCGAACACGATTTCACCACCAACTCACACCACGCGTTACTGCTGGCCGAGGCCGCCAAGGAGGAGGGTGCGGATGTGTTTTACCTCTTGCATCGGCGCCTGTTCACGGCTTTATTCGAGGAAGGGCTGAATATCGGCGATAAGGCGGTACTGCAAACCCTTGCCGGGGAATGCGGGGTCCAGCCTGATACGGTAACCCGCGCCTGGCGTGAAGCGCGCTATGAGCGACAGTTGCAGCGTTATCTCGCGGTTGCACGCGACCTCGAGGTTCGCGCCACCCCCACGATCTTCTTCGGCGGGGAAAAGCGCCTCAACGGCGCCCTGCCATTCGATGCCTTTCTGCAGGCAGCCCGGGAAGGTCATGCGCTCCAGCAGGCCGAGGCGCACCAGCAACCCGGGTGAATGGCGGAATCGCGGACTATGAAGGAATCAGCCGGCAAGGAAGAATCGATGCGCATCGACAAGTGGCTGTGGGCGGCACGCTTCTACAAGACTCGCGCGCTCGCAACGGCGGCCATCAGCGGGGGCAAGGTGCATGTCGGCGGCGATCGCGTCAAACCATCGCGCCGCATCGCGCCGGGTGATAATCTCAGCATTCAGAAAGGCCCTTTCTGCTTCAGCATCATCGTCGCGAGGCTTTCCAGTCAACGCCGGCCGGCGGAAGAGGCGCGGACCCTGTACACTGAATCAGATGCCAGTATGGAGGCGCGTCATGCCCTCTATGCCGAGCGGAAATTGCAAGGGCATAGCGCTCGCCAACCGGATCGCCGCCCGGACAAGCGCACAAGACGCCTGATCCACAAGTTCAAGCAGCAACAGTAGGTTTAGCCCGCGGCTCTCATAGGGCGGTGCTGAAGATTCACAATCAATTGAGGAAATTGAGGTCGTGGCAAGTAAACATAAAACAGTGTGTCTTCGGACAAAGCCTATCCCGGTCTCACCTCCTGCCTGCAGACGTGCGCCCGCAACCGGGATCCCGGTGAAAACTGTGGGTTGATATGGGCCATCCCGTAACACCCTTGCTGACCGTGGACATCATCATCGAGATGCATGATCGTCCCGGGCGTCCCATCGTCTTGATCGAGCGTAGGCATCCACCTCCCGGTTGGGCATTGCCGGGCGGATTCGTGGATGTCGGTGAAACCCTGGAGGTCGCGGCGGTACGCGAGGCGAAGGAGGAAACCACACTCGATGTAACGCTGAAGCTGTTGCTGGGGAATTATTCCGATCCCGGGCGCGATGCCCGCGCGCACACCGCCAGCGCGGTGTACATCGCCGCTGCGGCCGGCGAACCCCGGGCGGAGGATGATGCCCGTCACCTGGAGTTGTTCGACCCGAATAACTGCCCGGTTCTCGCCTTCGATCATGGTCTGATCATCCGGGACTATCTCACCTGGAGGGAGACGGGGCGTGTGGCGCCCCTGCGATAGATCCGTGTCCTTGAGTCAGGGGATTGCCATGCCTGCTCGCGGAATTTCTGTTCGCAGCCAATTGCTTATTCCACCAGAGTACGATGCCAACGGCAATCTCCGAAGTCCTCCGCCCGGCACTTGCAAACAAGTATTGTGCAATTGCCGGGATCTATGTCAGGATTAAGCATCGGAATGAAAGCCCGGAATGTGACATATGTCACTTAATAACACCGGTAAAACATATACTAATAAGAACTAATTAAGAGGCGTTCTTATGTATCGTTCATCCGGATTGACCTGTGTGGTTCTGCTCACTGCCTGCAGTATGGCACAAGCGCAGGACACAACAGCCTTGTTCGATATCCCTGAGAGCGGTGTCCAACGCTGGCATAATGTCGGCGCGGAGATGACACCAGATGAATATGACAGGGCATGCAAACAGAACATCCGCAACGCCCGGCATGCCCTGAAAGGCTACACCAATGAAATCGTCTCTGCACTGCATATACCCGAGACCGGAGCCAAGGTCATGGGTGCCGCCGCAGCACTTGCTGCTGGAAATGCAAGTGTGCCACTGGACGATCGCAGGTTCATGGCGCTGGAATTCGATGATGTTACCGGCAATGACAGAGCCATGTATCTCCGTTTCAAGGTCGATTGGTAACCTTGCCGCTGACTCGCTATTGTAAGGAATGGCACCACCTGAGCGGTGAAGCGATATCCAGTACCGCCGGGTGCGGCAACTCTCCGCAATTGCATTATGATTTCCACTATCCGGATATCTGTCCGGGATGGTGTGATCATCGAATTCCCTGCAGCAACACCTGATACCCACCACAATCACCCTGCAACGCTGACGGCGGGCGGATACCACTCCTCTCCGGTCCCGGTTGTGTTTTCGAATTGACGGGACTGTTTGCGGGTCAATTTTCCCCGCTGTGACCATTTCCTTGATTCCGCACCTGCCATGCCATGTGTTTTCGTAGCGTGATATCCTCACAAACCCGGCTATGACTGCGGACGCAGTTCGCACTGTATACGACAAGGAAACCCAGCGGCAGGGCAATGAGCACGACAGATATCGTTACACGACGAGGCAGCCTGCCTTTGATCGGCTGGCGTGAGTGGATCGGACTTCCGGATCTGGGTATCAAACGGATCAAGGCAAAAACGGATACGGGTGCCCGAACCTCTGCGCTGCATGCCTTTTACGTAGAGCCGTTTCAGCGCGAGGGTGCTGGCTGGGTGCGCTTCGGAATCCATCCCCTGCAGGGCAGGAACGACCGGGTGGTGGATTGCGAGGCCCCTGTCCTCGACCGGCGCCCGGTGACGGATTCCGGCGGGCACACCGAGGATCGTTACGTGATCGAAACGACTGCCCGCCTGGCGGATATTTCCTGGAAGATCGAGTTGACTCTGACCAACCGGGACAGCATGCGTTTTCGCATGCTGCTCGGCCGCGTAGCGATGGACGGCCGTTTCCTGGTGAATCCGGCCGGGTCCTACCTGCTCAGTGGAAAGAACTGAACTGCCACGAGGATAAGGGAGACAAATCATGAAAATTGCCATTCTTTCCCGCAATACAAAGCTCTATTCCACCCAGCGTCTGGTAGATGCGGCCAAGGGTCGGGGGCATGTTGTCCAGGTGCTGGATACCCTGAAGTGCTACATGGACATTGCCTCCATGCGCCCCAGCGTACACTACAAAGGGGAACAGCTCGAATCAGTGGATGCGGTGATTCCGCGCATTGGTGCATCGATCACCTTCTATGGCGCCGCGGTTCTGCGGCAGTTCGAAATGATGGGCGCGTATCCCGTGAACGAGTCGGTCGCCATTACCCGGTCCCGGGACAAGCTGCGTTCCCTGCAGATCATGGCACGGGCGGGGATCGGTCTGCCCCTGACTGGGTTTGCCAGTTCGCCGGACAGCACGAAAGACCTGATCAAGCTGGTGGGCGGTGCGCCTCTGGTGGTGAAACTGCTGGAGGGGACACAGGGCAAAGGCGTCGTGCTGGCGGAAACCCAGAAGGCGGCGGAAAGCCTCATCGACGCCTTTCGGGAACTGGATGCCAACTTCCTGGTGCAGGAATACATCCGCGAGGCCGGCGGTGCGGATATCCGGGCCTTCGTGATCGGCGGCCGCGTGGTGGCCGCCATGAAGCGCCAGGCGAAGGAAGGTGAATTCCGCTCCAATCTGCATCGCGGCGGATCCGCCTCGCTGGTCAGGCTGTCGCCGGCGGAACGCTCGACCGCGGTGCAGGCTGCGGGCAAGATGGGTCTGAACGTGGCCGGTGTGGACCTGCTGCGTTCCAATCACGGGCCGGTGGTGATGGAGGTGAATTCCTCACCGGGCCTGCGTGGAATCGAGGAGGCGACCGAAAAGGATATCGCCGGACTCATCATCGAGTTCATCGAGAAGAACGCCAAGCCCAATCTCACGCGCACACGGGGCAAGGGGTGAGTTGAACGGTCCAATTATCATCGGTGGCATTACCGTCGCGCGCGGCGAACGCCGGATTATCAATCTTCCCGTCGGTCGCCTGTATACCCAGGCCGATCTATCCATGCCGGTGGAGGTGATCAACGGACGTCGTGACGGACCCCGGCTGTTTGTCAGTGCGGCAATCCACGGCGATGAACTCAACGGTGTCGAGATTATCCGGCGGCTGCTGCGGCATTCCTCCCTGAAACGCCTGCGTGGCACGCTGATTGCCGTGCCGGTCGTCAATGTGCACGGCCTTCTGCACCGTTCCCGCTACCTGCCGGACCGGCGCGACCTCAATCGAAGTTTTCCCGGCAGCGAGCGCGGCTCGCTCGCCGCACGGATCGCACATCTGTTCATGGAAGAAGTCGTTGCCAACAGCAGCTTCGGGATCGACCTGCATACGGGCGCTGCTCACCGGGACAACCTGCCGCAGGTGCGCGCAAATCTCGATGACCTCGAAACCCTCCGCCTGGCCGAGGCCTTCGGTACACCGGTCCTGATCAACGCCGACCTGCGGGATGGCTCGCTACGGGAAGCGGTCGCGGACTTCGGTATCCCGATGTTGCTGTACGAAGGCGGCGAAGCGCTGCGTTTCGGTGAAGTCGCCATCCGGACCGGGCTGCGCGGTGTCCTCAATGTCATGCGTGAGCTCGGCATGCTGCCCGGGGTAAAGCGCAAAGAGCGCCTCGTGGAACCGGTCGTCGCCCGGGGCTCAACCTGGATCCGGGCACCCGAAAGCGGAATACTCTGGTCCAGTCTGATTCTGGGTGCGAGACTGACGAAAGGCGATGTAATCGGGCGCATTGCGGCACCGTTGATGAATGGCGAGTATGCGGTGGAGGCACCTTGCGACGGCATCCTGATCGGTCGTACGAATCTGCCCCTGGTCTACGAGGGCGAGGCCTTGTTTCATGTCGCCCGCTTCCGGCGGGTTGCGGTCGCAGCGGAGCAGGTGGAAGCCTTGCACCAGTCCCTGGAACCCCGGCATCACCTGGATGATGAGAACCGTTGATGCTAATTTGGTGCTCTCACCCGGGGGCGGCAGGATAATTCCGGGAAGTCCGTGCTGAGCGGGGCGATGATGCGGCCATGATTGTTGCCTTGCGGTAGACCGGGGCCGGCGGAAGGCAGGGGTACGGACAGCACGGGTACCAGTGATTGCCAGCCCATCGCCCCATGATTTTCATCGGCAATGCCGGTAAGATGCCCGTGTCCCCGCAATCTACGTTGAAGAATCAGCTCCAGGAATAACATGCGTCCCGCCCAGCTACTCAGCATACTCGAACGTGAATTCCAGGCCGCCCTGCATGGCCAGCATACACCGGTGATGCTCTGGGGGCCGCCGGGAGTCGGCAAGTCGCAGATGGTTGCGCAGGTCGCCGCACGCCACGGCATGCCGGTGATCGATATCCGTCTTTCACAGATGGAACCCAGCGATCTGCGCGGCATCCCGTTCCGGGTCGAGGACCGGGTCGAATGGGCGGTGCCGTCGATGCTGCCCAATGCGGAGCGCCATGGCAACCAGGGTATCCTGTTCCTTGACGAGATCACCTCGGTACCGCCCAGCGTCTCGGCGGCAGCCTACCAGTTGATCCTCGACCGGCGGCTGGGGGCCTATGAAGTGCCGGACGGCTGGGCCATCTTTGCCGCCGGCAATCGCCAGGGCGACCGCGGCGTCACCTACACCATGCCGTCACCGCTGGCGAACCGCTTCTCGCATTTCGAGGTGGACGTCAACCTGGATGACTGGGTGGCCTGGGCCTATGCCAGCAGCATCGACGAGCGCCTGATCGCCTTCCTGCGGTTTCGACCGGACCTGCTGTTCGAGTTCGATCCGGCGCACAATCCGGTTGCCTTTCCATCGCCGCGCTCCTGGGAATTCGCACACCGTGCCCTGCAGAAGTTCGGCGATGTAGGCGATCTGTTGACCGGGTCGCTGCAGGCCTGTGTCGGACCCGCGGCGGGAATCGAGTTGTCCGCCTTCGTCGAGAACCTGGAGAAGCTCCCCGACATCGACGCCATCGTGCGCGGCGAACCGGTGAAGGTGCCGCGCGAGACTGACCTGCAGTACGCCGTTGCCGCGGCCCTGGTCGGCCGTTCCATCCGGGCGAAGCAGGAAAGCAATTCCGCGGAAATCTACGGCAACATCCTGGAATTCGCCGGGACCTTCCCACAGCGGGAGATGGGCGTCATGCTGGTCTCCGACATGTATCGCGCCATCGGCCAGGACATCTTCAACGTACCTCAGTTCTCCCGCTGGGCGAACATCGTTGCCGACGTCATGCTCTACGATCACTGACTATTGCCTACTGGTGCGTAGTGCAAGTGGCCGGATCAGAACGATGGCGGATGAACTCGAAACCAAGCTTAGCGCGGCCCGCACCCGTCTGATTCTCGACCGGCCTTTCCTCGGGGCGCTGGTGCTGCGCATGCCAATGCTGGCGGCGGACCCGAAGTGGTGCAAGACCATCGGTACCGACGCCCGCGCCTTCTACTACAACCCGCAGTACATCGACAGTCTGTCGCTGGAACAGACACAGTTCGCGCTGGCGCACGAGGCGCTGCATTGCGCGCTGTCACATTTCGCGCGCCGCGAACATCGTGTCCGGGAGCGATGGGACATCGCCTGTGACCTCGCCATCAATCCCATCCTGATCAAGGAGGGCATGACGGCGGTGCCGGGTGCGCTCTACAACGTCGGCTACGAGGGCATGATGGCCGAGGAGATCTATCCCTACATCAAGGAGAATGAGGACCAGGAACCGCACGACGAGCATCTCTATGGCCAGGATTCCCGCAGTACGAAAGATTCCTCTACCGGCATGCCACCGGATGAAAGCGACCACAGCGAAGACGGCGGCGGAACCGGTGCGGGGCAGGGCGCGGCCGCCGCACCACCCGAACCGCTGAGCGAGGCGGAAAAGGAACAACTGTCCATCCAGTGGCGCCAGCGCCTGGCCGGCGCCGCGCAGCAGGCCATGCAGGCCGGCAAACTGGGCGGCTCATTGCGGCGTCTGGTCGATCATCTGCTGCAGCCGCAGCTGCCGTGGCGCATGCTGCTGGCGCGCTACATGACCGCGGTCAGCCGCGATGACTACAGCTACATGCGCCCCTCGCGCCGCGAGGGCGAAGCGATCTTCCCGAGCCTGCGCAGCAGCCAGGCGGAAATCGTGGTGGCGCTCGATACCAGCGGTTCCATCCGCCTGGAGGAAATGCGCGACTTCGTCACCGAGGTGGATGCCATCAAGGGACAGATCCGCGCCCGCATCACCCTGCATGCCTGTGATGCCGCACTTGCCCCGGCGGGGCCCTGGATTTACGAGCCCTGGGAGGAATTCAAACTGCCGCAGGAGATCCGCGGCGGCGGCGGTACCCGCTTCACCCCGATATTCGACTGGCTCAACGGCCAGGACACAACGCCCGACCTGCTGGTGTATTTCACCGACGCCGAGGGTGAGTTCCCGAAGCAGGAACCGAACTTCCCGGTACTCTGGCTGGTGAAGGGCAGGGCAAAAGTGCCGTGGGGGCAGCGGGTGCAGTTGAATTAGGAACCTCTGATATTCCCGCAAAACGAGTAGGTTGGGCTGAACAACGTGATACCCGACATGGCGTGATCGCCGGGGCCTCTTCTCATTGGGCTTCGCCGGTTCAGCTGCGACAATTCGCTTCGGTCATCACCATCCGCAATTTCCCTACGCAGTCATTCCATTCCTGAAACCAGTTCCATGGACCAAAGGACAATATCCGCAAGCTGTGCATACCGTTAACATCACAGTCAACGGAACCATTGTGTGCATATAGGGGGTGGAAAATTTGATAACCATCTGATTCGACAGATGCTTGGAATGGTGGTGAGAACAATAAGAACCAGCCATCGGGAGTTGTTCGTTTATGGAACTGATAAACAGAACAAACAGGTTATTGATGCCGATTCTGGCAACACTGTTATGCGTAACAGCCGCCGGTAGTCTGTCGGGATCGGGAATCGCGCAGGCCGGGCAGAAAAACCTCCAGGTTCTGGAACAATCAACCGCTTCCCACAGCTGTTGCCCACGCACACCGCAGGAGCGTCTCCTGCCATCCAACGATGCGCAGTCGCGGGAAAATGCAGACAGTGATACCAACGCCGATACGCATATCTGGGAATGGATGCGCGATGGCTTCGCGATGCCGCGCGTGAAACAGGAGCGGGTTCGGCGTTACCTGCGGGAATACACCAGGCATCCATCCCTTCTCGTACAGGTTTTGCGTCGCGGCGAGCCGTATTTTTACCATATTCTCAAGCGCCTCGAGCAGCACTCCATGCCTGCCGAACTGGCGCTGCTGCCGGTTATCGAAAGCGCCTTCGATCCGTTTGCGACATCACCTGTGGGTGCAGCAGGGATCTGGCAATTCATGCCGGCAACGGCTGAAGATAACGGCCTGGATCAGAATTGGTGGTACGACGGTCGTCGCGACATTATCGCCTCAACCGATGCGGCAATAGATTATCTGCATCGACTCAACGAGGACTTCGACGGCGACTGGTTTCTGACCATGGCTGCCTACAACGCGGGCAAGGCCCGTGTACGCCAGGCGATCAGGCGCAACCGTGAAGCCGGAAAGCCTGTTGATTTCTGGCATCTCCCGCTACCGGAAGAAACGCAATCCTATGTGCCCAGGCTGATTGCGCTGAGAACGATCATCGAGCACCCCGGTGACTTCAACGTCTCGTTACCGGAATTTCCGGCCACTCGCTATTTCAGTAGCATCGAAATCAGGGGGCAAATTGAACTCGCCGTAGCCGCACGGTTGGCCGGGGTTTCCCTGGCTCAATTGCAACTCCTGAATCCCGGTTACGACCGGTCGATTACTCCTCCGGTAAAAGTGTGTACGCTGCTGGTTCCGGCAACCACCGCGCATTCCGTTGGCGATCGTATCGCGCAGTTGCCAAAGGAGCAGCGTATTCGTTCTATACGGCATCAAATCCGCCCGGGTGACAACCTCAGCACCATTGCGCAGCGTTATCGAACCACCGTGTCAGCGTTGCGCAGGGTAAATCGCCTGGATGGTAGCAAAATCATCGCAGGTGACGTATTGATGATTCCCATTGATGAAGAGGCTCAAGCCGCGGCAGAAGACCGCTACGCGAGCCTGCTCTAGTGACGGCATGGCCATCAGACCTGCGCGAACCTGCCGTGTTCTGCATGGCCCCAATCCGCCTGGCGACTGCCACAAAAAACGGATAGGGCAGTGCTGTAGGGGGATGGCTCATGTTGCTGCACAGTATTGCCTGTATCCGGTGTACCATTGAACGGCAGTCAAATATTTGTCATCATCGAGAACGCACAGTACAGTTATTCCAGCGGGGTATGCAGCCATTATGGCTCCTGCTTCAAGAAGTAAGTATATTCGTTTGATAGTTAAGTAATAATCATTATTGCAAAGGGCGTGTTATGAAATTCGGTGCTAATGCATTCTTCTCATTCCTCCTAACCTTGTCAGTCTTGCTGCTCGCTGCCTGTGGCGGCGGTGGTGGGGGTGACTCCGCGGGTACCGGTTCAGTCGCTATCGCATTGACCGACAAGCCCGCGAATCTGAGCGAGATCGATCAGATCCTGATCACGATCCAGGCCGTGGAGATCTTTGCCGATGATGGTCAAAGCAAGGTCACACTGTACAGCGGGCGTCCAAGGGGGCCCTACGATCTGTTGAAACTGCAACAGGAGTCACGGCCGCTCGCCTTCGGCAGCAACGTACCCGCCGGCACCTATTGCAAGATCCGCCTTACGCTGACCGACCTGGAGCTGGTGTTCAATAACGGCGAACCGAACTACCATCCGCGGCTGCCCGGCAACAACAAGCTCGATCTGAACCCCCGGCAGTGCTTTCATGTCGCCCAGGGCAGCAAGGTCTACCTGCAGCTCGATATGGACGCACGCTCGATTCATGTCGTGCAGACCGGCAACGCCAAACACTACAACTTCCGTCCCGTGGTGTTCATCGACGTGATCCAGCGCGATTTTTCGGGCAAGCTGGTCCGGCTCGAGAATGGTGTAATCGATGACATCGATCTGGACCAGGGAACGATGCGCCTGTGTGAGTTTTCCTATGGTGCGGGTGTCCGCGGAGGGCCCGACGATTGCATGACTGTACTGATTTCCCGCAATACCGCCGCGTTTGACAATATCGACAACGACGGCCTCAATGACTCCGGTGGCGGTGACGCCATTCCCCTGGATGAATTGATGCTGTCCGAGCGTGTGGGTACGCAACCGGTTACCGTGGTCGGGCTGTACAGCGGGAACGATCTGGACCCCGACCATCCCACGCTGGACGGACTGGTGGTCGAACTGGGCGGTTTTCTCAATCTCGACGGCACAGTCGCGAATGGCGCCAGTAACCGCCGTTTCAACATGGACGTGGATCCGGATCAGGGAATCACATCCGTGGATGCACTACCGGTTGCGCTGCAGCCCGCACCCGTCGGCGGGAACGGCACCCCGATACTTTCACCCTTCGGGGATCCGCTGTCCTTTATGGATATCACCCCCCCGTGGCGGGTAGTGGTTGACGGAGTCCTGCGGCTGGATGCCACGGACTATCTGAACGCATCACTGGTCGTAGTCGACCTCCTGTCGAACACCGGCAATGACGAGGCCAGTGGCATCATCGAGCGCGTCGGTACCGACACCCTGTTGCTGAATACGGATTACTTCCCCTGCGAAACCGGATCGGGTTCGTTCTTCGTCGGCTTCGACAGCAGCACGGTCGTCTACCTGTCCACTGCCACGGACGGACGCTTCGTCGATCCCTCCGCGCTGACCCCCGGGCAGGAAACGGATATCAGCGGCGTGTGCGACGGTACGACACTAGTCGCATCGACCATTATCATTCGGGAATAACGGCGCAATCGTTCGTAGGGTCGGAGATGGGGGATCATGCTTCAGGCATGGTCCCTTGTGGGCCATTGGTTGAATCACCATCACCGTGTAATCCTGACCATGGCGACCCACGTACTAACGACCTTACCAATTTGACATAAATAATCAATTGTATATCCCAGATAATTAGAGCCTGGGCTGAAGTTGCATCGCTCTTGAGCACATGATAAACCCGCTCCATCCCCCTATTCATTCTGTTATGTGGCCATCCACGGGTCAGGCGGGGATAATACCCGCCACTTTTTCGGCTTATTGCGTTTAACCTGAGGAGAACGAAGATGCGGGTAATCCTGTTGGGCGGACCGGGTGCTGGTAAGGGCACCCAGGCGAATTTCATCAAAGAGCGTTACAACATTCCCCAGATTTCCACCGGCGACATGTTGCGTGCGGCCGTCAAGGCCGGCACCCCGCTGGGCGTCGAAGCGAAGAAGGTCATGGATGCCGGCGGCCTGGTTTCCGATGACATCATCCTGGGCCTGATCGACGAGCGCCTGAAGGAAGACGACTGCAAGAATGGTTACCTGTTCGACGGTTTCCCGCGCACCCTGGCCCAGGCAGACGCCCTGAAGGACAAGGGCATCGCCGTCGATGCCGTGGTTGAGATCGACGTCGACGACAACGAGATCATCAAGCGCATGAGCGGCCGCCGTGTGCACCTGGCTTCCGGGCGCACCTACCACCTCGTGTTCAACCCGCCGAAGGAGGATGGCAAGGATGACGAGACCGGTGAGCCGCTGATCCAGCGCGACGACGACCAGGAAGAGACCGTGCGCGCGCGCCTCAAGGTCTACCACGACCAGACCGAGCCGCTGATCGATTACTACTCGAAGTGGGCCGCCTCCGGCAAGGGTGGTGCCCCGCGTTACGTGAAGATCAATGGCGTCGGCAAGGTCGATGAAATACGCGACGCCATCTTTGCCGGCCTGGACCAGTAGACCGGTTCCAGTGTAATCCAAAAAAGGCCGGGCCTGCCGGCCTTTTTTGCGCTTGACATCAGGCGGTTGGCGGAATATCTCAAGGAGGGCTCTGATGATTTTGTCATTGCAAGTCATGTCGTGACGAAGAATCTCTAACTGCTTGAATCCAGATGGAGATTGCTTCGCTTTGCTCACTATGAGGAAACCAGTGAACGAATTAGACGCTTCTTGCTTAGTACCTCTGTACGACTACCCAGACGAATGGGTTTGCTGGTAAACTTCTCGCACGTCAAATATGTGACGTTATGGAGCCTTGGTCCATACCTGCCCGCCGGGTTAATGTACCAGCCTGTTCTTGCGCCGGCGTATGACCCGGGCAATGGTTGAAGCCGGTCAGCCACCCAGCGCTGATGTCAGCTGCAATCCACGAACGGGCAGCGATTGCCGGTGCTTGTCGCTGCCGCGGAGTCGTACCAGGACACAGGTCGGTAACGAAAAAACGAAGAATAATGCGTCTGGTCAGGGAGCGAACGGATCGATGCGCAGGGATGTGCCGGAGTAGTTATGGTTGCGGGTAGAGACAGACCGGAGGAAATCGATCCGAGCGGCGTATGCAAGCTGATGCGCATGCTCGAAGCACTGCGTGCGTCTCCGGCAGGGAATATCATCTACCGGCAGGTCGAGGCCAAACTCGAGGAGATCGCCGGAAATCATCTCCGGGCGGAAATCGCCTACTCCGGTTTCGTCAATGTCCTGCTGGATGCCTATCTGGCGGGGATGACTCCCGGTTCTTCCCGTTACGTGCAGCTGAAACTCTTGCAATCGCGCATGCAGCCGCCACTGACACCCACCGAACTCGATACGCTCAGCGAATTTATTCTGCAATACGGTCGTGATATCCAGGTCTCCAGGGATCTGGATCCGGCTCTGATGGCGGCAGTCGTGAGCCCTCTGCTGGCGGCCTTCGGTATCGAGGCCATCCCCGCTGCTGCGGAGGAAACCGCGGCACCGTCCGGACCGGCCGTCCAGCCGGCGGAGGAGACTTATCCCGAGATCGAGGATGAAATTGCGGAAATACTCGATGAGGCGGAAGCGGAAGGGGAAGCGGAGTACCCGGAACCTTACGAGAGTGTCGCTGAAGATGAGGAAGGCCTTGCCGGTGAAGTAAAGGACGAAACGGATTTCATCGAGGGGGAGATCCCCGCCGGCCAGGATCTGAATGACATCAACCGCAGCGAGCTCGAGGCGCGGCGGGACGACATCGCCCAACTCCAGGCTAACTTGAGACAGCAGGTGGGCGATACCATTTCCCAGAACGAGGAATTCGGCATGATCCTCGAGGTGGTGCTTGCGGAACTGCAGGAGTCGGAAGAACAGGGTGAACTGGAAAATCTGCGCTGGACCCTGATCCGGGAAGTCGAGAAACTACTGAAGGGACATAATGACCTGGCTGACAAACTGGACAACACACAGCACTATCTGCAGCAGTATGCCTCCGACAGCCGTGAACTGACGGATGAGCTGACCCGGGTACGGCTGCTGAGCCTGACGGATGAACTGACCAGCCTGCCAAACCGCCGCGCTTTCATGCGGCGCCTCGAGGACGAGGTGGCGCGGGTGCAGCGCTACGGTTTTCCGTTGTCCTTCGTGCTGATCGATCTGGATCATTTCAAGTCGGTCAACGACGAATACGGCCATGCCGCCGGCGACGAGGTTCTGCGGGTCTATTCCAAGAACATTCTCTCGATTTTCCGCCATCATGATATGGTGGCGCGCTACGGTGGCGAGGAGTTCGCGGTGCTCCTGCCAAACACCGATTCGGACGGCGCGGTGCGCGCCCTCAACAAGGTCAGACGGCGGGCGAACGAAACCCGCTGGCAGACCAACGGCACCATGTCCAACGTGCCGACCTTTTCAGCCGGCGTTTCCCTCTACAAGCCCGGCGAGTCCGCCAGCGCCTTCATCGAACGTGCCGACAAGGCGCTGTATCGCGCCAAGCGCCTTGGCCGCAATCGCATCGAACTGGACATGACCTATGAGACCGAGCGTGGCCGGGCGACACCACGGCGCCGCAGCACGGACACCTGATCTGATATTGTGACCGGCTGCAAGTGATCGCGCGCCGGACAGTCTGTATAATCCTGTCACGTCTTTAACCGCAGGAATTTCCAGACGATGGCCACCGTAACTCTCGACAAAGAAACCTTTACTGACACCATTTCAGAAAACGACACTGTCCTCGTGGATTTCTGGGCGCCCTGGTGCGGTCCCTGCAAGCAGTTCGCGCCGGTCTTCGACTCGATGTCCGAGCAACATCCCGAGATCGTATTCGCCAAGGTGAATACCGAGGAGCAGCAGGAACTGGCTGCGCATTTCAACGTCCGTTCCATACCGACCCTGATGGCGTTCCGGCAGCAGATTATCGTGTTCGCGCAGCCGGGCGCGTTGCCGCCTGCCGCGCTCGCGAGCGTGATCGAGAAGGTCGGTGAACTCGACATGGACGAGGTGCGCAGACAGATCGCCGAGCAGGAAAAGGCGCAAGAGGAGCATGCCTGATGAGTCTGGTCCTCCGTCTGGCCGTATGCCTGGCGCTGCTGCTGGCAGGTTCGGCCGTCGCCGGTGAAAAACCCCGCTATAACCTGGTCCACCTGCAGTCGCAGGAAAGCGAGCAGGTTGGCAATGACACCATGCATGTCACCCTGAATGTCTCCGGTGAGTCGCGCGATCCGGATGCGCTCGCGTTGCAGATCAACAAGGACATGGCATGGGCACTGGAACTGGCCGCAAGCAACAAGGCAGTCAAGTCCGCCACAGGCAATTACCGGACCTGGCAGGTCATGCAGGATAACAAAATGAAGGGCTGGCGCGCCCAGCAGGAACTGCTGCTGGAAAGCCGGGACAGCGCTGTGCTCAGCCGGCTGGCAGGGCGCCTGCAGGAGAATCTGCAGGTGGTCTCGATGAATTTCAGTGTATCCCCGGAAACCCGCACCGCGGTCGAGAACCGCCTCATCGAACGGGCCTTGCAGTCTTTTCGGACACGGGCCCGCATCGTCGGCGACGAGCTGCAGGCGAGCGGCTACCGCATCGTCGATCTCGACATCGGCACCGTCAATGCGCAACCGCCCGTCTTATATCGGGCGCAGATGGCAACGGCTGCCGTGCGTTCCGATGCGCCCGTTGCCGTCGAAGGCGGGGAGAGCAACATTCAGGTGACGGTCAGCGGTACCATCGAGCTGAATATTCCCTGAACAACTGTGACCCGCGTGTACGGATTACTGCATTTTCAGCCGCTCTTACAGCCAGAGCATCAGCCCGCATTCCAGCGGGTTACTCAGCAGTTCGTGGTGAGGATAGAGCCGGATCTTGTAGTGCTGCAGACCACCGTCCTGGCAGGTGGCATCGCTGCTGAACAGATCATAGTGGAACAGTGCATCCCCGTTCTCGGTATTGCCCATCAGGTTGAAGGTCCCGGTGCGATTCGGCTTGAATGTGCCGGCGGAATCCAACTCACCGATCAGGCACTCCACCACGACATCTTCCGCCTGCAGACCGTTCAGATGCACCTTGACCTCAAGCGGCATTGATTCGCCTGAGCAGATCGCGCTGGCAGCCGTATCGGAAAACCAGGCATTGACCTGAGACCAGGCCTCGTTGATGCGCTTCTTCCAGGCCGAAAGTTCCCTGGCACCCGCCATGCCGTTCGCGTGCAGCCGGCGTCCCTGGTGTGCGGCCGGGGAGTAGGACTCACGCAGATAATCCATCGCCATCCGGACCGTGTTGAAGCGCGGGAGGATGCTCTTCATGGAAGCCTTGGAGCGTTCCACCCAGGCCTCGGGTTCACCCTCGTTGTTACGCGAGTAATAGGCGGGGATGACCTGGTATTCGAGAATGTTCATCAATTCCCGGGCTTCCCACTTGTTGCGGGTTTCCTGGTCGAATTCAGGGTGCGGCGTGATTGCCCAGCCGTTCTGGCCGTTATAGGCCTCGGCCCACCAGCCATCCAGCACGCTCAGGTTGATGGCTCCGTTCATGGCGGCCTTCATGCCGGAGGTACCGCAGGCCTCCAACGGGTAGTCAGGGGTGTTCAGCCAGACATCCACACCGGGCAGTAGTTCGCGGGTCATGGAGAGGTTGTAATCCTCCAGCAGGATCACATTGCCCTGGAAGGCCGGCATCAGGCTGATCTCGTAGATCCGCTTCAGCAGGGCCTGCCCCGGGACGTCGCTGGGGTGCGCCTTGCCGGCGAACACCAGGGTGACCGGGCGATCGGGGTTATTGACCAGCCGGGCCAGGCGATCGGGGTCCTCGAAAATCAGGGAGGCGCGCTTGTAGGTCGCGAAGCGACGTGCAAAACCGATCAGCAGGGTGTCGAGGTTGCGTGCGCTCAGGTTCGCGGTGAGTTGTCCCACCAGCGACTTGGTCTGGGCGCAGCGCTCATACTGGATCACCGCACGGCGGCGGATCTCGTCGATGGCGGCCGCCTTGAGCAGCTTGCGCACACTGAGGAAGACGTGATTGGGAATCTGTTCGATGAAGTGTTCCCAGAAATCGGCGTCCGCGATCTTGGCGCGCCAGCCGCCACCCATGTACATCTCGAACAGGGCGACCCAGGAATGCGCCAGGTAGGTGTCGACGTCGGCGCCGTTGGTGATATAGCCCACCGGGTTTTCGTGGGTCTGGATGCCGGGCCAGATATAGGATTCCATCTTCGCAGCGATATCGCCATGGATACGGCTGACACCGTTGCGGAAGCGTGAACCGCGCATGGCCAGCGCCGTCGGATAGAAACTTTCCGGCTGGTTGGGCTTCGCGCCCAGTGCCAGGAATCGTTCTTCCGTGATCCGCAGCTCCTTGATCACATCCGAGAAGAAGGTCCGCATGTCAAGGTGACTGAAGACATCGTGGCCGGCCGGGACCGGGGTGTGCGTGGTAAAGGCGGTATTGGCCGCGGTGAGTTCCAGGGCGCTCTCGAAATCCATGCCTTCACGGACATATTCCAGACAGCGTTCCAGGATCAGAAAGGCAGCATGGCCTTCATTGATATGCCATACCGTGGGCTGCAGGCCCAGCTTGCGCAGGCTTCGCGTGCCGCCGATCCCGAGGATGATTTCCTGCTGGATGCGGGTCAGCTTGTCGCCGCCGTAGAGCTGGGCGGTGAGCATGCGGTCTTCGGGGCTGTTGCCCGGGACATCGCTGTCCAGCAGATACAGGCGTATCTGGCCGGCACGCATCAGCCAGACCTTCAGTTCCAGCGCCCGGCCCGGCAGGGATACGCTGACCATGACTTCGTTGCCCACTGCGTCCAGCGCCGGCGTTACCGGCAGGTCGCAAGGGTCGCGGCGAACGCCTTCGGCGATCTGGGAACCATCGCAATCGATGCGCTGCTTGAAATAACCTTCGCGGTAGAGAATTCCGATGCCGACGAAGGGTACCCAGAGATTACTCATCGCCTTGCAGTAATCCGCCGCCAGGATGCCGAGGCCGCCGGCATAGATGGGCATGCTCTCGTGGAAGCCGTATTCCGCGGAGAAATAGGCCACCAGGTCGGTATCGCCGTCCAGGTATTTGTCGATCTTGATGGTGGGCTTCTGCTCCCGGTAGGTGTCGTATGCGGACAGGACATGCCGGTATTCGGCGAGCAGGATAGGGTCGCTGGCCGCCTCGTCGAGCTTGTGCTGGCGGATACGCCGCAGGAAGACCTTTGGATTGTGGGAGGAGGCGTTCCAGCAATCCTGGTCAAGATGCCGGAACAGTCCCCTGACCCTGCGATTCCAGCTGTAGTACAGGTCATTGACGAGTTCATCCAGCCGGGCGAAGCGCTCCGGCAGGATGGGTTGGATTTCCACGCTGAAACAGGTGCCGGGTTCCGATCCCTTCTTATGGGTGCTGTCGCTCATGTCCGCATCTCACTATCCGGCGGCAAGCCGGTCTTGTTGCTGTTGTTGCAAGGTGTCTGCAATGGCTAATAGTCGCTGATTTTGACACAGCTTCCGTGGACCGGAAACGGGAAATTTGCGTCACCGTACCCGCGGGTCATGGTTCGACGCACCTGCGTGTACGGCCGGCGGGTATCAGCCGGGCGGAAATTGTCCTGTCCCATACTAAAAAACCGGTTTAAAGGAACGGCCGCCCTCCGGTTTCTTTGGGAATATGTCCATCAAAAATTAATATTTCCGCATGCGTGCCCGCCTGGAATTTACCCGTATGCACCATGAACTCGCGCCCGGGGTAACGCTGCACACAGCCCTGTCGTCTGGTTATAGTCACGCAAGTGCGCAAAATAGGGTAATCTGTCGGTCTGCAAACCCTACAGGTATTCGCCAGTGCCCCTCAAGAAGCACGAGTCCTACACGATCCATGCAGGTAACCGCTATCCAGAGGGCGCTACGCTCGTCCACGGCGGGGTCAACTTTTCAATTTACAGCCGCCACGCCAGCCATGTCGAACTCCTGCTGTTCGACAAGGCGGACAGCCCGCAGCCTTACCAGGTGATTCCACTGGATGCCCGCCTGCACCGGACCTTCTTTTTCTGGACCGTTCTGGTCGAGGACCTGCCGACCGGTACCCATTATGCCTGGCGGGTCGACGGTGAGAATGATGAACAGCACACGGGCAAGCGTTTCGACCGTGAGAAGGTATTGCTGGATCCCTGCGCGCGCGGCGTGACCGACAGTCTGTGGGACCGTGCCCGGGCTTCGCGGCCCGGGGACAACATGGCGACATCCATGCGCGCCGTGGTCGAGTCAGGTGACTATGACTGGGATGGAGATGAACCACTGGGCTGTATCCGCCCGGAAAGGACCATCATTTACGAAATGCACGTCGGCGGTTTTACCCGGCATCCCGAAGCGAACGTCAAGTATCCGGGCACTTTTGCAGGCTTGATCGAGAAGATCCCCTACTTGCGGGAACTGGGAATCACCCACGTGGAACTGATGCCTGTCATGGCCTTCGACGAGCAGGATGTGCCGTCCGGAGTGGGGGACCTCGGTCTGTACAATTTCTGGGGTTACAGTACCCACAGCTTTTTCAGTCCGCACCCCGGTTACTGTGTCTCCGCCAACGCCGGCGCCCACGTTCGGGAGTTCCGCGACATGGTCAAGGCGCTGCACGAGAGCGGCATCGGTGTCATCCTCGACGTGGTGTTCAACCATACCGCGGAGGGCGGTGCGGGTGGCCCTATGATCAACTTCAAGGGGATCGGCAACGAAACCTTCTATCACCTCGATCCCGGCGACCGCAGCAGCTATCTCGACTATACCGGCTGCGGCAATACGCTGAACTGCAATCACCCCATGGTGGCGAAGTTCATACTCGAATGCCTGGAATACTGGGTCAGGGAGATGCACGTGGATGGTTTCCGCTTCGATCTCGCCAGCGTGCTGTCGCGTGGCGAGGACGGCAGGCCCATGCATCATGCCCCGGTGTTATGGAACATCGAGTTTTCCAACACCCTCAGCGATACCCGCATCATCGCCGAGGCCTGGGACGCGGCCGGTCTCTACCAGGTCGGTGATTTTCCCGGCTACCGCTGGGGGGAATGGAACGGCCGTTACCGCGATGTCATGCGTTGTTTCATGCGCGGAGACAAGGGCATCATCAGCGAAGTCGCCATGCGCCTGAGCGGCAACAGCGACCTGTACCAGGCAGATGACCGCCTGCCGACCAACAGCATCAACTTCATCACCTGTCACGACGGTTTCACGCTGTATGACCTCGTAAGTTACAACGAGAAGCACAACGAAGCCAACGGCGAGGAAAATCGCGACGGCAACAACACCGTGCTCAGCTGGAACTGCGGGATCGAGGGCGAGACCGATGATCCGGCCATTCTTGCGCTGCGCCGCCGCCAGGCACGTAATTTCATGGCCCTGCTGATGCTCAGCCAGGGTGTGCCCATGTTCAATGCCGGTGACGAGGTGCTGCGCACCCAGCGTGGCAATAATAATGTCTGGTGTCAGGACAACGAACTGGGCTGGTTCGACTGGACACTGACGCAGACCAACGCCGGCATGCTGCAATTCACCCGGGAGATGATCGCCTTCCGGATACGCCATTCCTGTCTGATGCACGACCGTTACCTGACCGGTCTGCCGCGAGAAGGGCACTGGTTCCCGGATATCTCCTGGCACGGCAGGCGGCTCAATCACCCTGACTGGGATGATCCGCAGGCGCAGGTTCTGTGCTTTACCCTGGGTTCCCTGGAGTCCTGGGAAGAGGACGTGCACGTGTTTCTCAACATGGGAGCGGAGCACCTGCACATCACGCTGCCCCCCATCCCCGAGGGTCATTGGTACCGGGCCGTCGATACCGCCCTGGAAATGCCCGCAAGCGTGCTGCGTCCCGAACTGCAGAGCCCGATGAAACAGCAGGAGTACCGGGTCGCTGAGCACAGTATCGTGGTGTTCGAGGCGCGCCGCCCGGCTGATCCGGACTGATGTCCAGCGTTTATTTCAAGATAGCGTTCCCGGATTCCGGCATCCAGGACAGGAGATGCGGGAACAGGTAGGACCGGCGCCTCGCCGGGAAAATAACGTGATCAATCGTCCTGGTAGTCGTCCGCAAGATCGATCTCGCCGCAGTGGCGGCTGATTTCCCGGCGCGCCGTATCCCGCAGGTTCAACGCCACCTGCCAGCCTTCGCCCACCGGCGCTATCGGCTCCAGGATGGTCACCGCAAGCCGTCCGCGGTATGGGAACCAGTGGGATCCGCGCAGGATGTCACGCGCGCCGCGGATCGCCACCGGGACCACGGGTGCACCGGAGCGCACGGCGGTGACGAAGGCCCCCATGCGGAAGGGCTGCAGACCTGGAAAACTGGTAAATGTGCCTTCCGGGAAAAATACGATGGACTGGCCGTTTCGCGATTTGCGTGCGATGCGGCTGACGTCACTGATGCCCTTGCCGGCATTGAAGCGGTCCACGAACTCGACGCCGAAGCGTTCCAGCAGCAGGCGGGCGGCCAGGTTGCGGGACAGTTCACCTTTGACGATGAAATGCACGGGGATGCCTAGCGCCGCCGTGACGATGAAACCGTCGAGGTAACTGCTGTGATTGGCGACGATGATCTGTGCCTTGCCGGGGTTGAGATGCTCGCGGCCGGTTACCTCCAGCGGGGTGAAGGTGCACAGGAACAGCGCGCGTGCACCGGTACGGGCGATGAATTGCCGCCAGGATTCGAAGGGACCGCCTACCACCAGGATCCAGGTGATCGCGCCGAGCAGGAGGAAGACCGTCCAGGCGTAAGCAGTGAACAGCCATTCGGAGGGTGAGTGCCGCCGGGCTTGCAGGCGTTCACCGGGAGCTGCATTCGCAAACGGCCCCATCAGCAGGTCACTGGCGTTGTTGTTCAGTTGCTCCGCATCCCTTGCTGGATCTGCGTTTCCCGGGGTGCTTTGCAGGGCCCGTAGCAGGTCGTTCGGGGTGGCCGCGGATACTGCGGCGGCTTCCTGCAGGGGGATGCCGAAGTGGTTCTCGATGCGGGTGCGCAGTTCCATACGCGCCATGCTGTCCAGGCCGAGTTCCCGTTCCAGGTGGGTGTACGGTGTGAAGCGCAGGTGTTTCCAGTGCGGGTGCACCTCGCCGACCATGGCGCGGATCACCTCCAGCAGTGCCCCGGGTTCAACGACGGCAGGTTCGGAGTCGGACATGCTTCAATCCGGGATGGTAAACGCGCACCGGCCGGTGCGTCCGGAGTGATGTCGTGTTGTCTGCATCAGGGAGCTGTGGTCGTCCGGCTATTTACCCACGCGGATGCACAGGATATCGCAATGGGTACCATGCAGCAGCGCATTGGCAGTGGAACCCAGCATCGAGGCGATGCCGTGGCGGCCATGAGCTCCGGTCACGATCAGATCGAAGTTGTTGTCCTTGGCGTAATCCAGAATCTCCCGTTTGGTGGCACCGATCCTGACAATCCTTTCGGCGTCGCCGGGTCCGACATCGACGGCGAGCGAGTCGAGAAAAGCGTGTGCCTGTTTCTCAAGATTCTTTTCGGTTTCCAGCGGCAGTGCCGGCTTGAGTTGGTAGTCTTCCATGTAGACCAGGGGCTCGACGACATGGATGAGGGTCAGCGACGCGCCATAGAGACGCGCGAATTCGCGTGCGCGGGAGACCACGAGGCGTGACTCCGGGGAGAGATCGACGGCGACGAGAATCTTGTTGTAGGTACCCATGGACCAGTCTCACAGCAGTCATCAGGATACCGGTGGTACCCCCGGTTCATTATAAACAGCCTGTTCCCTTTCTGATATAGCATATGTTATGTGGTTCCGATGCACACTGCGGGCATTGCAAACTCCGGTTCATGGCCTGATGATACCTGGGTAATGATGATATCCCTACAGCTTCGACATCTTTCGGCTTTGCTGCTTGCAGCGCTGCTGGTCGGTGCGGTTGCCGTGCAGGCCGCTGAAAGGATCGCGGTGGTTCTGCAGATCCAGGGCGCGATCGGTCCGGCAACCGCGGATTACCTGCACCGCGGTCTGGCCGCCGCGCAGGAGGAGGGTGCCGCCCTGGTCATTCTGCGCATGGACACCCCCGGGGGACTGGACAGCGCCATGCGCGACATCATCCGGGACATCCTGGCCTCGGAGGTTCCGGTCGTAACCTACGTCTCTCCCGGCGGTGCGCGTGCCGCCAGCGCAGGGACCTACATTCTCTATGCCAGCCACGTCGCCGCGATGGCGCCGGCGACCAACCTGGGCGCGGCGACTCCGGTTGCGATCGGCGCAGTCCCCGGTCCGGGTGACCTGGGGGACAAAAAACCGGACAAAGAGACGCCGGAGGATACCGGCGGCAGCGAGGACGCGATGGGGAAAAAGCGCGTCAATGATGCCGTTGCCTATATTCGCGGCCTCGCGCAGAAGCGGGGGCGCAACATCGAGTGGGCAGAGCGTGCCGTACGTGACGCGGCCAGTCTGCCGGCGCAGGAGGCGCTGGAACTGGGTGTGATCGACCTGGTGGCGAATGACATGACGGACCTGCTGGAGCAGCTGCAGGGCCGGACGGTCAGTCTGCCGGGAGGTGACCGGGAGCTGGATACGACCCGGATGCAATTGCATGAGCGGCAGCCTGACTGGCGTACCCGTCTGCTGGCGGTGATCACCGATCCCAATATCGCTTACGTGCTGATGCTGGTCGGTATCTACGGCCTGTTCTTCGAGTTCGCCAACCCGGGTTATATCCTGCCGGGTGTCGCCGGGGCCATCAGCCTGTTGCTGGCGCTGTACGCCTTCCAGGTATTGCCGGTGAACTATGCCGGCCTGGCCTTGCTGGCGCTGGGGATCATCTTCATGCTCGCGGAGGTGTTCGTTCCCAGTTTCGGCGCGCTCGGTATCGGCGGAATGATCGCCTTCGTCATTGGCTCCATCATCCTGTTCGACGAGGAAGGCACCGGTTACGCGGTTTCCCTGCCGCTGATCGTCACTTTGTCCGCGGCCACCACCGGGTTTTTCCTGTTCGTTGTTGGTGCGGCCATCAAGGCGCGCAATCGACCGGTGGTCAGCGGCCAGGAGGAACTGCTGGGCGCCGTCGGCGAGGTGCTGGAGGATTTCACCGGCAAGGGACGTATCCGCATCCACGGCGAGGTATGGTGGGCGGAATCCACAGTGCTCTTGCGGGGCGGTGACAAGGTACAGGTCGATTCGGTCGACGGTCTGGTGTTGCGGGTGCATCCCGTGAAAGGAGAGAGCTGATGACGATACCGGGTATGTTTGTCGGGCTGGTCGTACTGGTCGCCCTATTGCTGTACACCTTCCGCGTACTGCGGGAATACGAACGCGGCGTGATCTTCACCCTGGGACGGTTCTGGAAGGTCAAGGGGCCGGGTCTGATCATAGTAATCCCGGTGATCCAACAGATGGTGCGCGTCGACCTGCGCACCGTGGTTATGGATGTGCCGAGCCAGGACGTGATCTCCCGCGACAACGTCTCGGTTAAGGTCAACGCGGTGATCTATTTCCGCGTCATCGACCCCGAGCGGGCCATCATCCAGGTCGAGGACTTTCTTGCCGCGACCAGCCAGCTGGCGCAGACGACGCTGCGCTCGGTGCTCGGGCAGCATGAACTCGACGACATGCTGGCGGAACGCGACAAGCTGAACCGAGATATCCAGATGCTGCTGGACCAACAGACCGATGCCTGGGGCATCAAGGTTGCCAACGTGGAGATCAAGCACGTCGATATCGACGAAAGCATGGTGCGCGCCATCGCCCGCCAGGCGGAGGCCGAGCGCGAACGGCGCGCCAAGGTGATCCACGCCGAGGGCGAGATGCAGGCGGCCGAAAAGCTGGTCGAGGCGGCGCGTATCCTCAACCAGCAGCCACAATCCCTGCAACTGCGCTACCTGCAGACACTGACCGAGATCGCCGGAGAGAAGAGTTCCACCATCGTGTTCCCGCTGCCGCTGGACAGCCTGGGGCAGTTGCTGGGCAAACCGCAGTCGAACGGCTGAGTAGCGTTCTTGGCGCAGACAAGCGGCAGGACGGGTGCACACGCCGCGGATGCGGCCGCGTTACAGGAAATCGAACGCTTCACCGATGCCCTGTGGATGGAGCACGGCCTGAGCGAGCATACCCTGGCGGCCTATCGAAACGACCTGGCCGGTCTGGCCGACTGGCTGCGGCGCAAGCGCAGCCGCGGGCTGACGGCGGCCCGGCGCGAGGATCTGCTGACCTACCTTTCGGAGCGCGTCATCGGTGGGAGCCGGCCGCGCACCACGGCGCGGCTGCTGTCGTCATTGCGGCGCTACTACCGTTACCTGGTCAGGGAAGGGCGGCTGCGCGCCGATCCCAGTGTGCGCATCGACACGCCGCGCATCGGCCGGCCGTTGCCGGATTCGTTGAGTGAGCGGGAAGTCGAATCGCTGCTGGATGCCCCGGACGTGGAGGACACCATCGGACTGCGTGACCGCGCCATGCTGGAACTGCTGTATGCCTGTGGCTTGCGGGTCTCGGAGCTGGTGGGCCTGGCGAACGAGCAGGTGAACCTGGTGCAGGGGGTCGTAAGGCTCACCGGCAAGGGCAACAAGGAGCGTCTGGTACCCCTTGGTGAGGAAGCCGTGGACTGGCTGCAGCGCTACCTTGACAGTGCTCGCCCGCAACTCGCCGGCGCGGTGTCGACCCGGCAGCTGTTCCTCACCGCACGCGGTCGGGGGATGACCCGCCAGGCATTCTGGTACCGGATCCGGCACCACGCCCTGCAGGCCGGGATCAGCAAGCACCTGTCGCCGCACACACTGCGCCATGCCTTCGCCACGCATCTGCTGAACCACGGCGCGGACCTGCGCGTGGTGCAGATGCTGCTGGGGCATAGTGACCTGTCGACCACGCAGATATATACTCATGTAGCACGAGAGCGTCTCAAGGATCTGCACGCACAACATCATCCACGCGGTTGAGATCGGCAGCCGGAAAATCCGGAGCGAAACTTCGCACCTCCTGGAATTGTCAATAATCGAGTACGCGAATCAGTTTTTGAACACATACAACAAGTAACCGGGGTTTATCATGAAAAAACGAATCACAGCGGCAGGCTTGCTGCTCTTGACGATTACTGGTTTTGCCGCGGTTGCGGCTGAGCCGGATTCACACGCGGCGATCCGCAAATCGCTCTCCGGCGTGCTCCCGGATGTCAGCCCGGACCTGATACAGGCGTCGCCCATACCGGGTGTATCCGAGGTGCTTGTCGGACCGCGCCTGTTCTATGTCAGCAACGACGGCAAATACCTGTTGCAGGGCAGCCTCATCGATTTGCATACGCGCACGGACATCAGCGAGGAGCGTCGCAAGGCGTTGCGCCTGGAGGCGATAAACAAGGTAGGCACCGACAAAATGATCATCTTTCCGGCCAAGAAAGAGCGCCACATCATCACAGTGTTCACCGATATCGACTGCGGTTACTGCCGTAAGCTGCACAAGGAAATCAACCAGTTCAATGACGAGGGCATTACCGTACGCTATCTGAGTTTTCCGCGTGCGGGGCTCAACTCTCCGTCCTATGACAAGGCCGTTACGGTCTGGTGCTCGGACGACCGCCAGGACGCGCTGACGCGTTCCAAGGCAGGCGAGAACCTGCCCCCCCGCACCTGTGACAACCCCGTCAAGGAGGAATACGAACTCGGCGGCCTGCTGGGTGTCAGCGGCACCCCGGCGCTGATACTCGAAAGCGGTGAGTTGCTGCCCGGATATGTACCGCCCAAGCGCCTGGCCCAGGCACTGGATGCCACTAGCTGATCGCAAGTAGCGTCGAACGGTACCCGGCTGGGGCCCGGGTACCGCCGTTAACAGGATCGAATGTTGCGTGCAGGAGATTCTATGGGCCTCATGCAACCTCTGCGGGCAGTTAATTCTCGTTCCCACGCCCCGCGTGGGAACGCATATCGCTTATTCTTGGGCACAGACTCATCGGTTCCCACGCAGAGCGCGGGAACCAGTATGAACATGCATCGCGGTCAGATGACCGCTCTACAGAGCATGATGGATGTGCTTGCAGGAGCGGCCGCCTGGCCGCGATCGCGCCGGTGGACGGCGCCTGCGGAATGGGGCCCGGACTTGTGAATGGTGAATTCAGGGAGCAGTTAGTGCAGGGCGTTGAACAGGCGGCGCCGGAAACTTTGCACCAGATCCTCTTCGTTGCCGAGAATTTCAAATACGGCCAGCAGGCTGACTCTCGTTCCCACGCTCCGCGTGGGAACGCATATCGCTTATTCTTGGGCACAGACTCATCGGTTCCCACGCAGAGCGCGGGAACCAGTATGAACATGCATCGCGGTCAGATGACCGCTCTACAGAGCATGATGGATGTGCTTGCAGGAGCGGCCGCCTGGCCGCGATCGCGCCGGTGGACGGCGCCTGCGGAATGGGGCCCGGACTTGTGAATGGTGAATTCAGGGAGCAGTTAGTGCAGGGCGTTGAACAGGCGGCGCCGGAAACTTTGCACCAGATCCTCTTCGTTGCCGAGAATTTCAAATACGGCCAGCAGGCTGCGGCGGCCGATGTCGTCACGAAATGAGCGGTCGTGCTGCAGAATGTACATAAAGGCCTCCATGGCCTCTTCCATGCGGTCGTTCAGCACATAGAGGGCACCCAGGCGATAGCGCTGCGGCAGATCGCCGGGGCTGGCGCTCACGTTACGTTCCAGTTCTTCCAGCGGCGGGGCATCCTGCGCTGCACTGCTGAAATCCAGCAGGCCGCGTAACTGGACAGCCGCGGGTTCGTCGCGGACCTCGCGCGGTAATTCCATGAGCAGCCTGTCGGCTTCCTCCAGCCGCCCGGCCTGCAGGCAGAGACGGGCAAAGTCCAGCGTCACCTGGTGATTTTCCGGTTCCGCCTGACGTGCCTTGCGCAGCATCTCCAGCGCCTCTTCCCGGCGGCCCTGCCGGAAGGCCTCGCTGGCCGTTGTCCGGATCTTGTCGGATTCCCGCTCGATGTAGCGGTCCAGCAGATTGCGCAGGGTGGATTCGGTTTGAGCACCCAGGATCTCCTCGACGATTTCGCCATTCCGGAACAGGCGCATGGTGGGCAGGCTGCGGATGCCATGCTCGCTCGCCAGTTGCCGTTGTTCATCGGTATTGACCTTGGCGAGCACGAACTTGCCGTCCAGTTCATCGACCAGTTTCTGTAATACCGGCATCTGCATATGGCAGGGGCCGCACCAGTCGGCCCAGTAATCGACCAGTACCGGTACCCGGTTGGACTGCTCGATGACCTGTGCCTGGAAGGTGTCGATGGTTACTTCAACGATATTGCTTGACTCGGTCATGATAGAAACGGATTTGTGATGACAGTTGATAAGGGATTGTGCACGCGTGATGGCTCTATTGTTTCATTTTCCGCGACCGGGTGAAACCTGCGGAACAGGATTCCCGGTGACCGCCGTCATCCCGGGCAAATCGCACCCGTAGGTTGATGAGTGGAGCGTGCGAAGCCCAACGGTGCATGCCCCGGTGTTATTGCCTGTGGTGCATCCCGCGCCTGGTTTCGCGCCCTAGGGTAAGGTACTTTTCTTTGCTCCGCCAAAGAAAAGCACCCAAAAGAAAGGCGGGCCCGAAGGCTTGCCCGCTTACGCGGGTTCCCTGCGCTTCTCACCGGTTTGGGCGCTCGCCGAACTCGCAGGATTTGCCGCACCTGCGGCTTGCAAGTCCAGCTCAAACAGGGCGGCTCGCTCAATCCCAAACCGGTTGCGGTGCTCGGCTGCGCCTACGGGAATCCAACCCCAATGCTTGTAGAGTAGAAGCGCCCCACTGTGCGCGATCCATTTTGCCATCCCGGCAAAAGCCGGGATCCAGTTACACCCTTACAACAGCACCGGGACCTGGATCATACCCACCAGTCCGTCTGGCACAGCCGAGCATCGCAGGGCAAGGCTGCGCAGCGGCCTTGTAAGCTTGGGGATTTTGCAACCAAGCCATCGGGTGCCTTTCTCTTGGGCAAGCAAGAGAAAGGACCTCGCCCGTGAGGGGCGAAACAGGCGCGGGATGCACCACAGGCAATAATACCAACCCGCATACCATTGTGTTACGCGCGCTCAACCTGACTTGCGGGCAGTCTCACGGTGCTGCATTTGCAACCTCGACAAGCGTATTGCAGGCCGTGAACAGCAGGCATGGCTTCACGTCCAAAGCGGGCCAGAGCCGCGCCACCCCATCATGGTAGAGCTGCATCTGCTCGCGGTAGCGTTCGACCAGCGCCGGCAGCGTATCGGCGCCCGCCGAACGGTGGGTCTTGTAGTCGATGAGCAGAACATCGTTATCGCGTACGACCAGGCGGTCGACGATGCCATGGACCAGTTGCCCGTCCAGGATATATTGCAGCGGGACCTCGTTGTATGCCTGCCGGAATTGCAGGGGATCGAACAGCGGTGCAAGTTCGGGATGCCGCCAGGTCTCCAGCGTCTCCCGCCACCAGGCCTGAAATTCCGGATCGTCCAACTCGCGGCCGAGGCTGCCGGCCAGAGGCAGCAGCAGGGCGGCGGGTTCCCTGCCTGGCGAGCGGGACAGGTGATCCAGCATACAATGAATGGCGATGCCGCGTTCCCGGCCGTCGGCATCACCCACGCCCATCGGTACGGCCTGCCCGGCCTGGCTGGGCGCGATCTGCCGTAGTTGTGGCCGGATCGGGATACGCTGTGACAGTCGCGGATCCACGACCGCGGTCGGCTGTGCCGGTATCTCCAGACTGACAACACTCGGCGGTGTACCCGTGGTACGGCAGGGGTTGCCCATGGCGTTTTTCTCCCAGTCCTGCAGCGCCTCCTGCAGGAGGCCGTACCAGCCGGTATCGCTGCCGCGGACCGGGGCGCTGGCGGAAACATACAGATACTGGCGCGCGCGGGTCATGGCCACGTACAACAGGTTGGCATCCTCGCGCCGGCCTTCTTCGGCCTGGTGCTCCACCAGTGCTCGGCTGAGCGAATCAAGGTTTGTGCGCCGGGGTGTGAGCAGAAAGTGCGCGGGCCGGTCCCGGTTGCCGGGCCAGTCCACCAGCGCGCCGTGCGCGTTGCGGTCGCGGGGTGCGGTCGCCGCATCTGCCAGGAACACGACCGGTGCCTCCAGCCCCTTGGCGGCGTGGATGGTCATGATACGCACCCGGTTGCCTGCACCCCCCGCGGGCGGGCTTTCGTCTGGCTGGTCCTGTTGCGACAGCCGCAAACGGTCCAGTTGCTCCAGAAAGCGGGGCAGGCTGGGATAACGGCCGTTGTCCACTTCCAGGGCCAGTTCGATAAAGCGGGTGAGGCTGGCGTGCACCCGTGGGGCGAGCGCCTCCGGAAAGGCGGCCGTATAGCGCGGTAGCAGCTCCGCCTCGTGAAAGATCTGGTCCAGCAGGTCATGCACTGGTACCTGTCCGGCCTGTGCGCGCCAGCGGGACAGCATGGCATAGACCGAGTCGTAGGGTTGTGCGTCACGTACCGCCAGCCGTTCCAGGTGTTCGTACCAGGTTCCGGACGGGTGTCCCGCCAGTGGCAGGAGCTGCTCGCTGTCCAGCCCGAAGACGGGGGATCGCAGGACCTGCGCCAGTGCCAGATCGTCGTAGGGTGAGATCAGCAGGCGCAGCAGCGCTTCCAGATCGCGCACCTCGAGGTTGTCGAGCAGCATGCCCTTGCTGGCGCTGAGATAGGGGATGCCGGCATCGCGCAGCGCCTGTTCGTAGGCGGTGGCGTGGGTGCGCTGGCGCAGCAGGATCATGATGTCACCGTACTGTACGCGGCGGCTGCTGTCCGCAACGTTGATCAGGGTTTCAGCGTCCACGAGCTCGCGGATACGCCCGGCGATCGTGACTCCTTCCCGGTAATGGCGCCGCTCGCTCGCCTCGGGCCGCGGTTCATGCAGGGGATTGCGCAGGCCTGTCCTGCCGGGATCGATGCCCGGCGTCTCATCGGCCTGCACCAGCGGCAGCAGCTCCACTTGACCGAACCTGTCGTCCAGGTGGGTACTGTGCGCGTTGAAGCCGGCGAGGTAGTCGTTCAGGGGCGGCCTTCCGAACACCGCGTTGACGCAATCGATGACGGCGCGGGCCGAGCGGCGCGAGGCGTCCAGCGGATAGCGCTGCGCCTGCAGATGCTCGTGCAACCAGATCGATGCCTCCTCCAGCAGCGCGGGGTTGGCGCGGCGGAAGCGGTAGATGGACTGCTTGCGGTCACCGACCAGGAACACCGAGCGGCCGCGTTCATCCCGGCCCGCTGCGAGTTCCTGCAGCAGGGGCAGCAGCAGGCGCCACTGGGTCGGGTTGGTGTCCTGGAACTCGTCGACCAGCAGGTGATCGATGCGGCTGTCCAGCTTGTACTGCACCCAGCTGGCGTGTTCGCTGCGGTTCAGCAGTTCGCAGGCAAGCCATTCGAGGTCGGCGAAATCCAGCACGCGCTGTTCCCGCTTGATGCGCTGGTAATGCGCCAGCAGTTCCGTGCCGGCCGTGTACCAGGCCAGGGTGTTTTGGAAGGTGTTGCAGCGGGCCTGGCGTTCCTGCAATTCCTGCAGTTCCCCGATCAGTTGTCCATGCAGATCCAGGAAGCGTGCTTCCCCGGCGGTACCCAGGCGATTTTGCTGGCTGGCGGAAGCCGGGCGCGCGCGTGGTTCACCGTCCGTCTTGAAAAACACCGGCCGTATGGCGGCCAGGAAGGCCGCGGGTTCCAGAGGGGCGGCGAGTGCATCGGCCAGGGTGCCGGCATGCGCGGTATTGGTCTTTGTGGTATTGCGTCCGAGCAGGGCGGCAAACTCCTGCAACCTTTCCCGCTGCACGGCATCCGGGAAACCGGCCAGTGGCTCGGTGTTCGTATCCACACCCAGCTGTTCGCCGACCCTCGCGACGGCAAACCGCAGCGGCTCGCGCGCTCCCTGGGTCCAGGCCCACCAGTCACTGCGGTGCGCGAGGAAGGAACGCAGCGCCTTCTGTGCGCTGTCCAGTCCGTCACAGCCGTCCACCAGCCGGTCCAGCGCCTGCGCGAGCGGGCCGGCCGGCTGCGCCGCGGCCTGGGCGACGAGGGCGTCACGGGCCGATTGTTCGAGGATGCCCGTCGTTTCGCTGATGCTGAATCCCGGCGTGATGCCTGCCTCCAGCGGGAAACGTTGCAGCAGTTCCTGGCAGAAGGCATGGAAGGTGGTGGCGCGCAGCGAGTAGGGGCTGAACAACAATGTCTCGTAGAGCCGGCATGACCTCGCCCGGGTCTCCTCATCCGGGTTCACGCCGTACTGGCGCAGCATGGTATCCAGGGTCCGGTCATCGGCGCCCGCCAGTTCACGCAGGCGTTCCGTCACCCGCTGCTGCATCTCCGCCGCGGCCTTGCGGGTGAAGGTGACGGCGAGGATGCTCTCGGCCGGTGCGCCCGCGAGCAGCAGGCGCACAATGCGGGTGACCAGCAGCCAGGTCTTGCCTGTGCCCGCGGAGGCATGCACCGTCGCGTTGCGGGCGGGATCGGCGGCCTGCAGGGAGTCCGCTACCGTCATACCGCGTCCTCGCCCGTTTCCCCGCCCGCTTCCAGCCAGCCCTGTTTGCGGCACAGGCCGTCCATTTCACAATACTTGCAGGTATCGGTATCACCCCATGCCGGCAACGGGGTGCCAGCCTCCAGCTCCGCGAGCACATCGCCGAGGCGGTCGCGCACTGCGGAGGCGAGTTCACCGAGCCGCGGGCCTTCGAGGCAGGCGCCCGTTTTGATCTCGCCGTCCACCTTCAGGTATTCGACCCGCGCGGGCGCGGGTTCGGCCAGCAGGACATAGGAGGCCAGTTGCACGTCCTCGCCGCTGTCCACCTCCGCCTGTTTCGGCATGCCACCGGTCTTGTAGTCGAGGATGGCGCTGCCGCCACTGCCGGTGTCGATGCGATCCAGCCGGCCCTGTAATGTGCGATTGCCAGTCAGGTCGAGCTGGCCCTTCTTCTCGGCGTCGCTGAAGGTCCATGCCTGCTGCCGCTTCGCCTGCCAGTCGATGTAGTCGGGAATCAGCACCAGCCAGCGCCGCAGCCAGGCCCGATGCTCGAAATTATCCTCCAGGACCCGGGTGAACAGGCTGCGCGAGATCTCCGTCAACCGGGTGATGGCCGCGTCACGGTTACGGTTGTCGATCGGGCCGGTAAATGCGGCGGGAAAGCCCGGTTTGCCCTTGTGAAAGATTTCCAAAGCCTGGTGCACCAGGCTGCCGTATTCGGCCTTCTCCAGCGCCTCTTTCACGACCTCGCGTGCTTTCAGCTGCAGGCCGTGGGCCGCGAAGAAGCGGTAGGGGCACTCGATCAGGGTGCCGTGTGCGCTCACCGACAGGCTGGCTGGCAGGTGTGCCGCCGGCAGCCGGGGTGCGGGGTAGCCTGCGGCTACAGGTGCCGGGAGCGGGTTGTCGCCGTGTACCTGGCTTGCGGGATTCTCCACCAGGGCTTCCAGTTCCGGGTCGCGCAGGCCGTCCTGCCAGGCGAGTTCGTGAAAGCTGCGGATGGCCTCCAGCCAGGGACAGGGCAGGAGGGTCTCGCCATTGTCCTCCGCGGTCCACGTCAGCAACACCTTGGGTGCGCTTTCCAGCAGGCAGCGGAAACGTCGCTGTTGCCGGGCATGGCTTTCCGGCCAGGCGGGCAGTCCCAGTTCGCGGCGCACCGGGTCGTTGAAAAACGGTGTTGCAGCGTCCCTGGCCGGCAGATGTTCCCGGTCGCAGCCGGCGATGACGAGACCGGCGTAGCAGCCGGCCTGCGCCTGTTGCAGGGTCAACAGCAGCACCGGGCTGTCGCCGCTCGCGGGGCGGAAGTCATGGCGTTCCAGCGTCGCGCCGAACCAGGTGCGGAACTCGAGCCAGCTCATCTCGATATGGCTGTGGCGGGCGGCATCGTGCAGCAGGCGCCACTCCTGCTGGATGCGCCTGCCGGCGGGGTCGTCGCCGAAGGCATCCCACATGCCCAGCCCTTCCAGGCTGGCGTGCAGGGCCTGCAGCAGTGCCAGCGGGGCGGCCGGCTCGCCCCGGAGAAATTCCCGTAGGGGCTCGGCCGCCTGGTCGAGACGGTTGAGCAGGATATGCAGATCTTCGGCCGTCGTGGCGCCCCAGTCCTGCTGCAGGCGCTCCCGGCGGGCGTCGATGTGACGGCGGTAGCGGGCCAGCCCGCGGGCAATGTTCTCGTGCAGGATGATGTCCTGTTCGAGGCGGTAGACACGGTTGCCGAGCGCCTCGTGATCGCTGTTCGGGAAAAGGAACGGGGACTTCAGGACATCCAGCAGCGGCTGATGATCGAAGTCCTCCTCGACGGTTTCCAGCCAGCGTTCCAGCGCGGCCGCCGCGCTGGTGGTCGACAAGGCCCAGCCGCCGCTGTCCTGCAGGTGGATGCCGGCCCGCTCCAGCAGGGCGCGGACCCGCCGCGCCAGGCGCCGGTCCTCGGTGACGATGGCCAGCGGCTGGCGCTCCTGCAACAGCCAGCGGCGCACCTGCAGGTCGATGGCACGGGCCTCGTGTTCCGCCGAATCGGCGGCGTAGACGGTCATGCGCCCTGCCAGCGGGGATTCGGGATACCGGGCGGCGAAATCGCGGGCCCGCTGCGCGAGGCGTTGTGCTCCGGGGCTGAAGACCTGCTCCAGGCAGATACCCGCCGGGTCTTCACCGGCATTTCCACTCGGGCGGAGTGCCTGCAGGCCGGCTTCCCGCGGCCACGGACTATCTTCGTAAAGGAAACACTCGGCACGACCCGTGGCGGCGAGGTCCGCCAGCCATTCGCGCTCCGCCGCGCTGGCCGCCTCGATGCCGACCAGGTAGAGCGCGGTCTCCGCTGCGGTATCGCGGTGCCGGGACATCCGCAGCAGGCTGGCCATGCCGGGGTCCAGCAGCCCGTCGGCATCTAGCTGAACGTGCCAGGCCTGCCACAGGCGGTGCACGATGCCGGCCTCGATGCCCAGCGGTTCCGGGATCCCGGCGGCGATGCCGTAGGCGGATTGCAGGCGCGCGGTGAAATCGGCGAGTCTTTCCGGGATGCGCACCCGGTGCAGGGTCAATTCCTCGAACAGGCTCACCAGGCTGGCGGCGAGCTGCCAGGGGTCGGCGCCGGGAAACACGCCGCTGTGCTGCTTCAATACCTCGACCAGCAGCAGTTCACGATGCGCCCGGCCGGGGATACTGCGCTCCAGGGGGATGTGATCGCTGAGCCACTGCGCCGGCGTGCTGATATACGGGCCCAGCAGGGCGGTATGACCGCGCTGTTCGGCCGCGAGCAGCAGCCGGCGGCGCAGTTGCGGCGCGAACTGCAGGTCGGGTAGCAGGACGGCGCAGTCGCTGAGATCGGGAAGATCCGTCGCTGCGTCGAGGATGCGCGCGGCGGCAAACTCGAGGATATCCGCGCGGTACGGCAGCAGCGTGACATTGCCGGTGGTGCTCATGGAAGTAGGATTCCGGGGACAGTATCCATAAGCTGCATGGCAGCTTATGGATACTGTCCCCGGATTAGATTTAACGCTCCAGGTACTGCAGCTTGTCCGGCTTGTCCTTCCACTCCTCGGCCTCGGGCAACGGGTCCTTCATCTGCGTGATCACGGGCCAGATCTTCGCCAGTTCGGCGTTCAGTTCCAGAAAGTGCTCCTGGCCAGGCGGCAGGTCGCCCTCGTCGACAATGGCATTGATGGGGCATTCGGGTTCACACAGCGTGCAGTCGATGCATTCGTCTGGATCGATCACCAGGAAGTTCGGGCCTTCGTGGAAACAGTCCACCGGGCAGACTTCGACACAGTCGGTGTATTTGCACTTGATGCAGTTTTCGATCACAACAAACGTCATGGTGTTCTCCAGTTATTCCATTGCACGCTCGGGCCGACGGGGCCGGCCATTCAGGCGGATCAGAAAAAATGCCGAGGGCCGTAGAATCCGGAATCGTTGCCGGCAAAATTACAGCGGAAGTATACCGCTAAACCACTGCCTTATGAATGCAGATCGTGGCACAGCAGTTCCTTCAGGAGATACAGGGTCTGCTGCGCTTCCCGTGGTGACAGGTTGTCCGGATCCACGGCTTCCAGCGCCTCCCGCAGGGGTTGCTCCGCGGACTGCTGGAACAGGGTCAACTGTGGTGTGGCGGCCCGGACTTCCCGTGCCTCGCCCTGTTCCAGTTCCTGCAGTCGCCGCCGCGCCTGACGGATGACATGCGCAGGCACCCCGGCCAGCGCCGCGACGTGCAGGCCGTAACTGCGATCCGCGGCACCCTCGCGCACGGCGTGCAGGAACACGATGCGGTCGTCGTGCTCGACCGCTTCCAGGTGGACGTTGGCGATGCCGGCGTATTGTTCGGGAAGCGCGGTCAGCTCGAAATAGTGGGTCGCGAACAGGGTGAAGGCCTTCACGCGCGTAGCCAGGTCGACCGCGCAGGCCCAGGCCAGGGACAGGCCGTCGTAGGTGCTGGTGCCGCGGCCGATCTCGTCCATCAGCACCAGACTCTGCTCGGTGGCATTGTGCAGGATGTTGGCCGTCTCGGTCATCTCCACCATGAAGGTGGAACGCCCGCCCGCCAGGTCATCGGCCGCGCCGATGCGCGAGAAGATACGATCCACCGGTCCGATGGTCGCCTTGTCCGCCGGTACGTAGCTGCCGATGTGCGCCAGCAGCACGATCAGGGCGGCCTGGCGCATATAGGTAGACTTGCCGCCCATGTTGGGGCCGGTGATCACCAGCATGCGCTGGCGGTCGTTGAGCCGGGTGTCGTTCGGGATGAAGGGGTCATCCAGCAGCTGTTCCACGACCAGGTGGCGGCCGTTCTCGATCATGATGCCCGGGCGTTCCGCGAGCGTCGGGCGGCTCAGGTTGAGCGTCAGGCTGCGCTCGGCGAAGTTCGACAGCACGTCGAGCTCGGAGAGTGCCTCGGCACAGCGGCCCAGCGGTATCAGGTGGGTCGTCAGGATTTCCAGCAATTCGTTGTAGAGTGATTTCTCCAGTGCCAGGGCGCGTTCGCGCGCGCTAAGCACCTTGTCCTCGTGTTCCTTGAGCTCCGGAGTGATGTAGCGCTCGGCCGCCTTCAGCGTCTGCCGCCGCTGGTAGTTCTCCGGGACCCGGTCCGCCTGCAGGCGACTGACCTCAATGTAGTAGCCGTGCACACGGTTGTAGCGGATCTTCAGGTTGCTGATCCCGCTGCGCTCGCGCTCGCGGCTCTCCATCTCTACCAATACCTCGTCGCCGTGCTCGCTGAGATTGCGCAGTTCGTCGAGATCCGCGTTGTAGCCCGTCGCGAGCACGCCGCCGTCGCGCAGCAGCAGCGGCGGCTGTTCCTGCAGGGCGCGCGCAAGCAGTGCATGAATATCGGGGTGTTCACCGGCCTCGGTGGCCAGTCGCGCGAGCAGCGGGTCGTCGCGGCTGGCCAGCAGCGCCTGCAGTGCCGGCAGCAGGCCGAGGCTGTCGCGCAGGCCGGCGAGGTCGCGGGGCCGTGCCGAGCGCAGCGCGATCCGGGTGAGGATGCGCTCGATGTCGGCGACACCCTTGAGCAGGTCGTGCAGCTCACCCGGCAGGGTGGTCTCGCTCAGGATGCCGACGCACTGGTGACGCTCCCGCAGCTGTCTCTGGTCGCGCAAGGGACGGTGCAGCCAGCGCCGCAGCAGGCGTCCGCCCATCGCGGTGGCGGTGCGGTCCAGCACGCTGATCAGGGTATGTTCGCGCAGGCCGGAGACCGCGGCCTCCAGTTCCAGGTTGCGGCGTGTGGCGGCATCCAGGACCAGGCTGTCGCGGCGGTCCTCGACGCGCAGGGCGCGCAGGTGGGGCAGCTCGCTGCGCTGGGTATTGCGGGCATACTGCAGCAGCCCACCGGCGGCGCTGATCGCGGCGGGCAGGTGTTCGCAGCCGAAGCCCGCCAGGTCGCGGGTGCCGAACTGGGCGTTCAGCTGGCGGCGAGCGCTGTCAGTGTCGAACAGCCAGGGCGGTTCGCGCCGCAGGCCGTTGCGTGCTTCCAGTTCCGGAGGCAGGTCGACGGCTTCGTTGACAATGATCTCGGCGGGGCTGAGGCGTTGCGCTTCGCCCAGCAGCGCCTCGGTTCCACGGAACTGCTGCACGCTGAAGCGCCCGCCAGCGAGATCCAGCACGGCAATGCCCCAGTCCTCGCCGCTGCGGCTGATCGACAGCAGCAGATTGTCGCGGCGGTCTTCCAGCAACGACTCCTCGGTGAGCGTGCCCGGGGTGACGATTCGCACGACCTTGCGCTCCACCGGCCCCTTGCCGCCGACCTCGCCGATCTGTTCGCAGATCGCGGCGGATTCGCCCAGGCGCACCAGCCGCCCGAGGTACTGGTCGATGGCGTGCACCGGTACGCCCGCCATGGGGATGGCCTCGCCGGCCGACTTGCCGCGCGAGGTCAGCGTGATGTCCAGCAGTTCGGCGGCGCGCCGGGCATCGGCGTAGAACAGTTCGTAGAAGTCCCCCATGCGATAGAACAGCAGGACATCCGGGTGCTCGGCCTTGATGCCCAGGTACTGCTGCATCACGGGGGTGTGGGCGGGCGGGTTGCTGGTCATGGCGCGCAAGTTTACCCGAACGAATGCTGACCCGCAGCCGGATTGCAATCACAGGTTGATTATCAGATAAAGGTGTCAGGAACCTTTTTTCGAAATAACGAAAAAAGGTTCCTGACACCTTTATCACCTTTATACTCCCCCCATGTCTGAACTGAACCAACTTGCACGCCAGCTGGGCGAGTCCCTGTTGCGCCATGGCAGCAGGGTTGCGGTGGCCGAATCCTGTACCGGCGGCTGGCTCGCCAAGTGCATCACGGACATAACCGGCAGTTCCGCCTGGTTCGATCGCGGCTTCGTCACCTACAGCAATGCCGCCAAGGTCGAGATGCTGGGGGTGAGCGAGGACACGCTGGAGATGGAGGGCGCCGTCAGTGAAGCTACGGTGCTCGAAATGGCCGCCGGGGCACTGGAACACAGCGAAGCCGACCTCGCGGTGGCGATCAGCGGGATCGCGGGGCCGGGCGGTGAAGTGCCCGGCAAGCCGGTCGGTACGGTGTGCTTCGCCTGGCTGGCGGGAGACGGCCGCGAGCGGGTGGAGACCTGGCATTTCCAGGGGGATCGCGAGGCTGTGCGCCGCCAGTCCGTGGCTCATGCCCTGCGGGGTTTGATCAGTGTGCTCGAACACGACTGAACCGGTCCAGCGACTGTTCTTCGCGCTGTGGCCGGATGACGAGGTGCGTCATGCCCTGGCGCAGTCCGCCCGTGCCCTGTTCGGCAAGCGCATCCGGTTGGTGTTGGAGGCGAACCTGCACATCACGCTGGCCTTCGTCGGCCCGGCGACCGCGGAGGTGCGGGATTGCCTCATTGCTGCAGCCGAAGAAATTCGCGGTGCACCGTTTACGCTGACTCTCGACCATGTCGGCCACTGGCCACGCCCGCGCATCCTCTGGCTGGGTCCCACACACACGCCTCCCGCCCTGTGGTCGCTGGTCGAGGGGGTGAACGGTGCCTTCGATACCTGCGGCTTGTCGCGGGAACGGCGGCCCTGGCAGGCGCACATCACCCTGGCGCGCAAGATCAGCCGGGCGCCGGCCGCCACTGATTTGTCGCCGATCGAGTGGTCAATCAGCGATTTCTGTCTGGTCGAGTCGGTCGCCGGCAACCATGGGGCAAGCTATCGGCGACTCGTTGCCTGGAAGCTCGAGGGCGGCTAGAGGGTGGCCTGCTTCTGTGTGATAATCCCTGCGTCCGGTGCGGCAGGGAGGCCGGCGCCATGAACGAACTTCGGAGGAGCCAGACCTGATGGATGACAACAAACGCAAGGCCCTGAGCGCGGCCCTGGGGCAGATCGAAAAGCAGTTCGGCAAGGGCGCGATCATGCGCATGGGCGACGTCAGCGCGGTGCGCGATGTGGACGTCATATCGACTGGATCTCTTGGCCTGGATGTCGCGCTGGGCATCGGCGGACTGCCGCGCGGTCGCGTCGTTGAAATCTACGGGCCGGAATCGTCCGGCAAGACCACGCTCACCCTGCAGGTGATCGCCGAGGCGCAGAAGGCCGGCGGCACGGCGGCATTCGTCGATGCCGAGCATGCGCTCGATCCGGGTTACGCCGAGAAGCTGGGTGTCAACGTGGATGAACTGCTGGTTTCCCAGCCGGACACCGGCGAACAGGCGCTGGAGATCACCGACATGCTGGTGCGTTCCGGTTCCATCGACGTCGTGGTGGTGGACTCGGTCGCCGCCTTGACCCCCAAGGCCGAAATCGAGGGCGACATGGGGGATTCGCACATGGGGCTGCAGGCCCGCCTCATGTCCCAGGCGTTGCGCAAGCTGACCGGCAACATCAAGCGCTCCAACACCATGGTGATCTTCATCAACCAGATTCGCATGAAGATCGGTGTCATGTTCGGCAACCCGGAAACCACCACCGGCGGCAATGCCCTGAAATTCTACGCCTCGGTGCGCATGGACATCCGCCGCATCGGTTCCATCAAGAAGGGCGACGAGATCACCGGCAGCGAGACCCGGGTCAAGGTGGTCAAGAACAAGATGGCACCGCCCTTCAAGCAGGCGGAATTCCAGATCCTCTACGGCGAGGGCATTTCCCGCGAGGGCGAACTCATCGACCTCGGTGTCCTGCACCGCATCGTCGAGAAATCCGGCGCCTGGTACAGCTATGGTCAGGATCGCATCGGCCAGGGCAAGGAAAACGTCCGCGAGTTCCTCAAGCAGAATCCGGATATCGCCGACGAGATCGAGGCGAAACTGCGGGCCCTGTTGCTGCCGGGCAAGGGTACGCCGGTCGCGGAGGCAGAGGAACTCGAAGCTGAGGCCTGAGGCCGCGCAAGCACCCGATCCCGCCGGGGCGCGCAGGACCGCCATGGACCTGCTCGCGCGCCGCGAGCACAGCGAGCAGGAACTGACCCGCAAGCTGGCCGCCCGCGGTTACGACGAGGACACCGTGGCGGCCACGCTGGCAGGGTTGGTTGCAGACTGCTTGCTGAGCAACGCCCGTTTTGCCGAGACCTTCGTGCAGGTTCGCATGCAGCGGGGCTCCGGGCCACACAAGATCCGCGCAGAACTACGCGAACGCGGCATTCCGGTTGAACTGATCGACTCCTCTCTGGAAGTCCATGCGGATGCCTGGCGGGAACTCGCCCGGCAGGTTCGTGAGAAACGTTTCGGCAACGGTCGGCCGCGGGACTTCCGCGAGCGCAGCCGGCAGATGCGCTTTTTACAGCAGCGCGGATTCGAAAGCACACAGATCAACGCAGCGTTTCAGGACGGTGATGCCGACGACTGGTAATGCCTGCAGGCAGTTCGGCGTTGCAACTGTCTGTCGTGCGAAAAATTTCCCCAATACTTCTACGCGGAGTATTCCATTCCGCTGCCAATGCCTGAATAATAAAAGCGCGTTAGTTTCAAACAGCTACCGGAAACCATAAAGACCCGCCATCCATGCCGCAGCCGACTAGCACCGCCGATCTGCGCCAGGCGTTCCTGGACTATTTCGCAGCCCGTGACCACGAGGTCGTGGCCTCCAGTTCCCTGGTGCCCGCCGACGATCCGACCCTGTTGTTCGTCAATGCCGGCATGGTGCAGTTCAAGGAAGCGTTCCTGGGCAGGGAGAAGCGTGACTACGTGCGCGCCGCCAGCAGCCAGCGCTGCGTGCGCGCTGGCGGCAAGCACAACGACCTGGAGAACGTCGGCTACACCGCGCGCCATCACACCTTCTTCGAGATGCTGGGCAATTTCAGTTTCGGCGACTATTTCAAGCGCGAGGCCATCGCCTATGCCTGGGACTTCCTGACCGGGGTGTTGAGGATCCCGGCCGAACGCCTGTGGGTAACGGTGTTCGAGGAGGATGACGAGGCCGCCGGCATCTGGCTGCAGGAGATCGGGGTCGACCCGGTGCACTTCGGGCGCATCGGTGCCAAGGACAATTTCTGGTCCATGGGCGAGACGGGACCCTGTGGACCCTGCACCGAGATCTTCTACGACCACGGCCCCGAAATCCCGGGCGGTCCGCCCGGCACGCCGGAGGCGGAGGGTGATCGCTACGTCGAGATCTGGAACCTGGTATTCATGCAGTACGACCGGGATGCCGGGGGCAAATTGACGCCGCTGCCGCGTCCCTCCGTGGATACCGGCATGGGCATCGAACGGCTTGCGGCCGTCATGCAGGGGGTGCACAGCAACTACGATACCGACCTGTTCCGCCACCTGATCGAGGCAACCGCCAAGGTCACCCATACTGCGGACCTGGAGGATTCCTCGCTGCGGGTCATTGCCGACCACATCCGTTCCTGCGCCTTCCTGATCGTGGACGGGGTGCTGCCGTCCAACGAGGGCCGCGGCTACGTGCTGCGGCGCATCATCCGCCGCGCGCTGCGCCATGGCCACAAGCTCGGGACCAACGAAGCGTTCTTCTATCGGCTGGTGGCGCCGCTGCAGGACGAGATGGGTGCCGCCTATCCGGAACTCGGCAAACAGCAGGCCCATGTCGAACGCATCCTCAAGCTCGAGGAGGAACGCTTCGCGGAGACACTGGAGCAGGGCATGCGTATCCTGGAGGAAGACCTTGCCGGCCTGCAGGGTACGATGATCCCTGGCGATACCGTCTTCAAGCTGTACGACACCTATGGATTTCCGATGGATCTGACCGCGGACATCGCGCGTGAACGCGGCCTTACGATCGATACCGCGGGCTTCGAGGCGGCTATGGAGGATCAGCGCGGCCGCGCGCGCGCGGCCAGCCATTTCAGTGTGAGTGCCGCGGGCGATCTGCAGATCGACGCCTGCACCACCTTTACCGGCTATGACCACCTGGTCGACACTGCCCGCATCGAGGCGCTGTTTCACGACGGTGAGACGGTCGAGCAACTCGAAGCGGGGCAATCAGGCCAGGTGGTGCTGGACAAGACCCCGTTCTATGCCGAGTCCGGCGGCCAGGTCGGTGACCATGGACTGTTGGAGACGGGCGCTGCCCGCTTCGAGGTCGAGGACACCCGCAAGCAGGGCGGGAATGCCTTTGTCCACATCGGTACACTGATGGAAGGCAGGTTGCGCGTCGGCGATACGGTCGAGGCGCGGGTTGATGGCGCGCGCCGCCAGGCGACGGTGCTCAACCACTCGGGTACCCACCTGCTGCATGCCGCGCTGCGCCAGGTGCTGGGTAATCACGTGCAACAGAAAGGCTCACTGGTCGGACCGGACCGGCTGCGTTTCGACTTCGCCCACTACGAACCCGTCACCGCGGTGCAACTCGCGGAGATCGAAGACCTGGTGAATGCGCAGATCCGCGTCAACGCCGCCGCCGAGACGCGCATCATGCCCATCGAGGAGGCCATGTCATCCGGGGCCATGGCGCTGTTCGGCGAGAAATACGGGGACTCCGTGCGCGTGCTCTCCATCGGCGATTTTTCCGTGGAATTGTGCGGCGGCACGCACGTACACCACGCCGGCGACATCGGCCTGCTGAAGATCGTTTCCGAAAGCGGCATCGCCTCCGGTGTGCGCCGGATCGAGGCCGTGACCGGGGAGCGCGCCCTGCAGTGGGTTGCGGTCAACGAACAGCGCCTGCAGCGTATCTCCGAACTGGTCAAGGGCAGCCGCGAGGACGTGGATGAGAAGGTCGCCCAGGTGCTGGAGAAAAACCGTGCCCTGGAAAAGGAGCTGCAGCAACTCAAGGGCAAACTGGCCAGCAGTCAGGGTACGGACCTGGCGGCGCAGGCGGTCGAGGTGGATGGCATCAAGGTCCTGGCGGCGCGCCTCGACGGTGCGGACAACAAGGCCCTGCGCGATACCCTGGACCAGCTGAAGAACAAGCTCGGCTCGGCCGCCGTGGTGCTGGGTGCCGTCAATGACGGCAAGGTCGCGCTGGTCGCGGGGGTGACCCAGGACCGGACCGGACAGATCAAGGCGGGCGAACTCGTCAATATGGTCGCCACCCGGGTCGGCGGCAAGGGCGGAGGGCGGCCGGACATGGCACAGGCAGGCGGTAATCAGCCGGAGCATCTGGATGCGGCGTTGCAGTCCGTCGCGGACTGGGTGCGGGGGCAGCTGGCGCATTGATTCCGTGGTATAAATCCGCAGCGATCTATACTCAATCTCCATCCTTTTCTGACTGGATGCCTGCTTTGGCAGGCGGATAATTAACAAGATGGCACTCATTGTCCAAAAATACGGCGGCACCTCGGTCGGCAGCACCGAGCGCATCCTGGCCGTCGCTGCCAAGGTGGCCGACTGGCGCAAACGCGGCAACGATATCGTGGTGGTCGTCTCGGCCATGAGCGGTGAGACCAACCGGCTACTGGAACTTGCCGGTGAGATCAGCGAGCGGCCCGTGCCGCGCGAACTGGATGTACTGCTTGCAACCGGTGAGCAGGTCACGATAGCGCTTTTGAGCATGGCGCTGGAGGTCCTTGACTGTCCCGCCCGTTCCTATACCGGCACCCAGGTGCAAATCCTCACCGACAATGCCCACAACAAGGCGCGTATCCGCGAGATCGACGACCGGCACATTCGTGCCGATCTGGCAGCCGGCAAGGTGGTCGTGGTGGCCGGCTTTCAGGGCGTGGACAAAGAGGGCAACATCACCACCCTGGGGCGTGGGGGTTCCGACACCACGGCCGTGGCGCTGGCCGCGGCGCTGCATGCCGATGAATGCCAGATCTATACCGATGTTGATGGTGTTTACACTACCGATCCGCGCATGGTGCCGGAGGCACGGCGCCTGGTGCGCATCACCTTCGAGGAAATGCTGGAGATGGCCAGCCTGGGCTCCAAGGTGCTGCAGATCCGTTCGGTCAGCTTTGCCGGCCGCTACAACGTGCCACTGCGCGTATTGTCCTCCTTCAAGGAAGGCGAGGGCACGCTGATAACCTATGAGGATGAAAAGATGGAACAGGTCCTGATTTCAGGTATTGCCTTCAGCCGCGACGAGGCCAAGCTGACCATACTGGGGGTGCCGGACAAGCCCGGTGTGGCGTATTCCCTGCTGGGACCGGTTGCGGATGCGAACATCGAAGTCGACATGATCGTGCAGAACGTCGCGCCCGACGGCGCAACAACGGACTTTACCTTCACCGTGCACCGCAATGACTACAAACGGGCAATGGAAATCCTGCAAGCAACCGCGAAAGAGATGGGCGCGCGCGAGGTCTCAGGGGATGAACGCATCGTCAAGGTCAGCCTGGTGGGCGTGGGAATGCGCTCGCACGCCGGTATCGCCTCCACCATGTTCGGGGCGCTGGCCAAAGAGGGCGTGAATATCCGCATGATTTCGACCTCGGAAATCAAGATCTCGGTGGTAATTGACGAGAAGTACCTGGAACTGGCCGTGCGCACCCTGCACGAGGCCTTCAAACTGGAACAGCCTCCGCAGTAGCCGCCCGCGGGGCCTGATTATCCGGGCATGAGGGTAACTACATATCCATAAAGGGGAAGTTGTACCAGTTACCCATAAGCTATACTCATTGATCAGAGGACATTAAAGATTGTGGAGCGTGGAACTCAGAGAGGCGGTATCAGTCAACTCTATAGGCAGGCCCTGAGAAACAAGCACTACAACAAGGAGTAATCGGGATGTTGATACTTACACGCAGAGTGGGAGAGACACTCATGATCGGTGACGAAGTTACCGTCACGGTCTTGGGGGTTAAGGGAAACCAGGTGAGAATCGGTGTAAATGCCCCCAAGGAGGTCGCCGTCCACAGGGAAGAGATTTACGATCGCATCAGGCACGAACGCGAACAGCAAAACGGAACGAACTGAGAGTTCCTGGCAACCCCGGATTTTCAGGATCCAAGCTTTACCTGCCCCAAACGCAACGGTATGCTACGCCATCATCGGGATGGCGCAGCGCGCGCGGATGTGACGAAAATCCGTCATATCACCGGCAAGTGCTACACTGCCCACATGTCGCAACAGTGACCCACGACGATTCCGGAGAGGTCGCCGAGCGGCTGAAAAAAGCTGCATGTTAGCGACGCGTTGAACACCGGTTTGATGAACCGGCGGCCCCGAAGGGGCGAGGGGCGAAGCCCCGGGTAATCCCGACTGGATTACAATTGAGCACAGATCAACTGGAGAGGTGGCCGAGTGGCTGAAGGCGCTCCCCTGCTAAGGGAGTATGGGTTAAAAGCCCATCGAGGGTTCGAATCCCTCCTTCTCCGCCATAATACAAAAGCCCCCATCCGGGGGCTTTTGTATTATTGGGAGTGTGTGGGCTTGATGAGGACCCTTCGGTTAGACCAGCCAACGCGCAGCGTTGGGCAGAAGATCGCCGCACAGCGGCGGCGGCTCAGAAGGGCCGAGGGCCGTAGTCCTGAGTCATTTCTCCCTCTGCGCGATTAAACCTGGCTACCTCTGCATCGTGTCATTCCCCTGCATCCGACTCCTCCATCACTTCCGCTACACGGGCACGCCTCTTCAACCACATCACACCCATCAGGTCCGTGATGCCGACGATGAGGCGGTCGAGGGTGCCGTACTTCGATTTGCCGCGCTGCCGGTGGCGATGATTGACTTCCACCGATATGACCGTACCGCCGTCCCGCTGGAACAGGGCGGGAAGGAAGCGGTGCATGTGATCGAAGTAGGGGAGGTTGAGGAAGTCCGTTCGTGTGTAGACCTTCAGGCCGCAGCCGGTGTCGGGTGTCGCATCCCCCAGCAGGCGGCTGCGTACGGCATTGGCGATGCGTGAGGAGACGCGCTTGATCTGTGAATCCCGGCGTTTCTTGCGGTAACCGGCCACCAGCACGGGACCGTTATCCGCAGCCTTTTCCCTGGCAACCTCGAGCAGGCGGGGGATATCGGCGGGATCGTTCTGGCCGTCTCCATCGAGGGTGGCGATCCAGTGGCCCCGCGCCGCCTTGATTCCGCTGCGCAGGGCGGTGCTCTGGCCGCAGGTTGTCCGGTGGGTGAGGACGCGCAGTCGTGGGTAGCGCTTGCGTGCCGCCGCCAGTTCGTTGGGGGTGGTGTCACGGCTGCCGTCGTCGACGTAGACCACTTCATAATCGTATTTGTCGTCCAGCGCAGCATACACTTCCGCCAGCAGGGGATCGATATTGCCGCCCTCGTTGAGGACGGGTACGACGACGGATAGTTCCATGATTACCCTGGCAGTGTATTAAACCGATCATAGTAGATTGCAGGAGCCTTGCAGGCACGGATCGAAACTAGCAGCCGCTCTTACAGGCGTACACAATTCCATTGTAGGAGCGGTCACCTGACCGCGTTGAATGTATTTCAAACAATCACGCCGAAGGGCGGCGCTCCTACAGTTGCCCTGGAAAGCGGTGGTGACAGCAGCTACCAACCCGGGATTCATGCAACATTTCGGAATTACCCGAGAGTGGCAGGTGCGGTGCACCGCTAACCGCCCTTTCTCCGGTATTGCCGCGGCTGGCGATTATAGCAAACCGCTATGCCGCGTCGCGTATCTAGCGAGGCGGAATGCCGTTGAAACAGACGGGAAATGGTGCTGCCGGTCGCTTCACTGGCGGGTATCCGCCTGTCCGGTTTCCTTTGCAGGGGCCGGGGCCGGCATTGCGGCGGGATGCGCCCCTTCGATGAGTCTATGGATGCGCGTGGCCAGGGTCTGGTGGTCGACGGCCGAATTTTTGCGCAGTACGTTGGAGATCAGCATCGCCATGTAATCCAGGTGACGTTCCTTTGCCGGGCTCTCGATGATGGCGAAGGAGTTCATGTAGTTCTTGACGTTGCCCTTGTATTTTCCGCAGACGAAATCAGGCTCCTGCTGGCACTGGTAGAACGAGCCGGACTTGAAGTACACGGCGGCATCCCGGAGTGCCGGGGAGGAGGCATAGCGGATGCGCCGCTCGGTGATGTAGAGCAGGCGCTTGATCTGGCGGCTGGAGAAATCATCGACCAGACGCCCCTGTTCCATGCGCAGGCCGTAGAGCATCAGGCTGCGTGCGGTCGCATAGCTGTTGCCCGGGCCGGGGACGTTGCGCTTGCCCTGGTGGGTGAAGAAGCTGCCCTGGCGGAACTGGTCCAGGTCGAAACCGTTGCGGGTCATGGGCTCGTAGAAGGTTTTCTCGAACAAGGCGGTGAGTTCCTTCTTCGGGGTTTCCCGGAAGAACCGCCGAATCTCGGTCTCGGGCGGGGGATAGTCGCGCCCGTACCGGCGCAGCAGCATGGCCTCGCGCATCACCATAGCGGCGGCGGAGTTGGAACTCGCCGACAGCATCCAGTCGAGATATTCCCACAGCGAGGTGGTGTCACCGTCGCGGATGGAACGGCGGGTCAACTCGCGCCTCGCCACGTCGAAGATGCGCACCGTGTGATGATCCGAATGGGAGAAGTCGTCCGCGGTGACCTGCGTTTCCCGCAGAACCCGGACGCGGTCCTGCTCCTCCGGCCAGATGTCGGCCAGGGCCTGGAAGATGGCCAGCGCCACGACCAGCTTGCCCACGCTGCCGACGTTCTGCCGGTGTTTGGCGCGATGCTCGGCATAGCGGGGCTTGTCGGGATTGCTGAGGTCCAGCACCGCCAGACCGTAGCGGCCGGCATTCTCGCCCAGCAGATCGACGACCTGGCGGGTGAAAGCCGGGTCCGGCGGCGGGAGCTCCATGTCCCGGTGATCGAGCAGCCGGAGGTCGACCTGGGTCGTGTCCAGCAGGGCGCCGGGTGGTTGCTTGCCGCCGCGGACCAGGCCCTCGTTGGCCAGCCGCGTTGCCTCGACCCGGCGTATGCCCGTCTCGGCATAGCCATCGAGCGGATAGGCCGGCGCCTGCGCTGACCACAGAGTAGCCAACGTCAGCATCAGGAGACTTGCACGTAGCCGTTTCATGATCCGGGAACTTCGTCGAGATCAACGGTTCTGCCCAGGCTGCCCTGCAGCGCCCGATCCATTGCCACCAGGCGGGTGTTGCCGCGGGCGCTGCGACTTTCCAGAAAAGGCCGGATCTGGAATAGGCGCAGTTCTCCTTCGAGGAAGCCGAATTCCACGTCCGCCGCGGCCGGGTTGCCGGCATCATCGGTGATTGGCGGGAAACGGGCGGGCAGCTCGGTCTTCGCGAAACGGATCAGGCGCTCGATCTCCGCGGGGGTCAGCACGCTGTCGGCGCCGCTGGCAGGCAGTATTTCGATGCCACCGCCGGCTGCCGGCCGGCGGCGCCAGGGTGCGGTGGCGGTGGCGAGCACCCGCACCGTGCCATCGCGCGTGTCGATGCGCAGGGACTCGGCGGCCTGGCCGTCCACGGCTCCGCCGACCCCTTCGTTGACTGCCACTGAAAGCACCTCCGGGTCACCGCTGTCCAGGTCGCAGGTGACCAGCACACCGGACTTTTCGGAGGCCACGGACCGGAGCAGCAGGATGGAGGTGTAGACGTGTTCGGGGCTTTCCATGTGCGACTGGCGCCAGGCGAAGGCGCGCGCGGTGAAGGGGGATGCCCAGACGCGGCTGATCGCTGCGATCAGGTTGTCGAAGCCGACCACGTTCGGCAGTGTGAGGTTCAGGCCCGCCCCGGTGAATCCCGGCAGGTCCTCGACATTGGTATCGGAGCGCACGAACACGCCGGTGTCGGCGCTGCCGAAGGTGGTAACCATGGCGGCGCGCAACCGCTCGCGGAATTTCGCGTCGGGTTCGGCGGCGAGAATCAGGTCGTAGAGTTCGGCGCGAAATGACTCGGTGCGGGTGTTGCGCTCCGCCGATCCCGCGGGCAATGCCGCGAGTGCGTGATACTGTTCCAGCATCCAGTCGTATATGCTGCGCGGTTCATCCCGGTAGGGCCGGTCGAGCACCTCGGCCTTGAAGATGCCGAAGGGGATGGCGAGTCCCGGCGCAACCGCCCCGGGGAAGGCATGCCGGAGTTCCCCCAGCTTCGCGGCCTTGGGTCCCACAGTCCTGCCGGAGTCCGCGGCGCGTAGCCCGTCCAGGTTGAGGAAATCCCTGACCGTCAGGTCCAGTTTGGCGATGTCGGGACGGATGACGACATCGCCTGACGTGGACTGATCTCCGGCCGTACCTGCCGGCTGCTCAGTGTGGGTCGACAGTTCCACGAGCCCTGCGGGACTCACGGCGAGTTCGATCTCCTCGCCGTCATGGGATTCCAGCCGGGAGATCAGGGTCTCGTTGACGGCGACATTGGGTATGCCCAGGTTGCGGGCCAGCAATTGCACGTGGGAGAGGGGGTTGCCTTCACCGGCCGTGAGGATGCCGGCAACGGGCGGCAGGTCCGCGACGGTCTCGGGCAGCAGGTAGATGCCGTCCGGATCGAGATTCTCCATGCGGCCGGTAATGGGGGCGGCATGCAGGGTACCGATGGCGATGCCAGGATTGAGCGCATGCAGGCCGACACCGATTTCCTCGCCGAATACCTTGTGGCGCACACCGGCAAGGCGGTTGCTGTCCTGCAATAAGCCGTCGAGGACCTGCGAAAAGAACAGCAGCGGGCTGCCGCGGAGCTGGTCCTGGATGAAGAGCCGCGCCTTCGGCTCGATTTCGCTCAGCTTCTGCATGGATTCGAAGAAGAAAAAGCGCAGATTCCGGGTGCCCCAGCCGGGTACCCGGTCGAGGTATCGCAGCTCGTCGAGATAGCGATCCAGAGTGACGGATTCGGTCTTCAGCATTTCCAGCCCTTGCGTCTGGGCCTCGTGTTCCCGGGGCTTGATCAGACCGGCACCGTAGGCGGCATCGATGCCGGCTGCCAGCAGGTCAAGTCGCTCGCGGCGGTTAAAATGATCGATGGCTTCGCGCAGTTCCACGCTGGCGCGAAAGTTTTCATCTTCCACCCGCAGGCCCAGGTCGAGCACGCGCAGCCGGGCCGCGGGCATGTGGATGCGATCGAGGGAGTCACGCAGTTCGGCAAGCAGCCGGGCGGTGCTGCGGTAGCGGCCGTCGGCCGAGGTATCGCTGCGCAGCGCAGCTGCGGCATCCCGCAGGATCTTCTGCAGCCAGGGGCCGGCGCTGAAGATCCTAACATTCGTCTCCAGGACCTCCGTCAGGGGAGTGGCCCTGTATACCTGGTCGATGAGTGTGGCCAGTTCCTCGTAGCGGGCGCCGAGTTCGGGATCGCTGAGACCGGCCGCGTATTCACGCACCAGCCGGGCGTCGCCGGCATCCGGGGCGCCGTGTATCTTGGCGCGCAGGGTCGTGAAATTCTCGTCCAGGTCGGCAAGGGCGGCCGACTCCTGGCGGACTTTCTGTGCCGATGCCGTCTCCTGTCCATGTGGCAGCAGGCGTATTCCTGCCCGCAGGGCCGGGTAGCGGGCGCCATACCATTCCGGCCAGGCAGCCAGGTACTCGAGCAGGGTACGGCCGCCTTCGCGTTCGTCTTCTTCCTGGATGGCGCCACGGTAGAAGCGTGCCTTGCGCAGTATCCAGCCGTCGTCGGCATTGATCAGGTACTGTTCGATCAGCAACTGGGCATATCTGTCGTTGAAATCCGGTTGCACGAGAAGGATGGACGGATCGATGCCGGCCAGGATATTGGCGATCCGGTAACCCTGCTCGCGCAGCTCGAGCGTACGCTCGTTCCACTCCCCATGCTGGTAACCGTCACCGCGTTCCTCGCAGGGATAGGGCTTGGGCGGATGCACGGTCCCGTCGTTGCAGAACCAGCGCAGCCGCTTGAAGGGGCCGCGCTCCGCGGTCTTCATCTCTTCCACCCATTGCCGGTAGGTGGCCGTATCCTCCTGCGCCGACGCAGGCTGCGGGGCGAGCGCGATGGCGAACATGATCAACAACAGCATCCGTGGCATTTGAGTCTCCGGTACTCGATCTTACTGACGGACGCACTCATCCACTCATCGTTGCGAATGCAGTGAATCAATCAGCTTACGCGGGTATGGTAGCATCGCGGGTGGTGGAATAAGAATGTGCTGTAAGCCGTGTGGGTAAAGAACAGCATCGCAGGCAGAACGCGAGGGTTTGAGAGATTCAGAATAGAAATCCGCTGAATCACCCTACTATTCAGGACGGTTGCCGCTTGTTAACTACCCGGTATGGTTTGGAATTCGGTCCAGGTCAGGCGCTCACCGCGGTAGCTGCTGAAATTCAGCCGCAAGAAACTGTACGGTCGGGTGGCAAGTCTGCACGTGGAACTGCCGGGCAAGTCCCACAGAATGGCATACCTCAATAAACGGCAGGAACAGGGTGACGTACCTTTCCGTCTGGCAGGCTATTCTGAATAACGCATAGAGCCAAGCAGAAGTAGCTTTACAGGAAATGCGAAGCGCTTCCGCTGCGATACTCCTTAATATGGTTATTCAGATCACGAGCGGATCAGGGCTACGTGGGGCCGAGCGGTTGCGATTGTCTGGCGGTGCGACTGACCAGGAATGCATAAACTGTGGGCATCAATGGCGAATCTGTCATAGATCAGGGTAGGTACAGATTTACCTGGAGTTCATGTGGCCGGAATTGTCCGCATAAACAGCCTTAGGTAAGCTGGTTAACTTAATGTATTCAAAATAAATTAACACAACAGCTATTAGATGCTGGTGCAACATTTTCCGATTCTGACCTCGCGCCCAAAGAGGTCGTCGGTCTGAATGCCACGGTCATTCCACCCTTACCGGACAACACCAATCAATACGCTGCAGATAACACCTGCACACAGGGGGGTTGCCTACCCATTGCGCCCGACTTATGTATAATGCGCATCCTGCATTTACGCGCCCGTAGCTCAGTTGGATAGAGTACCTGGCTACGAACCAGGCGGTCGGGAGTTCGAATCTCTCCGGGCGCGCCATAATTTATCTATATATTTCAACTGTCTATAGACATTTTGGGCGATGAGTCTACTTGGATCGCCTGCCGTTTTGTGTCAGATTTGTGCTAAATCGACAATTCTTTGACGCACGTCCTGGAGTTCCATCGACTGTGTAATCAACGAGTTAGATTTCTTCGCTCGCAGTTTGCTGCCAAGTCGACCACTTGGTTAAAAGCCAAGTGCTCTGATGTTCATTGTGGCGTAAGAATCTCTCCAGACTCGAAGTGAATCCTGCAAAGCAACTTGAGCCGTATATCGATATGCGATATATTTCTTGAATGCTGAAAAGCCTTGCCGACAAGACGACGCAGGATGTCTATGACGGCGTGAACAGTCGTCAGGCGCGGAAACTCCCGCGTGAATTGCACGATAAAGCGCGGCGCTTACTGGACCAGATTAACGCAGCGCCGACGCTTGATATGCTACGAATTCCGCCGAGTAACCGGTTAGAGAAGTTGAAAGGCGATCGGGCGGGATTCTGGAGCCTGCGGATCAACGACCAATGGCGCATTGTTTTCCGCTGGCAAGGTCAGGATGCATTCGATGTACAAGTGACGGACTATCACTAGGTGAACGATATGCTACCCAAGAAACGTCCTCCCACACACCCCGGCGAGATGCTTTTGAAAGAATTTCTGGAGCCGCTGGGTGTGACCCAGAAAGCATTCGCCGCCCACCTGGGCTGGACCTATGCACGTCTCAATGAGGTGATAAACGGTCGTCGTCAGGTTAGTGCGGATTCCGCGTTGGCTTTGGGTGAGGCGCTCAAGACCGGGCCTGAGTTCTGGTTGAACCTACAACGTGACTGGGATCTCTGGAATGCCATGGACTCTCACCGGAAGGTACCACCGTTAAAGAAGGTGGGGTAACAAATTCGCAATTGACGGTATCTTTGGCGGATATCTACCACACTAGACCTTGGAAAGGTCATGCAATTCCCTGGAATCGGCAGTTTACATCACCGTTGTGAACGGTTGGCAACATGATTGTCTCTGAGATGATTTTTTAGGAAGGGGAGGTTGGCGTGAGTTTCGGTTGTCCTTCCCGAAAATACGTACTGTCTGATATTCTTGAATTATTTCAGGCGCGGAGTCAATCTGGTTTCCTCGGTCATCGTTGCTGCCGAAGAGGATCCAGAGCCATGAAGCCCATTGTCTGTGCGCTGTTACTGCTTGTGTCTACCGTGGTACGGTCACGTCTCTCCCTGCAGCTTGAGATTGTGGCACTGCGACATCAACTTGCTGTCTATCAGAGAACAACAAAACGCCCGCAGATTAGCTCCGGAGACCGTATTCTCTGGTCGTGGCTCGCGAGCAGCTGGTCGGGGTGGCGGGATGCTCTGGTGTTTGTTCAAACAGGGACCGTGATCGCCTGGCAGCGCAAACGTTTCCGCGATCATTGGGCCAAATTGAGTAAGCATGGCAAACCCGGTAGACCACCGGTACCAAAAGAAATCAGGGCATTGATCCGAAAAATGTCGGAAGCCAATATCAGCTGGGGTTCGCCACGGATTGTTGGGGAGCTACGCAAGCTCGGCATTGATGTTGCTAAATCAACCGTGGAGAAGTACCGGGTGCGGTCCAGAAAACCACCCTCTCCGGCGTGGAAGGCTTTTCTGAACAATCATGCCAGGGATTTGGTGTCTATCGATTTCTTCGTGGTGCCAACCGTGAGAAACAAAGTGCTGTTCGTTTTGGTAGTCCTTACACATCACCGTCGCAGGGTTGTGCACTTCAATGTTACAAAGCATCCGACCGCCCAATGGACCGGTCAGCAGCTCATTGAAGCTTTCCCCTGGGATACGGCACCGAAGTATCTACTGCGGGAGCGGGATGTTATCTATGGGAGTCAATTCCAGAAGCGCGTCCAAAGCATGGGCATTGAAGAAGTGCTCACTGCGCCGCGAAGCCCCTGGCAGAATGCATTTGTGGAACGCGTGATTGGCAGCATCCGGCGAGATTGCCTGGATCATGTCGTCGTGTTGAACGATCGTCATTTGAAACGAATTCTGACCCGCTATTTCAATTATTATCATCGCTGGCGCACACACCTGTCACTGGAAATGGATAGTCCTGAATCGCGATCTGTGCAACTGCCAGCACTTGGAAAGGTAGTACAATTTCCAGAAGTCGGCGGCCTACATCATCATTACGAACGGTTGGCGGCTTGATAGTGTGTCTAATGAGTTTTCGGGAAGGACAACCCAGGAGCTTGGCAATCGTGGTCAGTAGATGGGCAAGGAGTATCAACAGATCCTTCATGGAAGAGCAGGGTAGGGAAGTCAGCCATCAGGAGCAAGACTGTCCAACTTGCCGATTTTGGGAGAAAATAACGAATTCGCCATACACACGGAAAAACCGGAAAAGTGTTCACATTGAACCGGAATGGCTGTTCACGTTCAGCCGGAATCAGTGTTCACGATGGGCCGGAATATGCAGTATCAGCAAGGAAAGGTCTGTTTCAAAATCCTCTAAACAGGAAATCGATCGCATCCATAATCTGGTCCCGTTGAACCTCAAGCGATAATACTTTCTTGCCAAGGACGCGTTTCGGAACTCCAGCGATCTGTTCGGTGACCATGACCACCTGTACGCCATCAATCTCAAACTGGGGGTTGAGGTACTTGGCGGGCTGACCACGTTCAGATAGTAGTGCGAGAGGAACGACGACGCGCGTGTTGACAGATTCCAGCAGGTCCGACTGGACTTCCAGCAGATATGGAACAGCAGCGGTGCTGTCCGGGTTAGGATTCAGGCAAACATCGAACTGGGCCATCAGAACTGACGCAACCCATCGCTGAACACACCGTGCTTCTCGACAAAAGCATTGTAGTCGTCTAAAGCGGGGCGGTTTTCCTTCAGCCACTGCGCGCACCGCTTCTGTATGATCAGACGAATGAGCTCCTGTTCAAGGGTAGCGGAGAGATTGATTTTGAGGAGCTTGGCCTCCTGCAAGAGCTCACTGTTGATACTGACATTCGCCGCCTTCTTTGAGGCATTGGTGTTGTACAAGGCACTCATCGGAACCGGGTCCCTATACTAGTTTCAAAAATATTACGCATATTCTATGCGCATTAGAAATGCGCGTCAATATGGGCAGCATCCTGCCACAGAATCAGGTGGTGCGCGATTTGTGAAGGTAACCGAGTCCATACAAATCAACAAGATCCAATTATTACGGAGGGCACACTTGTATGGTCACTGAGGTTCGAACGAAGGGTTGCCGAATTTAGCACGTCTGGCTACTTCCTCTTGGTAGGATTTATAAGGTGTCCAGTATCTCAATCAATCGGCGCTTTGCTCTGTGCTGTCGTCTTAAGGCCGTGATGTAAGTATTCCATTCACCAGTGCGTTTTTGTTTTCGGTAGAGTGCACGTATTTTTTTCAGATAGGGAGCTGCTATCTTGTAAGCGGCCGGTTTGACGCGTGCGATCTCCCATTCGGCCACCCGTTTCCAGATAGCCAGTGCTTCATCGGGGTGCTTGGATTTCACGGATTCGGCGACTGAATCATCCATATCGTGGTACAAGTAACTCTTCCGTCCCAAGTGATACCACTTCAGCACATCGTGCGGCCGTTTTTCGTAAATGGCGACATTGGTGAGAACATCGGTGTTGGGGAAAAGATTGGCTGCCCTTTTAGAGTTGGGCAATTGCAGGTCACACGGGGGAAGCGGCCAGTTGGAGGAGGGGATACTGGTCTTGTGATTATTATTGGGTTGAAGGTCGGGGCGCATCCCGGTTTCCAAGTATGTTAAAAGCGCTTGTCGTATACTGGGCCAGTAGCGGATGCGTTTGGCCGCTTTTTCCAGTTCGCGGTACAGTGCGGTGTCGGGCCGGTAAAAGAATTCCGGTGCCAGCAAAGACGCAATGTTGGCATGCTGTTTTTCCGCAAGGCCATGTCTCTCAGTTGTTCCGCCAGTTTCCAGGCGATCCCCGGTAGCTTGTCGATGGTTTTTGTAAAGTCTTCAACGATCCAGTCGTGTGCCTCGTGTTCGCGGCCGGCGGTGAGAAGGGCCGACACCAGTTTGTCGTAGCAGTGAGTGATGGGGGCTTCCCGTTGCAACAGGTCAATGATGTCGGTTTGTCGGCCGCTTCTCTCAAGCGCGGTTTGCAACCACCGTGACAGGTTCTCGCGTTTGTAATTATCTGAGAATGTGCCGTAGTCTTGCGGTACCGTTTGTTCCTGTAGACGACTTTCCAGAATTACGGAAACCATTTGCCAGTCCGCCTTTTTATACCCCCGCTTTTTAATGAAGTCTTCGGTATTATCGAATATCGTGTATTCGTCCTTCAGTTCAGCATCGATATACCAGAGTAGTTGTTCGGCGGGTGGCAACGATGATCGAGTTAGCGCCCTCAATATGATATCCAGGCATTCTGCTATGCCGGACGAGATCTCCCAATCGTCGTAGTGACTGTATTCATAACGTTTGGGTGCCAGCTGCAGAAATGTATCAGCTAATTGAATCTAGGTAAACCACCGCCTTTGGCGGTGCGACATGACAGGGCTCTGCCGTTCCGTCGTGCGTAGTTGGAAAATTGGCCTCCCACTGAACCGGCAAGTTCGAACAGGAGGCCAATATGAGAGAGTGGCAGAGCCAAGCTCACGTTAAGCATTATTGCAGATACCACATAGTATTTGTGCCGAAGTACCGGAAGCAGGTGATCTACGGGACGTTACGAAAGGAAATCGGAGGGATATTCCGGGAGTTATGTCGTCAGGGCGGGCTGGATCTAGTCGAGGGTTATGCGATGCGGGATCACATCCACATGCTGTTGATGATTCCGCCGAAGTTCAGTGTGGCGCATACGGTAGGGTTTTTGAAGGGGAAATCGGCGATCCGGATATTCCGGGAGTATCTACAGGTGAAGCGGAATTTCACAGGCCGGCATTTCTGGGCCCGGGGCTATTGCGTCAGCACGGTAGGATTAGAGGAGCACGTGATCCGGGAGTACATACGGGACCAGGAGCGGGAAGAGGAGCGCCAGGAGCAGATGCGACTGGGGCTTTAACAAGTAGCCCCCTCCGGGGGCTTTCATCATACCACCCGCTCTGCGGGTGGTAGTTGATGTGTGCCTGGCATGACGCACCGGCTGCCGTTCCAGGGTATCTGGGACATTATGGTCCGCCGTTACCGGACGGAAGGACGACGCCAACAAGGCAAGGGCATTGCCAGAGATGGGGTGTCTGGAGGAAGCATGAGGCAGAACCCGTGTACGCAGCGAACAGCGAACCGACTCGATGAGGAGACCCCGAAGCGAGGAGGGGCAGAGGGTGGCAGATTCACGGGTAGTACCGAGGACTCAGGGCCGATGAGGCGCTGGTAACAGCGTGGAGGGTAAAACCCTGAAGACCAGACAGAAGGGGATCAACATATTGGAAAAAAAGGTCAGTATGCCGCCGTCTGGCTATCCCGGAAGCGTCATCGGGATAGGGGAAGCTGTGGACGAGAGGTGGCAGTGATCGCGCAGAGGAGTCGATACAGAACTGTGACGGATAAGTGCCAGAAAACGAGAGGGGGTAACCGAATCTTGTAAGAGATACCCCGGTGCCAGCGCATCAGGGTCAACAGGTGCCCGGTCCAGGCCACAAGGCCCAACGCAGTCCGGCAATCCTCGGTGTCACGGGAGATCACGGAGAAAGCGAGGTGAAAGTAACGGAAGTGCTGGTGAAGGTTTTTGAACCGGGACGACTGCAGAGGGCTTGGCAACAGGTCAGGAAGAATGCCGGGGCAGCAGGGATAGACCAGATGACGGTAGAGGAATTTGCGCAACGGGAAGAACCACTCCTGGCGCTGATTCATGACAAGCTCAAGTCAGGGAACTACCGATTCCAACCGGCCAGACGGGTGCTGATCCCGAAACAAGGGACATCCAGGATGAGGAAGCTGGGGATACCGGTGGTGATGGACCGGATCGTAGGTGTGAGTATGCACAGCGCACTGGAAGATATCGTCGATCCGGAGTTCACGGCATCCAACTTCGGCTTCCGCAGGGGAAGGAGCGAGCATCAGGCCATACGGCATTTACAGAGGCTGGTGAATGAAGGGAGAGAATGGGCGGTAGCGATAGACCTGAAGTCGTTCTTTGACGAGATCCCTCACGGGCTCATTCTGCAACTGATCCGCCGCAAAGTGGCGGATGAGCAGTTTGTGGCCCTGCTCGCCAGACTCCTGAAAGCCGGGGTCATAGCAAATGGGGAGTTTGAAAAGACGACCAAGGGTTGCCCGCAAGGCTCACCGCTCTCCCCGATACTCTCCAACATCGTCTTGAATGAACTGGACCACAAACTGGAGGAGAGGAACCTGGGGTATTGTCGCTGGGCAGATGACTTTGTGATCGCTGTCAGATCGGAAAGGGCTGCTCAGCGGGTGATGGCGGGTACGATCCGATATTTGGAAGAAGAACTTGGGCTCATAGTGAATCGTGAGAAAAGTCGGGATGCACCGATCAAGGAGATTACCTTTCTGGGGTTTCAGCTCCTGCGAGGTAAGATCCGGGTCGGCAACAAGTCCCGACTCCGGTTCAAAGACGGATTCCGGGAACTGACTCACCGGAACAACCCGTTATCGATGTACCATGTGATCCACGAGCTGAGCATCTATTTGCGCGGCTGGGTGGGTTATTTCGGGATTCAGGAATTCAACTACCTGTTCCGCGATCTTGATGCCTGGATTCGAAGCCGGCTGAGGTCGACACAGCTAAAGAAATGGAAGAATCCCCGGAAGTTCCAACGGATCATGATCAGGGCGGGTTTTGACCCTCAACAGGCGCACCGGGTCTGGATCCGGATGAACCGATGGCAGTCGGTGATGCGGCGGCCGGTGCGGTTTGTGATGAACCTGGAATGGTTCAGGGAGCGTGGATTAGTGTCCCTGCATGACTTTACCATCGCTTTCTCCCGGACCTGATGGGTCCGGTTACTGATCGAAGAGCGGTATACCTGGCCGGTACGTACCGTTCTGTTGGGAGGGGCTAGCCTACGGGCTACCTCCTACCAGATTCACATTTACAATCAGTTCGGACTTGCGGTCTATCTGACAGCGCAGGCCGTGCATGTGGAACGCATTTAGGATTAGCCCGGATAGGCGAAGTCTATTCGTACTGTACGTGATTCGGGTCCGCGGGGTCGCGCGTCAGCAGCAAGTGAACCACCGATGAGTCAATCGTCGGCGCGAGTGGTCGTGCTCGCTCACCGATCCAGATCGAGACACGGTCGCCGTAGCGGGCGAGACGCTGGAGCAGGCGCTCCAGTTGCCGCCGCTGATCGGCTCGCAATACCTCGATATGCAATGTAACGGTGGCGGCGGACCGACGGAGTAGCTTGTTCAGGCGACGCACCGCGCGCATCGAAAATGCCCGCCGGGTGTAGCCGCGTAGCAGGATCTGCAGATCCGCATCACCGTTATCCAAGCGGGTGACGATCTCGACGTTGCCCCGGCGTATGTCGGTCGCGAACAGTTTACGTATCAAGGCGTCGGTCCGCTGCGCGAGTTGTCGTTCTCGAGGCGAATCGGACATGAAGTGGCGTTTCATATAATCGCGCATGGCCAACCCCATGATCCAGTCCTCGACAACCTGCGGCCAGGCGCGCGGTGGGGCGGACGCCAACGTGCTGACGAAGCGAAACAACCGTGCCGGTCCGCCGGTGAGCAGCCCATGCATGAACAGTCTGCGCAAGTTGTCCAGACCCTTGCGGGACGCATATCTTTGGCCGCAGGCGGGACTGCGCAGGTAACGGATTTTGTTGCGGATGCGCTGGGCAATGCCATGGTCACTGAACAGGCGCCGATACAACGCCTGATAGCCGCGTACCATTGCCGCGTAGTCCATGCGCTTCGGAATGATATTGGTGCCCGGCTTGGTGTTGTCGCCGTGCGCGGCTCCGTTGATCAGCCGGTCTTCCCGTTGGAGCCGCTCATATAGCGGTGTGCGCGGCAGCGCCGTGAGGAGGCCGACCATGGATACCTGGATGCCCGAACCGGTGATGAAACGGTACTGCGCGTCAAAAGTATACAGTGTATCGTTGTCAAAACCAATGATGAACCCCGCGAGCACATCGATGCCGTGCTGGTAGAGGGTGCGCACCGCCCCCATCAGATCGCGCCCAGTGTTCTGGCTCTTGCGGGTTTCTTTCAGGCTGTCTTCGTCCGGTGACTCGATGCCGATAAACACCCAGGTGAAGTTCGCGGACATCAACAATTGCAGCAACATCGGGTCATCAGCCAGGTTGATCGAAGCCTCCGTGCCGAATCGGAAGACGTAGTCGTGCCGCCGTTGATAATCCGCGAGATAGTGCAGCAACTCTTTCGCGAGCTTCTTATTGCCGATCAGATTGTCGTCCACGAAGTAGATATCGTGGATCTTGTGAGCGCGCAGAACATCGAGTTCGCGGCCGATCTGCTCCATGCGCTTGGTGCGCGGCCGGCGTCCGAACATGACGATGATTTCGCAGAATTCGCAGCGGTAGGGGCAACCGCGCGAGAACTGCATGCTCACCGAATTGTATCTGTTCAGTTTCAGCAGATCGAAGCGCGGCGTCGGCGAGTCCTCCAGGTTGACTACGTCATTTTCCTGGTAGACGCTCTTGGTCACGCCTTGCTCAAAATCGCGACAGAACGCGGGCCAGATGTATTCGGCCTCGCCGGTCACCACGGTGTCGGTCAGGCCTGAGTAGTCCTCCGGACACAGCGACGCGAAGCTGCCACCCGCCACTACATAGTGACCTTGCCGACGGTAGTACTTGATCAATTCCTGCTGACGCCGGAACTGCACGGCCATGCCGCAGATGCCGACGAGATCTGCCTGTGGATCCAGCGGAACGGCTTCGATGTTCTCGTCGATGATCTCAACTTGCCACGTCGGCGGACATAGCGCCGCAAGCGTGGCCAATCCAAGCGGTGGATTGATTGCCCGCTTGTCGGGGAGAATGTTCTGCAGAGCCCAGCGGAAGCTCCAGAAGCTTTCCGGAAACCTCGGATTGATCAGCAGCAATCGCACCGGGCGGGATTGGGGTTGGCGTGACATGGTGCCTGACGATCCGCCCCTCGGTTCGTTCACTTGGTTGTCAAATTATAGTTCAAACGCTGCTGGTCATTGAAGAGCGAAGCCCGAGGCCAGTCGTCCGCGGCAGGTTGCATTTTCTGCAGGTTACCGCTCAGATCATCACACATACTGGTGAAGCCCTCGGACAGCATGCTCGCTGCTTCGGGCAACTGTACAAGTAGCCCAGGTCGGCTGCTTCCTCCGGGCAGGCAATGACGTCATCCAACCGCTTGAAAAGTCCGCGAGTAAGCTATTGAGTTGCAATGAGCGAATTTTTCGTGCTTGCGGATTTCAAGATTTTGACGCATCGCGGTGCAGGGAGAAGAAGGCGGATCAGACGTTGTCGATAGGTCGAAATGGGGCCCAACGTAACGTTTTCCAACATGAACTTTTCCGATTGCATCATTCGGTACCTGGTTGATTCCTTTGCCCCTTGGCAAAGCGGCGGATTTTGCATACCGGTGCCATGTCAGAGGGACCTGCAATGCGAATTGGTCACGGAGATCGCACAATCAATGGTGCATGATCGCCGGCATGTTTTTTTGCCAGTTTGGCTGCCTTCTTCTCCCTGGGTGTAAGCAAGGGCTGTTTCTTTGACTCTCTATTCAATTTTTGATGTTTGGACATTTTGTTGAATTCCTAGTAAAGGTTCGTGGTTACGTGCGCTGACACAGCGCACAGCGAGGCGCGTGCGCGCGCCGAACGCAACTCGTATCAATAGCTGGCGCCGAAAGACGTATCGGTGGCAAATGCCGGGGTTCGCAGATTGGCCAGGCGGCTGCCTTGTGAAACAGGCCCCTCGCTGAATAGTCGGCGCAGGTACCCGCTGCCGCCCGCATGGTAGAAGTGGTTGTTGAGCGCCTTGGCGGTGGTTCGGGCATTGATCGGCAGGCCATGTTCCAAGTAGTACTTGCGCAAGAACACGATCACTTCCCAGTGTTGGTCGCTGAATACGATTCCTTCGGCTTCAGCCAATGCCTTTGATCTTGCGCGGTCCCAGCACTGTGCGGCCAGTACCGTATTGCGCAGATCGATGTCGCGCTCTGAGGTCTCGGTTTCGTGGGGGTCGAGTGGTTGATGACTCACTTGTTTATTTCCTTGCAGGTTATGGATCGAGGTTGTGTTCGGCGGGTCAGATCCGCGTGAGTTCCACCGCCGACTTCGTCGGCCGGATCCGACTGGTGTATTTCGCGGATGCCCTTCTGACGTCCTGGCAGGCATGTCGCGGCGGGTGTGGACGATGATGACTGATTTGAAGCGTTTCTCGAGCCGCCCTTGCGGTCATCGAAAAGCCGGCCGGGGGGCAATCGAATGCACATGCTGTGGATACCGATTGGCAGTAGTCCGGGTACAAGATACGGATTCGTCATGACCGATCCTCCACGGGAGGTGTCCACTTCCGGCGGGGATCTGGGGGAGGCGGGCGTCCAGAAACTGACTCGTGCAGTCAGTGATTAGTCAAGCTACGCTTCCCGTCAGGAATAGCAAGAGATATTTTCGAGACGATCCAGCGGTATTCGAGAATATTGCCCACAAGCTTATTTTTTATCGTTGCGATACAGTGTTGTGGCTGGAGCCGAATAGGGCAGCTAGCGGTGTCCCATTGTCGAACAGGCAAATTTCGGCGGTGGACTTGAGCGAAAGGGTAGTGCGATGCGAAGACTTCAAATCAGCCATGTGACGGAATACCGTTTCCCGAGTCCTGTATCGGTTTTGCCACACCGGCTGTTGCTACGTCCCAGGGAGAACCACAACGTCCGCATCGAGTCTTCATAACTGGAAATCATTCCGGCACATACGGTGCAATGGAAACGCGACGTACTGGATAACTCGGTTGCTGTGGTTGCGATCACGCAGCCCACCGATCTTCTACGGATCGCCAGCACAGTGGTCATTCAGCATTATGACGAGAATCCCTTCGATTTCCTGATGGACGATTACGCTTTGTTGCATCCTTTTTCCTACACGGCGAGTGATCACACTGAGCTTGAACCCTTCCTGCGGGCGGTGTATCCCGATGACCGGGAACTGGTGATTGGGTGGCTGCAGGAGTCGAGGTGGCGGCAGCCGACACAGACCTTTACCTTACTTGACCGCATCAACCGGGGGATAGCCTCTGGGTTTTCTTACCAGATTCGAGAGGAGCAGGGCGTCCAATCGCCGGGCACGACCTTGCGGCAGCGTAGTGGTTCCTGCCGTGATTTCGCCGCGTTGTTCACTGAGGCATGCCGTCACCTGGGCCTGGCCAGTCGCTTCGTGAGCGGATATCTGTTCACGTGGGCTGGCGACGCCGGCAATGCCTCGACGCACGCCTGGGCCGAGGTCTATCTGCCGGGTGCCGGCTGGAAAGGCTTCGATCCGACCAGTGGCGAGGTTACCGGCGACCGGCATGTTGCGGTGGCGGTTGCACGCCATCCGGAAGCTGTACCGCCGGTGGCTGGAGACTTTGTCGGCACCGCGCAGCAGCGCCCGACGTTGAGTATCATCCTGCGCGTCAGCGAGATCGCAACCTGAACCGTTCGGGGTTCTTCGGAGACCCGTTTGTTTGAGTCAGGCCGCTAAGCCAGACTGCTCCAGTGGGCGGTAATCCGCTTTTTTAACCTCTACGGAGTGGTTGTTATCGCCCAGCTCCAGTAATCGCCGGTGGTTGAATCAGCCCACCGACACCTGACTCGCCTACTGGATGTCATTGATGTTCCGCCACGCGACGTGAAAATGGAGTAACCATTGAATGGCACTGATTTAAGCTGCAACTCTTTTAGGACGCCCATACATCTTGATGTTTTCGCGCGCTTCGCGGCGGGTCGTCTGTAGCCGTGAAAAAGGCTTGGGCCTTCGCTTGACCAGCCGTGGTTCAATTCTGCCAGGTCTATTGCCGACGCG